>Ga0316204_10001136_pt1 | contig 77896 bp, 73 predicted proteins | sample 6monrhotite_MG_2_FD_205661 | JGI IMG/M metagenome (GOLD analysis project Ga0316204, IMG submission 205661) | Microbial mat bacterial communities from mineral coupon in-situ incubated in ocean water Damariscotta River, Maine, United States -... | ecosystem: Environmental > Aquatic > Marine >...
CTAGTGCTAAAGAGTAATCATTATTTTCATCACGAACAGGAAACCACTGAGAAACAGAATCACTTTGTTGCGCAATAATCAGTGATACGCCACCTGCTGCCAATTGAATATCAGCAAAAGGCTGACTAGCAGACGAGATAACTTTTCTCTCATATAAACGGACATCGTCGATATCACTAATATCGTAAACATAAATAGCACCTACTTTGTCAGCAACGTACATTAGGCGCTGAACATTATCAATCAGCAGCTTTTGAGCATCGTAGTCAAGCTGTCCAATCGTCGCGTTAACCTGCTCAAATTCAACCTCATCTTCGAACAATGAATCTTCTTTTAGAAATTTTGAAATTCGCAGTGCGCTTGATTCATTAATAGCGACAATACTAGTACTTTCATCATCAGATTGAAGGGTAATATGCGTAAGCGCCAACCCTTCCTCATCGACCTCAATAGGGTCTTCACCTAATATATAGGTATATTCGGCAGATACTGTTCTTCCCGTTTCGGTAAAAACCGTTTTAAAACCGAGCTTAATCGCAATTGCCGATCCGTTTTCCAGACCGAGAACAACATTACCTGAGCCTGGATCACCAAGACCAAAGCTCGTAATATTTTCATTAGTGAGTGTAACTTGTTCAAAGACCTCACCATTAGCTAGATTAAAACTGGTCGCGATACCATCTTCAGATAAGCGAATGGCAACTTCACCCTGCTCATCGATGACATAGTGAAGTGTCTGCTGCTCACTTAAAGCGGGAACCTGATACTCATAACGTTTCTCAATCTCAGCACCCTCAAATAGAGGAATAACAACAGAGAGTAGATAGAAAAAAATGAGTGTTATCGCAAAAATAACACTTAGCCCACCTAATCGAACTAAGTGGGAGGCTGCTTTGTCATTGAACATTCGCCATTTACGCCGCGTAGGGCTTTGGCCAGCTAAGATGTTTGATTGTGAAGTCATGTTTGGCATAGGTTCGATAATATTACAGTTATGTGACACTTTTGTTACAAATAACCACTCACTTAGAAAGGCTTATATGAGGCTAACACAGAAACTGCACACATTTCGAGGGCAGTTTTTCGTTACTTTCTTCATAGTTTTTATAATGATGCCAAATACTCTGTTATCTTATTTTTAATCTCATTACGCACCCGCATAAATTCGTTCAGTATCTCAGTTTCAGTCCCTTGCGCTTTAGCGGGATCATCAAAAGGCCAATGCTCCCTTGCAATATCCGAATTAATAACAGGGCAGTTTTCATCTGCATGACCACAAACCGTGATTAATACATCCGCCCATTCAAGCATTTCCTCGGTTACGACTGTTGATTCCTGATGAAAAATATCCACACCGTCTTCCTGCATCACCGCGATAGCACGCGGATTTTTGCCATGTGCTTCAATCCCGGCAGATTTTGCTTCAAACTTTTCGCCCCCCAAAACATTTGCATAACCTTCAGCAATTTGAGAACGACAGGAATTACCCGTGCAAAGAAATAATAATTTGAGCTTCCGTTTGAACATATTTTAATCCGCCAAAGTTTGGTTTTTATACGCAAAAAAAATTGCTATTGGTGAGAATTATATACTAGCACCAGATAGCAATTTTTTTCATATGCGAGCATAGCCCGCATATATACATCAGTTTTAGAGACTCTTCAGCACTTTTTTAGTAACTTTAGCAGGAAGAGGTACATAACCATCCTTCAACACAACCTCTTGACCAGCTCTAGAAAGAACTAGCTTAAGAAATTCTCTCTCAATCGGTGCTAAAGGTTTATTAGGATTTTTATTCACATAAACATAAAGGAAACGCGATAGAGGGTAAGAACCTTTAACTGCATTATCAGGTGTCGCGTCTACGAAAGGTTTACCCGGTTTTTTCGCCAAAGGTACAGTACGTACACCAGATGTTTTATACCCGATACCTGAATAACCAATACCATTTAGTGACGTCGATACAGATTGAACAACAGAAGCAGAACCAGGCTGCTCATTTACATTGTTTTTGAAATCGCCTTTACACAAGCCTTTCTTCTTGAAATAACCATAAGTGCCAGAAACCGAGTTACGACCAAAAAGTTGGATGCTACGGGTATCCCACGCACCTGTTAGTCCAAGATCACCCCAAGTGGTCAAGTCTTCGTCGTAGTTACATTTTCTTGTTGAAGAGAATATCGCATCAACTTGTGGAATGGTTAACTCTTTAATCGGATTATCTTTATGAACGTATACCGCCAACGCATCAATCGCTACTGGTATCTTGGTAGGTTTATAACCATATTTCTTTTCAAAAGCCTCGATCTCTTTGCTCTTCATCTCACGGCTCATAGGGCCGAAATTCGCAGTACCTTCCGTTAACGCTGGGGGAGCAGTAGAAGAACCTGCGGCCTGGATTTGGATATTGACATTGGGGTAAGCGGTCTTAAACGCTTCAGCCCATAAAGTCATTAAATTTGCCAACGTATCTGAACCAACACTTGAAAGGTTACCAGAAACACCACTCACTTTTTCATAAACGTGCAAGTCTGGATCAACTTTACTTGCCATAACATTACTCGCAGATAGTCCAATCACCATCGCCGATAATATAGATGTAATTCTCGTTTTCATTAAAACACTCCTAAATGTGAAACCGTCTCAGTCATTAATTAGAGAAACGACTGTTTAAATTCTGGGGAAGTATGAATCCATTTGCTGATAGTTTTATTACATAAATATGACAGTATTATTACAGGCGACAGAAACAGTGGATAAACATAGTGAAATGATAAAAAAACTGCAACAAAACTATAGTTTTAAGAGAACAGACTAAGCCGACTTATTACTTTCAAGCTGAACGACAATATTTTCAGATACAATTCTATTTGATGGAAAGTTACAGGAAAAAGCACTGCCTTTACCTAAAGAACTTTTAATCGAGAGATTGCCATTATGACTATTTAACACATGTTTAACGATTGCTAGCCCAAGCCCGGTGCCGCCTGTCTCACGCGACCGAGCCTCATCTACACGGAAAAAACGTTCAGTCAGCCGAGGGATATCCATCTTAGAAACCCCCATTCCTGAATCCTCAACCACAAAGTGAGCACCCGCTTCATCCTTAAACCATTTTATGTGAATCTTGCCGTTTTCAGGCGTGTATCTGACCGCATTACTCACCAAGTTTGAAAATGCACTTTGCAGATCTTCCCGTTTGCCTTTTAACTTTAAGCTCGTGTCGTAATCTGCAGTTAGCGCTTGCTTCTTATTATGACCAAGCATTCTGGCCTCCTCTAAAAGCATTTCAACTAACTCAGCAACGTTAACCGTCGTTCCTTCCACCACCTGATTGTAGTTTTCAAGACGCGTTAACAACAGCAAATCTTTGACGATACCCTGCATTCGATTTGTTTGAGAATACATATGTTGAACTGGCTGATGCCATTCATTCAGATTACTTTCGTCATTGGCAAGCAGCGTTTCCATATAACCCGTTAGTACTGTTAATGGTGTGCGTAACTCATGTGAAATATTTGCCACAAAGTGGCGACGAACCTGCTCAAGCTGACTAACTCTTGTCACATCTCTTGCGACTAAAAGTGCTTTTCCACGACCATAAGGTACGATACGAAGCTGAAGAATTAATCCCTCATTGTAAGGTGAAATAATCTCCAGCCCTTCTTCATCTCTTTGCTGATCATCTAAATATTTTTTAAATGCCGGAAATCGAATCAGATTGATGATATGTTGTTCGATATCTTGAGGCGATTTGAGCCCTAGTAAATTTTTTGCTGCCTGGTTAAACCACTCGATTTTCCCTTCTTGAGTCAAAATAACCATTGCATCGGGCATTGCAGATGCAGCTTCCTGAAATCGGGTTAAAGCGGATGCTAATTTTATTTTTTGGCTTTTATTACGTTTTTGTAATGCATAAATCTTATTAAATATACCGAACCAAATTCCAGAGCCTTCAGGTGGTTCTTGGGTACTTTTAGTATTAGTAAGCCAATTGTTAAGCTGTTGGATAAATTTGAGATGGCGCACTAAATAGATCGAGACGCCTAACAGTAATCCTACTAAAAGTTGATCAACTGCCAAACCGACAATCCCGGCAGAAATTACTAATAAAAAAAGTCGCCAATATTCTGAAAAAAACATAATGGATTTATTTAGTAGCCTGGGCTTTGCGAATAATTAGTTCAAAGAAAAACGGTAGCCTGCGCCACGCACTGTTTGAATCATATGATCATGATGGCCCTTCTCTAATGCTTTTCGGAGCCTACGAATATGTACGTCGACCGTTCTTTCTTCGACATACACATCATTTCCCCACACATTATCCAAAAGCTGAGCTCGGGTAAAGACTCTATCTGGATTAGACATAAAAAAATGCAATAATTTAAACTCAGTTGGACCAACTTGAAGCGGCTCGCGGTTACTCGTCACACGATAACTTTTTTCGTTTAACTGTAAACCACCAAATTCCATAATGCTATCAGAAACCTTTTTTGAGCTTACTCTGCGCAAGACTGCATTAATACGCGCAATGAGTTCTCTTGGCGAAAATGGTTTGGTTAAATAATCATCTGCACCGGCATTGAGCCCTTGAATTTTATCATCTTCTTCAGCGCGTGCGGTCAGCATAATAATAGGAATATGCTTCGAGCTAGAATCTTTTTTCAAGCGGCGACAGAGTTCAACGCCACTAATACCGGGTAACATCCAGTCAAGAATTAGCAAATCAATGTCGTTGCTAGCCAATAGCTCAAAAGCAACTTGAGTGTTTCCCGCTTCCAACACTTCAAAACCCTGTTGTTGTAGCGCGAAAATCAACATTTGGCGTATCGCCGTTTCATCTTCAACAAGTAATATTTTTAAAGACATGTCACACTAGTAATCCAATATGGAAATTTGCAGTTATTAAAACGGTCAATTGTTACAGATCGATGACATTTATTTCATAATCTTTACAATATGTTGACTTTTCATCCCCAATTACATCAGGCAATTGTTTTAATTATAGAAATATTGTAAAAGAATGGTAGGTTAAACGAGAGTTATGACTGGTATATTAATCATCCATCAATATTAAGTTGATGATGAGGATTTGTACATGCAAACTAACAATGTGTGTCATAAACCTTCGATCTAGGAGCTTGTCCGAGAATAGAAGTTGTAGCGAGGGGAAATCATTTTGAAGCAGATTTTTTGATCGTTTGAGACGAATAGCCATAGCTATTCATCGAAAAGGATCGGAAAAGCTGATCAAAATGAAAGTCCGCAGTAAGCTTTCTATTCTCGGACAAGCTCCTAGGCTCTATCAACGGAATGAAACTATGGATTACTTAAAACTCACATTTATCACGCATCAGATGCAGAAGACCACTATCAAACTCAACTTCCAATCTGAGGTTCCTTAGCATCGGCTTAGTAAATCAGAGCAAGACTCTAGCTTACTATATGATCAACCTCAAACCTTAGCGACTTCAAAATGAAATTATTCCAAAACCTGTTCAAACCAAAATGGAAAAACAGCGATCCTGAAATCCGGAAACAAGCGTTAATACACCTGGATAAAGAATCACATCAAGATGTATTCATGCAGATTGCAACTCACGATCCTTCTCCTGAGTTACGCTTACTCGCATTAAAACGCCTAATCGACTTAGCGGCTGTCAACAAAATCGCACAAGCTGATAGCAATAGTAAAATAAATGAACTAGGTAATAAGATATTATGCCAAATGCTATCGGGGGAAGCTGAGGGCAGCCTCGATAATGAGCAACGGCAAGAAAAAGTTTCTCAGCTTGATAATCAAAAAGTTCTGGAATATATCGCTCAAAAAGGCGTCACAGCAGCATTACGTTTAACTGCTATTAAAAAAATCAACCGAGAATCATTACTCGGCAATCTGGCAATAAATGATAACGATGCTGAAATACGTAAAACAGCAATTAGCCAAATAACACAAAAATCAACATTAGAAAGGGTTTTTAAAACCACAAAAACCAAAGATAAAGTGATTAGCCGTATCGCGCGCGAGAAGCTTGATGAGATTATAAGGGAAGAAGAGTTACCAATAAAACTTTTAAACGATCAAAAGGCACTTTGTGCAAAAATGGAAGCCTTAGGAACAAAAGGGCTTTGGGAAAGAGATAAAATTCAGTTTGATAATCTATCTAGCCAGTGGGAAACGCTTTCAGAAGGCCAAACACTTGAATTGCTCAACCGATTTGACGAAGCCAAAAATCAGTTTAGCAAAAACTATCAAAATTATCTTAAACGATACGAAGAGCAACTCAAACAAGAAGCTGCACTTTTACCAATCAAAGAAGAAAAGCAAAATATCATTTCAGAATTAAGTGCTTTGTTTACCTCATTTGGAGAAAACCCTCATTTCAACGATGAAGAGATAAAGTCGCACAAAGAAATTATTCGCGAGAAAGAAAAGCTCTGGCACTCAATTCAACAACTCCCCGCTGAACTCGAGACTGAACTCGCTGCACAGTTCAATGATATTTCTAAATCCATCAAAACAGTTATCAACGCCGCTGAAAATGAAAAATTACAGTTAAGCGAACTCATTTCACTCGAAAAAAATATCGACCGTACCTTAGGTAGTATCGTAAGAATCACTGAAAGCAACATTCAAAATTCTCAAAAGCAACTCAATACGCTGAGCATTGGTCACCTAACTGCCGAAGCACTCGATATTAAAAATAGAATCAGTCATAAAATCAATAAAGCTAATAGTAAACTTAAAGAAAAAGAGCAGAACATCAATAAGCTCATTGATGAAGTTAAAGATAAACTTCCTAAGCTGGATGAAGCCTTAGCACAGGGTGTTCTCAAAGATGCCATTAGTATCAAGAAAAACTTACAAGGGAGTTTAAAAAAACTAGAAAAGCTAAATGTCAAAGGTCTTCAAAAATATAACAACCATCTATCTGTTGCATCAGCAAAAATTGGTGAGTTAAACAACTGGAAAAGTTGGGCAAACACGCCTCAAAAGCAAGCATTAATCACTAAAGTTGAAACACTTATTAATAGTAATGACGACCCAAAAGAGATCGCATTTATTGTTAGCCAATCCAGAAAAGAGTGGAAAAAACTCGGTGCTTCTGAAAAGGAGACTTCTCAAGAATTATGGGAGAAATTTCAAGAAGTCTGTGAAAAGGCCTTTGAGCCCTGTAAAGCTTATTTTGAAAAAGAATCCGAAATTCGAGAGCAAAATTATCGGGATCGTGTGGTATTTCTCGAAAATTTTGAACAGTTCATCAATATCACTAATTGGGAAACGGTTGATTGGAAAAAAGTTGAACAACTTCATCGACAAGCAAAAGGTGAATGGCAATCACTCGGACAAACCGATCACGAAAAGAGAAAAGAACTTAATAAACGATTTTATAATGCGTACAACACCTTGCGAGACAAGCTCAAGGAAGAATGGGCCCGAAACTTCGATGCCAAACAGTCTTTAATTGACGCGGCAAATGAACTCGCCTCTGTCGAAGATTTAAGAGCGGCAATTTCTAAAGCAAAAGAATTACAAACTTCGTGGAAAAAAGCTGGTCGAATCGAACCTTCGAAAGAACGCGAGCTTTGGACATTCTTCAAGCAGGCTTGTGATAAAGTTTTTGCACGTCGTCATCAAGAGCAAGAGAAGAAAGAACAACAAGCAGCAGAAATAATAAACCACAAAGAGGCGCTTTGTCAGCAAATTGAACAATTGGCGCAAAAGGCAGTTGAAGAAATTGATGATGCAAAATCCGCTTTTCAAAAACTAAAAACAGAGTTTCATTCCATCTCCTCCAATGCTAAGGACAAGGAAATAGAACTTAAAAAACGCGTCAATGATGCCATTGATATTTTTGAACGAAAGCAGGAATCCTTCAGCAAGTTAGAAAAACTTTCTATACTAAAAGCACTGAAAGAATCAGCTATGTTATGTGAAACGGCTGAACTGGCTATCGAACAAAACAAAGCGAAGGAAGAAGTGGACGCAATCATTGCCAAATTGAATCAAGCAGAGAAAATTAGCGAATCCGACTGGCAGAAAAAGCTCGAGCACCGAATAGAACAACTGAATCAGCTTATATCAAATAGTGATTCAGATATTCTTGAGCAAAACTATGAAGACTTAAAAATAGCAACCACCCAGTTAGAGATTTTGGCGGATATAGAAACACCAAAAGATAGCGCCGAAGATCGCTTAAAAATTCAAGCACAACGTTTATCAGAAAAACTTCAGAATCACGAAGAAAAAGGTGCCTGGGAAGAATTCCTTGAAACAGAAGCAAGTTGGCTTTGTACCGGCCCAGTATCGAATGAACATCTTTCCACATTAAAAGAGCGTCGAGAAAAAGCGATTGCAGCACTAAAACATGACTATCCGACCGAGTTGGATGACTATATATAGCCTAAACTTAGAAAAATTATGAGGAAGCGGAAATGGGTAAAGAATATGTGTGCGATACCACTGCGTTAGCATCTGGTGAAATGAAATCTTTTACCGTCAACAATGAAAAGATTATTCTATTTCATTTGGATGATGGATTTTTTGCAACACAATCAAAATGCCCTCATTTATCGGCACCTCTTGAAAAAGGACAGATAATTGATAACTGCCGAATTCAATGTAAATTCCATCGCGCTGAATTTGATATCAAGACAGGTAAAGCGGAGTTATGGGCAAACTTTCCACCAGGCATACAGGCGCTTAACTTTATCAGAGGTCAAAAAGATCTAAAAACTTATAATGTCAGTGTTGAAGAAGATAAAGTTTATTTAGCATTTGAATAAAGAGATGTAAAAACTAGAACTCATGCTCAAATATAAGCAGCAGCGAATTATTCATTAGAACGCTCCTTCACCTGGTATCGGCGCTAGAAATGAGTTAGCCGCAAAAACGAGATAGCAATGAGCAAACACTTCCCACAGATAATTCTATCCCGACAAAACTTGGGTTTTTTCGGTGGGATATTTCTATTTCTGCTGATTTTATTTCTACCATTTCAACATTCAATGAACCCTGCTGCTTTAAGTGTCACCGCAATTGCTACGCTAATGGCAATCTGGTGGATTACTGAAGCAATTCCCATCCCCATCACTGCGTTATTACCCATTGCCTTATTTCCAACACTTGATGTGATGAGTGTTAATAATGTCACCAGTGCTTACTCAAATCACATCATCTTTCTTTTTCTCGGCGGATTTGTAATCGCACTATGTATCGAGCGCTGGAATCTACACAAACGTATTGCTCTTCACACTATTCGTATTGTAGGTAGCAGCCATAAAAAAATACTTCTGGGGTTTATGTTAGCCACTGCGTTGTTGTCGATGTGGATATCAAACACAGCCACAACACTTATGATGATACCTGTTGCAATTGCTGTTATCAAAAAAATTGACGACACAAGAGAATCTATTTTTGGCATGACACTAATGTTAGGCGTTGCCTATTCAGCATCAATTGGCGGTGTTGCAACATTAATCGGCACGCCACCTAATGCTATCCTAGCAGGCATACTGGAGCAACAACTCGATATAAGCATCAGCTTTTTTGATTGGCTCATTTTTGCACTTCCTCTTTCATGTATCTTTCTCGCTATTGTTTGGATCTACCTAAGCTATAAGCAAAAGAAAGAACACTCCTCATTAAAGACGTTTGATAAAACTCTGATCAAAGATGAACTTGGTAAGCTCGGGCAATTAACCACTGAAGAAAAAAAAGTACTTATCGTATTTTCTCTGGTTGCTGTTGGATGGATCGCCCGTGGTTTAATCGACATCGAGTTTTTTAGGCAGATAAAAGACTCCACTATCGCCATCATTGGTGCAATACTTTTGTTTATGATTCCCGCCAAGAATGGGTCTACGCGCTTAATGGACTGGGATACAACAAAAAAATTACCTTGGGATATTTTGATTCTGTTTGGTGGTGGCTTTGCACTCGCGTCAGGTTTTAGCGAAACAGGTTTAACAGTCTGGATTGGCAGTCAACTAAATTTCCTTGAAGGTGTGAATATTCTAATTATTATATTCGCCTTGTCGCTGCTGATTATTTTTCTCACTGAGATTACATCCAATACCGCGACAGCAAGCTTACTGATACCGGTAATGATTGCTGTGTCAGAGGCCATGCACTTACCACCTATGTATCTCATGGCTACAGTTGCAATCTCTGCATCATTTGCATTTATGCTACCTGTAGCAACACCACCAAATGCTATTGTTTACAGTAGTCGTTATGTGACTATACAACAGATGGCTAGAACAGGATTTTTATTGAATATTATTGGAAGTGTGCTGATAACATTTTTTATTCTTAAATTTCTACCGTTGGTTTTTGCTAACTAATCATTCCAAATAACACCACACGATTGAAAACCTAGAAAGATTAGTTAGACGTGCAGCTAACAAGACACTATCCCATTACTCGCGGTATTTTTTTGTTCCTGATTATGCGATACGATATATTTCATAATACTACTGGCTGTTAATGTAAAAGTAGGCGATATATCAAATCCTGCACTGTTTAAACCTTTGGCTGTCCATTTATTGCAGGTATTCATTAAATAATAATCACCAACACCCTTATAAAATTGGCTATTTCCATATATCCCATTTTCAAGCTTCAATACTTTATTTTTTTCATTTTTATAAAAACTATTAGAAATAAAATGCAATAGTGAAGTGAGGCCGCTACTATTAAGGCATATCTTCTCAACGTGGCTGTTTTTGAAATATCTTTCAACTCGCTCAGGAACAGCAACTGAGTGAATAACTGACTCTGTTGGCCATAATACAGCTCTTAGTACTAATCCCGTTGTTATTTCTTTTGCTTGGTAGAAACCTTTATCTCCCCAGCCAAACTCAATATATGGTGTATCTCCAAACCTCTCTCGCAACTCAGGAATATGTAATTGTATTTCCTCAGCAGGAATTACAAATCCAGTATGCCAGTCATGGCTTACTATGTATATTACCGAGCGCTTAGGTGAATTATCCCTTTCAACGGGTTTAACGACATAGGGTTCCGATGAGCAGGCTGATAGCAACAACAAATTAATGATTATTAGTAATTTTTTCATTGCATAATATAGCTTACAATGGCTCCAAACGAACAACCGCTCCATTATTTTTATCGGTGAGCAAATAGAGAAAACCATCAGGGCCTGTTCGTACATCTCGAATGCGTCCTAGCTTACCTTCTAACAAGCGCTCCTCCTTCACGACTTTTTCGCCTTGCAACTCTAGCCTCACCAACAACTGAAACTTTAATGAGCCAATGAACAAGTTATTTTTCCATTCAGGAAATTTATCACCGGTATAAAACGCCATGCCTGAAGGTGCTATGGAAGGCACCCAATAATAGAGTGGCTGTTCCATACCCGCTTTATGTGTTCCTTCACCTATTTTTGTGCCAAAAAAATAATTCACACCAAAAGTAATCACTGGCCAGCCATAATTTTTTCCCGACTGTATACGATTTAGTTCATCCCCACCTTGAGGACCATGTTCATGTATCCACACTTCACCAGTTTGAGGATGCAGACTCATGCCTTGTGGATTACGATGACCATAGGAATAGATTTCAGCTTTAGCATCAGTTCGTTTTACAAATGGATTATCCTCTGGAAGTCGACCATCATCGTGTAGACGTATCACTGAACCAGCATGATCATTCAACAATTGAGCTCTATCTTGCTCACCTCGTTCACCAACTGTGATATAGAGATATCCGTTTTGATCGAACAACAAACGCGAACCAAAATGCCGTCCACCGCCACTTTTGATATTCATACTGAATATTTTCTCAACATCCAATAACTGCAGACCTTTCAATCGAGCACGACTCACCGCAGTACCAGCACCTCTCGCACCCGGCTCTGCGTAAGAAAAATAGATCCAACCATTTTTCAAATAATCTGGATGCAGCACAACATCAAGCAAACCACCTTGACCACTCGCTTTGATACTTGGCAATCCTGCGATCGCTTTTAGCCTCAACTTACCATCATGTATTAAACGTAAACGGCCAGGACGTTCTGTCACCAACATATCACCATTAGCTAAAAATGCCATCCCCCATGGGTGCTCCAAGCCTTCGGCAATAGTGGTTATTTTGAAGGATTGTGCGGCGATTGATGCACTACATACTGACAATAATAGTATAGAGAGCAATAAAGATATTTTAGCTTGAAAGTTTGAAGTCAACTTAATCATATTTGCTTAGCTTAACTAAATTTACCCGCGCTTATTCGCGATTTAGAAATCAATCAATATTAAACACATCACCCAAACAATAAGGCATATAAACATTTAAAATGTGTCAGTACCCCTTCTATTCTATAGTTCAAAACCATGAATAAAACAACTTGAGATATTGATGTTGAATACAACAAAAGATAATCAGATTAGAATTATAGAGCGTAAGAATTAGTCCTCTTCAATTATTACTACTAATACTCTCTTAATCTGTAATACGCCCCCGCAATAAGTTTTATCTGTTATATTAAAAAATCCAAAAATATGCTTTGAGTCTTAAAAAATATCATGATCCAAGATCATACTTTGGTCAATGATCATGCATTACAAGAAAGTTAAAAAACTAAAAAGGAAAACAAATGATATTTTATCGATATTTTACACTGCTAGGTGCAATATTTTGCATATCAATACTACTATGCAACTCTGCATTAGCACATGAAAAAAAGAAATCCAAGCACCCTCCAAAGGAAATCGCCAGTTGGCAACAAATTGATGTGCCTGCTCATATGCAAATAATAGATGACAGTGGCAACGTGAAAGAAATATTTCCCGGCTGTGCATTTGGATATGATCCCGCAGATCCCACTCAAGCTCAAAATGAGGAACATGCTTACCACTTTTATTTCAAACAAGGTAAAAGCGATAAATTATTATTCTTTTTTAATGGCGGCGGCGCCTGTTGGAATGATCATACTTGCCTCACATCTTTGAAACTTGGTGATCGCCCAACTTATAATCCAACACTATTATCTGAAAATACACCAGATGGTGGTGGTATATTAGATTCAACCCGGAAAGAAAATCCTTATCGTGACTGGAGCATGATCTTTATCCCTTACTGTACTGGCGATATCCATGTTGGAAGTAAAAATACGATTTATCAAGACCAGCTAGGAGTGCTAACAGGTATTCCCGGTGCTCCTGTAATGGTTCAACATCGTGGATTTGATAATTTTCTGGCTGTTCGCGATTGGGCAAAGACAAAATTTTCATCTAAAGGAAATAGATCATCCCTTGATAACTTGCTCGTTTCCGGCTCCAGCGCAGGTGGCTACGGTGCTACTTTGAATTTCCCTTATCTCGTAAATGCTTTTCCAAAAGCAGATCACGCGTTGATTTCAGATGGTTCTGCCGCAATATTGACTCAGGATTTTATCGATTCGATGTTTTCTACAGGTAGTAACTGGGGAACAGAAGCGACGTTCCCAAAATGGGTAACAAACTTTGATCAATTTGGTGCTTTTGACGCCCAAACATTTAATGAGACACTCGTTACTGGCATTGCCAACGATTACAAAAATATTCGTATTGGGCAATATTCCACTGCATGGGATGCAGATCAGGTACAATTTCTTAACGTTATGAATACCCCCGACAATCCCACATTATGGGGTACCATTCCACCCAAAACATTTTGTGAATGGAACGAACGCATGGAAATGTCCTTCTCACTCACTGCATCTGCCTCCAACTATCGCTATTATATTGGTAAAGGCATGGTTCATACGGTATTGACCGATGCATTCGCTAAAGACATTTATTATACTGAGAACAGTGCAGGTGGAGTGCAATTTACCGACTGGATTGACAACCTAACCGATGATGACAAGATAGTTAATTGGAATAGTCTGAGCTGCACTGATTGTGAAGCACCGTTTGACCCACAACTTTGCGCCCTGCTGTAAACAATCAATATCTGGCGCATGCCTTTTTTGGTATGCGCCAACACTTAAATTGCTTTCCATTTCGGCTATTTGGAACTTGGCCGTCCTCGTTTAGAATAGCCTAGCTTAACCTTTAATACTTTTTCAATCTTCTCTTTAAAATTTTCGGTTCCAAGCGGTGTTCCTGTCTGTAAAGCAGCGCGGATATCTATCAATTCTTGTTTGTTTATTTCCTGCTTGAATAACGATCTGTAAAATTTACGCTGCTCCACAGAATCTTTTCCTAAAGACGTATAAATTTTATGCGGAGTGATCATAGAATTTTTTTCCCCATAAGCATTCCGAGCATAGCTTGACCAGATATATTCCTGCGGTTTACTCACCATATTGGCTCTCACTGGATTAAGCTCTATATATTTCATACAACGTAATAAATACTCCTCATCTTGAATCAAACTACTTTTAAAACGACCTTCCCACAAAGTGCCTGTTCGATGATAAGTGCGATTAATATAGGGAACATAGAAGCGACCGATATATTGCATCAATCGACTGATTCCATCTCTATCTTTGGGAGAAGCCAATATATGCACATGATTAGTCATCAACACATAGGCATGGATCTGACACTCGCATGTTTTGGCACCACTTTCCAACCACTCCAAGTAACTCCGGTAATCACTCTCATCGTAAAATATTGGTTCGCGATTATTTCCGCGCTGGACGACATGAGTGGGAACATTTGGTAGAAAGAATCTTGGTTTTCTTGGCATAGGTCAGGTTTGTTTTAAATTTGTTCAGTTGGTGCGCAATTGTAACACAGAATTTTTATAAGGGTACCGACCCCTTTAATTTTTAATTATGGTTAGATTACTATTTTGAGGGTTCCCACTACTTTTTGCCTGCCTTTAGAATAGCTGACTAGAGTTAACCGAGAGCGCTGTAATGGCTGATCCACATAAAGCTTTGGAAATACTTTTAGATTTAGATCGAATGGGGGTCAAACTTTCAGTTGATGATTTTGGTACTGGATACTCATCCCTCTCTTATCTCAAACGCCTTCCGGTGGATGAGATCAAGATTGATCGCTCATTTGTCATGGATATGTTCAGCAATAAAAATGATGAAGTTATTGTACGATCAACTATCGATCTGGCACACAACATGAGCCTCAAAGTAATTGCTGAAGGTATAGAAGATGAAAAAACCTACCAACATCTCAAGAAGATGGGCTGTGATATGGGGCAAGGTTACTATATGGGTCGCCCAGTAGGAAGCAAGAACTTCACAGAATGGATGATTAGTTCTCCCTGGGGTTTGAAGTACAAACATAAACAGAAAACTGCATAACTTAATCGTTACTTTAATTTAGCAGCAGTACTGGCTTCAAATGTATAAGTAATTGGTTTATTCCTAAAGCATCAACAATTGAAAATCTGCCATCCCAACTGAAACGCCATTTACCATGACTTCTACTGTATGCACTCCCGGATAATAAACGCGAGTCGTTATTTTTTTGATTGCATGATTTTTAGTGGAGGTCAGCGTTTTTTTAGCAGGCAGAGTAGTCGACTTCCACTTAAAAACTTTTGGTGATGTGCTACCATTTGCTTTTTGATGATGAATTATATAATCAATCATTAATGACTGATCACGATTAGAAGCCGAATTGATTGAAAGAGAAAACTGCAAGGTTTTACCAAATTCGACTTCAGGTGTTAATATCTCAAACCTAGCATCAGCAATTTTTGGCGCGCCATAACCTAGCACTCGTAATGTCTTTTTATGCCCATTTTTAACTAAGGTTCGACAGGCATGTCGAATTAATTTTTTCCGCTCCTCACTTGCACCTATCATCCAGTTTTCAGCGATATCTGCCACTATTTCTGGATGATCCTTGGCAATATCATTTAGGTTGTTTGCAACTGATCGTCGCACATATTCTTCATCATCATCTTTAAGAATTTCCAGTAGTTCAATGACAGGAGAAGGGTTTTCAATGAACATAGGTAGTCTCATCCCCCAGGGAAGTCGCGGCCGTGATCCTTCCGATACCAAACGACGTACATGTTGACTGCTATCATTTGTCCATTCTTTTAATACAGATAAAGTTTTTCCAGGAGACGCTATCAGGAAAAAACGAATACCGAATTCTGAAGAAGAACATTTTGTCATTTCCTTGAGCAAGGTCATCGACAAATCAAAATGATCATGGCCAAGCTGCCCTACATAATCCGCCATCGGCATAACGGCCCAGCCTGCGATACTATCAGCATTCACCGTTCCCGATGATAGATCATCACCAAGATCTGGTCCCAGGCATGCCAGCATAATTTCACCTGCTTTTTCAAAATCATCGGGTAGATGCTTAATCATTGCATCTTTAATTTGCTCTGAGCGTTGCTTCAGTTCAAGAGAACTTAAATTTCGTGATGCATCAGCAATAAAACCCTTTCCATCAAAATCCGGCCAGTGGTTTTCAAAATGCATAGACATATCACGGATTATTTTTTTATTAAACAAGTTTTTAAATGGTTCAGGCACGTTTTAATTACTCCGTTATTCAATGAATAAAGCACCATATCAAAATTTCAGTATTTATTATGAATCCACTCTACTGACAACATTATGTCAGTAGAGTGGATTCAATCGAAATATATAAGGAGGAAAGTACAAGGAGAAAAGGGGTCGGTACCGTTAAAAAGAAACATCTTTTGACTAAGCTTGTTAATTTACATTCATAGCCCACAACGGTACATCCCGTGTCGCCCGATTTAACGCCATATCTAGTTGTTTATAACCAGGCTCAAACATTGAAACCAAATCCCAAAACTCAGCTGAATGATTTAGATGAATCAAATGACTTAACTCATGAACAAACAAATAATGCACAAGCTCAGGCGGAACAAAAAGAAGATTTCTATTCAGATTAATATTCTTTTTCGCCGAGCAACTGCCCCAGCGAGTTTTTTGTGCTTTGATGGTAACTCGGTTGAATTGAAATCCGTGCTGCTTAGCAACTACATTTATCCAAGGTGTGAGTATTTGTTTGGCTTTTTGTTGAAGCCAAAATTTCAGGATATCTCGTCGTTCATCATCATTAGACGCACTTATTGTTAACTGTCTGCCATCTTCGATGATAGATTTTTTGTTAGTATTGGATTTGTATTGAACAGAGAAGATCTTGTCGACAGCTACAAAGTTAATGGTATCGGGAGGGGAATAATCAAGTTCAGGTGATGTTTCTCGAAGTGCGGAAAGTTTTTGTTGGGTGTTGGTGATCCAATTGATATTACTTTGTACAAAGTGATCAACTTCTAGAGATGAGATACGCTTTGGAACAACAACCTCTACACTACCAACCGGTGAGATTTTAATACGCATACGCTTCGCACGCGTACTCACTCTCACCTGGTAGTCTGTTCCTTTTTTCAACTGAAGATGCCTAGTTGGCTTCCAGCTTTCCGAAATTTTCTAACACGGCTTCTGCAACGACTGTTGAAAACTGTTTGTTTTCCGTTCCCTCTAACGCTTTGTTCAGGGCAAATACGGCATCGGTGTAGTCTTCAATTTCTATTTCTTCCCACTTGCCCTCTTTGGATTGGGCTAGTGCGCGTTTAGTAGTCATATCATCTATACCAATAATATCCATCAGTGGGGAGAATTTCCACAATAGTCCACCGGTCTGTTCCAGGCCGTGCATATATTCACGCACATCCTGACGAATAGGATATTCCATACGATTTTTTGCAATCTGCCAGGCCAGTGCGCCAACGATGGTTGTTGGGATCATCATGATCCAAACCAGCTTTGCGAAACCTTCGAGAGGAATAACATTGTTACTCATTGCGTAATTTGCCAATGCAAATCCGACGATATATATGCCGGCTGCCACACCTAAACCCACTAACATGGATTTTGGCTTTAACGACATACTGCGTTTTTTGTAATCCAGTTTTTGTAGATCAAATGATCGTTCAAAGAGACGAGTGACCTCTTTTTTTAAATTTCTTTTAGATTTTTGCTTGCCAGCCATTGGAAACCTTTAATATTGTGGATACAGATCTGGTAACGATTCTACCTTTTTATTTTTCGTTTCCCGAGTTTTTTTTAACCTTACAGAAACGTCATTCCAAAATGCATTACCATCCCATGCTCTGTCTTCTTTTGAATAGAGTCGATGGTTTAACTCTCTAAACTGTTGGGTTAGCGTCGAATCGTGCATTTTTTTAGCAATAAGGGACAAACTTCTTGGCGGATCTTCTGACCACATTGCAGAGGCCCAGGCAAGTAGTGCTTGATTTGCTGCTGCCGCATCGTTTGCATTACACGCTGATTTTAATTGGCTTTTTGCTTGAGCAATGGAAGCTTGGTCTACCGTATATAAGTTAGTGCTAGCTACGCCGGGCATTAAATTTTTCTGCCGTTGCCATAAAACAATCATGCCGATGATTGTCAACAACCAACCTAAACCTAATGCCAATGCAATGAGTGGCCATTGGCCCGCATCGACAACAATTTTAACCACTTCTTTCGCCGTGTCAGTCATGTTATTAACTGATTCATCCGAAATGGCAGGCGCTGATTGTTGTGTTTGAGGCACAGGTGACACGTTATCTGCCGGTGCAACGTTGATCACTTTTGGTGGAATTGAGATCGATTTTTCGCGTTCAAATTCTGTGTCCCACCAGTAGAGACGAATTTCAGGAAGGACTAATTTACCGCTCTCAGTGGGTACAATGGCAAATTTTTCAACTCGAATTCCGTGTAATGAATTATTAATCCACTTTGTTTCTACCACGGGCTGATCGTTGTACTGTTTAATCCCTGTTGAGTTAAACAATTTTAATTCAGGCAACTGAGCACCAGTCAGGCCTGTCGCTTCCATACGCAGTGTTCGTGTAATCGGTTCACCCACTTTAAAAACTGGTGGATCTGGCGACCACGCTTCTGTTAATTCAAACGCTTTGGCTGGCAACCAATGTTTTGCACTTGTCGCCGCTGGTTCTGGTTTGATTTCTACGTCGACAGCTTCACTTTGAATACGAATACGTTTCATACGCTGTGTTTGAAAAAAGCGATTGAAAGGATCATTAGTTTGCTGTTGTTGGCCCGAACGGGTATCAGGAATCTGACCCTGGAATACCACAGGAGGAATATTTAGTGTTCCACTTTTTTGCGGGAAGATAGCAAACTTGCGCTCGGTAACTTGATAAAGCCGGCCGTTACGACGCGTTTGAAAAGTCACATCTTCACCAAAACGCTCCAATACAACACTATCCAAATTTGGCTCAGTTAAGGAAGCTTCACGAATCTCAACAGCTCGGTATAAACGCACGGTGTAGATAATTTGAGATTGTACAAAAGCTTTAGGAGTATCCACTTTTGCTTCGAGAAATATATCCTGCCCTGCCCCTGATTTTTGAATCACGGGCTTTATCACTTCTACCTGAATAGGCGCCGACTTGCTATTACCTGCACGAACGCCGGGAATGACAAAGCTTCCTATTTGTTTCGGTGCAAGCGTTACGATCCACTTTTTAACACTTTGCATGGCACCATTGATAATGCTTACGCTGGTATTAACCGATGTACCCAGTACTTCGAACTGTTGATCAAGTACATCCAACTCTGGTTCGTCACCATCGGTTTCGACCGTTAGTTGGAAGGTCTCTCCAAATTCTATCGTGGTTCGATCAAGCGTCGCTTTAACCTTTGCGCTCACGTCAAACGCAAAAATTAGACATAAAATCAGGATGACCAGGCGATTAATCTGGAAAGCGTTAGGTTGTGTCGCTTTCCATGGCTTAACTATTTTATCTCGCTTATTCACCACTCATTCTCCGTATTTTCTCTACCTCGTTGTCGCAAATTTTCACGGCGAAATTTCTCTCGTAATAGGCCACCAGGATCATCTGGGATTCTTCTTAGCCACTGCTCCGTTGCTTGTCGAATTTCTTTGCGCTCAGCGTCTTCGGCATTCTCATCTTCACTTTCCTGTTTTTGCGCTTCTTCTTGCTGACCATCTTGCTCTTTTTTATCTTGTTGCTGTTGAGCTGCTTTTTGCTCTTCCGATTGTTGTTGTTCAGAATCGTTTTGTTCATTCATCTGTTGCTGGTCTTGTTCGCCTTCCTTAGCATCTTGAGATTCGGAGGATTGATTTTGCTTTTGTTGCTGTTGATCGGACTCTTGTGACTCATCAGATTGTGATTGATCACTTTGCGACTGATCTTGCTGATCACTTTTCTCGCCATCCTGATTCTCATCACTTTCTGATTGTTGATCAGATTGCTGCTCTTGTTTTAACTTGCTGACCAGGTCTTTATTAAACTTTGCATCTTCATGTTCGGGATTATCTTTCAACACTTCATCGTAGAGGTCCATCGCTTCTTGTAGCTTGCCTTGCTTGGCTAGTGCATTAGCGTGGTTGTATTTTCCATCTGGCGAATCCGCTGCAGAAAAATATTCACCCGCTTTTTCATAATCGCCATTCCGATAATGCGCTGTACCTTTCCAGTTCTCATCTTTAAATAACGTTGCCGCTTTATCGGCATTACCCTGTTGTAGTTGTTCCGCCGCTTGTTGATTTTTGTTTTGCCAAAGATCCTTCCATTCAAATGCATAAACTTCATTCGTCGGTAACATAAACGAAACCAGGATAACCGAACCCAACCAACCCCTTCGAAATCCTAATGCAGCAAATGGGAGCGCTGCGAGCAGAAACCAATGTCCTTCGTCTTGCCACAGATCCACATCACGGGTGAAGGGATTTTCGTTATCTAACTCACGATCTTTTGTTGAAGTAATCAATTGTTTGACATCTTTATCATCCACAGCAAAATCGAGATAACGCCCTGATCCGGCGAGCGCCAACTCTTTTAATTCACTTCGATCAAGTTTAGGTAAAACAATGGCACCATTGTTATCTTTCAAAAAGCCACCAGATGCAATGGGAACAGGTGCACCTTGTTCAGTACCGATACCGATGATAGATAATCGATAACCACGTGCTGCTGCTTTTTCTGCAAGAGTTAATGATTTTCCAAGATTGACACCATCTGTAATCATAATGATATCGCCAGTAGCACTGTTGGACTGCTGTAGGAGTAATGCCGCTTTTTTGATGGCCAAATCAGCTCGACTACCTTGCACAGGTAAAATATCCGTCGATAAGCTCGGCACCATGTTTGAGATAGTTTTACTGTCATCAGTTAGTGGCGAAACAATATGTGCCTGGCCTGCAAAAACAACCAGTGCCGATTGTCCTTCTTTGTTAGCTTTGAGTAGATCAATTAATTTTAATTTTGCCCGATCAGCGCGGCTAGGGATAATATCCGTGGAATCCATGGAACGCGACATGTCTAACACAAATACCCGTGCAGACTCATCTTTATAAATGGCTTGTGGTAATTTATCCCAGGCAGGTCCTGCCATAGCGATTACGGTCAGGGTGCCAACAATCGCAAGTAAAAACAGTGGAATGTAGCTGCGTTTCTTCCCGGTTTGTACTAATAGATAAGAAATCAACTGCTGATCACACACATCCGACCAGGCGCTGTTTTTTTTCGATGCTTTATATAAGCGCCACAATAAAAAAGTCAGCACCACAAATAACAGGAAGAAATAGGGGCGCATAAAGTGAATTTGTTCAATCACGCTCGATCCCCCTTTAACGAAATAATTTTTGTGTTTATAACGCTGTAAATGAAAGCGATTAACAAACCTGCTAACAAAGGCCAAAAGAATAACGATTTTTGAGGGCGCAATGTTTCAGCTTCTTGTATTGCTGGTTCCAGTTCATCCAATTTTTTGTAGATGTCTTCCAGACCCTTTGTATCTTTGGCGCGAAAATAGGCACCGCCGGTTTCAGCAGCAATTTTTGTTAATGTTCCTTCATCCAAATCAGCAGAAGGATTGACTCGACTTCGACCAAAAAAAGTTTGGACTTCCATGGAATCAGCACCGACACCAATCGTATAAATTTTTAATCCCAATTCTTTTGCCAATTCTGCCGCTTTTAGTGGTTCTATCTCACCTGCGGTATTAGCACCGTCTGTGAGTAAAATTAAAACTCGGCTCTGTTCCGGTTTGTCACGCAATCGTTTAACGGCTAATCCAATTCCGTCGCCAATTGCTGTCTCTTTTCCGGCTAATCCAATCTCTGCTTCTTTGAGCATGTATTCAACGGTTTTTAAATCGAAGGTCAACGGAGTTTGCACGTAGGCGCGACGACCAAACAAAATCAACCCAATGCGATCGCCTTGACGACGGGCAATAAAATCACCAGCGACATTTTTTACCACCGTTAATCGATCAACCTTTTCGCCATTGAGTAAAAAATCAGGGTTTTCCATACTGCCAGAAAGATCAATAGCCATCATTAGGTCACGCCCAGTCAAAGGTAAACTGACTGGATCACCAATCCACATGGGTTTTGCCGCAGCTGCGATAAAAAATGCCCACGCTAGATATAACAACACACTTGATTTGCGTTTGCTGTGATAAACCGAACGCACACTCTGTTGAATTTTGTGCCATTGATTAAAGTAAGGAACTTTCAATGCAGATGTTTTTGACTCATCACCAGGCAATAACAAAGTAACAAGCCACGGCAATGGTAAAAAAAGAAACATTTCGATCCATTCAAATTGAAACATTATAGTTTTTTAACCAAACTTTTTGTTGCGGAAAAAAGATCCTGTAAATCGTGATCTTCTTGCTGTTTACGATACGGCGATGTTGCAATGATTGATGCACCACCTTTTGAAAATAGTTCTGTGCCACTGACCTTATCAAGATAGTCCAGCCAGTCATCACCGATTAAGCCAGCTATTTGTTCGTTACCCTTTTTTGCCACTAATGCTTTTCGTATAAAAAGCGAAATCTCACCAATCGTTTTATGGCTGTTTCGTTGAATCTCATAATCAGCAACGATGTTTTGCAGCTCTTCTAAAGCAAGCTTTTTATAGTTGGGTTTATTTTTTCGCTTCATCAAATAACGAATTAAAAATATCAACACCGGCACAAGAATAATTAAAATCCACCAACCAGGGGCAAGGGGCCAAATTGAAACCGGATCTGGTTGATGGATATCTCTTAAGTCTTTTAGTGCTTCTTGAAGTTGATCCATACTATAAGGTCTTAAGAATTTTGTGCGTTAACTCGTCACGAACAACTTGTTGAACATTATCTGTCGTGCTTAAGGATAAATAGTGGATGCCGTGTCTGGTACAAAATTTCTGAATATTTTCCTGTCGATGTGTGAATTCATTTTTAAATGCTTTCCGCATATCACTACTATCCATCGACAAATTTTCAAACGTTTTTCCATCGGTGATCATATAACTTCCCGGTGGTGGCGGATTCTTTTCAATAGCATCAAAAATTTGAATTAGTACAATGTCACAATGTTGCGCAATCTGCCCTAAGTGGAGCTGCGAATTTCTATCAAGGTTTATAAAATCACTCACGATATAAACCAGGCTGCCAGGTTTTGCTGTTCGCCTTAAACGCGCCACAACATCATGAAAGTTTGTCGCCTGGGTTTCTGAACGATTAATAAAACTTTGTTTATTCCAATCCACCAGTTTTTTTAAAAACTTTAAGATCCCGCGTTTACCACCTGCCGGTTTTACCTCTTCGTGATTTTCACCATCAAAAAGCAATCCACCGACACGATCACCATGTGCTATTGCCGACCAAGCCAGTAGTGCAACGGTTTTTGCCGCAGTCACTGTTTTAAATGCTACTTTGGTTCCAAACTGCATACTAGAACCGCTATCGAAGACAAACAACACTGGGCGCTCGCGTTCTTCAGTAAATAATTTTGTATGGGGTTTACCGGTGCGCGCAGTGACGCGCCAATCCATATTGCGAATATCATCACCCGGTTGATATAAACGGACTTCGGAAAAATCGATCCCGCGGCCTCTGAATGGCGATGAGAAATTACCCGACATTAGTCCGCCAGATTTTTTGTAAGTTTTATGAAACGTTTTTCCCGAGCTATAACGTAGCGCTAGTAAACTATTTAAAGATACTAGTACGTTATCAGGGATTTCATTTAAGTTTGTGTTTTCCATCTATGGAACTGGAACGCGATTGATCAACTCTTCAATAAATTTATCTGAAGTGATTCCTTCAGCTTCTGCTTCAAACGACATCAAGATACGATGACGCAATACATCTCCTATTATTTCCTGTACATCGTCTGGCGCAACATAGTCTCGACCTGCTAACCATGCAACTGCACGAGAACAACGATCCAATGCAATTGTTCCACGAGGACTTGCACCATACATTACCCAGTTTTTCAGATCATCACCATACGCCGATGGATTACGTGTCGCCGCAATAAGTTGCACAATATATTCTTCAATCGCATCTGACATATGCAAATTCAAAGTCGCTTCTCGGGCTTCAAACAGCATAGCTTGGGTTACTTCTTCAGGCTTTTCTACTGCTGTTACTGGTTTTGATAAAGCCTGGTTTCTTACTAACTGTAGAATTTTCTTTTCAGACTCTACACTAGGATAAGTAATATTGACGTGAAGTAAAAAGCGATCCAACTGTGCTTCCGGTAGTGGATATGTGCCTTCTTGTTCGATGGGGTTTTGTGTTGCCATGACGAGAAACAACTCGGGCAATTTGTACGTTGTTCGGCCAACAGTTATTTGATGCTCTCCCATTGCTTCTAACAACGCAGATTGCACTTTTGCAGGAGCTCGATTGATCTCATCCGCTAATAAGAGATTATGAAACAATGGGCCTTGTTGGAAAACGAACGATCCATCTTGCGGGCGATAAATTTCTGTTCCGGTTAAATCACCTGGTAGCAAATCTGGCGTGAACTGTACTCGGTGGAAATCACCTTCCAAACCATCTGAAAGTGCTTTTATCGCAGTGGTTTTCGCCAAACCGGGTGCACCTTCCACTAACAAATGTCCATCAGCAAGTAGCGCAATAAATAGGCGTTTAGTTAATGTAGTTTGACCGATAATTTGCTGATCAAGATAGTTTAGATAGGACTTGATGCTTTCAAATGCAGAACTCATGTAACTGTATCTTCCAAAATATAGTGTTAAATAATGTCGTTGAATGACTACGTAGACTGATTAATATCAACGCAGTTCCTTAAACTGAACGTTGTAATGGTTTTTCTACTGCATCTCTTTTTTCTTTACCTTCCAGCAATTCAATCAGCGTTAATGTAAAATCCATTGCTGTACCAGGGCCGCGCGATGTGATCATGTTGCCATCAATTACCACGGCATCTTCCAGGTATTCAACCTCAGAAAGATCGTATCCTTCCAATGAGCCGGGGAAACTTGTCGCTTTTTTACCGTTAAGCAATCCAGCTTTCGCAAACACTTTTGGCGCTGCGCAAATTGCCGCTAACCATTTCCCATCTGAATTCATTTTTTGTAACAACTGATGCAATTGCTCACTGGCGTTTAAGTGATCTGCGCCCGGTAATCCACCAGGTAGCACGACCATATCATAGTCATGATCGATTACATCACTTAATAGAGAATCTGCAATTATAGTTGTACCGCGACTTGCTTTAATCGGCTCATGAGTTAAGCCAGCTGTAACAACTTCGATACCCGCCCTGCGCAATAAATCAACTATTGTAACGGCTTCTAGTTCTTCGCAGCCTTGCGCGAGGGGGATAAGGACGCTTGCCATGTTGGACTCCTTTGATTTTTTAACTCTATATATTGGCTGACCGGTACTAATTCAATACCTTCAGCCGCTAATTGTGGAATCCAATATTCCAGAGCAAGCAAAGTTTCCATATGGGGGTGAGCGATACCGAGAGCACTTCCAAAAATCCGAGCTCGTTTTATGAGCCGTAAAAATTGTTTGTCTATTTCACCGGCTTCAATAACGTGATCCAAAAAAATATCGCGTGTTGTGCTAGGTACATTTAATCTCTGAGCGGTTCGAAAAGCGACACTGCCCGAGTGAGTATAACTATCGACAAAATAAAAATCGTTATTTTCGTTCAGCTCACGCATTAACCAGCTCATCTGAATCGATTGCTGTGTTAACAAGCTCCCCATATGATTATTGATACCCACGATGTAGGGAATTGCAGCAATATTGTTTCGAACGGTTCTGATAAATGATGATTTTGACATTGTGTTGCGCAAACCACCGGGACCCATGTTCTCGTCACCTAACGGTTGCATAGGCAGATGGAGCATCACTTCTCGACCGGAACGATTTATTCGAGCAGCCAGATTTTTGCTATATGGTGTATGCGGTAAAATGGAATAGGTAACATGTCCCGGAAGTTTGACCGCTCTAAGACCACGAGGATAGTTATCACCAAGATCGTCGACAACTATTGCAACAAATGGCAAGTCATCATTGGCGGACATTGGAGCAGCCGCTAAAAAACATAATAGCGATAAAAGCCACGTGAGTTTAGTTACTGATCTTTTCAACAAGCTAAAAATAAGCATAAATCGTTTTTGAAAGCCGTCTGACAGGTGATCAATGGATGATCAGTAATTAAAAACGCGTATAATAACTCAAGTTTCGGAGTCCAAGTTTTCTTAAATAGCAGCAACAAACATATTGTACATACACCGTGGTTGATGCCTGCAATATAGGTTTGAACCCCGAAACTTGAGTTATAAGCGAAACCCTAAACCGGTGTTAGGACTATATCCAGCGTTACTTTAAAAATCAATGCTCATAACATCCATAAAAGCATATACTTAACGGAAACAAGTAAATGAATTTAGCGTTTAGAATAATCAGTCTTTTAATATATGAATTCCATCACCAACCGACATATTAAAATATGAAAAATATTGCATACGCACTTTTCCTGTTGTTAATAATTAACTCTTCTTACGCTGAGGACTTTTCCTTTAATTTTGTTGATGATGATACAAGCAAGCCTGACCTACAAAAGCTTTATGTGAGTCTTGATGGCTCGGTAACCTTTAACACCTTAAAAGCTGTTTACAACCAAAGTCTAAGTAGCACAGAACACGCACATGCTGGTGCTTACGCAATCAAAGAATCGATTTTTGATGATGTCCCTATGTATGGGAAAATTGGTATTAGCCTGAGTTTGCTTTCGAACCCGCGATATCTCAGTTCAAGCCTGGAAGTTTCCAGCGGTATACGATTGCCCGGCAGATTGTCATTTTTTTGGGGAGTTGGTGGGCTTTACAGCGAGATTGTTGAATGTATGTATTGTACAAATAATTCAGACAATAACGGTTATGTTGGAGTTTTTCCGGAATTTGGCTCCAACTTCGCTATCACTAAAAAAGTTCGCCTGGGTGTGTTTATGCGAAATTATTTTCTCTCAGATGGATTAGACGATTTTTTTGTGTATGGTGGCTCCATTTCTTTTCTTAATGATTAACCTGCCATCCCATTCTTGAGGTAAAAAAAAGCGCCGTAAGGGCGCTTTTTTTTGGCTACACTAAAATTTAAAGCCGAGAGATATTAATCGCTTTCAGTGTATTTAACGCTTCATATAGTTGATAGTCTTTATCTACCAGATCAGATGAATCTTCTTTTTTATCCTTACCTTCACCTTCTCCATTCCCGTTTTCCAAATGGCCTGTTAGGTCAGCCTCTTTAATTCGTTTAAAACCAGAATCCACTTTTGAAACTCTTAATGGCTCAAGTTCTATGTGAGGAACAATTCCCTCTGCTTGAATGGATCGACCTAATGGTGTGTAGTAACGAGCAGTAGTTAGCTTTAATGCAGCATTACTATTCATCGGTAAAATTGTTTGCACAGACCCCTTACCAAATGTTTTTTCTCCCATGATGATCGCACGTTTATGATCTTGTAGAGCACCTGCCACAATTTCTGATGCTGATGCTGATCCACCATTAACCAATACAATGATAGGGGCGTTGTTGATAGCGTCATTTGGGGTAGCACTAAATTTCAGACGAGAATCTTGATCTCTTCCTTCGGTATATACAATCAAACCCTTGGTTAAAAATGCATCCGACACATCCACAGCAGCGCTTAATACACCACCGGGATTATTTCTCAAATCAAGTACTAATCCCTTTAATCCGTTTTTACTTTCATCTTTAAGATTTTCGAGTTCTTCTAACAGACTTTCACCGGTCTTGGATTGAAAACTGGTAATGCGAATATAACCATAACCCTCATCAAGCGTTCTACTTTTTACAGACTTAACACGAATAATGTCTCGTTTAATGGTGATCTTTAATGGCTTATCTTCACCTTCACGGACGATGGTTAATATAATTTCAGAATCAGGCTCTCCGCGCATGATTTTAACCGCTTCACTTAATGTGAGGCCTTTTACCGGAGTATCATCCAACCGAACAATGAGATCACCTGTTTGAATTCCCGCCCGTTTGGCTGGCGTATCATCAATGGGAGAGATAACCTTTACAAATCCATCTTCCATTCCTACTTCGATACCGAGGCCACCAAATCGGCCCGTTGTTCCAACTTGCAACTCTTTGTAGCCTTCAGGATCCAGATAACTGGAGTGAGGATCTAAACCAGATAACATGCCTCTTATGGCATTTTCCAATAGCGTTTTATCGTCAACCTGTTCTACATAGTCATTTTTGATCTTGGCGAAAACTTCAGTGAATGCTCTTAATTCATCAACCGGCAGCGTTAATTCAGATTTAGAATTTGAATTACTCTCAGCGATTACACCTTGAGTAATGGCCAGACTCACGCCAAGTATTAAGCCGATACTCAGAATGGTAAAATTTCGTAATGTTGGTTTCATTCGTTACTCCCCGACTCAATGTCGGATTCTCTATAATAAATATCACATATATCAGAAAACTTCTGATTTGGCAGTCTTATAATAAATTTCGGCAATCGCAAAAGCACTTGGTTCTGCAGCTGTGACTTCTTAACCGACCAACTCTATCAAAATTAGTTTAACTATTAAATCATAATAAATTTTAGTGTAGGACAAAAATCGTATGATTTTCAGACTTTTATCAGTTTCGGCGAGAATTTTTGGAAATCATCCATTTCACTGGGTTTACCGGCTTTCCCTCATGCCTTATTTCAAAATATAGTGCCGGGTCACCGCCTCGTCCACTACTTCCTGCTTCGGCAAGCAAATCATCCTTACTGACGGACTCTCCAACCTCTTTAAGGAGTTGTCGATTATGACCATATAAGCTCATATAACCACCACTATGTTCAAGGATCAAAACATAGCCATAGCCACTTAACCAATCCGCAAAAACAACTTGCCCTTTCTCAACCGCTCTGACTTCAGCACCAAATTCTGTTGCTATTAATACGCCCCGCCATTTCAATTTACCACCTAATCGGGAGCTGCCGAATTTATTGGTAACTTTACCTTCAACAGGCCAGTGAAGTGTTCGTTTGTTATTTGCGAAAGCCATGCCGGATGTCGCGCGCTTTTTGGCCTCTTTTTTTCGGTTTAGTATGGCTTTCGCGAGTTTTTCCAACCCTTTTTGATCTGCTTTAAGCAGTGAAATATTTCTTTGCTTGGCTTTGATTTGTTTATCTAACGTTTTTAGATAATCTTTTTTTAGCGTTTGTTTAGAACTTAGTTTTTCTTTTTGACTGGTAACTTTTGCCAGCAAATCTTTTTGATGTTGATGTTTCTTTTCTAGTTGAGATAACAAGCTTTCTTTTTGCATTAACTCAGAATCAAGTTGTTTATATTTTTGCTGATAAGCTGTGTTTAAATATTCAAAGTAGACTTGTGTACGCCCATGTCTTCCAACATCTTCGTTGTTGATCAATGTTTTTAAATAATCTTGTTCACCAAGCATGTAAAAAGTGCGCGCAAGTTGAGCGAGAGATTCCTTATTTGCGGATATGCTGGCTGCAAGACCACTCTTTTTCTCCGTTAATTTTTTCAACTCCTTATCAATATCTGCACTTTCTTGCCTAATTAAGCGTAATTGGCGACTAAGTTCAGCAATTTCGATATCAAAGCGGTTAAGTTCTTTATTCGTTTTGGTTTTTGTATGCTGTTGCTTATCAAGCTCAGCTTTAATATTTTTAATTTCTAACTTGAGTACGTTAATTTTACGCTGGGGAGAAACTTCTTCAGCGGAAAAAGAGGGAGAGAGACAAAGAAAGTACGTGATAGGCAGAACAAACAAAACATAAAAAACGCTTTTTCTATGATTCATCTGTTTTCCTTTAAAAGAACACCGGAATGATTGTATCAGGAGGCCAAAGGCCTCCATCAACGCTGAAAATCAATGAGTATCTATCAGCTCCACTAATGATTGACCACCCATTTCCTGTGGTTTATCAAGCCCCATCAAATAGAGCATTGTTGGTGTTACATCTGATAAAGCGCCAGAATCCGCTAATTTTGCATCACGACCGATGTATAAAAAAGGTACAGGATTAAGTGTATGCGCCGTGTGTTTTTGGCCAGTCTTTTTATCCAGCATCTGCTCTGCATTACCATGATCCGCTGTGATCAATATTTCACCACCGACAGCTTTTATGGCTTCTACAACTTCACCAATACAGACATCAAGTGCCTCAATAGCTTTAACAGTTGCTTCAAAATTACCCGTATGACCAACCATGTCAGGATTTGCGTAGTTACAAATAATGGTATCAAACTTTTTACTATTGACCGCTTCTATTAACTTCTCGGTCAAGAGTGGGGCATTCATTTCAGGCTGCAAATCATACGTTGCGACATCGGGTGATTGAACAAGTATCCGTTCTTCACCTGGATACGGCGTCTCAACTCCACCATTTAAAAAGAATGTGACGTGGGCGTATTTTTCAGTTTCTGCGATTCTTAATTGATGCAAGCCCAAATCTGATATGTAGGCACCGAATACTTTACGCAAACGTTCAGGTGGAAATGCCACTCTCACATCAAACTCGGAATTGTATTCTGTTAAGCTTACGAAGGAGCCTAGTTTAGGCGTAACACCAACATCAAATTGATCAAAATCTTTTTCGATAAAAGGTCGCGTAATTTGACGCGCACGATCAGATCTGAAATTCATAAAAATGACTGAATCCCCATCTTCAATACTGACAGCAGATTCACCTTCAGCATGAATCGATGTTGCTCGGACAAACTCGTCTGATTCACCACGTTCATAGGCAGCTGCCAAACCTTCTAATGCAGTTGTCGCCGAATGTTTAGCGATGCCATGAGCGATCAGATCATAAGCTTTTTTAATCCTTGGCCAACGATGGTCTCTATCCATCGCAAAATAACGACCTATCATTGAAACCAGTTTACCGCCACCTAGTTCGGTTAGCTTACTTTCTAGTTTTTTAATGTATATTTCAGCACTTTTAGGAGCAGTATCACGACCATCTAAAAAAACATGGAGATATATTTTTTTTGCACCACGTTTAACAGCGAGCTCAACCATGGAATGAATATGTGAGTCATGACTATGTACACCACCATCGGATAACAAGCCCAAAATGTGTACAGCTTTATCATTTTCAATCGCTTGATCAACACTATCTGTCAAAACACTATTGGAGAAAAAAGAGCCTGACTTAATAGAATGCGCAATGCGCGAAATTTCCTGATAAACAACACGACCCGCACCAAGATTGAGATGACCTACTTCGGAATTTCCCATTTGATCAGCGGGCAAACCGACAGCAGACTCTGAAGCCCGAATTAATGTATGCGGATAACGCTCCCATAACTGATCCCAATTGGGTGTATTTGCAGAATAAATTGCGTTATTTTCTGGTACTTCACTATAACCCCAACCATCCAAAATAATTAGAGCAACCGGACGATGTTCTATACTCATATACTCTCTACATCAAATTAGTTTAAAAATTGTACGACCCACGAAAAAGCTTAAAAAAATCTTTATATTTTAAGGGAAAGCCCCATAAATCACTCTTTTCCAAAAGCGTATTATTGTATAATCTTTGCTATAAACAAAGTTGTAGATCGTTCATCGATTGTTTATCGAATTTAATTAAATAAGAAAAATCTACTGTTGATTCTTTACAGGCGACTGTAATTTAGTCGCGATTAATATCACATAACGGGAACACTAAAATCATGGAAACTGCCACAAATACGTTAATCACTCGTGATGAAGATATTGAACGTGCTGCATTATCGATGAAAGCGATGGCTCACCCTCTTCGATTAAAAATTCTCTGCACGTTGGGTTCAAATGAAGTTAGTGTCCAGGATATCGTCGAACTCGTAGGCACTTCTCAAAGCAACATCTCTCAACATCTCGCAATTTTGCGTGATAAAGCCATTCTCTCTTCTCGTAAGGACGCTAATCGTGTCTATTACAAAATCGATGATAAAAGAACATTACGCTTAATCGATATGATGCGCGATGTCTTTTGCAGCGACCATAATTAAAGCCAACTAACAAACCACAAACGGCGGCATTTTATCATTTTGAATAATGATAAACCAGAGGATATTCGTCATCTATTTAGTTTCTGCTGTTAAATTCAAAACTTTCTTCCATCGCATTTAGCACATACAACAGGTAGAATAGCGGGCCTAATTCGATCAGGAAGTAACCCTGAATCAATATTTATCTCATTTTAAACTGATGGATTATCATGGAACAATTTATAGATTTTTTGTTTGAAGAGTGGATTTTCTCGGCGGCATTCGTATTCATTGTAATATTACTAGGCCGTTCATTTTTAGAACCAATTCTTACTGGTGTTAAAACAATCAAGCCACAAGAAGCTGTTCGTTTGATGAATGATGAAAATACCGTCGTACTGGATGTTCGCCTTGAAAAAGAATTTAAAGAAGGGCATATCATGGATTCTCTCCACATACCTTTGGGGGCAGTCGCAACTCGAATAAAAGAACTCACTGATTATAAGAGCCAAAATGTTATTCTTTATTGTCAAACAGGGATGCGTTCTAAACAAGCAGGGACTATTCTAAAAAAACACGGCTTCACATCAATGTACAATATTGACGGTGGAATCAACGGTTGGCTTAATGCTAATCTACCTATCAGCAAAGAGACCAAACGCAAGAAAAAATCCGAAAAACTCATTGAAAATCAAACCGAAAAAGAATGAATCAATCTATTATTGTAGCCTGCCCTCACTGCGATAAGTTGAATCGCCTACCAGCATCTAAACTTTCTGATGACGGTAAGTGTGGCAGTTGTAAAGCTGCACTTTTTGAAAAAAAACCAGTTACCCTTACACAATCATCTTTTTCTACGCATGTTGTTAAGAGCGAATTGCCTATACTCGTGGATTTTTGGGCGCCTTGGTGCGGTCCCTGTAAAATGATGGGGCCTGTTTTAGAGGAAGCCGCTAAATCATTGGAACCAGGAATACGTATTGGCAAAGTTAATACGGAAGTAGAACAAACTTTGGGCGCACAATTTAATATTCGAAGCATTCCGACAATTGTTCTATACCACCAGGGTAAAGAAATTGATCGGGTATCCGGCGCGATGCAATTACCGCAGCTTTTACAATGGACTAACAACAGTTTAAATAAATTATAACAAAGGTAGTATTATGAGTGACGAAAACACAGCAACTGCAAAACCTACAAATGAGCGTGAGTTTGCAATCCAAAAGATCTATTTGAAAGATGTTTCTTTTGAAGCACCAACGACTCCTGCGATTTTCCAAAAAAAATGGGAACCAGAAATTGGCTTACAGCTGGGTAATAATGCTGTTACGCTCAGCGAAGGTGTTCATGAAATTGTATTAACCATTACAGTAACGGCAAAAATAGCTGAAGAAACTGCTTATCTTTGCGAAGTTAAACAAGCAGGTATTTTTACCATCAAGGGTTATGTAGACCAGGAAATGGGTATGATGGCTGGGTCTTACTGCCCAAATATTCTTTTCCCTTACGCACGCGAAGCTATTTCTGATTTAGTTGTTAAAGGCGGATTCCCGCAAATGCTTTTGGCACCTGTCAATTTTGATGCTTTATATCAACAGCATATGCAGCAAGCTCAAGAGCAGCAAGCAGCACCTGAAACAACACATTAAGCTACAACAGAACAGCATGCAAAATAATTCAGTCGCTGTTTTAGGCGCAGGATCCTGGGGCACAGCTTTAGCTGTGCTTCTTGCTGGTAACGGCCACAAAACTTTCCTCTGGGGAAGAAACGCCGACCGAATCTCAAAGATGGCAGTTAATCGTAGAAACGAAACTTATCTGCCCGATGTTGTTTTTCCATCAACACTACAGCCTGAAGCAAATCTTGAAAAAGCATTAGCAAGCGTAAATTCCATTCTAATAGCTGTACCTTCAAAAGGTTTTAGAGCTAGCCTTGAGCAAATAAAACCCTATTTCAGACCTCACATGGGAGTTGCAATTGCTACCAAAGGATTAGAACCAGAAAGCTTAAAACTTCTTCACGAAGTGGTACATGAAGTACTGGGTGACAATCTTAAACTTTGCATTGTATCTGGGCCAACCTTTGCCAAAGAAGTTGCACACGAACTACCAACAGCCGTGACTGTTGCCTCAGAAGATGAAGCGTTTGCATTAAAATATGCAAAATGGTTGAGCAATGATCATTTTCGCGCCTATACAAGTTCTGATGTGATTGGTGTTGAAATAGGCGGTGCGGTAAAAAATGTTATCGCAATCGCAGCTGGTATAGCAGACGGTTTAGGCTTCGGTGCAAATACTCGTACAGCTGTTATTACTCGAGGTTTGGCAGAAATCTCACGCTTAGGTGTCGCTCTTGGAGCTCATCAAGAAACGTTCATGGGTCTTGCTGGGCTTGGTGACTTGGTCCTCACATGTACGGACGATCAATCAAGAAATCGTCGTGTAGGATTAGGCTTAGCTCAAGGCAAAACGCTACCACAAATACTCGATGAATTAGGACAAGTCGCAGAAGGCGTAGAAACCGCTGAGAAAGTCTACCTATTGTCGAATAAAATGGGGATTCAAATGCCTATTGTCGAGCAAGTGTACCAAGTCATCTATCAACATAAGTCTGCAAAACAGGCCGTTCATGATTTATTGAATCGTGAAATTCGTGCTGAAAATTAATCACTCACTTCATCTCCTATTTATATTCTCACTCAGAAGATAAACTTTTGTTTAAATGAATAGTCTTTGTTCTAATAGAAATTATACTATTTTATATATACTGAACGAATCATACATTTTTGTTTTGATCACTTTGAGGCCAACATGATTACTACAACACGATCAGTTTTACTTGGAATCCGTCTGCCAATTGTCTTAATCACTGTAATACTTTCTGGCTGCGGAGGCGGTAACCTCAACGATATAAACAAAGAAGAAGCAGATATCGATAATATCGGGACTTATTCCGGTAAAGTTAACATTGATATGGTAAACAAACCAACTATCAGTTATAGCGAGGCTGATGGCATAACTAATATTGTTTTACAATTTATTCCTAGAACAGAAAAATCACTCCCACTTTCGCCAGAACAAATTGAAGTCGAAATAAAAATCAATGATGAACCGATTAACGTTGAAGATAAACTGAGCAGTACTGCTAAAGAACTCGCTTACAGCGTTCATTATGCTTTAGTTCTCGATGCTAGTTATTCAATGGTGGACAGCCAGTCTTTTGAACCAATGCTAAAAGCAGCACAAAAAAGCGTACAAACTGGACTAGATATTTGGGGGAGTCGCCCAGGAGAGTTTACTTTTCAAACAAGTTGGTTTGATTCATACATTTATCACAGCATAAACAATCAAAACCTAGACTGGTCCCCTCAAGACATTGCGGCAATTCCTAGCCCGGTAAGCGGGGCGCGCACCAAACTTTATGCTGCGATTGATTTCATGCTTGATGAACTGTTAAAAAAACAAAACAACAAAGAAAACAGTGATGATAAATTTCAAAATATTATGCTCGTATTTTCTGATGGCGAAGACAATTATAGCTACTTTGATAATAGCGATTTTTCAGAAACCAATTCGGTATCGAGTGGTGTTGAGTATGTGAAATCAGGAAGGGTAGAAACGACATTGGCAACAGTACTCAATAAAATAAAGAGTATAGAAAACCTAACCATTCATGTAATTGGCTTAGGTGATAAGATTGACGAAGAGAACTTATCCACTATTGCCAATACTGGTAATGGCCTTTATCTGCCTAATCCTCAGACAGATAAAATTGTAAATCTATTTGATAGAGTTACTAGCGAATTTACGACACTTCAAAGTCATGGTGTTAATGCTTCACTAGATCAGGGCGAATATAAGTTTTCGCTACTAGTAAAGAGCAAGGCAGATGATACTACAACAGAATATAGCTTTGATTTTAAAACGGGTGATGCCACTGCTGCTATTATTGAAAAAGAGTAACAACTTTACTCTGCTCCTATAAAATCAAGCTGCCGCCACGCTTCATATAGAATAATCGAAGTCGCATTTGATAAATTCAGGCTTCGATTATTCGGCACCATAGGGAGTTTTATCACTTGATCTAGTGGAAAACCCAACCGTAACTCTTTCGGTAAACCTCGAGTCTCTGGCCCAAATAAAAAAACATCCCCATCTCGATAGCTCACGTCGACATAACGTTTAGTACCGTGAGTTGAACATGCAAATATCCGTGATGAACCCACGGACTCAAGAAAAAGATCGTAGTTTTTGTGGATTTTGACATCCACCCATTCACTGTAGTCCAATCCAGCGCGCCGTAGTTTTTTATCATCCAGATCAAAACCCAGCGGTTCTATTAAGTGGAGTTCAGCGCCGATATTAGAACAAAGCCGAATAATATTTCCTGTATTGGGCGGGATTTCTGGTTCGTAAAGTGCAACGATAAACATAATTCACATTCAAAAAACGAACATCATAACTCAATTATCCTGGTGCTGCGTCCTCTAAATACAGTTATGAATGACGTTTACCCCCAGTGACATTACTGCGTTAAGCGTTAGGTGATTTTTTGGCCTTTGGCCAAAGCTGTAAGCTTGAAGAAGAAACAATAACGGAAAAAATGCTGCTTCTTTTTGCTTCAAGCCTAAAGCGCTGGCCAAAGGCCAGTAAATCACTTAAAGCCTAACGCATTAGCTGGTATTAAATAGACAGAACTCGCAACTGTACTTAAAGGACACGCACTAGGGTTATTAAAATTTAAAAATATCCCAGGTAAATTGTGAAATATTCTAGTCCTGTTTTAGGCTGCATCATCACTTATTATTTTAAGTTCTTTCAATTTTCTCGTCAGCGTATTTCTACCAATTCCGAGTAATTTAGCAGCTTCCTGTTTGCGCCCAGCGGTATGCGCTAAAGCAACCTCGATCAATATTTTTTCGAACTGAGGTGTCGCATTTTCCATGATGCCTTGATCGTCTGCCAAAAGCTTGCTTTTTGCCCAAAGCTTTAAAGCACCCTCCCAATCAGAATTGCTGCTTGTTTTAACAACATCCTCTCTTAATTCCGCAGGTAGATCTTCTATATGAACTTCAGGGCCGGGAGCCATCACAGTTAACCAACGACACACATTTTCCAACTGTCTTACATTACCCGGCCACTGTAATTGACTCAAAAACTTTGCAGTTTCAGGTCTTAATCTTTTTGCATCAACACTTAATTCCTTCGCTGCTCGAACGAGAAAATAGTTTAACAATAGTGGAATATCTTCTTGCCTTTCGCGCAAAGCAGGTAAATGTATACGTATAACATTCAAACGATGAAATAAATCTTCCCTAAATTTCCCTTTACGTACTCTCTCTTCCAGGTCTTGGTGTGTGGCAGCAATAATTCGAACATTTACTTTAACGGGATCATGGCCACCAACCCGGTAAAATTCTCCAGATGCTAAAACCCGCAAAAGCCGAGTTTGTAAATCTGCTGGCATATCACCTATTTCATCAAGAAATAGTGTGCCACCATCAGCCTGTTCAAAACGGCCGCGTCGTGTTGTTTGCGCACCGGTAAAAGCACCTCTTTCGTGACCAAATAGTTCTGATTCCAATAAATCTTTTGGAATAGCAGCTGTATTTAGTGCAATAAAAGGATTAGACGCTCTTGGACTATGGCGATGAAGTGCACTCGCAACAAGCTCCTTACCGGTCCCAGATTCACCATTTATCATGACGGTGATATTCGAACGCGATAATCTACCAATAGCTCGAAACACTTCCTGCATTGCAGGTGCTTCACCAATAATTTCTGTTTGTGAAGTTTCACTTTGCTCGCTAACACTGGTTCTAGCGCTTCTACTATGGTCCACTGCTCGTCTTACCAGATCAACCGCATCATCAACATCAAAAGGTTTTGGCAAATATTCAAATGCGCCACCTTCATAAGATGATACTGCACTGTCCAGATCGGAATGAGCCGTCATAATAATTACCGGAAGATCAGGATAGGCTTTATTGATGTCTGACAGAAGTGCCAAACCATCTTGTCCTGGCATGCGAATATCCGAAACTATGGCATCCGGTAATCCTTTTGCCAATTTATCGAGAATACCTGCAGCGCTCTCAAAGCAATCAACGTCCATATCTGCTTTGCTTAATGCGCGCTCTAACACCCAGCGAATTGATTTGTCATCATCAATGACCCAAATATGTTCTTTATTTGCCATTAGTTTTACACCGTTTCCTTAGCATTAATTGGTATCAACAACGTAAAGTTTGTTTCCCCAGGCTTGCTATTACATTCAATAATACCGCCGTGTTGCCCAATCAATGTCTGAGCAATTGATAAGCCTAAACCAGTGCCTTCAGCACGACCGGTAATCATGGGATAAAATATTTTATCCAAAAGATCAGGCGCAATCCCTGGCCCGTTATCAATAATTTCTACACCAACAACCAGGCGATGATGTCGTTGACCAATCATTACATGATGTCTTGAGCGTGTTCGGACAACAATTTCACCCTCATCATTCATTGCTTGCTTAGCGTTACGAACAATATTCAAAACAGATTGAATGAGTTGATCTGCATCTGCAAAAATTTCCGGCAAGCTAGGGTCATAATCGCGACGAAAAATCAATTTTCCATCTGATTCTGCCAATACAAGTTGACGTACTCGTTCAATAACTTTGTGGATATTGACAGGTTCTTTAGACATTGGCCGATTTGGACCGAGCATGTCATCAACCAGCTTTTGCAGCCGATCTGTTTCGCCAATAATAACGTCGGTGTATTCTCTTAAATCATCAAAAGGTAGCTCACGTTCAAGTAACTGTGCTGCACCTCGAATTCCACCGAGAGGATTTTTTACCTCATGAGCAAAACCTCTCACCAATATTTTTAAAATATCCTGTTGCTCAATAATATGTTCTTCTTTAGCGACGCGTAGCTTTTCATCTATTTGCGTCATCTCAATTAATATTTGTTCGTTTTCAATAATTGGTGAAAAAATACAATCAACTTTGATAACACGTAACAGCTGAGGAACGAGTAGATCTAATTCACTTTTTGTGACATTAAATTCATTGTTCTTGCTCTGCTTGAGTGCACTTAAAAAAGCTTCTGATCCTGCAAATAATTGATGAACATCTAAACCTTTAATTCTCCTTGCACTGGTATTGAGCAAATTTTCAGTCGCTTGATTTGCTTCAAGCACTTTCATATTTGCATCTAACAGCAACAAAGCTGTAGACATATTTGCGTACAGCAAATCTTTTGATAATGAATCATTACAATTTTCGTTCGGCACCATAACAAACTTCTCTGCAATAGTTAAACCAATAAAAGAAGCATCAACTATTTTAAATAATCACGAATAAAAACAGTGTGTTAATAAATGTAATTTTCAAAATATCAAGTACAACGAAGTATTATATGAATTACACATTCCAGTTACGCACCATTATAGTGCGCGAATAAGAATCATACAAAAAGATTGTGCAGATGAGGCGCGTGAAAGTGGATTAACGGAATAGTTTTGAAAATCGTTGTAAATGAAATGTGTTAGCACTTGTTGATTTAATTTTTTTACCGGCTTTATCTACAATAAATGCACGGATTGTATGAGTACCCCGATTCACATTAGAAAAAGAGATGGTTGAACTGGTCCAACTACCCGTTAACATTTTTCCATCAAACTCTACCTTGAGCTTATGCCCATGTTGAGTCTGAATCCCAGGCGAAATATCTAATATCAGATGTACGTTTCCTAAGTTATCGCGAAAACTTTCATCATCAGACGGTTTTCTAATTTTAAATTTTGTATACGGCTTAGGTTTGTTTTTATTTTCTGTCACTGTGATATCAGTAAAACTATTGTCCGTTGGCTCTATTTCTTTTTTAACCTGCTCTTCTTTGCGAAATTTAATAATTGGTGGTGATTGAACTTTACGCTCTACGCTACCGGGTACTTCTTTATCAGAAAATACAATTTTTCCATTTTCGTCCTGGTATTGGTAAACCGCAGCAGAAAGTTTTGCTGAAAATAAAAGCAATATAAGAAAAATTATTCGCAATGCGCTTACCTCACAAAATAAATAGCTGATTCAATAGTTGATGAAATTATTACATAATAATTCTACGTAAATTCAAAAAAATTCAGTAGCAAAAAAAACGCCCCGTAAAGGGGCGTTTTATCAGACAATATAAAGAACAAATTAACAGCTATAGTACATATCAAACTCAACTGGGTGAGTTGTCATGCGTAAACGTGTTACTTCTTCCATTTTTAATTCGATATATGCATCGATCATATCATCAGTAAATACACCACCAGCAGTTAAGAACTCACGATCTTTATCAAGTGCCTCTAGCGCTTGATCAAAAGAGAAACATACTTGTGGGATTTCTTTCTCTTCTTCTGGAGGAAGATCATATAGATCTTTATCCATTGCATCGCCAGGATGAATTTTGTTCTTAATTCCATCAAGACCAGCCATCAACATACAAGCAAACGCTAAATAGGGATTTGCTGTTGAATCTGGAAAACGTACTTCGATACGACGCCCTTTAGGATTTGTGACATAAGGAATACGAATAGAAGCAGAACGATTACGTGCAGAGTAAGCTAGCATAACTGGTGCTTCAAACCCTGGAACCAAGCGTTTGTAACTATTTGTCGAGGCATTTGCGAAAGCATTGATTGCACGTGCGTGCTTAATGATTCCACCAATGTAGAAAAGTGCAGTTTCAGATAGACCGCCGTACTCGTCACCAGAAAAAAGATTCTCGCCATTTTTTGCAAGAGACATGTGAACATGCATACCATTACCATTATCGCCAACCATCGGCTTAGGCATAAAAGTCGCTGTCTTGCCATATACATGCGATACATTATGAATTACATATTTTAGATCTTGAACTTCGTCAGCTTTTGAAACTAATGTGTTAAATTTAACACCGATTTCACATTGACCAGCTGTTGCTACTTCATGGTGATGCACTTCAACTTCTTGCCCCATTTCCTGAAGCGCAGTAGTCATAGCGCAGCGTAAGTCATACAAAGAATCGACTGGTGGTACTGGGAAGTAACCGCCTTTAGTACCTGGACGATGGCCCATATTACCATCAGCATATACTTTTTCTGAGTTCCACTCTGCTTCTTCTGAATCTATCTTGCAGAAAGAACCTGACATATCAGCGCCCCAACGAACGTCATCAAGCACAAAAAATTCATTTTCAGGACCAAAGAAAGCGGTATCTGCAATACCTGTAGATTTCAAAAACTCTTCTGCACGTTTGGCAACAGAACGAGGATCACGCTCATAACCGGTCATAGTTGCAGGCTCAACAACATCACATACGATGTTCAATGTTGAGTCTTCGGTGAAAGGATCCATTGTCGCAGTACTTGGATCTGGCATTAAAATCATGTCTGACTCATTGATGCCCTTCCAACCATTGATTGAAGAACCATCAAACATCATTCCTTCTTTTAGCGAATCTTCATCAACAGCGGTACTTGGTACTGTTAAATGCATCTGTTTACCGCGAGTATCCGAGAAGCGGAAATCAACAAACTTCACTTCAAATTCTTTCATCATCTTTAAAACGTTAGACGGCATTTTCTCACCCTTTAAAATAAAATTGGAGGCACTTTAAAATTATAATTTCGTTTATTTAAGCACTACATATGCCAAGATATTATTGTTTATTTATAACAACAAGTTAATTAACAAAACCTGTTTCAAAAATATAACAATCTTCAATAAACGCACTAAAAAAACGCACTAAAAAACCAATTGGCACCAAAATGGATCATAAACCAAAGAGAATATTCGTTTCTGCGATGTAGCTTTTTGGATCTTCGAATTCTTTGAACGATGAAATAATATCACTTGCAGTATTATTTTCATCCAGTATTGAAAGCGGTAAAACCAACTCGACAAAAACTTTTCCATTTAAATAATGCAAAGTAGATTTTGTCACCTGATCATAATAAATATTATTTTCGAATACAGCGTTCAGGTAAGTTTGAAAATCTTTACGTAATGGTAAATGTCTGCATGGCGCACAAATCTCATCATCTTCCGGATCAATGTGGACGATTACGTCGGATATCTCATCAATCCCATTGAGCAACTTGTACATAACACTTTCGCTAATCTGATGCCCCTCTGAGACACTAATACGTGAATTTACCACTAAAATGTGGACATCCACAAGAGCATCGGTGCCCATGCTTCGCGTGCGTAAAGAATGCACAGCTTTCACCCCATCTACCGATAAAATTAATGCTTTTATCTTTTCAACTTTTTCTGCTTCAAGCGCTGTATCAATGAGTTCTTTAAATGCGCGATAAGAAATATCCCAACCCACTTTCGAAATAAGAAGGCTTACACCGATTGCAGCAATAGCATCCAATAAAGGAAAACCAAGCATCGCTCCTACTATTCCAATAACAGCAATTATAGATGAAATTGCATCGGTACGATGGTGCCAGGCATTTGCAATGAGTAAGTTGGATTTTACTTTTTTTCCGACTGTAATTGTATATTGAAACAGCGCTTCATTGGCGAAAATCGAAATCAGTGCTGCAACTAATGCAAACCAGGTTGGTGAGAGCAGTAGTTCCGGCGCATTAATTCTTGATACTGCATCGATAGTAATACCCAGTGCTACTGCAATAAGTAAAAAACCCAATAAAACTTCTACAACCGTTTCTATCCGACCATGGCCATAAGGATGATCTTCGTCTGCTTGGCGGGATCCATGTTTTGCAGCATAAACGACAATGATGTCGCTAACTAGATCCGCTAAAGAATGAACACCATCAGCAATTAAGGCTTGTGATTGACCGATATAACCAAGTGTTATTTTTCCAACAGCAAGAAAAGCATTTACTACCGCGCCAATTAAAGTAACTTTTTTGACTTGTTGATATCTGATTTCTGATTCAGATTGCTCGGACCGATCACTCAATCTTCGCCTACCTCGATTTTTAAGATGATTTCTTCATCAATCATTTCATGATTTAGAAATTTGTGACCATTCATTCTACACCAAGCAGGAATATCTTGAAGTACGCCTGGATCAGTACAAGTGACTTCCAGGATGTCTCCCGTTTTAAGTGTTTTTATTTTGTTCTGAGTACGAATCACCGGCATCGGACAGAGTAAACGTCTAGCGTCCAGTTGATGAACACTCACACTTGCCACTCTGCAGGTATATCCTGTTCTTTGAGAGGTGCAACATTTAGTTGTTTAGAAACACCATGGATATCTGTCACTTCAACAGTAACTGAAGGTTCTAATCTTCCTTTACTAAATCTGGCGGTAATTTGTGCAGCCAATGCCAAGTCTTCTTCTGTTGCTTGTCCGTCAATTAATACCAGGGGACCAACACAGCTGGTCGCATGCATGTGAACAAACTGTTTTTTGTAACCAGACATAAATTTGTTTTCACCATCTTCACGACCAATAATCATTTTGAAATTTGGTTTAGGGCGGATATGTCGTCCCACCTTCAATAGCATGATGTCATCCATTTCATAATTACGATCATCATCACGTGCTTTCCATAAATCCACAAGGCGATCTGAATAAGATTTATCTGTTAGGAAACAACACCCACCGGCAGGCTGTGCATATTCGACAAATCCAAATTTTTCCGCTAGCGCCATTTGTGGTTTACGTGAGCGGCCGCTGAAATCATGAAGCTTTTCACGATCCACCCAGCCATCTCTTTCCGGCTTAGTTTCCGGCAAAAATTTGGCGCACAAAGGTCTTAAAAGCAGATCATTCGCGCCAGACTCTTTTGCGATAATTGGCATTGTATCTTTACGCTGAGACATAGGCCGCTGACCAATAACTTCACCTGTAACGATAAAATCAAAATCGTTTTCTTTAATCCATTCCAGCGCTTTACGAACCATGAAGCCTTTGCAGTCCAAACAAGGATTCATATTTGCGCCATATCCATGTTTGGGATTAATCAAAACATCTTTGTATTCTTCAATCACATCAACAATATGCAATTTAATGCCTAATTGCTCTGCAGACCACAACGCATTATTTCGTTTTACTTTATCTTTGCCTTTTTTCCGTATTGCGTGAGTATGTCCTTCAACACAAAATCCTGTGTAAAAGTTTATCCCCTCAACGTGAACACCCTGCTCTAGCAATACCTTTGCGGCTAATAAAGAATCTAATCCGCCAGAAATTAATGCGACGGCTTTTCGCTGTTTACTCATAAATCTCTCATAAAAATAATAACTAAAGCCCATGGACATACGAAGGCTTGAAAAAATATTGCATATTGTAGCTGAAAAATTAGAGAGCAATGGTCAAAAAATATCAAAAGGGATAATTATCCGGCTTTAAAAAACATGTATAAAACTGGTGTAGCCTGTGGATAAGTTGTTGATAGAATTATCAGTCTCAAAAAGGTTGTATTTGTAAACAAGTTATCCACAGCTTAGGTGAGTATATCCATACAACTTGTTGAACATTATATTAGGCAATAACACATTGATTAATAATATAAATCAGAATTTAGTCCACAAAATCAATTGAGCCAATAACAATAATAAGTTTTTATATATAGATATTATATTATTAATAGAGATGTTAATAAGTGGTGAGATAAAAAAGGGAGCTGCTGGTTTAAATTACTAAAGGGAGGTTTCAAACCAGCAGCCAAAAACATAAAGGGGGTTAATATGTTTGATAAATTAAAATCAATATTTATGCCAGAAAGGAAATTTTAACGTTTGGTCGACAAGGTATTTAATACGTATTAATAGCGTGGGTTTATAATTAGACCCGTTAATGGAAAAACCAGTAAAGGCTTTTTATCTGTTTACACTGAATCCAGATATTTCATGAAATATCTGGGTTAAAAATCATGTATAAAACTAGTGTAGGCTGTGGATAACTTGTTGATAGAAAGAAAGGTCGAAAAATAACACTTTTTGTAAACAAGTTATCCACACCTTAGTTGGGTATATTCCAACATCTTATTGTGGCAAAAATCTATCGGTAAGTTAATGAAAAGTAAAAACAATCAGGAAGTTAATAACAAAAACAATTGAACTAATAATAACAATAAGTTTTTATATATAGATATATTATTTATTTAAGGAAGTGAATAACTTAAAGGTAAATATAGGATTTTGGATAAAATCTTCAAAGATAGTTCCAAACCAACAATTCAATCATCTAAAAAGGACCTAATGGTATAGATTCATTATTTGTGCCGAAAATAGTATTTAATGCTTTGTAGATGGTGAGTTAATGATCGGTGTTCCATTTGAAAAGCTTCGGATAGATCTAAGTGCTTGTTTACTTTGAGTATCTCCCCATAATTCTAGCGCTTCTAGTGGCGATAGAACTTCTGTGTTGTTCCGCATATTGCCAATTACTTGAAGAATATCCATTAGTTGCACAAAAGCATCGGCTAGCTGGTGATAAAAGTTTCCTAAACTTTCTTTACAAGTATCAGCCAAATGGCTATAAGCACTTTTGCCAATTCCAACGTAGTAGCTTATTTTTACACGTCTTCTTTCCGCTATTTTGGGAAACAGACCAGAAAATAGTAAGCAATGATCACCCACGTCTCGTAAGCTTTCCTGTTGTAATTGACCGGTTTGGACCAGGCTGTGAAGATAATCCATCGCCATTATTCGTGAGGTAAAGTCCGAACGATTCAGAAAACGCATTAGTAAAAACACCAAATAACTTTCCAGTGCTTCATCTAAATGAAAATCACATAATGATTCTGCTTCATGGACCAGCCTTTGCCATTGAGCTGTATTACTTGAATCGAGAATGATTTGAGACATATTGATACGTTCTCTTTGAATGGTCTGTTTATATAATCGGCTTAAATAGGCACATACTTTATGATCTAATTATTTGTTTTGATTAGGGCGTGTTGACGTTTTTTAGTCCACTGTTTTGACTTTCATGAAATATCTATCGAGATAAAGACAGCAAAGATAGTTTTTGCAGAGTGGCATCGGTATACTTACGCTTTTTTCGCAATACACATAATTGACATGCAAATTTCGGGAACAAACGTTGATATTTCAACCTTTCAGGGTCTAATTCTTGCTCTTCAGCACTATTGGGCGGATCAAGGCTGTGTGATTATTCAGCCACTTGATTTAGAGGTTGGAGCAGGTACGTTTCATCCAGCGACATTTTTACGCTCCATTGGCCCTGAACCCTGGAACGCGGCATATGTTCAACCTTCGCGAAGACCAACTGACGGGCGTTACGGGGAAAACCCTAATCGTTTACAGCATTATTACCAATTTCAGGTAATGTTGAAGCCATCCCCGGATAATATTCAAGAATTGTATCTAAATTCGCTGAAAATGCTTGGATTTGACACGCTTGAACATGACATTCGATTTGTCGAAGATGATTGGGAATCTCCAACTCTTGGAGCATGGGGATTGGGATGGGAAGTTTGGTTGAATGGCATGGAAGTTACCCAGTTTACCTATTTTCAACAGGTGGGTGGATTAGATTGTAAGCCTGTCACAGGTGAAATTACCTATGGTTTGGAAAGGCTGGCTATGTACATCCAAGGTGTTTCCAGTGTTTATGACCTTACCTGGGCGAACGGGCCACAAGGTAAAGTCAGTTATGGCGATGTTTTTCATCAAAACGAAGTAGAAATGTCTACCTACAATTTTGAACATGCCCCAGTAGAGACATTATTTTCACAATTCGATTTTTATGAGAAAGAAGGTAATCGACTCGTTGAGTTGAATTTGCCCTTACCTGCCTACGAAATGGTTTTAAAAGCATCACACACATTTAATTTGTTAGATGCACGCCACGCAATTTCAGTGACAGAACGTGCAAGATTTATTGGCCGCGTAAGAAATCTTTCTAAAGCAGTTGCTCACTCTTACTATGATTGTCGAGAAAATTTGGGTTTCCCAATGTTGACGCAAACAGTTGGGGAGACTAAATGATGTCAAATAAAGCAGACTTTCTTGTCGAGTTGGGGACGGAAGAACTACCCCCAAAAGCATTGGCAAAGTTATCAAAAGCATTTTCTGACAATCTTGTAGAAAGTCTGGAAAAGGCTGGTGTCACTTTTGGTGTGATCGAAAATTTTGCATCTCCAAGACGTTTGGCGGTGAAAATATCTTCTGTCTTATTAAAACAAGAAGACAAAGAAGTTGAACGAAAAGGGCCTGCAGTTAACGCTGCGTTTAAAGAAGATGGTTGCCCTACACCCGCTGCCGAAGGTTTTGCCCGATCATGTGGTGTTTCAGTAGACGAATTAGAAAAAACAGAAACCGATAAAGGGGCTTGGCTGGTTTTCAAAAGCTCTGTGAAAGGTGAAGAGACAAAAAATCTTCTGCCGACAATGGTGGAAGAAGCGTTAGCTAAGTTACCCATACCAAAGCGCATGCGTTGGGGAGAAAGACAAACTCAATTCGTAAGACCTGTTCATTGGTTGGTGATGTTACTTGGAGAGGATGTGATCGATTGTTCGGTACTCGGATTAAAAGCGGGAAGAACAAGCAAAGGACATCGATTTCATCATCCGGAACCGATTGAATTACCTAATCCATCAGACTATGAATCGTTATTAGAACTTAAAGGTCATGTGTTAGCTAATTTTGAAAAACGACGAGAAGCAATTAAAGCTCAAGTAGAACAAGCGGCTCTCAAAGTAGATGGCGTTGCGGTTATTGATGAAGCATTGCTCGATGAAGTAACAGGGCTTGTGGAATGGCCGAATGCAATTTTAGGAAATTTTGATGAGAAATTTTTAGAAATTCCTTCAGAAGCTTTGGTTTCAGCGATGAAAGGTCATCAGAAATATTTCCATGTGGTTAAAGATGATGAATTGTTACCGTGTTTTATTACTGTTTCAAATATTGACAGTAAAAACCCGGAGACTGTTAAGCAGGGTAATGAAAGAGTCATTCGACCTCGATTGAGTGATGCAGATTTTTTCTGGAATACGGATAGAAAAACACCACTTAATGCTGAATTGCAAAAATTAAAGACTGTTGTTTTTCAGAATAAATTGGGAACGCTATACGATAAAACTACTCGGGTGATGGGGCTTGCTGAAGCAATCGCTAAAGAGCTTGGTGTCAATGTAAGACTCGCTGTTCGCGCCGCAGAACTTTCCAAATGCGATTTGATGACAGAAATGGTTGGAGAATTTCCTGAATTACAGGGAATAATGGGCCGCTATTACGCGCTTCACGATAAAGAAGAGCCGCAGGTTGCAGAAGCTATTTTAGAGCACTACATGCCTCGTTTTGCTGGTGATAATTTACCGCCATCAAATGTGGGTCAAATTGTCTCTCTAGCAGATAAATTAGACACCCTTGTTGGTATTTTTTCTATTGGTCAAGTTCCCACTGGTGATAAAGATCCATTTGCATTACGACGTGCGACATTGGGAATATTGCGAATAATGATTGAAAAATCATTATCGCTCGATCTCGATGAACTTCTCACAATCGTAGCAAAACAATATTCGTTAAAGAATAATGAAGTAGTTGGATTAGTTTACGATTTTATGATGGATCGCCTAAAAGGTTACTATCACGAGCAGGGATATCGACCACAAGTCTTCGAAGCAGTTTTGGCAACACGGCCAACAATACCTGTAAATTTTGATGCGCGTATGAATTCGGTAGCGTTGTTTGAAAAATCACCAGACGCTGAGGCGTTGGCAGCAGCAAACAAACGAATCAGTAATATTTTACGTAAAAATAAAGAACAGCTGCCTTCGAATGTTGATATTAATCTTTTTGAAGAGGAACAAGAAAAACTTCTCTATTCTCGATTAGCTGAACTAGAGTCTAGTGTAAATGTGCTCGTTGAAAAGCAGGATTATGATCAAGCTTTAAAGTTGTTATCTCAACTTAAAGAACCGATAGATGCTTTTTTTGATCATGTGATGGTAATGACGGATGCCAAAGCAGTAAGATTAAATCGCCTGGCGATGCTTTCAAAACTTTATCAGCAATTTTCACGTATTGCTGATATATCCAAGTTATCTTAGAACTCAAGTTTCGGAATTCAAATCCAGTTTAGAGGCAATAGACATGGTATACAGCGAATATAAAAGACGCTGTAAATGCATCCATGCACGCTCAATGTCAGCATCCATGCTGCCAATGCTTTTATATTCGCTGTATACCATGTCTATTGCTACTATTGTAAGAGCAATTTGAACTCCGAAACTTGAGTTAGAAGTTTATATAGATGAGACATTTGCATTGCGCATGTGTCTCTGATTTTTAGAATTTATACTCTATTCCAGTTTTATAAGACAAATCACCTTTTTTAACATTAACTGGTGGTTTGCTATCGAAAGTCCCTTCACCATATAAATTCAAGCTCAATTTTTTTGATAGAGGTATTTTTACACCAGCTATTTCTAAAATTCTGTAATCATCAGGATTTTCGAGGTTAGGTTGATAGTAGGTAGTGTTAAATAATGTAATGTTCTCAAGAATGTTAGTGCGAAAAATCCAATAGAAGTTACCTCGAAATAATTCCAAGCTTCTTTCTTCTTCGATGTTGCTTGAGTGGGTTAAATATTCTTTACTATAGTAGCCGCCAACACCGATTATCGAAGAGCTATGTGTAGAGTTTTTTAAGAAACTCCATCGATATCCTGCACCGACTAAACCTCTAAAATTTAATCGAGAAAATTTGTTTTGTTCAATTTGTGTAAATATTTCCCAGGTAGTGCTGCTTTCTACATTATTGATGTGACGAAGATGGAGATAGGATTTGTTTTGATTTTCTTTGGAGAAACTTTCACCGTAGCTATAGCTCAGCGTCACATATTGAAGTGACTGAGATTGTTTGTAATAGAAATCCGCACTGCTCTCAATAAGAAATTGTTCACTGTTTCCATATGCACCCGATGAATTTAGATTGAAACTTCCCGAAATACCATTGTTATTTGAGTTTAAATGAAGGCTATCCATATTTACTATGGCGTTAGCTTTAGAAACAAAAACAGGCAGTATAATTACAATTGATAGGATATATCGCTTCATATTTGATTGGATTTTGTACTGAATTAAATTTAACGTGTTCGAAAAGAATATCCGTCATTGAAGAGTATTTACGGATAGATATGCAACTAATAAAAAGAATAAGGCTCTTTTATAAACAGAGCTGTCATAACATTAACCCTTTATGTAATAATATTTTTATCACCTTTAAGTATAGTGACATTAAAAAATTGCTTGAACGGAGGTTTACAGAACCAGCTTTGTTACTTCTAAAAACACAAAGAATTGAAAAATATCATAATAATTAAATGATAACCGATAGAACAATAACATACTTTCGGCAGAAGTATACGAGCCTAATCTTGTTAGCTTGGTTTTTACCACCTCTGTTAGGGTTGAGTTACCTCATCTACATCAAACTATTTGATTTCGCGCAAATAGAAAAGATCGTTTTTTCACCCACGCTCGCAATTTTTATTATTGGTTCGTTAATTATCTACCCGATTTATTTCACTCGTTTTTCTAAACCAATGGTGAAATATCTAAAACAACCTAACGTGATAAATGCAGATTTGACGAATGAAAAACTTTGGCGTTTTTCATTTCATTTTTGGGGACACTTTTTAAGTTATATGTTTCTCGCACCAATTGTAGTAATGATTAGTGCGAGTTTGTATGCAGATTTTTCGCCCCAAGTCAGTGACTGGTTCAAGATATGTTTGGTTGCAATTGTTGTTTCTATCATTGTAGGGCTCCCCATATTTTTCCTTATCATGGATCTTTTTGGAAAAACATTTGGCGAATTAATAGTCGATCGCGCACACGTTTCAATACGCGTAAAAGTTTTTCTCATTGGTGCATTAACACCATTATTGATCGGTACGATGATCGTCCAGTATTACTGGTCAAAAACCGGTTATTTTTCCTGGGAAACCTTTATGGTATGGCTGTCATTGGAAGTGTTGGCCATCGTCGGTAGCTTAGTCTTTGTTCATAGTTTTACACAGTCATTAGCGCCATTACAAAGCATACTTACCCGCCCAAAAAATATTGGAGAGATAGCCACTGCTGGGCTATTTCCACAATCTACTGACGAATTAGGTGTTTTAATATCAGGTTATAAGCGTTTGCTTACTGACCTTCATGTGCAGAACGAGTTATTGCAGTTAAGTAATCGAGTATTAAGAGATGTTGGAAGAGATTACAACGTAGAAACGATTTATTTAAATATTGTTTCGCTTTGTAAAGAGTCTATCACTGGAGATAAGATATTTCTGATACTGCATGACCAAAAAACAGATGACTTGGTCGGTGTAGCACAAACTGGTGAAGGATATAAAGAGATCGGTCACTTCCGTCTCTCAATGAATGAGATCTCACTTGCAGCAGAAGTTTATACCTGTGGTAAAACTTCAATCATAAGTGATGTGAGTCAAGATATTCGTCTAAATAAAAGTATCACTAAAAAATACCATGTGCGATCGGCTATTGCGACACCATTAATTGTTGAGCAAGGTGTTATTGGCGTACTCATGTCTACCAATGAAGAAGTACGTGGTGATTACACAAAACAGGATATTCAGTTGATAGAAGGCTTCGCACGTGAGGCAGCTATCGCTATTCATACACAAATGCTGATTAGTTCTCGTATTGATGCTGAGGCCGCTTTAAAAGAGAGCGAAACACGTTATCGTCGAATGATTGAAACGTCAAATGAAGGTGTGTGGACTACGAATGAACGAAATAGTATCAATTTTGTTAATAAACGTATGGCTGAGTTATTAGGTTATTCTGCTCGCGAAGTATTGAATAAAAACTGGTCTGATTTTGTTGATGAAGAGATGCAAGAAGTCAGTAACCAAGCTTATCGGGATCTCGGTCGTGGTATTGCTGTTCAAGTGGATTTTAGATTAACAAAAAAAGACGGTGGTGAGTTGTGGACATTGATGAATGCAAGCCCAATATATCATTATGACGGCAAGTATCTTGGTGCGCTCTGTATGTTCACGGATATTACAGAAAGGAAAAAAGCTGAAGCGCAAGTTCAAAGAATGGCTTATCACGATTCACTAACTGGTTTGCCAAATCGTGTGTTGTTTATGGATCGGTTGCAACAAGCGTTGTATCGCATAGAACGGCATGGTGGTAAGGGCGCGGTTATGTTTCTCGACCTTGATCGGTTTAAAACAATAAACGATTCTCTTGGTCATCCAACGGGCGATGCTTTATTAAAAGAGGCGGCGCGACGATTAAGTCATTCAGTGAGATCAGAAGATACGGTTGCTCGATTAGGTGGTGATGAGTTTGTTGTATTAATTACTGAAACAGAAAAACCTATTGAAGATGAATCGGTCGAGTTAAAACGTTTGGCTGATAAACTACGCCATGAATTAGCGAAACCGTTTTATATCAATAATCGAGAATTACATATCACCGTTAGCATCGGGATTGTAACTTTCCCAACTAATGGTGAGGATTCTACTGATATTATAAGAGAAGCTGATACGGCAATGTATCGTGCAAAAGCGGATGGTAAAAATCATGTACGATTTTATTTGCCTGATATGGCAGATGCTGCTCATGAAAGACTACAGATGGAAAATCAGCTTCGAAATGCATTAAAGGAAAATCAGTTTGTCGTACAACTACAACCTCAGGTCTCAATTGCAACAAACAAAATAACTGCAGTTGAGGCATTAATTCGCTGGCATTCTCCTGAGAAAGGTATTGTTATGCCGGACAAGTTTTTGCACATTCTTGATGAAACAGGGTTAATAGTTGAAGTGGGTGAATGGGTATTAAGAGAAAGTCTTCAAGAACTAATTAAACTCAGGGAAGATAAAAATATCTATCTACAAGATTTAAGGCTTTCTGTTAATGTCAGTCCAAGGCAATTTAAACAAGAAAATTTTGTAAACTCAGTACTATATGTATTGCGGGAAACAGGTTTGGATCCTAGCGCCCTTGAATTAGAAATCACGGAAGATATATTAATAAACAATGTTGACGAAACCATTGAAAAAATGAAAAAACTTAGGGCAATAGGAGTAACGTTCGCGATAGATGATTTTGGAACAGGTTACTCCTCATTGGCATACTTGAAAAAATTACCTGTCGATATACTAAAAATTGATAAATCTTTTGTGTCTGATATTTCTACGAATAAAAATGATAGAGCGATTGTCGATACTATCATTGCTATGTCTCATCACTTAGGTTTGAGAGTTGTTGCTGAAGGAGTAGAAACTGTCGAACAATATGAATTCTTAAAAGAACATGGGTGTCAATATTACCAAGGTTTTTACTTTGCACAGCCGTTGGAAATAGAAGAGCTTCGTGAAATATCCTATGGTTAGACGAAAGCTTGAATATGCAAATACACAAAAAAATCGAAGAAACAATTCATACTGAAATTCCACTCAGTACCCATATGGGGATAAGCATCGAGAGTTTTAATGATGATGGTATTGTTGTAAAAGCCCCGTTGGAACCCAACATCAACCACAAAAATACGGCATTTGGTGGAAGTTTATACAATGTGTCAGTGCTCACAGGCTGGGCTATGGTATATGGAATTTTATTAAGAAAAAATATCAATGCACACGTGGTAATTCAACACAGTGAAATTGATTATATTACAGCAATAAAATCAGATATTATTGGGAAGTGCAAAACACCATCCAAAGAAGTGATCGAAAAGTTTATTACAACGTTTAATAAAAGAGGGCGATCACGTATTAGTTTGAAAGTTGAAATTGAAGCAGAAAACCAAATAGCTGTCAGCTTTTCTGGAAAGTATGTAATTCATCGATAACTAACGAATTCTGTTTAAAAATGCATAAATACCGCTTTTAATAAAGATAATATTTAGGCTTTAGCAGCCGAGATAGAAATAAGATCCCCAAAATAATTCGGCCATGGAATTTTATGAAAAAACGCTTACAAATCTTTTTATTATTTATTAGCTTAGTCCTATTAATACCTTATGCAAAAGCAGATATATTTGCTTATGTACCGGACCATGTTGGCGTCGATAACCAACATGGTAAGTTACATGTGGTGAACACCAGTTATGGTGTTAAAGTTGAATCGATTGAATTGTTTGGTAATCCGAGAGATGTGTTAATCAACAAAACTGGCGATACGGTTTTTGTTACCACAGAACTGGAAGAGCTAGGCGAAGAAAAATCCTTCCTGAATATCATCGATACCTCAAATAATACACAAAATAATCCATTAGAAATCCCGGGCAGTTTTGCTCGCGGCATGGTTATGACAAATGATGAAAGTAAATTATTTGTTACCCATGATAGAGGTGTAAGCGTATTTAATCCGTACTCTGTGTCACCCTCTATGCAGCTGATTGAAACAGATTTCCGTGGAGCGAGCTTGGTGATCACCGAAGATGAGCAATATCTTTTTGTCATTGGTACAAATAGAAACGGCGTGGATGGTGTTTCACTCGTCAGTTTAAACTCTCCAGCAAATGTTGAAGTGACAAGCTTAAGTTTAGGCCTGGGGAAAGATTCTGCAACAGGTGTTTATTTAGCTGATGAAAACAAACTCTTTGTGGCAAACCGAGGTGAGGATGCCTATGAGTTGGTAGTATTAGAGGTAGATAATTATGAAACTCCGGAAAGTGCTTCACTTATACAAATTGGCATTCACAAGTTTTCCGAAGGTGCTGCCCCTAGTGATATTTTATATCACAAAGAAAATAATGAATTGCTTGTTAGCTTAAGTTATATTGTCGATGAAAAAACCACTACAGCGAATGGTTATATCGCTGTATTAAATGCGTCAGATACCACTAAAGAAACCAATAGTGGATTGAGCAAAATATTTCTCTCAGATGAGGGCGGTACTGAAAATCGATTTCCACCCATTCATCCAACATCAATATCTTTGGATGAATTTGGAGGAATACATGTAGTAAAGCATATTTGGAACGACCTCTCAGGGTTGTATCTTTCAAAACTAAAAGACTCAACCAAGAATGGAATTAGAAGCGTAACTGAAAAAAGCTCGTTAAAACTCGGCAATCAGTCAGCTACTTTAAGTAACGGTACGTTTATCGGTCCTGACTGTAGTGCTTGTCCAACAGGATTAGATTACGATCCAAATGATAATTTGGTGAGGCCATCATCTATAACAACATCTACTTTGTGTTTATTTATTATGTTGTTAGTGACGAGACTAGGAAAAAGAAACGTTGGAAAAGTTAATAGTATTAGATAGGGATGGGGTAATAAATCTAGATTCAGACAGCTACATTAAAACGGTAGACGAATGGCAGCCTGAAGAGGGTTCTATTGAAGCAATAGCAAAGTTAACATCACACGGATTTACAATCGCCATAGCAACGAATCAGTCGGGCATATCTCGCGGTTATTATAATCATAAAACGCTAAATGAAATGCATAATAAACTCCGTCAGCTTTGTGCACAAAAAGGTGGAAAGATTAGCTTAATCGTTTACTGCCCCCATGGACCAGATGATAATTGTAGTTGTAGAAAACCAAAATCTGGCTTATTTACAAAAATTGAAGAATATTATTCAAGATCGCTAAAAGGTGTTTATACAATCGGTGATTCGTACCGAGATTTGGAGGCAGGAATTAAAGTCTCAGTTAAACCAATATTAGTACTGACAGGGAAAGGTAAGAAGACACTGGCGGAAAAGGTAACAGAGCTTAAAGCACATAATATTCCAATTAAGAATAATCTGTTAGACGCGGTAGACTATGTTTGTGGCGTCGGTTAAATACATTTTGTAAATAATCAACAAGGTTGTACTTAGCTATTATATTTGCATAATAGCAGCTCTCTACAATTATAATTTAGAACTTAGAATGCAAAAATTAAAATCATATATTTATTTTTTTATCATGGTAACAACAGCAATATTGTATTCAATTCCTTCGGTATTAACCTTTCCATTTCCCTACGAAAAAAGATATGCATTTATTCGCCAGTGGGCTCGGTTTAATATTTGGTGCTTAAAAAAGGTGTGTGATTTAGACTTTGAAGTAAAGGGAAAAGAAAATATCCCGGAAAAAGCATCCATCGTCTTATGCAAGCATCAGTCAACATGGGAAACTTTTGCCTTACAAGTCATCTTTCCACAACAGATATGGGTACTAAAAAAAGCGTTATTACGTGTTCCTTTTTTCGGCTGGGGGCTGGCAATGTTAGAACCTATCGCCATCGATAGATCCGCAAAGAAAAAGGCGATGGAACAGATTATTGAGCAAGGTGATATCAGACTTAAAAACGGAAGATGGGTTGTGCTATTCCCCGAAGGAACACGTATTGCTCCCGGTAAAAGAGGTAAATATAAAGCGGGTGGCGCGCGACTCGCTGTTAGTACTGGACAATTAGTCGTGCCAGTGGCGCATAATGCCGGGGAGTTTTGGCCAAAACATAGTATGTCAAAGAAGCCTGGAACAATTACAATTTCTATCCTTACTCCGATTGATCCAACGGGTAAAACTGCAACAGAGCTTAATACTATGGTTGAATGCCAAATAGAAGAAGAGATGGTAAAGATAACGACTCTAAAACAATCAAATCATACACAATGAAATTAAAGCATTAATTTGCTATCATTCGCCACAGAAAAATGAATTTTGTTAAAATTAAGGAAATACAATGGAAAATGCCATTACGCTTAAAAGACACCTCGTAAATGCGCAACGCGCTGGTGAGGCAGTTGATGCACATCTTATTGATTTACTGGATGATGTTGCTTCGGCATGTAAAGAAATTCACGACGCAATAAATCATGGAGCGCTTTATGGAGTGCTAGGTTCAGCGGAAAGTGAAAACGTACAGGGTGAAACTCAAAAGAAATTGGACATCATGTCTAACGAGATGTTTATTCGTTGTACAGAAGGAAGTGGTAACCTGGCTGGAATGGCGTCGGAAGAAGAAGAAGATGTTTATAGCATTCCTTCTGAGTATCCACGTGGTCCGTACCTAATGTATTTTGATCCACTAGATGGATCATCAAACATAGATGTGAACATCACAGTTGGCTCTATTTTCTCTATTGTTAAATGTCCAGAGGGTGTTACAGATCCAAAACTCAATGATTACCTGCTTGATGGTAACAAACAGGTTTGTGCTGGTTTCACCTTGTACGGACCATCTACACTATTGATTTTGACGACTGGAAACGGTGTGCAAGGTTTCACTCTTGATCCAGGAACCGGTGAGTTTAAACTAACTCACAAAGATATCACAATCCCTGAAGACACTGCTGAGTTTGCCGTTAACATGTCTAACCAACGCTTCTGGGAAGCGCCAGTACAACGCTATGTTCAAGAATGTATTGATGGTGTTACAGGAGCGCGTGACAAGAACTTTAACATGCGTTGGGTTGCATCTATGGTTGGTGAAGTTTATCGAATACTTACTCGTGGTGGAATATTCATGTATCCATTTGATACAAAAGATCCAGCCAAGGCAGGAAAGTTACGTTTGATGTATGAAGCAAATCCAATGTCTTTTATCGTAGAGCAAGCTGGTGGAGTGAGTTCCACAGGTAGAGAAAGAATTATGGATGTCGAGCCAAATGCTATCCATCAGCGGGTGCCTGTAATACTTGGGTCTAAGAACGAAGTAGAAAGAGTTGTTTCATACCATAAAGAGTAATTTTAAACAGCTTAAGACTAAAAACCCGGATATACTTTATCCGGGTTTTTTATGTCGGAAAGAAAAATGAAACAAGTAATATTTGCAGTTTTGTTAGCTGGTTTATCGTTGAAGTCTTATGCTGTTGATCAGGCAATTATCGATCATAATAATTCGATCTTCGAAATTAAAAGGTATGTGGAAGTCATTAAAGACAAAACAATGCCGCAATTAATAAGACAACGGGAATTTTCTAACTTGGCCAATGAATTTTCCGAGCCTGCTGGTAACTGGGATTTATTGAAAATTTCAGTGTTGGATATTATTAGTGCTGATGCAGAATTTTGGTCACAGGAAATTAAAAACTACCCTGCTGTTCAGGAGAAACTCATTAATGATTTTAGTCTAGATTGGTATCAAGAAACCACTTCAAATTTTGGGCAAAAGCAGAGACTCAGTATTGTAGAGATAACAAAAAGGTTAGAAGATTTAGAGATAGAAAAAAAGATGCTAAATGAGCTGCTGGGAAAATTAAAAAGCGTAAAACCGACTACGTTATAGATAATGAGGAGCTTCTAACAGTTTTATTAGAAGCTCCACGTTTGAAGCTAGATATCTAAATTAATAACAGAAGATGCATGTTGTTCAATGAAGTTTCTTCTCGGTTCAACTTGGTCGCCCATCAAAGTTGTAAATATATTATCCGCAGAGACTGCATCTTCAATCTTTACTTGAAGTAAGTTACGAGTATCAGAATTCATTGTCGTTTCCCAAAGCTGATCTGGATTCATCTCTCCCAGACCTTTATAGCGTTGTATATGTTGTCCTTTTTTCGCTTCGTTAAAAAGCCAGTCAAGAACATCGGCGAAACTTTTAACCGGTGCCACTTTTTCTCCGCGTCCAATCGTTGAGTCTGGCCCAATTAGACCATTTAAACTACGCCCCAGTTTAACTAATGATCTATATTCTGCGGAAGTAAAAAATTTCTGATCAAATACACAGTTATTTGAAACATTATGCTTAGTCGTTTTTAAATTAAAAACAACATCACTATTTTCAGAATCTGCTTGTAATTCATACTGAATGTTATTATTTAGATTTGATAACTTTGTCTGAAGTGAAGAGATCCAATCAGAAAGTTTTTCTTCGGACGCATAGATCTCATCATTGAACTCTTCTTGTTCGATAAAACTTTTCAAAACTACTCTGTTATAACGAGAAGATAATCTGTTGATAGTTGCCATGACAGCTTGGTATTCATAGGCAAGAGTTTCTAGAGCGTGTCCTGAAATAGGTGGTGTAGATTCGTCAATGACAAGTGATGCATTTTGTAATGCGAGTTGTAACAGGTAATTATTCAACTCAGGATCATCTTTCACATAAGATTCCTGTTTACCTTTTTTAACTTTATATAGTGGTGGTTGCGCGATATAGATATGACCACGTTCCACTATCTCTGGCATTTGGCGATAAAAGAAGGTTAACAAAAGCGTTCTAATATGGGAGCCGTCAACATCAGCATCGGTCATGATGATGATTCGATGATAACGTAGCTTATCAATGTTGAACTCATCTCTACCTATGCCACAACCCAGCGCTGTAATTAGTGTTCCTACTTCAACGGAAGAAAGCATTTTGTCGAAACGCGCTTTTTCTACATTTAGAATTTTACCTTTGAGTGGTAGGATTGCCTGGTTTTTTCTATCCCTGCCCTGCTTTGCGGAACCACCCGCTGAGTCCCCTTCCACCAGAAATATTTCAGAGAGTGCTGGGTCTTTTTCCTGGCAGTCAGCCAGTTTTCCAGGTAAGCCTGCGATATCTAAAGCACCTTTTCTTCTGGTCATTTCGCGTGCTTTGCGAGCAGCCTCACGCGCTCTGGCAGCATCAATTATTTTCATGGTGATTGCTTTTGCGTCTTGAGGACATTCTAAGAGGAAGGTTTGTAAGTATTCAGACACGGCTGATTCAACAGCGCCTTTAACTTCTGACGAAACAAGCTTGTCTTTTGTTTGTGAAGAAAACTTAGGGTCAGGTACTTTAACTGATAATACTGCAGTTAAACCTTCACGAGAATCGTCACCAGAGACGCCTACTTTGGCTTTCTTCGCGACCCCTTCCTTTTCAATGTATTGATTTAATGAACGTGTTAACGCGCTACGGAAGCCAGCCAGGTGGGCGCCTCCATCTCGCTGGGGTATATTATTGGTGTAGCAGAATATGTTTTCTTGATATGAATCATTCCACTGCATTGCAACTTCAACAACCATGTCGTCTTTCTCGGTTGTGAAGTATAGGACATTGCTGTGAATCGGTGTTTTTACTGCATTTAAGTGCTCTACGAAGGACTTGATTCCGCCTTCATATTCGAAGGTATCTTCACGGCCTGTTGCACTTTCTTTTAAATTAATGCGTACACCGGAATTTAAGAAAGAAAGCTCGCGAAGACGTTTTGCTAAAATGTCGTAGTGGAATACAACATCGGTAAAGATTGTTGTACTTGGTTTAAATCTAATTGTAGTTCCTGATTTCTCAGTGTCGCCTACGACTTTTAAATCTTCTTGTGGCTCACCCAGGGCGTAGTTTTGAAAATGTTCTTTTCCCCCACGATAAATAGTCAGGTCGAGATTTTCAGAAAGTGCATTAACGACGGATACCCCTACTCCATGTAGCCCGCCAGAAACTTTGTAAGAATTATCATCAAACTTGCCGCCAGCATGGAGTACGGTAAGAATAACTTCTGCAGCAGATTTGCCTTCTTCGTGAATGTCAGTAGGAATTCCACGACCATTATCAGATACGGATACACTCCCATCCGATTCGATTACCACTGATATATCATCGCAGTGGCCAGCTAACGCTTCATCAATGGAATTATCCACAACTTCAAATACCATGTGATGTAGGCCGGTTCCATCGTCTGTATCACCAATGTACATCCCAGGTCTTTTACGCACTGCGTCTAGACCTTTTAAAACTTTGATGTTGGATGAATCGTAACTATTTTCGGTACTTGACATTATTTCCACCAATTTAATTCGTTGATTCGAATGTTCCATGTTTCACGTGAAACAATTTTACGTCTTGAAGCTGTTCTAAAGGGAGGGATTCTAAATTAGCTGTAGTAATACAAACTTGGGTAAACCTCTCTTGGAGTAGCTTTAGTAATTTTGTTGCATGATTGAGATCGAGTTCTGATCCTAAATCATCTAATAGTAATAAGGTATCCGTGCCGACAGAGTTTTTCACATATGCAATTTGAGAGAGATAAAGGGAATATACTAAAAGCTTTTGCTGTCCTCGTGATACTCGATCTTTACAGTCTGTTTCGTCTTGCGTAATTAGGAAATCTGCACGGTGTGGGCCGTATTCAGTTCGACCTGTAATTATATCTCTTTCGTACTGAGAAGATAAGCATTTCAATAAATTAAGCTCTTTTGACCAGCCTTTTTTATATTTTAAATTAAAGCTCTGCTCATTTAACAAGAGAGACGAATATTCTTTAAAATATGGCGATAGCTCATCTACGTAGTTGCTTCGATAATCTGAGTATTTTTCACCGAGTTCTGCCAACCCTATATTCCAGGCATCTAATTCGCTCCTACTAGATCTTAATGAAAGTGCCGTATTCCGCTGTTTTAATATTTTGCGGTAAGCACGCCAGACATTGAAGAAATCATGTTTCACGTGGAACAATCCCCAATCAAGAAATTCCCGTCTAACTTGAGGTCCTGCATCAATGAGTTTTTGTGAATCTTGAGTTACGATAAGAGTAGGGAGAGATTTAGCGAGATTAATAGCGGAGTTTTGCGTTTCGCCATTTATCTTTATTGTTTTATGTTTAGATGACTTCTGAAGGCCAATCGTAGCTTCCGTCGGTTGAGTGGTTCTTCCAAATAAGGTGAAGCTATCGGCACCCTGCTTTACTATCTTATTAGTGTTACTTGTTCTAAAAGATTTACCACTAGAGAGAAGGTAAATTCCCTCTAAAAGGCTAGTTTTACCACTACCATTTTCGCCATAAATGACATTGAATCGATTGTTAAACTCAATTTTTGCTTGTTCAATATTTCTTAGATCCTGAATTTGGATACTTTTCAAAATCATAGGCGAGGATGTACTATTTTATAAGCGCATGGGCATGACTACATACATACAATCGTCGCTGTCATCGGCTTTGATCAATGTGCTTCCGTTTGAGTCGGTAACATTTAGCTGAACATTATCAGAATCGATTGCTGAAATGGCATCAAGTAGATAATTAACGTTAAATCCAATCTCTACTTTTTCGCCACTATAGTTTATTTCGATTTCGTCTTCGGCTTCTTCTTGTTCCGGATTATTTGCAGAAGCTTTTAAATAGCCGCTATTTATTTCTAATTTAATTCCGCGGTATTTTTCATTGGATAGTATCGATGTTCGTATTAAACATTGTTTAATCAGGTTCTTATCAACATTAATCTGTTTATCGCAATTGGCTGGAATAACACTTTGGTAATTTGGATATTGGCCATCTATCAACTTAGATGTAAAAGTAACATCGGGCAGTAAAATTCGAATGAAATTTTCTCCAATCACGACACTAACGGCATGATCGGATTCTTCAAGTAATCTAGCAATTTCCAAAACAGCTTTACGGGGCACAATAATAGTGGCATTTTCTTCGATGCCTGTCACTGTTGAGTAGCTTGATATTGCCAAGCGGTGTCCATCTGTGGCGACAGCTTTTACCGCTGTTGGAGCAATTTCAAGCATTAATCCGTTCAGGTAATAGCGAACATCTTGAAAAGCCATGGCAAAGCTTGTTTTATCGATTAACCGCTTTAAATCGTTTTGTGGAATCTGAAATTCGAACAGTGATGACTTTGTGTCGATTACCGGGAAATCGTTAGACGGAAGTGTTGCTAAGCTAAAACGAGTTTTTTTACTTTTCAGTATCGCTTTATCATTTTCGACTGTAAATTTTAAACTTGAGCCTTCTTCCAGTGTTTTACAAGTATCAAAGAATTTACGTACTGGAACCGTAGTGGCGCCGTTAACGCTGGATTCTACAATGGCTGTTGCGATGACTTCCATCTCCAGGTCAGTTGCGGTAATAGAGAGTTGCTTGTCTTCTAAGTTGATTAAAATATTTGAAAGTATTGGTAAAGTTTGTTTTTTTTCCACAATCCCACTGACCATTTGTAATGGTTTTAGAATTGATTCCCGTTGAATATCAAACTTCATTTATAACCTTCCTATTAATCATAAGTTCCTAGTTGGTTTAACCTAGAAAAAATGCGAACTGGCATTTTAAGCAAATTTTGTTCATCATTTTCATTATAGATTAGTTTTGTGCGAATAAATAAACAATTTATTAATAATTCAAGTGTTTATGGTTGATTGTCAGCTCATATCACCCTTAAAACTTGATGTGAGCAAGCTGTGGATAAGTTGTTGGTATCATGTGGTTAATATTCGCATAATGTTATTAAAATCTTCTTCTACTTTAGTTTCAGTGCCTCGGAGTTCCTTGATTTTTTTGCATGCGTGCAGCACCGTTGTATGATCCCTTCCTCCGAAAGCGTTTCCTATTTCTGGAAGACTATGATTAGTTAAGTTTTTTGCGAGTGCCATAGCAATTTGCCGTGGTCTGGCTATAGAGCGTGATCGTTTTTTGGATAGAAGATCAGCAACACGTAACTTGAAATAGTCACAAACAGTTTTTTGTATGTTTTCTATGGTGACAAGTTTGTCCTGAACCGAAAGCAGGTCTTTTAAGGATGCCTTTGTAAATTCCAAAGTGATGGGTTTGCCGGTGAATTGAGAGTTCGCTTTAAGTAGTTTTAGAGTTCCTTCTAATTCCCTTATATTGGAACGTATACGTTTTGCAATAAAAAAGCAGACTTCATCAGGAACAGCGATATCAAATTGATTTGCCTTGTTCATCAAAATGGCGACGCGTGTTTCTAAATCCGGAGGCTCAACTGCCACGGTCAATCCCCAGCCAAATCGAGATTTTAAGCGCTCTTCTAAGCCGTTAACCTCTTTTGGGTACCGATCGCAGGTCATGATGACTTGTTGATTTCCTTCCAAAAGCGCATTAAATGTATGGAAAAATTCTTCTTGCGAGCGTTCTTTCCCGGCGAAAAACTGGATATCATCAATAAGCAGTACATTTAATGAACGATAGTAAGTCTGAAAGCGATTTATCATATTATGCTGTAATGCTTTCACCATATCCTGAACGAACTTTTGCGAGTGTAGATAAGCAATTTTTGCTCTCGGATTTTGTTGTAGCACATAGTTTCCGATAGCGTGCATTAGATGTGTTTTTCCGAGACCTACTCCACCGTATATGAATAGCGGGTTGTACGCTGGCCCTGGATTTTCTGCGACTTGCATGGACGCGGCTCTTGCCAATTGATTTGATTTACCTTCGATAAAACGATCAAAAGTGAAATTTGGATTCAAGCGGTTTTGTTCTAGTACGCTGGGGCTATCCTCCCGACGTCGTGTATTTGCAGTGGGGTAACCTGGTTGCTCCTCTTTCGGCTTAGGTGAAGAGCTATCCGTTTTGGTGTTTATTATTTCTGGCTTGGGGTTTTCGCCTTCCGTTGAATATTTTATTTCCAACTCAGTTTCGTACACTTCATTGCAAATTGTGGATATTTTGTTCTTAAATTTATTTGATACCCAATCCAGTACAAAACGATTTGGTGCGACGATAGTTAACTGGTTGTCTTTTAACTCTGTTTTTAATGGTCTTATCCAGGTGTTAAATTGCTGAGCAGTAAGGTCATCTGCCAGGCGGTTAATACAGTTTTTCCAAAGTGATTGAGACACGTGTTATATGACGCCTTTTAGGGTGTATGCGTTAAAAATCAGGCCGGATAGTTTACCTTGAATTTACGACTCAAACACCTGTGGATAAGATGATTTATCGAAAATTTTTTATTGTGTTGAGATGACGCATGTCTGACGTTCGTAGGCAGTAGATAGATGTTTTTGATGCAGCTTATATTTAGTTGATTTATTTGAGTGGGCTTATTGACAATTAATAAACAAGTGCGTATCTTTGGGCGCCTTTGTCAGACAAGAATTTATCAATTTTTAGGCGGTATTTACCATGAAAAGAACATTCCAACCTAGTGTTATCAAGCGTAAACGTACTCACGGTTTTCGTGCACGTATGGCTACTAAAGCTGGGCGCAAAATAATCAATGCTAGACGTGCTAAAGGCCGTGCTCGCCTAACAGCTTAATAACTAACTGTATTAAGCAAAACGTTAAACTCGCAGATAGTCGATTCATCGTTCTCGTTTGTTATCCTGAATCCCCTGGGGATACGTTGTGCAAGACTGTTAACATTATGTCTAACTCTTTAACGTATCCTCGTACAGCCCGCCTTTTAACCCCTGTTGATTTTAAAAGGGTTTTTAAAAAAGCTAAGAAGTTGAACTTTAGCGAGTTTACCGTTTATATTATGCGTAGTGGTTTGTCTAATCCTCGACTTGGGTTAGCCATTTCCAAAAAAGCAGCTAAAAAGGCTGTGACGCGGAATAAAATAAAGCGGATAATCCGCGAAAGCTTTCGCTTGAACCAATTTCAAATAAGGGATTGGGATGTAGTGTTTGTTGCAAAATATGCAGCTTCGCAACGCTCGTCCGAAGAGTTGCAACACCTTATGTTAAAGATCTGGAAGCGCATAGAATCATGATTCGAAAAATTTTTACTTTTCCAATTTGGGTGTATCGCTATTTTTTTAGCCCTTTTTTAGGCTCCAACTGTAGGTATTACCCTAGTTGTTCAGCTTATGCCCAAGAGTCAATTGAGAAATTTGGTGTGGTAAAAGGTGGGTGGATGGCTACCAGGCGTATCACTCGGTGTCATCCGTGGCATGAGGGGGGATTCGATCCGGTTCCTGAAAATATAAACGATCAAGATAAGACTAAATAGAAAATGGATAACCAACGAATTATTTTATTTTTAGCGTTAGCGATAGTTGTTCTTTTTATGTGGGAAGCATGGGAGGAAAAAACAAATCCTCGACCACAAATCGTAGTTCAACAGCCAGCAACGAGTACTATAAGTTCATCTGTAGATACAGTTCCGGAGAATTCGGTTTCTAATATTCCAGATGGCACAACAAATCAAGATGTACCTATTATTTCATCTACGGTTGAAAAACCAATTGAAACTGCCCAAACGTCCATCCAAAGTAAAAATAGGATTCGCGTTGTCACCGATGTTCTTGACATTGATATAGATTCAATTGGTGGTGATCTTCGTCGCGCATTTTTAGTGAAATATCCACTGACACTAGATCAACCTGACAAGCCCTATCCCTACATGGATGATAAATTGCCTCGTTTGTTTATTGCACAATCTGGTCTGTTATCGAGTGCTGAAGCGCCAAATCATTATGCAAGCTACGAGATTGAGCAATCTGAGTATCGTCTTGCAGAAGGGCAAAATGAGCTGCGTGTTCCGCTTAAGTGGACAAGTAAAGATGGAAAAATTACGGTTACTAAAACTTACGTTTTCCACCGTGACAGCTACTTAATAGATGTTATCCATGATGTAAATAATGCAAGCGATGAACCTTGGCGTGGGAGATTATATACACAGCTTCAACGTACAGACTACGATGAGCCTGGGCAATCCAGATTATTGTATACCTTTACTGGTGCTGCGATTTCCAATACTAATAACAACTATGAAAAAATTGATTTTGACGAAATGTCAACCTGGAAGCCTGATCAAAGCTACGATGTAGGTGGCTGGGTGAGTATGATTCAGCACTATTTTGTGACTGCCTGGATTCCTGGAAAAGAAGATGTAAACCAGCTTTATACACGAGTAGTGAATGATTCAAAATACATTGTTGGCTTATCGGGTGAAGAAACTGTCATCAATCCTGGTGCTACAAGTTCATACCAACGTGAACTATATATTGGCCCTAAAGATCAGGATAGGATGGAAAAAGTTGCCGAGAATTTAAAACTTACCGTTGATTATGGGATCTTGTCTTTCATCGCACAACCACTGTTTTGGCTGTTACAGTTTATTCATGAATATATCGGTAACTGGGGTTGGGCGATTATTTTTGTCACGCTTATTATTAAGTTAGTTTTTTATAAACTTTCTGAAGCAAGCTACCGTTCCATGGGCAACATGAGAAAAATAGCACCTAAATTTCAGGCAATTCGTGAGCGATACGGTGATGATCGTCAGCGAATGAGTCAGGCAATGATGGAGCTTTATAAGAAAGAGAAAGTTAACCCCATGAGTGGGTGTTGGCCAATGCTGGTTCAGATTCCGGTGTTCATCTCTTTATACTGGATGCTGCTGGAAAGTGTTGAATTAAGGCATGCACCTTTTATGTTGTGGATTGAAGACTTGTCGACTAAAGATCCATACTACGTGTTGCCTTTGTTAATGGGTGCTTCGATGTATGTCCAACAGAAGTTGAGTCACAACCCTTCTCTTGATCCTATGCATCAAAAAATCATGCAATTCTTGCCGATCATATTTACCTTTTTCTTCATGCTGTTTCCTGCAGGTTTAGTATTGTACTGGGTAGTTAACTCTGTACTATCGATCTTGCAACAGTGGTATATCATGAGAAAAATTGAAAATGCACCAAGTTAGCGTGTGTTTCAAAACGACATAATTGTTGCCCAAGCTACTCCCCCCGGAAAGGGGGGAGTAGGCATTGTTCGAGTTTCTGGTAATAGTCTTCAACACATTGCTAATGCAATCTTAGCGAAACTTCCCTCCCCTCGTGTTGCTGAATATCTTCCTTTTCTGAGTGCAGACAAAGAAACCATCGATATTGGATTGGCGATCTATTTTCCATCACCTCATTCATTTACCGGGGAAGATGTTCTAGAGTTACATGGTCATGGTGGCCAGGTGCTAATAGATCTATTGGTTAATCGTGTTTTAGAATGTGGTGCTCGATTAGCAAATCCTGGTGAGTTTTCTTTTCGCGCATTTCAGAATGATAAAATTGATTTGGCTCAAGCAGAAGCCATCTCTGACCTGATCAACTCAACAACTGAAGCTGCTGCTAAATCAGCTATGCGTTCGTTGAAAGGGGAGTTTTCTCGCAAAGTTCAAGAGCTTTTGGAAGAGCTGATCTATGTCAGGGTTTATGTGGAATCTTCCATCGACTTTCCAGAGGAAGAGATAGATTTTCTTGCAGATCAAGTATTATTGAATCGCATAGACGGCCTTTTGCTTAAAATGGAAGAGGTATTTCATCAAGCAAAACAGGGTGCAGTGCTTAATGAAGGAATGTCGGTTGTTATTTTAGGTCAGCCTAATGCGGGAAAATCCAGTCTTCTCAATTGTCTCGCAGGCCATGATGCAGCAATTGTGACCGATATTGAAGGCACCACTCGTGATGTGTTGAAAGAAAGTATTCACATTGATGGAATGCCGCTGCACATCATAGACACAGCCGGATTGCGTGATAATGCAGATGTTGTTGAGAAAGAAGGGATAAGGCGCGCCTGGAATGAGGTTGAAAAAGCGGATCATGTTTTATTGCTTGTCGACGATTCCAAAGGTTTTTCTGATAAAGATGAAAAGATCTTAAAAAACATTCCTCCAAATCTCTCTGTCACGATTGTACATAATAAAATTGATGTGAAAGGCGAACACTCAGAGAGTATTTTTACAAAAGATAATCGCACCGAAATTTACCTTTCGATTAAAAATCGCTCAGGCATTCAGCTTTTGACTGATCACCTGAAACAGATTGTTGGGTTTGAAGGTGAAGCTGATGGATTATTCATTGCGCGACGGCGCCATCTTAACGCGTTGGAGCGAGCAAAAACCGCGATAGAAACTGGCCACAAACAAATTATGGAAAACAGAGCGGGCGAATTATTATCCGAGGACTTGAGAGTCGCTCAGTCCGCTCTCAATGAGATAACAGGTGAATTTGATAATGAAGACCTCTTAGGGGAGATCTTTTCCAGTTTTTGCATCGGAAAATGAGTAATTTTTAAACTTTAATAAAGATTCTCCAGGCAACTTCAATTACAATGCCCTTTTTTTAAGAATACGAAACTATGTTTTATCAAGATTCTTTTGACGTCATTATTGTTGGTGGAGGTCACGCGGGAAGTGAAGCCGCGATGGCTGCTGCTCGTATGGGTTCTAAAACATTATTACTTACCCACAATATTGATACACTGGGTCAAATGAGTTGCAACCCTGCTGTGGGGGGTATTGGCAAAGGACATCTGGTCAAAGAAGTTGATGCGCTGGGTGGCTTGATGGCTAGTGCCACCGATAAAGCCGGGATTCAGTTTCGTATTCTTAACTCCCGAAAAGGGCCGGCAGTCCGTGCCACACGCGCCCAATGTGACCGAGTTTTATACCGTTCTGCCGTTAGAGAAGCGCTTGAAAATCAAGAAAATCTCACCCTGTTTCAGCAAGCTGTGAATGATTTAATTGTAAATAATGACCAAGTCGTTGGCGTCGTAACCGAAATGGGGCTCAAATTTAGCGCCAAATCTGTAGTACTGACAGTAGGTACTTTTTTAGGCGGACGCATTCACATAGGCCTCTCCAATTACCAAGGTGGAAGAGCGGGAGATCCACCTGCTAACGCATTGTCACAACGTCTCCGAGAAATGCCGTTTAATGTCGAACGCTTAAAAACAGGGACGCCCCCTCGTTTGGATGGCCGAACAATTAATTTTGATGCAATGGTCGCTCAACCGGGAGATGCTCCAACGCCAGTGTTTTCTTATATGGGAAAAGCATCTGATCATCCCAGACAAATTAATTGCTATATTACAGAAACAACGAAAGAGACTCATGACCACATTAGAGAGGGGCTTTCACGTTCGCCAATGTATACGGGCGTCATTGAAGGTGTTGGGCCGCGATATTGTCCATCCATTGAAGATAAGATCGTTCGGTTTGCCGATAAAGATTCACATCAGATTTTTGTAGAGCCAGAAGGCTTGAATACTCACGAAATTTATCCTAACGGTATTTCAACCAGCCTGCCGTTTGATGTGCAGTTTAAGTTTGTGCGAACTATTAAAGGATTTGAAAAAGCAGATATTATTCGACCGGGTTATGCTATTGAATATGACTATTTTGATCCACGTGATTTAAAAGCATCACTGGAAACGAAGTTTATTCGTGGGCTTTTCTTTGCTGGTCAAATTAATGGCACAACAGGTTATGAGGAAGCAGCAGCGCAAGGGCTAATCGCGGGTATGAATGCGAGTCTTTTTTCTCAGGAAAAAGAAGCCTGGTCTCCCCGAAGAGATCAAGCATACATCGGTGTGTTAATTGATGATTTAATCACACGAGGGACACTAGAACCTTATCGCATGTTTACCAGCCGTGCTGAATATCGATTATTGCTTCGTGAGGATAATGCAGATTTACGTCTGACGGAAATTGGTCGAAAATACGGTTTAGTCGATGACGAACGATGGGCCGCATTCTCTGAAAAGCAGGAAGCTATCGAAAAAGAAGAGCAGCGATTGAAATCAACCTGGATTAGACCCTGCTTGATTAGTGATGAAAATTCAAATGATATTTTTGGCCAAGTACTAACCAAAGAAGCCAATTTACTAGATTTACTTCGACGCCCAGAAGTGAGCTATAAAAAATTATTGATGCTCGATGTTGCTGGTGATGGCGTGAGTGATCCAAAAGTAGCCGAGCAAATAGAGATTAAAGCAAAGTATTCGGGATATATTGACCGACAATTGGAAGAAATTGAAAAAGTAAAACTGCAGGATGACACTGCAATTCCGGAAAATATCGATTACGATGTGATTTCCGGTCTATCTGCTGAAATTACTCAGAAGTTGAAAAAAAGTCAGCCAGTAAATATTGGTCAAGCTTCGCGCATTCCTGGTGTAACACCTGCTGCAATTTCACTATTGTTGATTTTTATAAAACGTAAAAAGAAACAGTTACCAACCAAAAAACAAGCTTAATGCAGACTATTCTTTCGAGCGGACTTAAACAATTAGATATTGATGCGAGTCTTGAACAACAAGACAGCTTAATTAAATTTACGAACTTATTGCTTAAGTGGAATAAGGTATATAACCTGACTGCAGTTCGAGAATTAAATGATATGGTTCGTATACACCTGCTTGATAGCTTATCCTTACTTCCATTTATTGATGGTTCTAAACGGGTTATTGATGTTGGTAGTGGTGGTGGTTTGCCAGGTATCCCATTGGCTATATTTAATCCAAATATCGAGTTTGTTTTATTGGATAGCAATATCAAGAAAACGCGCTTTATTAAGCAGGCTTGTATAGAATTAGGACTAAAAAATGTTGAAGTTGTACATAGTCGCGTTGAAAAATATAAACCAGATCAGCTTTTTGATTGTTTAACGACGCGAGCTTTCTCTACCATCTCTCAAACATTGACACTTGTAGATCATCTGTTGGCAGATCATGCAAAGCTTCTTTTTATGAAGTCCAATACTGCTGAGCAAGAGTTAAACGAAGTTTCAGACTCTTTGAAAAAAGAAATTATTGAGTTAAAAGTGCCAGGAATAGATGCTCCACGTGCTTTAGCCATTCTTACTAAAAACTAGTGTAGGGGATCCGCATGTTTAAAGTTATTGCCATTGCAAATCAGAAAGGTGGTGTTGGCAAAACTACGACGTCTGTAAACTTAGCGGCTTCTTTGGCAGCAACAAAAAGACGCGTTTTGTTGATTGACTTGGATCCTCAAGGCAATGCGAGCATGGGTAGCGGTATTGATAAAAATGCTGTCGAAATCTCGTCTTACGATGTACTTGTTGAAGGTAAATCGATTAAAGACTCTATTATAAAGCCAGATGATGTGAGTTATTCTGTACTTGCAAGTAACATTGATCTTACTGGAGCAGAAGTTCACTTATTGAACAGGAAAGGTAGTGAGCAAGTATTGCGCAAAGCGCTTGTGGAAATCAGTGAGGATTATGATTATGTATTTATTGACTGCCCTCCTTCCCTAAACATGCTCACCATTAATGCGTTAGTTGCAGCAAAATCTGTCATGATTCCTATGCAGTGCGAATATTATGCGTTAGAAGGTTTATCCGCATTGATGGATACCATCAATAAGATTCGCTCGTCTTTAAATCCCGATTTGGTGATCGAAGGGTTGCTTCGAACCATGTACGATCCGCGTAATAATCTTGCGCAGCAAGTCACTGAGCAGTTGAGTAAATACTTTGGTGATAAAGTATACCGAACAATTATTCCGCGCAACGTTCGCTTGGCAGAAGCACCAAGTCATGGAGTGCCTGTATTAATGTATGACAAAACGTCCAAAGGTGCCCAAGCTTATCTCGCACTTGCTGGGGAAATTTTACGGCGAGAAGAGCTTCCACAAACGTAACACATTTGTTTTTCTGATTTTTTAGCTATTATACTAAATATCAATAAATTAATAGAACGAGGTTGATTAATGTCAAAAAAAGCAAGAGGTCTAGGTCGTGGGCTTGATGCATTATTAAATAGCACACGCACTTATCCTCAATCTGACGAATCGGGTAACTCGGAAAGCTCAGATTTGAAAGATTTGCCTGTCGACATCATTCAGCGCGGTAAATATCAACCTCGAATTGATATGAACCAGGAAGCATTAGATGAATTAGCAAATTCCATAAAAGCTCAAGGTGTGGTTCAGCCAATTGTTGTTCGACCAATTGGCGAGGGCAGATATGAAATCATAGCCGGTGAGCGTCGATGGCGCGCAACTCAACTTGCAGGGATGTCTACTATCCCCGCAATTATACGAGATGTTCCTGATGAAGCCGCTATTGCAATGTCTTTGATAGAGAATATTCAGCGTGAAGAACTGAATCCTATTGAAGAAGCAGCAGCATTACAGCGTCTTATCGATGAGTTTGATATGACGCATCTTCAAGCCGCCGAAGCGGTAGGAAGATCTCGAGTTGCTGTTACTAATTTGCTCAGGTTATTGTCCTTAAATGATGATGTAAAGCGGATGTTGGGCAACGGTGATTTAGAAATGGGTCACGCAAGAGCACTTTTAACACTTGATGATACAAAACAGATTCAAGCTGCTCATCAGGTCGTTGCAAAATCACTTTCTGTTCGTGAGACAGAGAAAATGGTGAAGCGAATTATTAACGGATTTGATTCCCATCCAAAACACACAAAAGTTTCTAATCCGGATGTGGATAGGCTCGAAAATAATCTTTCTGAAAAGTTGGGGGCAAAGGTAAAAATTTCCTATAAAGATACCGGTAAAGGTAAATTAGAAATTCAATATAATTCCCTGGACGAATTGGACGGAATTTTAGCTCACATCAAATAGCAGCGTTCGTAAAGTAGTTTTGCAGTTTTTCGTTTAATTCTTAAACTATCTGAGATAGTTATTCACCATTTATTTTTAAACTATGCCTCATTGATTGTAATAGGCTTGCGGTGGGCTTCACGCTCAAGCTATAATTACGCGCCTTTTTAGGGGTGGACATGAAAGAAAAAAAAAGAGAACCGCTTCCACTGCTGCAAACTGGTGCAGGTACAATCATTAGTTCAATGACGATATCTGGATTTATTTTGGGGTATGGTACTGATTATCTATTTGATACTACGCCTTTATTTATGATGGGGTTTGGTTTGTTGGGCCTTATTGGCGGGATTATGAAAGCCCATAAACTGATGATACGTACTCCAGGTGTATCTAACATTGAAAAATCCGACAAGCGAAGTCGCGAAGAATAGCAAGCGACTGTTAGTTAATCAGATTGTTGTCGGTTTGCTCATTGCTGCTTTTTTTGAATTAAAAGTTGGACACTGGCAAGCATTGTCCGCACTTTATGGAATGTTTGTCACGATCGCGATTTCAACCTTGCTTAGTCGTGGGGTACAGCGTGCAGAAAATGAAGCGATCAAGAACCCAAAGAGCAGCATGGGTATACTTTATTTTGGCGCAGTACAAAGATTTATTACTGCTGCCGTCCTGTTCATTATTGGATTGGGACTTATAGAATTTGAGCCTTTGCCATTAATTATTGGTTTTGGCGTTACGCAATTTGCGTATGTACTGAATATCATTAAATTGAAAAAGAATTAATTTTAGCTTTGGGAGAATAGACTTGTGAGTAGTGAGTCAGCACAATCCTCCGGTGGTAGTACTGTTGAATATATTCAACATCACTTAACCAATCTTTGTGTCGGTAACTGTGACCCGGTTACACATAAAGCAGCCGGATTCTGGGCGTTACATGTTGATACTGTCTTTTTTAGCTGCTTATTAGCCGCTTTGATCGTGTTTGTTTCTCAACGATTAGGTGCTAGTTTGCAGGCTGATAAGCCGGGCGGTTTTCAAAATTTTGTAGAAACGATTATTGACTTTGTTTCAACACAAGTCCGTGATTCATTTCCTGGGCATAATCCAATCATTGCGCCATTAGCATTAACCATATTTTTATGGGTTTGGTTGATGAACTTCATGGATTTAATACCCGTTGATCTACTTCCTTTAATTGGGAGCATGTTTGGAATTGACTATCTGAAAGTTGTACCAACAACTGATCTAAGCACAACAATGGCGATGTCATTGACTGTTTTTGGCTTGATACTTTATTACAACATTAAAGTAAAAGGCGCGGTCGGCTACATGAAAATGTTTCTTTTTCATCCCTTTGGGAAGTTCTTCGTTCCAGTAAATGTGGTAATGACAGCTATTGAAGAACTCGCTAAGCCATTAAGTTTAGGTTTACGACTCTTCGGAAACATGTTCGCGGGTGAGTTGGTATTCTTGCTTATCGCATTAATTGGTGGTTCGGCGGCTATTGGCGCTGGTTTATTACTAATAGTACCTCTACAGATTGTTCTCGATTTGGCTTGGTTAATTTTCCACATCCTTGTTATTACATTGCAAGCATTCATATTTATGGTGTTAACAATTGTTTACTTGGGTATGGCACATACTGAAGCTGACGATCACTAACTATTTTTTGTTACCAAGTTTTTTAATTTTTTATTTTAATCGTTAAGTTAAGGAGATAAAACTTATGACGCCTGACATGATTGCTAATATATACGCTTCCACAGCGATTGGCGTGGGTGTAATTTTGGCTGCAGCTGGTCTGGGTTCAGCAATTGGTTGGGGTTTGATTTGTGCAAAAACTCTAGAGGGTATTGCACGTCAACCTGAAATGAAACCTGCTTTAATGACTAACATGTTTATCTTTGCTGGTTTGATGGAGTCTTTCCCGTTCATCATCTTAGCTTTCGCTATGTGGTTCCTATTCGCTAATCCTTTCGTAGGTGCATTACAGTCCGCTATTGGTGGTTAAAACCGAAGCTTTTATGACTGATAAACATCTCAAGAGGAAAAAGCAATGAATATTACTGTGACTCTGTTTGCTCAGGTCGCTGCTTTCATAGCCTTGATCTACTTTGTCAACAAAGTCCTTTGGACTCCAATGTCGACAATGCTGGCAGACCGTCAAAAAAGAATTGCTGACGGTTTAGCAGCTGCTGAAAAAGGCAAGAAAGATCAAGAACTAGCTGAGAAAAATGCCAAGCAACATATTGCTGAAGCCAAAAAACAAGCAGCTGAAATTGTTTCTCAAGCGCAAAAGCGTGGCAATGATATTGTCGAAGAAGCAAAAGATACTGCTCGTGTTGAAGCTGATCGAATTGTTACCGCAGCTAATGCAGAAATTGAACAAGAAATAAATCGCGCTAAAGAAGTATTGCGTAAGGAAGTTTCTTCAATTGCTGTTGCAGGAGCTAGTAAAGTTCTTAAGAAAGAAGTTGACGCTAAAGCACACGCAGATCTATTAAATGATCTTGCTGCGCAAATATAGGTGATCCTATGGCAGAAGCGAACACTATAGCACGTCCGTATGCACAAGCAGTTTTTGAACTAGCTAGTGAAAGCAAAAAGTTGGCTGAATGGTCTACCAAGCTTTCTACGTTATCTACTGTTGCTAGTGATGCTCAGGTTAGCAGGTTGATTAGCAATCCAAATATTGCAAGTGATCAACTTGTTGATTTAATCATTAGCATTTGCGCGGACAAACTGGATCAAGAAGGTAAGAATTTCGTAAAAATTCTTGCGGAAAATGGTCGATTGGATGTTATTCCTGAAATTTCGAACACTTTTGAAGTGTTGAAAGCTGAAGCAGAAAAAATAGTTAAAGCTGAAGTTATTTCTGCGTACAAACTAACTGCTCCGCAGAAAACTAATTTGGAACAGGCACTGAAAAAACGCCTTGGTTGTAAAGTAGAAATTTCAGTCAGCGTTGATAAATCAATTATTGGTGGTGCGATTATTCGCGCTGGTGATTTGATTATCGACGGTTCAGTAACATCTCAACTTGATCGTTTGACAAGTGAGTTAACTCACTGATCAGTTTTTTAAGAGGGAAATCCCATGCAATTGAATCCTGCAGAAATCAGTGAACTGATTAAGCAAAAAATTCAAAACTTTGATGCATCGACAGAAGCCCGATCTGAGGGTACTGTTGTAAGTCTGACGGACGGCATTGCACGCGTTCATGGTTTGTCAGACGTTATGTCCGGGGAAATGTTAGAATTTCCTGGAGACGTATATGGTTTAGCGCTTAACTTGGAGCGTGATTCAGTAGGTGCAGTTATCTTAGGTAACTACCAAGGAATCACGGAAGGCGATAGCGTTAAATGTACAGGTCGTATTTTAGAAGTACCTGTTGGTCCTGAATTAATGGGCCGTGTTGTTGATTCACTTGGTAATCCGATCGATGGTAAAGGCGCTGTTGGTTGTAAAGAAACCGCGCCAATTGAAAAAATTGCACCAGGTGTTATCGCACGTCAATCTGTTGATCAACCTGTGCAAACAGGCTTGAAAGCGATTGATGCGATGGTGCCAGTCGGACGTGGTCAACGTGAGTTGATCATCGGCGACCGTCAAACCGGTAAAACGGCTGTTGCAATTGATGCGATTATTAACCAAAAAGACAAAGGTATTAAATGTATCTACGTTGCTATTGGTCAAAAAGCATCTTCTATTGCTGCGGTTGTGCGTAAATTAGAAGAGCACGGTGCGCTTGATAACACAATTATTGTAGCGGCAGCAGCTTCTGAATCTGCAGCTATGCAATACATTGCGCCATACTCTGGTTGTGCAATGGGTGAATACTTCCGTGATCGTGGCGAAGATGCGTTAATCGTATATGATGATTTAACAAAACAAGCTTGGGCTTATCGTCAAGTTTCATTGTTGCTACGTCGTCCACCAGGTCGTGAAGCATATCCAGGTGACGTTTTCTATTTGCATTCACGTCTTCTTGAGCGTGCTGCTCGAGTTAACGCTGATTATGTGGAAGCAAAGACAAAGGGTGCGGTTAAAGGTAAAACTGGTTCGTTAACAGCATTACCTATTATCGAAACTCAAGGTGGTGACGTTTCTGCATTCGTACCAACCAACGTAATTTCGATTACAGATGGTCAGATCTTTTTAGAATCAGACTTGTTTAATTCTGGTATTCGCCCTGCGATCAATGCTGGTCTTTCAGTATCTCGTGTTGGTGGTGCAGCACAAACTAAAATCATCAAGAAGCTTGGTGGTGGTGTTCGTCTTGATCTTGCACAATATCGTGAATTGGCTGCTTTCGCCCAGTTTGCTTCTGATCTTGATGAAGCGACTCGTAACCAGATCGAACGTGGTCGTCGAGTCACTGAATTGATGAAGCAAAAGCAATATAGCCCGTTAAGTGTTGCACAAATGGCGCTCTCTTTGTTTTCTGCAAACGAAGGTTATCTTGATGATGTCGATGTTGAAAAAATCGTAGATTTTGAAGAAGCTATGCATTCATTTGTTGGTTCTAATAACGCAGATTTGGTTAAAGAGATCAACGACACTGGTAATTTCAATGATGAAATTGCTGGAAAAATGAAAGCTGCCATCGAGAAATTTAAGTCAACAAGTACTTGGTAATCAAGGAGACTTAAGATGGCCGTAGGCAAAGAGATAAAAAACCAGATTAAGAGTATCCAGAATACGCAAAAAATCACGC
>Ga0316204_10001137_pt1 | contig 77871 bp, 73 predicted proteins | sample 6monrhotite_MG_2_FD_205661 | JGI IMG/M metagenome (GOLD analysis project Ga0316204, IMG submission 205661) | Microbial mat bacterial communities from mineral coupon in-situ incubated in ocean water Damariscotta River, Maine, United States -... | ecosystem: Environmental > Aquatic > Marine >...
GGATACCCAGACAACACTTTGGGTTGTTCTTGAAAGAGTGCGAGTGGAGGTTTAATCTGAGTTCTTCAAAAGAGCAATTGATTGACCTGAAAATACTGCTCAAAGAATTTTATTAGGTGTCAGCCCCCATAATAATTATGATATTCTGTTTTTAGTGTTTGTGCTGTTGTGGTGGCCTTTTATAAGCTGATCACTGTTGTGTTTAATGTTGTTTTTTATTTGGCTTTACGAATTATCATATGAAACAGTAGCGTTTAAATAAATGATCTGTTTTGTAGGTAATAGGAATATTTAGGTGAAAGTGGATATTTTTACATTGTAATTTCTATCTGAATGCCTTTCAGGGTTCGTAGCGTTGATCATGAATGTTTACGATTTGAATAGAAAGCGGGTGATTTGAATATTCAGGTTGTTGTCTTTTGTTGTCAGATCCCCTGCTTATGCAGGGGAGTTTAACCTTGAATGCCTGTTAAGGTGTTTTTATTTACGTAATCCGGCTAAAAAATCAGCAACGCGTTGTGATAGTTCCTTACCTTTTTCGGTCAGACTACTGGAAACATTTAATACATCAGTTGCCGCATGGCCTGTCTCTTCAGCCGAAGCTGTGACACCTGTGATTTCTTCACTGGCACGGTTGGTTGCCATCGAAGCTGATTGCACGCTCTGAGCAATTTCACGTGTTGCCTGATCCTGCTCTTCGGTGGCAGCAGCAATGGCCTGATTAATTTCATTCATGCGTTCGATGATTTCACTGATGTTACCAATTGCATCTGCAGCATCATTGCTTTGGTTTTGAATTTGGCTGATTTGTTCGGAAATCTTTTCAGTCGCTTGGCCTGTCTGATTGGCCAGCTCTTTGACTTCTCCGGCAACCACTGCAAAGCCGCGTCCTGCATCACCAGCTCTGGCTGCTTCAATGCTGGCATTGAGTGCCAGTAGATTGGTCTGCTCGGCAATATCGGTAATCACTCGAACGACTTCGCCAATTTGTTCAGAGGCTGAGGAAAGACCACCCACCGTTGTATTGGTTTTGTTGGCTTCATCGACTGCTTGATGAGAGATGTCCACTGCTTCACGCACCTGCCGGGTGATCTCGGCAATCGAAGTTGACAGCTCTTCAGATGCAGCTGCCACTGTGCCGACATTTGAACTGGCTTCGTGCGCACTGGCGGATACTGATTCTGCCTGTGATGAAGATTGCTTGGCTGCTGCCGAAAGTGATCCTGAGGCTTCTTGCATGCGGCTACCAAAATCCATGATTTCACCCACGACTGATCCAATGTTTTCTTCAAAATCATTTGCCAGTTCATGTCGTTCAGTCACATCGACCCACGAGACCATAATGGATACCCAGCGGCCTTCGTAATCATCAACAGGATAGGCTTCAAACTCAATATTGTGCCCATCGGCAATGAAAGAGGCCTTCATTGGCAGGTTTGATTTGTCATCCAAAATAGCACGTTGGTGGGCCGGGTTTTTATGGAACACATCAATGCATTGACCTACCAGCTCATCGACACGACAAGGAAGGAACTTTTCAATGGTGTGGAACAGCGCGATTGCAGCCGGATTCAGGTAGGAAATGCGCAGGTCACTGACATCGGCCAGCATGGTTGCTTGTGGTGATACTTCTACAACGCTCTGTAGCTGGAAGGCATGGCGGCTGGTCTCTTTTAGTTTATTGTACGACTCTACAACTGAAGCCATTGCACCGGCGAGTTGAATATCCAGATTCACGGATGTGTTGCCGGCATCAAGCTCACTCATTGCTTTGGCAAGGATATTTAATGGCCGTGTCACCGAAGTGGCAATGAAATACAAGAGTGCCAACAGCACGAGCAGTAATACTGTTGCAATACCCCAGAAATACAGGCCGGCGGAGCCATGGATCGATTTGGCTTCGACAGAAAGGGCATCAAGGATGGTTCCAAGGTTTTCATGCATCATGTCTAATTCAGGTATGATCTGGTCGGAGAAGAGTTGATCAAATTTTGTGTGGGTTTGTATCAAATCAAACGTTTCTTTCGCGAATAGCTTTAATTCACTATTATATTCCTGTAGCAAAGCAAGGGATTGCCTTTTCTCAGTTGTACTCATTGGGAATGCTTCAATCAATTCAGAAAAATGAGCAGCTTCCTCAGCATGTTTTTGTAGATATTTTTTGGTGCCGCGTAACATGAAGTCTTTTTCATGGCGACGCATCATCAACATCGACACCATAAGTTTATTGTTGCCGATCTGTTTGATTTTACTCTCTAACGCGTGCGCAGCGTCTCGTAACTTCCCACGCAATCCATCTTTGGCAGTGAGGCCTATTTTAATTTTTTCACTTGCATAATGTAGAACCAATGCATGAAATTTGGTTTGCGTTGTTTTGGCTTCTTCAGCCTCGCTACGTAATGTTGCGTTTGGCATCGTCTCAGTGAGGGCAGTGAGCATGCTTAAGTTGTCTGCATGAATTTGGTGGTGCTCTATCGTTAAAGCATGATTTCCGACAAGCAGGAGTTGTGAGAGTGCATATTGCCACCTGGTTTGTTCGTTCAGAGTGTCCAGTTGCTTCATGGTTGTAGAGACAGAGGCTTTACGGGCATCGACATCTTCTAAATTTGCAAAGGTTGTTTCATGCACCAGTCCGACAGAAATAAATGCAAAAAGCGTCAACGCACCAATTGCGACCATGCGGTGTACCACTGTATATTTTTCATGCCATTTTTGCGCCCGTTGTGTTGCCATGCCTTGCCTCCATATTGATCGTGAAAAGAATATATGAACAAGCAAGTTGCATACCAAAAAAATATACAGATTGTAAAAACAGGGTGCTTTATAATCAACTTGATACAGAAATAGATTTTTCTTTACATTTGTGATGTGTTTTTATGTTTTATGTGATTTAAGCAACTGAATTGAAAGGCCTTTTAAAATATATATTCAAAAAATAAATATATTGTATTTTAAAATACAATTTTTCTTTTAATGCACCGCTACCTACCTTCTTGCCCATGCCTTTTATCTCTATAGGGCATTCATAAATATGTTATAAAGGAGTGTTTAAATGAGAATATATATTCGTAATTTTTTATTGGCGTGCATGATACCGGTCATGTTGGCCATGTTGATGTTCGGTGCGCCTACAGCGTTTGCTGGCGAGACAAACAATACACAGGCTTCATTGTATGATCGCCTGGGTGGTTATAACGCGATTGCAGCCGTGGTGAATGATCTGTTTCCTCGATTGGCCGGGGATAAAAAACTGGGGCGTTTTTGGCGGCATCGTGGAAGCGATGGTATTGCACGTGAAAAGCAATTGTTGATTGATTTTTTTGCGGCAAAGTCCGGTGGTCAAATGTATTACAGAGGCAGGACGATGAAGCTGTTGCATACCGATATGAAAATTGATGAAAAAGACTGGCGCATTTTAATTACAGCGGTAAATCAGACTCTGGATAAGTTTGAAGTCCCAGCCCGAGAACGCAAAGACCTTTTGAATTTTATTGAAAGCACAAAGAAAGATATTGTTGAGCAACTGTGATTGGCATTTCATGCTGAAAAAAATAGGTTATTTCTTAAACATTAATAGCTGAATGAGAGGCCTCAGGCGTATGCTTTTTGTAAGTGTTAACCTGGGGCCTTTTGTTAGGGTTAGTGGAGACTCTATTACCTGTCTGTAGCAATGAATAACATGAGCGTTATTTATACCAAGCATACTAAGCTCGTGTGGACACTGTTCAAATCCCTGAACCAGGATCAGTGGGGCAACAGCTTATATGTCTGAAAATATAGAGATAGGCAGTGTGATTGTATTCGTGTGATAATATTGGGCCATCGAACTGTAGTAGGGGAATCATGATGTGCCCTGATATATATCCAGTCCAGAGTACAATTACTGTTATGAGCATTCATTGGTAAGGGCGTGATAAAACCATAGAGCGTTTGGTCGGCTTAAGAAGCTTTGTATGCCAAAACATCTGTTGTTACCTTGTATTGTTGCTGTTTTTACTTGGCAGAGCTTGAAATAACGCATGGTAATAGTTAAAATTTATTATGGTTGTTTGAATACATATAGGCTGGAGCTATAAATTATGGTAAATATCAATCAATTGCGTTTTTTTTGCGAAGTGGCACGCAATACTTCTTTCAGTAAAGCGGCAGATGTTTGTTGTGTTACCCAACCTACGCTTTCCAACGCGATTGCGCAGCTTGAAAATGTATTGCAGGGAAAGTTATTTAATCGTAGTACACGGAAGGTTAAACTCACTGCATTTGGAGCGCATGTGCTGCCTTTGGCCGAGGCTACGTTGGCGACACGTGATGAATTTGTTGAAGCAGCCAAAGCCTTTCAGAATCCGCAGCACAAGTTATTACGCATTGGGCTATCGCCATTGATTGACATGCGGCTCCTAAACGAAATCTTGCAGCCTTTTAAAGCAAGGCATGAACATGTTGAGGTGTTTTTCAAAGAGTGCTATCTGGATGATTTGTCGCATCGTATGGATGATGAAACCATTGATCTTGCCATCATGCCCAAACGTGAAAGCCATATTCGTTTTGCTACCATGCCGTTGTATGCTGAGGCACTGTATTTTTTACCATGCGAACGTGATGGGCAGGTTTTGACAGGTTCAAATAAATCCGCGTTGTTATTATCCGATATTGTCGATGAGAACATTATTCTCACCGCAGGTGGCTGTGGTTTGGGTGATTCGATTAAAATGCTGTTTCGTGAAGCATCACTGGAGCTTAAGGAATACAGTGGGCAGGCGGTGAGTTACAAGGCCATTGAAGACTGGGCAGGACTTGGCATTGGTGCCGGTATTTTGCCACGATCCACATTTTCAGAAGGCCATGCCTCTGCGATTCCGTTATTACGCAAGGCTGGCATGCAGGCGATGATTGAATATGAGGTGAGTTATGCCAAAAACATTGAACATGCTTCACATGTGAATGCATTTTTGACGTATTTACAGGAGATTGCCCCTCGATTGATTCAGGGCAGGGTTCAATCACGTGCCTGATCGACAAAATTGAACGGTGTGGAAACGGTAACGGCACGATTGATTTGATTTAGGCGCGGTTAATTTAAGGTGTGTGTTCACCATTTCGGGTATTGATAAAACGTTTGTTTATCGAATATATCATGTCACATCTGACAGGTGGCCGATTACGACACTGTTCTTTATGCTTCACTGGTTTTTTTTCTTATTGAACTGCCACAATTCAACTATGGCGTGTTTTGGCACGTTGCTTGGTTGCTTATCAGGATAGCAGACTACAAATATTAAAAAGGTGGATTATGGATTACGAAGTCGTGGATACAATTATAGCACCGGATGGACATCTGGAACTGCTCTCCAGATTGGAGGTCAGCCAACTTCTTGATAGTAGTTCAGGTGGTTTGTATAAGATGTTTAGAAATTGTTCGTTGGCAGTATTGAATCGGGATGTTGATCTCGATGATGGACGTATTTTGATGGAGCGTTATAAAGATTTTGACATCCGTGTGATTCAGGTGGAACGGGGAATTAAATTAGAACTTAAAAATGCACCCGCCAGCGCTTTTGTTGAAGGTGTGATGATCAAAGGTATCCACGAGCATCTTTTTGCGGTGTTACGCGATATTGTATTTGCCAGTGATGAAATCATTGATAATCCCAATATTGATCTTAATACGTCTGATGGTATTACCAATGCCGTGTTTCATATTTTACGTAATGCCAGAATTCTGGTGCCAAGCATAGAGCCGAGACTGGTAGTCTGCTGGGGCGGCCATTCGATTTCACGTGTAGAGTATGATTATACCAAAGAAGTAGGTCACGAGATGGGATTGCGTGGGTTGGACGTGTGTACCGGTTGCGGGCCGGGAGCCATGAAAGGACCCATGAAAGGTGCGACGATTGGTCATGCCAAGCAGCGCATTAAGAACGGGCTTTACCTGGGGATTACCGAGCCGGGCATTATTGCAGCGGAATCGCCCAATCCAATTGTGAATAATCTGGTGATTTTACCGGATATTGAAAAGCGACTTGAAGCGTTTGTACGTGCCGGACATGGGGTTGTTGTGTTTGCTGGTGGTGTTGGGACGATTGAGGAAATATTATATGTTCTGGGCGTGTTGATGCATCCGGATAATAAAGATATGCCGTTTCCATTGATTCTGACGGGGCCTGAATCTGCCCGGGAATATTTTGAAGGCATCCATCAATTTATTGCTGATACGCTGGGCACTGAAATGCAGCAAAAATATCAGATCATTATCAATGATCCAGCTTTGGTCGCGCACAAGATGCAGGCGGGTATCAAGCAGGTTCGAAGTCACCGGAAAAAAGTTGGCGATGCATATTATTTTAATTGGACATTGAAGGTAGACCAGGCTTTTCAGCAGCCATTTTCACCAACGCATGAGAATGTGCGGAATCTGGCATTGCATAAAGATCAGGAGGGTTATTTAGTGGCGGCTAATATGCGCAGGGCTTTTTCGGCACTGGTAGCAGGGAATGTCAAAGAGGAAGGTATTCGTGCGGTTGAAGAGCATGGTGATTATGAAATATATGGTGATGCCAGCCTTATGGAGTCTATTGACGCCTTATTGACAGTGTGTGTGGAACAAAAACGTATGAAAATGGCCAGTAAAAGCTATCAACCCTGCTATCGGATCATGAAATCAACCAAGGTGTGAGACGATAGGATGACGGTTAGGATGGAATGCTTACTGTACTCGCATTCCATCCTAACGGCCCATGGACTGATGGCAGCGCTTTAAATAATTACGTTTCAGGTTTATTGATATGGATATCCATCTGGGGATAAGGAATAGAGATGCCATTTTCATCAAAGGCCAATTTGATGGTTTCAAGTAAATCTGAATGGACGTTCCAGTAGTCATCCGTATTGACCCAGGGACGAACATTGAAATGGATACTGCTGTCTGCCAGTTCAGTCATGGCAACCTTGGCGACAGGCTCTTTAAGAATACGTGGGTCTGCATCCATAGCTTCCTGCATGATTTGTTTGGCTTTGCGTATGTCATCGTCGTAGCCAATGCCAAAGATCATATCAATGCGGCGTGTTTCGCGTGCTGAGTTGTTGATGATGGTACCATTATAAATAGCACCATTTGGAACAATCACTTCGCGATTGTCACCTGTTCGAATGATGGTGCTGAAAATATTGATTTTTTCAACCGTGCCAGCAGTGCCGCCGGCTTCTACAACATCTCCGGACTTGAATGGACGGAATACGATCAACATCACACCAGAGGCGAAATTTTTGAGTGAATCCTGCAATGAAAGGCCAATCGCAAGACCGGCTGCTGCAATGAGTGCGACCAGTGATGAGGTATCAATGCCAAGTTGATCCAGCGCAGCGATGGCGATAAACAGCATGAGCACACCATTTGCGATGGCGCAGATAAAATCGGTCAGCATGGCATCTGTACCTGATTTTAGCAGAACTTTTTTGACGATATTGAGGCTGATTTTTACAACCATACGGCCAATAAGGAAGATGGTGAGTGCCATGGCAATATTGATGCCCCAGGGGATGATATAATTATTGCTTATTTCAGAGATGTTAATATTTTCCAGCATGGGTACTCCAGATTATAAAAAGTGTTGTTTAACGTCACAGAGATGACTGCTGCGAAGTCTATGCATGACACGTTACATTGCATTGTATGATAAATTACTTTCCTATACAGGGGGGGAATTGATTATGAATTTTTTTTAATCATCCTGTTTGGAAAGTGATCTGAGAAAAAAGAAATTCATCAATTTATATTTTTATATTAAATAGTTAGATGGAATTAATTTTTTGTTTGGGGGGAGGGTTTGACGCCTTGTTTGGCTTGACACTGGGCCTTTGGCGGTGGTAGCAATCCGGCCTCATAGAGACTGCCGCACCCGGCATGTGACTATTATAACGCTTAAAAGGAGGGAGGCCAATGGGCGCCAGTTATTTGGCGAACGAATATGCACCAATATTCGTTTTTATCCTGATTGCTTTGGGCATGGGGGCAGCGCCACTCGTGCTGACCATGCTTGTTGCCGAGCAAAATCCGGATGATGAAAAACTCTCTGCCTACGAGTGTGGTTTCGAGGCATTTGAAGATGCTCGGATGCCTTTCGATGTGCGTTTTTATCTGGTGGCAATCCTGTTCGTAATTTTTGATCTGGAAACGGCGTTTCTTTTTCCATGGGCCGTTGTACTTGATCAGATTGGTATTTTTGGTTTTATTGAGATGATGCTTTTCCTGGTGATATTGCTGGTGGGTTATATCTACGCCTGGAAGAAGGGAGCTCTGCAATGGGAATAGAAGGTGTGCTGGATAAAGGTTTTGTTACCACCACGGTTGATAAAGCGATTAACTGGGCCCGTGCAGGCTCAATCTGGCCGATGACCTTTGGTCTTGCCTGTTGTGCGGTTGAATTTATGCATGCGGGTGCATCCCGTTATGATATGGACCGTTTTGGCATTGTTCCCCGTCCGTCTCCACGTCAGTCAGACTTGATGATTGTTGCCGGGACACTTTGTAATAAAATGGCGCCGGCACTCAGAAAGGTTTATGACCAAATGGCCGAGCCTCGCTGGGTTATTTCAATGGGCTCCTGTGCCAATGGTGGCGGATATTATCACTATTCTTATCCGGTGGTGCGTGGCTGTGACCGGATTGTACCGGTTGATATTTATGTGCCGGGTTGTCCACCAACCGCTGAGGCGCTTCTGTATGGTTTTATCCAGTTGCAGGAAAAAATCAAACGTACCAATACGATTGCTCGGTAAGGTGCAGAATAAGTATGAGTGAAGAGATAACTAAAGAAGAGATTCAGGAAGAGGCTCAGCAAGAGGTGAATATTCCTGCTGATGTGTTGGCTCTGAAAGAGAAGTTTGGTGATCAGGTGCTGAATGTAAATTCAGGCATTGATTGCTTTGAAGTGACAGTGGCCCGAAAAAATATTGTTGATATTTGTCATTTTTTGAAAGATGAATGTGATTTTGAGCAGATGATCGATTTGTGTGGCGTTGATATGTCTGAATACCCATCGTACAAAGATGGTGAAGCCCGTTTTCGTGTTGTTTATCAGTTGCTTTCAGTCTCGAAAAATAAGCGTATCCGCTTGAAGCTTGAGGTGGATGAACGTGAGCTTGTTGAATCTGTGGTAGAAGTTTGGCCAACGGTGAACTGGTTTGAGCGCGAAGCCTTTGATATGTATGGCATTATCTTTAACCATCACCCGGATCTGCGCCGTATCCTTACTGATTATGGTTTTGAGGGACATCCGTTGCGTAAGGACTTCCCTCTGACAGGCCGTGTTGAGGTGTTTTTTGATGAAACGCAATGGCGTTGTGTTTATCGGCCAAACAGGGTGGAAAACCGTGTGCTGATTCCGAAGGCGTGGCCGGGGGTTGATCGTGGCTGAAATTAAGAATTATACGCTGAATTTTGGTCCGCAGCATCCATCAGCACATGGCGTGTTGCGTCTGGTGCTTGAATTAGATGGTGAGGTGGTTGAGCGGGCAGAATCTCATATTGGCCTGTTGCATCGTGGTACCGAGAAGCTGTTTGAGTATAAAACCTATTTCCAGAATATCCCTTATTTTGATCGTTTTGATTATGTTTCTATGATGGCAAATGAGCATGCGTATGCATTGGCTGTTGAGAAGCTATTGGGTATTGAGGCGCCTGAACGTGCGCAGTATATCCGTGTAATGTTTGCGGAACTGACAAGAATTTTGAATCACTGCCTGTGGTTGGGTGCACATGCGCTGGATATTGGCGCGATGACAGTTTTTCTTTACTGCTTCCGCGAACGCGAAGATATTTTTGATTATTATGAAGCTGTGAGTGGCGCGCGTATGCATGCTGCTTATTTCCGTCCGGGCGGTGTCGCTAAAGATCTTCCTGAAGGGCTGCTCGAACGAATCAAAGGGTTTACGGAGCGTTTCCCAGGTTATGTGGATGAATATGAAACACTGTTGACCGAAAACCGCATTTGGAAGCAACGCACAGTGGATGTTGGTATCGTGGATAAAGAGGCAGCTCTGGCGTGGGGCTTTACCGGGCCAATGATCCGTAGCTCAGGCATCGCCTGGGATCTGCGCAAAACACAGCCGTATGATGTGTACGACAAAATGGATTTTGACATTCCTGTGGGTGCAACAGGTGATTCGTATGATCGTTATCTGGTGCGTGTTGAAGAAATGCGCCAGTCCAACAGGATTATCAGTCAGTGTATTGAGTGGCTTGAGCAGAATCCGGGGCCGGTCAACATTGATGATTATAAGTTAACCAGTCCGCCTCGTGATGCCATGAAGGCTGATATGGAGGCGCTCATCCATCATTTTAAGTTTTTCTCTGAGGGTTATCCGGTGGAAGCCGGTGAGGTTTATGCCGCAGTTGAACATCCAAAAGGTGAGTTTGGTGTTTATATTGTTTCTGATGGTTCCAATAAGCCGTATCGTATGAAGGTGCGCGCACCTGGTTTTGCCCATCTTGGAGCACTTGATTATATGTGTCGTGGTCACATGATTGCCGATGTTGTAACCATTTTGGGCACACAGGATATTGTGTTTGGGGAGGTGGATCGATGAGTGCTGTTGAGCAGGCTCTGCCTCAATTTTCCAGCAAGCGTCTTGAAGAGATCAAAGTATTGATTGCGCGTTATCCACATTCACGTTCAGCACTTCTTCCTGTTTTACACATGGCACAGGAGGATTTTGAATATCTTTCGATGGATGTGCAGAAGCTGGTGGCTAAAACGCTGGGCCTGCATCTGATGGCAGTACGTGAAGTCGTCACGTTTTATACCATGTTTCGTGAAAAGCCATGTGGTACTTATTTGCTTGAAGTGTGTACCAATGCTGGTTGCATGTTAAATGGTGCAGATGAGCTGGTTCGCCACCTTTGTGATACGCTTGAAATCAAAGTTGGTGGGACAACACCTGATGGTTTGTTTACCGTCACCGAAGTTGAGTGTGCGGGCGCCTGCGCGGGTGCACCCGTGGTTCAAATTAATAATGCCTATCATGAAAAGGTAGATGCGGCTCATATGGATGCATTTATTACTAAATCCCGTGGGCAAGGAGGGGAGAAATGATCCCGTCTGATCCGCAGAAAGTCACCGGAATCTGTTTCGATCATATTGATGTTCCAAATCAAAATTCGCTTGCTGTTGCCCGTAAAAATGGTGCGTATGCGTTCCTTCCGACTGTCTTGAAAGAGTTTGATGCAGATAAAATTATTGATGAAGTGAAAACATCGGGCCTTCGTGGTCGTGGTGGGGCTGGCTTCCCAACAGGTTTGAAGTGGTCATTTGTTCCGCGTAATACGGGTAAACCGACTTATCTTCTCTGTAATGCAGATGAAGGAGAGCCGGGTACTTTCAAAGATCGTGATATTATGCGTTTTGATCCACACCTGTTGATTGAGGGCATGGTTATGGCTGGGTTTGCACTCGGTGTAAAAGATGCTTATATCTATATTCGTGGTGAATTTCTGCACGAAGCCAATGTGGTGAATGAGGCGATTTATGAGGCCTATGCTGCCAACCTGTTGGGTGAAAATATCCTTGGTACGGATTATTCAATGGATTTGACTGTGCATCGTGGTGCTGGTGCTTATATTTGTGGCGAAGAGACTGCGCTGATTGAATCGCTGGAAGGCCGAGCGGGGCGTCCTCGCTTTAAACCGCCATTCCCTGCTGTTGAAGGTTTTTATGGTTGTCCCACTGTTGTGAATAATGTGGAAACGCTGGCAACTGTTCCAGCGATTCTGGAGCATGGTGGAGCATGGCATGCGGCGATTGGGGTGCCGAATAATACAGGGTTCAAGATATTTTCGGTTTCCGGCCATGTGAATAAACCGGGCAATTATGAAGTGCCGATGGGTACAACGATGAGAACGCTGATCGAGGACTATTGTGGCGGTCTTCAGCACGGCACGGTTCCAAAAGCAATTATTCCGGGCGGCTCTTCTTCCGCATGGTTGATGGCAGAGGATTACGATGTGCCATTAACATTTGATGATCTGATTAAAGCAGGTTCCATGTTGGGTTCAGGTGCGATTATTGTGATGGATGAAACAGCTGACCTGGTGGCTTTGACCCGGAGATTGGCACATTTTTATGCGCATGAATCATGTGGTCAGTGTACGCCATGCCGTGAAGGTACGGGCTGGCTGGAGCGTGTGATGAATCGTGTGGAAACTGGCAAGGGCTGCGAAGCCGATTTGAAAGTTTTGAAAGAGGCATCGGAGCATATGGCCGGGCGTACGATTTGTGCGCTGGCTGATGGCGCTGCGGCTCCGATTCTTTCTTTGCTGGAGCATTTCCCGGATGAGCTTCGATCTCGTATGGCTCAACCTCAGCAAGAGGAGCAATCAGCATGACGGCGCTGTATATCAACGATGAAGAAGTAACCGTAACACCTGGTACAAGTATCCTTGAAGCTTGCCGTGAAAATGGTGCTGAGGTTCCATATTTCTGTTATCACCCTGAACTTTCTGTGGCTGCGAATTGTCGCATGTGCCTGGTTGAGATTGAAGGCTGGAACAAACCCGCTGCTTCATGTTGTACGCCTGTGGCAGAGGGTATGAAGGTACGAACTCAGACGGAAGCGTTGGAAAAAGATCGTGAAATGATGATGGAATATTTGCTGATCCACCACCCGCTTGACTGCCCGGTTTGTGATCAGGGTGGCGCATGTAAATTACAGGACTATGCCGTTGAACATGGCACTTCACATGGCCGTTATGCTGAAATGAAACGCGCTGTGGTTGATCATGATCTTGGCCCGTTTGTTAGTACCTGTATGACACGCTGCATTCATTGTACACGTTGTGTCCGTTTCGCGGATGAAGTGGCTGGCACAGGTGATATGGGTGTGCTTGATCGCGGTGATCATATGCGTATCGATGGTATCGTTGAAGATTGTTTGAGTTCTGAATTGTCAGGTAACCTGTCGGATATTTGTCCGGTTGGCGCATTGTTGGACAAACCTTCGCATGATGTGTCGCGTCCATGGGAAGTGACACGTCACAAGAGTACATGTACTCAATGTCCGCAAGGTTGTGATATTACGATTGAATCCCGTGGGGATGAGGTGATTCGTATTCGTCCGGAGAAGGATGGTATGGAGCCTTGGATCTGTGATCGTGGACGTTATGTTTATGATGCATTCCGCTCAGAGCAGCGAATTCTTGAGCCAAAAGTTCGTGAAAGTGGCGAACTGGTCGCTGCAAGCTGGGATGATGCGATTGGCCGTGCTGTTGAGCTTATGAAGGGTAAACGTGTGGGAATTGTTTTCTCCCCCGATTGGAGTGTTGAAGGGTTAACATCGATTCGTTTGTTGAATGATGCTGTGTTTGAAGGTGCTAAAGTCGCATTTGATTTGCACCGCCGTGATATGCGCAGTTTTGCCTTTGAAGAAGGCTTGGCGATGACCACGCAACAGATTGAAGATTCGGGTCAGGTTGTCATTCTTGGCTCTGATCTTCGTCAGCGATTGCCTGTTTTGATGCAACGATTGCGTAAGCGAATCAACGCAGGAAAACCCGTCAGCCGTATTGGTGCAATGAACTATCGAACCAATACAGAACCAACCAAAGATTCGTTAATCAGGCCTCGGGATTGGTCGGCAGTGATTGCTTTTGCGATGCAACAGGTTTCGGGCCTTGGCAAAACAGCCGCTGGCATGGATGCATGGATGGCTGGGGTTGAAGGGCGTCATGAAGCAGGCAAACTACTTGCCGATGCATTGATGGATGATTCCTGTGCCTTGTTGGTCGGTGAAGAGATTCGTTCACATGAAGATGCAGCAGCACTTATTTATGGGCTGGATCTTCTGATGCGTGCCTGCGGTCATGCGGAAGCAGGTAAAGATGGACGTAACCTGATTTCGGAAGGTATGAACCCGCAGCTACTTTCATCTGTATTTGGTGATGTGCGTACAAGTGCGGGTGAGCTGTTTGATGCCGCATCGAATGGTGAACTGGATGTGCTGCTATTGATTGGCAGTGACCCACAGGGTGATGGCCTGTTTTCAGTTCAGGCTAAACAGGCGATGGATAAAGTGCCTTTGGTTCAGGTCGGTGCTATTTCCGGTCAGATCAGTGAATATGCTGTAGTGCAACTTCCGGCAGCTGCTTATTCTGAAGTCGAAGGCAGTTTTGTGAATATGGAAGGGCGAATTCGGGTTGCAGAGAATCCACTCTCTTCTTTGGGTGCTGAACGCCCGCTTTGGAAGGTCATGATGCGTTTGATTCAGGATATGGGTGGAGATATTCCGGCCGTTAATCTGGACGAGTTGCGCACTCACGTGATTCGTTTTGCACCTCAAATGGAACATGCATGGAATTCATCCGATGAACTAATGATTACGGCTGCGCGAAACAATACAGCTACACATGCACCATCCACAAAGGCTCCGGGCAGATCTCTGGATCTCATCAGTCGTTACTCGATGTATCGTGAAGGCGCATGGGTACGAGCCTCTGACCTGTTGTCTGAAGCGGGTTGCCTGCACGCGCTGGATGATGTGCTTGTGCACCCAAATACACTTGCAGGTGCGGAAGGTGAACGGATCGTTAGAACCTCGAGTGGTGAACAAAGTGTTCACGTTGGAAGTCGGGAAGATGTTGTGCCAGGCGTATTGTTTATCGCCAAGCGTGGTGTTGCAGGTGACCTTTCCAGTGAATCCGAGGTTGATTTTGTGGGGGGTGCAGCATGAGTTGGTTAGATGTTGCAATGCAGGGTGGCATCTGGGCGCTTGAAATATTAGCTATTGCAGTGCCAATCGCACTATCAGTGGCTTATATTACTTATGCTGAACGTCGGGTAATCGGTTGGATGCAGATTCGTAAAGGTTGTAATCGTGTGGGTCCTGCGGGGCTTTTACAGCCGATTGCCGATGGTATAAAACTCTTTTTGAAAGAAACCATTATTCCAACAACTGCAAATAAATATCTTTTTGTTGCTGCCCCTGTGATGGCATTGGTGCCAGCACTGGTCGCTTTTGCTGTGGTTCCATTTGGTGAGACGACCCTGTTTGGTTTTTGGGAAGAGACCCATGTAATGGCGATTGCGAATCTCAATGTTGGTATACTTTACGTAATGGCAATCTCAAGCCTTGCGATTTACGGCATACTGATGGCGGGCTGGGCTTCAAATTCTAAATATGCACTGATTGGTGCGCTTCGTGCGACAGGTCAGATGATTTCATATGAAATTGCGATGGGATTTTCCATTGTCTGTGTTCTGATTATGGCGGGAAGCATGAATCTTTCTGCGATTGTACACGCCCAGTCCGGTGGTATCTGGCACTGGTATCTGATCCCTCTGTTTCCCATGTTTATCGTATTTTTCATCTCAGGCTGTGCAGAAACGAACCGTTCACCCTTCGATTTGCCTGAGGGCGAAGCGGAGCTGGTAGCAGGTTTCTTTGTTGAATATTCAGGTATGTGGTTTGCGACCTTCTCACTGGCTGAATATGCCGCCATGATTTTGATCAGCCTGATGACTGCGATTATGTTTCTTGGCGGCTGGTATGCACCGCTTCCGGCAGATTTTCCGGTTGTAGGCGCATTTTTTGATGCGATTCCTGGAACAGTATGGCTGCTTGGCAAAACCTCGTTTTTGATTTTTGTTTTTATATGGTTTCGCGCGACCTTCCCTCGTTTTCGTTATGATCAGCTGATGCGTCTGGGTTGGAAAGTATTTCTGCCGTGGACGTTGGCATGGATCGCGGTGATTGGTATGGCAACGTATGCGGGTGATATTTCATCGAGCCTGACCTGGGTCAGTGATGTTATCGGCTTCTGGCAGCCTTGGAGGTGATGAGATGTCATTAATCAAACGAACACTCAAAACCTGGTTGCTGCTTGAATTGCTTCGGGGCATGGCTTTGACTGGCAAATATCTGTTTAAAAAGAAGATTACCGTTGAATATCCCGAGGAGCGTACGCCACTTTCGCCACGTTTCCGTGGTTTGCATGCGTTACGTCGTTATGAGAATGGTGAAGAGCGCTGCATTGCTTGCAAACTTTGTGAAGTGGTTTGTCCGGCCCTGGCGATTCTGATTGAGTCAGAAGAGCGTGATGATGGAACACGCCGAACCACGCGTTATGATATTGATATGACCAAATGTATTTTCTGTGGTTTCTGTCAGGAAGCCTGTCCTGTTGATGCGATTGTAGAGACTCAGGAATTTGAATATGCCACTGAAACCCGTGCAAATCTTTATTATACCAAAGACATGTTACTGGATGTTGGTAAACGCTATGAATCTCAAATTGCAGCAAATATTGCTGCAGATGTTCCGCGCAAAGGTTAAGGAGAAGAGATGTTAGAAACTGTTTTCTTTTATCTGTTTGGAGGGCTTGCTGTCCTGGCAGGGATGGGCGTTGTGCTTGCACATAACACCATGCACTCCGTGATGTTTCTCATTTTTTGCTTTTTTAACGCTGCAGGGCTTTTCTTTCTGCTGGATGCTGAATTTATCGGTATTATTTTGATTCTCATTTATGTTGGTGCTGTGATGGTGTTGTTCATGTTTGTGATCATGATGCTGGATGTGAACCGGGCCAAATTGCGTGAAGGCTTTCTTCAGTACCTGCCGATGGGTGGTATTATTGCAGTGATCCTTCTGGTGGAACTGATTGCTTCTGCAAGCAGCGGCGTGTTTGTTTCTGATAAAATGGTGCAGGCCGTGCATCTGGGTCAGGAAGTGAATAATACGGTTGAAATCGGTAAAGAGTTGTATACCAAATACTTACTGGGCTTTGAGGTGGCGGCAATTATTTTGCTGGTCGCTCTGGTGGGCGCAATTGTATTGACGCTGCGTGAACGCAAAGATGCAAAATATCAAAATATTTCAGCTCAGGTGAATACCCGCAAGGAAGATCGCCTGCGCAAGGTGAAGATGTAATGGTACCTCTATCGTCGTATTTAGTTGTTGCGGCCTGTTTGTTTTCATTGGGCGTGATCGGACTGTTTCTGAATCGCAAAAATGTGATTACGATCCTGATGTGCATCGAATTGATGCTATTGGCTGTGAATATCAATTTTGTAGCCTTCTCACATTTTCTAAATGATCTGGCGGGCCAGATTTTTGTTTTCTTTGTGCTGACAGTTGCAGCCAGTGAGGTGGCAGTGGGTCTTGCCATTCTGGTGGCTTTTTATCGTCAGCGTCGTTCTATTGATATTGAAGATATCAATACGTTGCAGGGTTAAGGGAGGCTTTGGTGCAAGAGGTTTTGACGCAAGAGACACTCAGTACAGTTGAACTTCTGGCGATTCCTTTATTGCCGCTAATCGGTGCGATGGTTGTGGGTCTGTTTGGATGGTTTCTGAAAGAAAGACTTTCGCATTGGATCACATGTACTCTGGTGATCGCATCGACGGTGTTATCCATACACGTATTTATTCAGGTGATGGGCGGTGCTTCTTTTCATGGCAACTTCTGGACATGGATTATTTCAGGTGATCTGGACGTCCCCATTGGCATGATGATCGATCGATTAACAACGATCATGATGATGACCGTGACGATTGTTTCTGCCTGTGTGCACATCTATACCATTGGTTATATGCATGGTGACCCGGGTTATTCGCGTTTCTTTTCATATATCTCTGCGTTCACCTTCTCCATGCTGGTGCTGGTGATGGGCAATAGTTTCTTCACACTGTTTTTCGGCTGGGAAGCTGTAGGCCTGTTTTCTTATCTGTTGATTGGTTTCTGGTATCAGCGGGAAAGTGCAACAACGGCAGCTATGAAGGCGTTTATTGTGAACCGTGTGGGAGATTTTGGTTTTGCAGTGGGTATTCTGGCTGTCTGGTACTATTTTGGTACGGTCGAATATTCTAAGGTTTTTGCAGCGGTTCCTGCGCTTGTTGATTCTGGCGCTTCACTTTCTTTCCTGAGCTGGGATGTATCAGCGATTACTTTTATCTGTCTGGCTCTGTTTGTTGGTGCGATGGGTAAATCGGGTCAGGTACCGTTACATGTCTGGTTGCCGGATTCTATGGAAGGTCCAACGCCAATCTCCGCATTGATCCATGCTGCAACGATGGTGACGGCAGGTGTTTTCATGGTGGCACGCCTGTCACCGATGTTCGAATATTCCGAGGTGGCATTGGCGGCAGTGGTGTTGGTTGGTGCAACGACAGCCTGGATGTGCGCAACCATTGGTCTGGTTCAGAATGACATTAAACGTGTCATTGCATATTCAACCTGTTCACAGCTCGGTTACATGTTTGTGGCCTGTGGTGTTTCAGCTTATTCGGCTGGTATTTTTCATCTGATGACACACGCTTATTTTAAAGCGTTGCTCTTCTTAGCGGCGGGTTCTGTGATCCACGCAGTGATGGCGGAGCAGGATGTTCGTAAAATGGGGCAACTGCGTAAATATATGCCGGTTACTTATGTGACGATGTTTCTTGCGGCATTGGCCTTATCGGGTATTCCACCGTTTGCTGGCTTCTTCTCCAAGGATTTGATTATTGAGGCCACTGCGGTACGTGAGATGGGATGGGTAAGCGATGTAGCTTATTACGCCGTTATATCCGGTGTGTTTATGACTGCCTTTTATACCTTCCGTATGTTTTTCCTTACCTTTCATAATTCAGACCGTGTGCCTGCTGAAACAAAAGCGCATCTGCATGAATCGCCGAAAGTGATCACCATTCCGCTCATAATTCTTGCCGTTGGCGCTGTATTATCGGGTTGGGTAGGTGTTACTTATCTGGAGATGGGTGAACTCGGAGCCTATTTTAATGGTTCGATCTTTGTGCTGGATCAGCACAATCCTTTGATGAAGCTGGAAGCATTGGAGCATGGCCACGGGCAATCACATTTTTGGCTTGAAAATGGACCGTTGATTCTGGCTTTATCAGGCATTGGCATGGCATTTTTGATGTATTTCCGTGAAACGAAGTACCCGACGATGATCGCAAATGGACTGCCTCGTTTACACACCTTCCTGCTGAATAAATGGTATTGGGATGAGCTGTATGAAAAAGCGATCATTCGCCCAACCCGTTATTTGGGGACGTGGTTCTGGCAGAAGGGTGATCTTGGTATGATCGATGGTAAGTTGATTCATACGGGCATTGTTGATTCGATTAAAGAGGCCGCAGCTCGTTTGCGGGCCGTACAGACAGGCATGGTTTATCACTATGCTTACGCAATGGTAATCGGTGTGTTCGGATTTCTGACATATCTGATGCTAAACGCATAAGGGGAGAGAGTGCCTACCATGGAATTGCATAACGTCTTGGGCTTCCCGATTCTGACTCTGAGTATTTTTCTGCCGTTGGCAGGTGCGCTGGTGATCTGGCTGTTTATTAAAAATGAGCAGGTGGTCCGCTGGTCCGCTTTGTTGGTATCGGTTGTAACATTCATTGTGACTGTGCCATTGGCAACACACTTTGATACGTCGACTTCGAAGATGCAGTTTGGTGAGTTTCATGCCTGGATTGAAACGTTTAACATTAACTACAATCTGGGTGTTGATGGTATTTCGATGCCATTTATTATTCTTACCAGTTTGTTAACCATTATTTGTATTATTTCGGCGTGGAAGTGCATACAGAAACGTGTGAAGGAATACATGGTTGCATTCCTGATATTGGAAACCACATTGATTGGTGTGTTTGCAGCACTTGATTCGATGCTGTTTTACTTCTTTTGGGAGGCCATGCTGATTCCGATGTACCTGATCATTGGTATTTGGGGCGGCAAAAACCGTGTGTATGCCACAATCAAGTTTTTCCTTTATACCTTAGCAGGTTCGGTGTTGATGTTGATTGCGTTGTTGGCGATGTATTTCAAGTCAGGTGGCACATTCAGCATTCTGGCATACATGGATTTCCCGTTTGATTTTCAATGGCAATTCTGGATCTGGATCGCATTTTTTATTGCCTTTGCCGTGAAGGTTCCGATGTGGCCAGTACATACATGGTTGCCTGATGCGCATACGGAAGCTCCCACCGCAGGTTCAGTGATTCTGGCAGGTATCCTGTTGAAGATGGGCGCGTATGGCTTTCTCCGTTTTTCACTGCCGATTTGCCCAGATGCATCCCAGTATTTTGTGCCGTTCATGGTGGGTTTGAGTCTGGTTGCGATTATTTATATCTCACTGGTTGCGATGATGCAGACAGATATGAAACGCCTGATTGCTTATTCATCGATTGCACATATGGGTTTTGTAACCCTTGGAACCTTCATGTTCACGCAGCCTGCTGTAGAGGGCGCGATCATCAATATGATTTCACATGGTTTTGTTGCTGCCGCACTCTTCCTCTGTGTGGGTGTAATGTATGATCGATTACATACACGTGAAATTGCTGACTATGGTGGTGTGGTGAATGTCATGCCGGTGTTTGCTGCGGTTATGATGTTATTCTCCATCGCCAATGTGGCACTTCCGGGGACCAGTTCTTTTGTGGGTGAAATTATGGTGTTGATCGGTACATTTGCCGCAGACCCATCGCAGCTAAGTGTTTCGGCCAAGTGGATTGCGGTTGCAGCAGCGCTGAGTGTCATTCTCTCCGCCTGTTATACACTGTGGATGTATAAACGTGTCATCATGGGTGATATCAAACATGATGAAGTGAAGACCATGAAAGATATGAGTGTGCGAGAGTTTTCATATTTTGTACCGCTTATTGTGCTGGTGTTGTGGATGGGTTTCTATCCTTTGCCGGTTCTTGATGTTATGCACGAGTCGGTTGCACATCTGATTGAGCAGGCCACAAGTAGTAAGCTTGAAGCTGCGGCTGCATTAGCAGGCATGGCACATGAAGTCGCAGTTCACTGAGGTATTGATTAATGGCTAACGTAACTTTCCCGTTCCCGTTTCCAGCAAATATGGAAATTTTACTGCCGGAAATCATTATTGCTGTGATGGCCATGGTGATTCTTCTGTTTGATTTGTTTGTATCAAAAGAGAAAAAGCAGATTAGCGCGTGGCTGGCAATCGCGGCCTGTATTGCCGCTGCAATCACGACTGTGAATGTCACCGGTTCAGAGTCCATGATGACTTTCTACGGCTTTTTTGTTCAGGATTATTTTGCGGCCTTTACCAAGCTTCTGATGTTGGCGGCTACTGTGTTTGGTATCATTCTGTCTTTGGATTACATGAAAGAGGAAACAAATATTGGTGAATATTATGCGCTGATGTTGTTTGCTTTGCTTGGCATGATGTTGATGGTTTCTGCAACCAACTTTATCACCATGTATCTGGGCGTGGAGTTGATGGCGTTGTCTGTATATGTGCTGGTCGGCTATCAGCGGGATGTGCTTCGTTCATCTGAAGCTGCATTGAAATATTTTATTCTCGGTTCACTTTCATCGGGCATGTTGCTTTATGGTATTTCCTTCCTTTATGGCACAACCGGAAACTTTGATTTTAACCTGATTGGTGAGGCACTTGCGAACAATGACGATTCAGCACGTACTGCGACGCTTGTAGGCATGTTGTTTGTCCTTGCAGGCATGGCATTTAAAGTTTCTGTGGCACCATTCCATATGTGGACACCGGATGCCTATGAAGGCGCGCCTACACCGGTGACCGCATTTATGTCCGTTGGGCCAAAAGTTGCAGGGTTTGCAATTTTGATGCGCATTTTGGTGGATGCCATGCCAGCTCTGGAACATGATTATGTCACGATTCTTTTATGGATGGCTGTTCTGTCTCTTGCCGTTGGCAATATTGCAGCAATTGCTCAGCGCAATATTAAGCGCATGATGGCTTATTCAACGATTGGACATGTCGGTTTTGTACTACTGGGTCTCATTGCTGCAAGTCCTGAGGGTTATGCCGCTATTTTACTTTATATGACCATCTATCTCTTCATGACGATGGGAACATTTGCCATTATTATTTTGATGCGCCGCGATGGCATTCAGGGCGAATTGCTGGATGATTTTGCGGGTATGTCGAAGGTTCGTCCGGGTTATGCATTGGCGATGGGCCTGATGATGTTTTCATTGGCAGGCATTCCGTTTCTAGGCGGCTTCTGGGCTAAATTTGCAGTGATTGCAGCCGTTATTGATGCGGGCCACCTTTATCTTGGTCTGGCAGCGATTATGTTCTCTGCAATTGGTGCCTTCTATTACATTCGAGTGGTTAAATATATCTACTTTGATGAAGAGCGGGTGGCTTTCAACTTCAGTGATAATGTGCTGATGAAAGCAACCGTTGCACTGACAACGATTATCATCGTAGGGATTGGTATCTATCCTAATCCTGTCATGGATGTATGCAGAATGGCGTTGGCAGGGCTGGTTTAAAGAGGTTTGTTTAAAGTAAGAGACATGGGAAATGTCTTAAAAAGGATGCCTAATAGATTCAGCTTGTGATTTTGAAAAAGAATCTACATAGTTGCACGGACTTTTTTAGTAGTTTAATTTCATACAATTTGTGGGGAGGGGTTCCATATGCATCATTCAATGCGTTCTATTATATTTTTAGTTTTTCTTCTGTTTTCATTCGGGGTACATGCAGCTATTGATCCCGACGTTGGCCGAAATGATGTTCAGGCTTATACAGGCTCGTTTAATTACTCGATTCCAATTCCTGTCGCGCCGGGAGTGGCAGGTGTTCAGCCTGCACTTGCACTGAACTATTCTTCTGGTACACCCAATGGTCTTTATGGTCAGGGTTGGAAGATGGGACTTTCTCACATTGAACGAAGTGTAAAGACCGGAAAACCCACATATACAGATGCGGATACCTTTGTTTTGGTTATGAATGGAGCTCAGAATACACTGCTGCATGTGGGTGGTGATCAATACCGTGTTCGTAATGAAGGGTTGTTTTTAAGAATTACCAAAGCTGCGGATCACTGGATTGTACGAGATAAAAGCGGCTCACTCTATTACTTTGGTTTAAATAACATGGCGCAGAACTCACAGTGGCCAGCCGCCGTGGCTCAACCATTTAGTTGGAGTCTAAGTTCTGTTGTAGATCCTCGAGGCGAAAGCATTCATTATTTTTATGCTAATGATACCAGCGGCCATCGTTTACTCCGAATTGAATATTCTCCTAATAATCGTGTTGATTTTGTATATGAGGCCCGTTCTGATGTTCAGGTAAGCCATACATCTGGTCATGAGAAGCGCACTGCAGTCCGTTTGCGTCATGTGAAATCCTGGGCTAACGGCTTTTTATCTTATCATCAGGAATTTCAATATTCGGCGTTAAATAATGATAATCGCAGCCTGTTGGTGAAAGCGATTCAATGGCCCGTGGTTGCAGGGCCAAGTGCTCAAGTTCGAACGTTTAATTATGCAGATCATAACTTAAATGATGTCACACAGAATTGGAAAACATCAACAAAATTTAATGTTATGGACCTTACTAACAATCGGTATGATACTTATTATACACGTTATAATTATGATATGAATGGTGATGGTTCTACGGACTTTATCACGCCCGTACCATGGTTTGCCACCCCAACTGGTTCAGCAAATGGGAAGGCAACATCTTTTACCTTTTACATTTATGGGCAAGGTTATGGAAGTTTTGCGTTCCCTAATCAGGGTAGTTATTACACAACGAGTGTTTATACACGTGTTAAAGAATCGCGTGAATGGGTCTGGAAAGATGTGATAACACGCCATGAGTATGATCGTGCATGGATTGATATGAATGGTGATGGCATGAAAGATTGGGTTGTGAAAAACACTACTGCTGATTTCCTCGTTTATTATGCTAATGGCGACGGAGGATGGTCGGCTCCGGTTGTTTGGTTGGACCCTGAAAGTGGTGATGCAAGAAAAACGTACAGTTTTTTTGATGTGAATGGTGATGGTTTGCCAGACCGTATGTCAGGCAGTACTGCCTGGTTGAATACGGGGGAAGGTTTTGGTGCAGCGATTGCCTCTTCTGTTCCGGCTGGTGCGAATGCGATGACTGCATACATTGCTCAAGTTCAGGTTTATGCACAGAGGCAGTGGAGTCGTACACCACTGATGATTTCAACACGTAATGAAAGTACAAAATTGCTACAGCGCATGAGTTATTCACTTCAAAATGTGGTGGGCGCGCCTGCACCGGGGATGAAGGTGTGGACAGTGAGTCAGGTAGCTACGGGAGGAGCACCTTCTAATATTGAATATCGTTCAACACGTTATACTTATAACGGCGGGTTGTTTAATTTGGCAACCAAAGAGTTTCGCGGTTTTAAAACAGTGATAGCGGCCGATGAGCAAACGAATATCACTACTACGACAAATTATTTGCAGGATCTGATATTTCAGGGGCGGGCGAGTGATGTTACCGTGAGTCTGAATGGTATAACGCTATCAACATCAGCCTCAACATGGCTAGCCAAATCATATAATACTGGGCAACGTAACTTTCCCTATGTTGCAAACAGCACAAGCAGCAAGTTCGAGGTCGATGGTTTTTTTGTATCGAGTACAACAACGGAAAACAGTTACAATGATTTAGGAAACCTGACAACATCGACAGTATCTTCGGGTGGCTTTGCCACAACAACTGCGAATACATATGAAACCAGTGCTTCTTGCAGCACGATTCCAGAAGCACGTACCCGTATGGTCGAAGTGACAACGACGGTGATGGTGGCGGAAACCAGAACAGGGCTGGCGTATACCTATGTCCGCCGGAAAATAAGCCGTGAGTGGGTCTGGGTATGGGAATGGGTTCCGTATACCTACACCGTGATGGTTCCGTATACTACAACTAGTCTGGAGCCTGAAACCTATTATGTTCAGATTCCCGATCCGGAATGTTCGATGCTTGGAGCCATTGTCCGAACAGAGGTGACCTCAACTTCTCCAACCGATGCAGTGGGTAAAACCCGCACATCAAGTTTTGCATACACCGCAACAGGGCAGATTCAATCTGAGTCCATTGAGCCGGATAATGCATTGGTTCGGTTAACAAGCGATTATACCTACGATAGCCACGGTAATCGTTTGATTACGACTATATCTGGCAGTGATATTGTGACTCGTTCTACCACAGTAGCCTATGATGCGAATGGGCTGTTTCCAGTCAGTACCATCAATACACTTGGGCACGTTGAAAGCTATACATGGGATGCCCGTTTTGGCGTGAAATCATCACTGACAGGGCCAAATGGTCTAACTACAAGCTGGCAATATGATGGTTTTGGTAAAAAAGTTGCCGAGGTTCGGGCTGATGGTACACGCAGCGATATCACGTATCATCTTGATGTGGCACCATTTTATGTGCTTAAACAGAGTACAGGTTCGCCAGCGTCGATTACCTACTATGATGCCAAAGGCCGAGAGACACGTATCGAAAACACTCTCTTTGATGGTACGTTGGCATATGTAGATACAGAATATGATGCCTTGGGTCGTGTGGCGCGTAAATCATTACCGCATAAAGGCACGGCACAGGGATGGACAACTTACAGCTATGATGCCATTGGCCGTACGATTTCAGCCACTGCGCCAGATGCTAGTATGGTTACAACCAGCTATAATGGCCTGACAACCACTGGAACCAATGCAAAGGGCCAGCAGACAATCACGGTAAAAGATTTCAAAGGCAATGTCGTTAGCATTACCGATCATTTGGGCGGTGTGATGCGTTACGCTTATGATGCGCAGGGGAATCTTACCGATACCACCGATGCATCCGGTAATATCACCAGTATGAGCTATGATGTTCGTGGCCGTAAAACCAGCATGAATGATCCGGATATGGGAATTTGGTCTTATCAGTATGATGTTCAAGGAAACCTGATCGGTCAGACTGATGCAAAAAATCAGTCTACCATCATGACGTATGATGCGCTGAGTCGTTTGGTCAGTCGCACCGAGCCTGAAGGGGTGAGTACATGGGTGTATGATACGCTCTGGATCGGCGGGCTTACCAGTGAGTCCGGGCCATTATCTTCAAAAACCTACAGCTATGATACCTTAGGACGTGTAACGACTTCGATCACCACAGTAAATGGGCAAAACTTTGCGGTAGATAGCACCTATGATGCATTGAACCGGGTGGATACCATCACTTATCCTCAGGGCAGTTCGGGGAATCGCTTTGCAGTGAAGCAAAACTATAATGCACAGGGTTTCATGGCATCAGTCAGCAATGCGACTACTGGAGCTGTTATTTGGCAGGCCAACACAGTGAATGAGTTCGGCCACACCACCAGTGAGAGCTTTGGTAATGGTGTGGTGACTACACGTGTGTATGACAGCCTGCGTGGTGTGATGACAGGTATGCAATCGGTTTCTGGTGCAAGCACAATTCAAAGCTGGTCTTATGATCATGATGCCGTGGGCAACATGCTTTTCCGCACCGATAACGTGATGGGTTATACCGAGAACTTTGGTTACGATGGTTTGAACCGACTTGCGTCAGTAACCGGTCCTTCAAACAAAACCTATGCCTATGATGCGATTGGTAATATCACCAGCAAATCGGATGTGGGTGTTTACACTTATGATGTTAATCATCCGCATGCAGTGGCAACGGCAGGCGGCAACAATTATGCCTATGATGCTAATGGTAATATGTTATCCGGTGCAGGGCGTACGCTGAGTTGGACATCGTTTAACAAACCGTTGGGTGTGACCACAGCCAATGGTTATACAGGTTATACCTACGATGCAAACCACAACCGTATTGCCAAAGCTACACCCAGCAGTACAACGATTTATATCGGCAAAATGTTTGAGCAGATCACGATGGGTGTGGTCATCAAAGATATTAATCACATTTATGTAGGCTCTACACTTGTTGTCTCGATTGAAGATGTCGGCGGCGTGATAGCTGAGAAATACATGCATGCGGATCACTTGGGATCAATCAATGTGATCACCGATAATTTAGGAGTAGTGCTGGAACGACTCTCCTTTGATGCCTTTGGCAAGCCGCGTAATGTGGATGCAACCGATTCGGTGAGCAGTGTTGTGGTGATACATACCACTCGTGGTTATACAGGCCATGAGATGGATGCTGAATCCGGGCTGATCAACATGAATGCAAGGCTTTATGACCCGGTGTTGGGTCGGTTTATCAGTGCGGATACGGTGGTTCCAGATCCGGGGGATATGCAGGGGTTTAATCGCTATTCTTATGTGAAAAACAATCCTTTGATTTATACTGATCCTACCGGGCACTGGTGGCATATTGCTATCGGAGCAATTATTGGTGCGGTGTCTGCTGCAGCGAATGGTGGGGGGATAGATGATATTATTATTGGTGCGGTCATAGGGGCTGTCGCAGCGGCAGTAGCGACACCTGCTGCCTCTTGGGCATCAAGTGCTGCGGGAGGAGGGGTAACAGGGTTCGTTGCAGGCGGTGTCGTTGGAGGCATTGCAGGCGGTATTGCAGGCGCAGTTATAGCTACGGCGGCTTATGGCGGGAAGATATTCACCAATATTAAAAATGGTGCGATTTCCGGTGCTGCATCTGGTTTTGCAAGCTCGCTGTTTGGGCAGTGGGCAGGAGCTTATGTTGCAGGTTATTGGCAGGGTGGCAGTGATGATGCAAGAAGGTCTTTAGGGAATGCTTTGATGAGTACATTTGTTGCATTTGCTTCTTATCAAGTTGCTGATTTTATTGATAGTGATGTTGCTGCTACGGGGAGGGAACAGAACGGAAATGTGATAGAAGATGGCGGTGATAATCCTTATGATGTCTTTGGTGAAAACAGCATAGCAGTTGCTGCCCTTTCATCTGAAAATGGAGGTGTTACCTCAGATGTTGGCGGGGGATTAGTTTCAAGCAAGCAAGGTGATGGGTATTCAGATAGATATTTTTCTTTTATACAGAAAAATTTAATTCAGCTAACTCCTAAGCAAGCTGTTGCGTTGATTGTAACAGGAGCGTGGCCAAAAAGTTTGGTGCCATATACGAATGGCCGGCCCTCAGCATTTGGAAATAAGAATCCACTTACTAGCGTGCCTAGAGCCTTTCGCATTCCAGCTGGAAAAATAATCGGGCGTTTTGCGACTCCAATTCTTGCTCCGGTTTCAGTTGGGATAGGCATGTATAATGCCACTATTCTTTTAGAGGGGTTTGTATATGCTATTGAGTAGTATTGTGCCAGCAATAATTTTTGGGGTGGTTATTCTAGGGTTAGCTTTTATGTTTTTTAACAAAGAAAAGGAAAAAAAAACAATTGATGCTCGTGAGCCAATTTCACTAAGTGAAACATATAATGTTTTTTTTAAAAGTGATGGAATCAAAAAAGATGATTTTTTAGAAGCTTGGAAATTTATAGCAACAGTATATAGCGTTGATCCAGAAAAATTAAGGCCAGTTGACCAGTTTGATGGAGTTTTAAGGAAATTAGATGCAATGACGTTAGATGAAGCAAAAAATGAGTTGTTAGAGTATTTAGAATCTAAACAAAATAGTAATTCTTATTCTTTTAAAATAAATTCAATTCGAGATTTTATTATTGTTTGCTGCAAACAAATTGATAATTAATAATCGATAGGGTCAGACTCGATTGATTTTTAAGTAAAGTGTTTTGTTTGATGGTAGGGTTGTAGATTAGGGGGTTCATTTGCGTAGTTATTGGTTGCCTGTTTCTATTTTTTTGATTGCACTGATGTCATTTTTTTATTTAAAAAGTGATGATGTGCAGATGCGATCCATACCGGAGCCTGTAAAATATACGACGCAAGATGTAGGGCAGGAAAAAAATGCTGTGGTGTCTGAAACATCTAAAAAAATGCTTGATCCCTATGCTTCTGAGCAAAAGCAGGCCAATCGTAATCCGGAGTTATTAGAAGCGAGTAGACCTGACTCACAGGGAGTGGCGCCGACACTTGAGCAGCGAAGTGCAGAGCCAGATATTTCACCTGTAGATGTCATCGCAGCAGAAGAGGCTTATGCACAGGAAGTTGCGCGTCAGAAAGAAGAAGCGCACCAAAGATTTATGGTCGAAGAGGAAGCGCGTTTGGAAAAGTTAAAAGCAAAGGTTCAGACAGAGGCCCCGGTGGGTACGCAAGCTGATATTCCATCTGGAGATGTGCGCAAGTAGATTGCCTCCTTTCGATCATGCTTGATCTATAACACCGCTCTATAACATCAAATACAGGCATATATATTTGCTGAGAGGCAGGAGTCTGGGTGGTCAAACTGAGCTTGTTTTTAGCATGAGATAGGGTTGGTGCTGATGTTGTTTTCTATGATTTAATGGGCTTTGATTGGTGTTTCTGGATAGGAATCATGAAGTTTGTCTGCTGCCTTTGTGATTAAAAGCTTGAATAATGATGGCTGCGAATGTATAAATCGCGCCCTTTCAAAGGACAGGAGCTAAAAGTGAAAGCTGAAATTCATCCTGAATATATTGCTGCAAAAGTGACATGCTCATGCGGTAATACATTTGAGACCCGTTCAACACGTGGTGACATTAGTGTGGAAGTTTGTTCTGCATGCCATCCATTTTATACTGGTAAACAGAAGATTATGGATACTGAAGGCCGCGTTGAGCGCTTCTATAAGAAATACGGCAAGCCTGCTAAGGCTGCGTAATCGAGACTGGAGAATACTGATATGTATGCAGTAATTAAGACGGGCGGCAAGCAGTACCGTGTGCAGCAGGGCGATGTCCTGCGCATTGAAAAGCTCGATGCCGAAGTCGGAAAAAAAGTTACCTTTGATCAGGTACTAATGTTTGGCGAAGGTTCAGACATTCAAGTGGGTGCGGACGCTGCAAAAGCGAAAGTATCCGCTGTAGTCACTGAAGAAGGTCGTGGCAAAAAGGTTGTCGTTTTCAAAAAACGTCGCCGTAAAAACTATCGTTTGACCCAAGGGCATCGTCAGTCTTTTACCACGGTTCAGATTGAGAAAATCACCAAGCCACGTGCAGCAGCTAAAAAAGTAGCCGCTGAGGCGGGTACGGAGTAAGGCATGGCACATAAAAAAGCAGGCGGCTCTACCAATAACGGCCGCGATTCAAATTCCAAGCGCCTTGGCGTGAAAAAATATGGCGGCGAAGCTGTCATTGCAGGAAATATTCTTGTTCGCCAGCGTGGAACAAAGATTCGACCGGGTGAAAATGTAGGTTGTGGTAAAGATTTTACCCTGTTTGCACTGACTGATGGTCAGGTTGAATATTACAAGCGTGCAGGCCGTACAACGGTTCGTATTGCGGGTTAAACAACCTTAGATGATTTGGAAAAGGGTGCTTAAACAGCACCCTTTTTTAGTTTATGGGCCTTTGTATTATTGTGAAGCATATGTGTGTCGAACATAAAACAAACGGGCTCATTGCAGTGCGTAAGATTTGTGTTTTATCTGTTTCACCTTGCCTCTCCTCAAAATGAATGATGGTAAGCTTTTGTGTCGTAAAAAATTCAGTTAGGTTAAAACCCCATGCGATTTATCGATGAAGTAAAAATTGAAGTTCGGGCTGGCAATGGCGGCGCTGGTGGTTCGTCCATGCGGCGTGAGAAATATATCCCTAAGGGTGGTCCTGACGGTGGGGATGGTGGCCGAGGTGGACATGTTCTTCTTGTTGCCAGTAGCGACAAAAACACGTTGCAGGAACTTTATCTGCGTAAGCGGGTTTTTGCCGAGAATGGAAAATCGGGCATGGGCAAACACAGGCATGGCCGTAAAGGTGTGGACGTGAGCATCAAGGTGCCGCTTGGTACCCTTGTGAAAGATGAGTATGGCGAAACCCTTTTTGATTTGACCTATGATGGTCAGGAGGTATTCCTTGCCAAAGGCGGAAAAGGCGGCTTAGGCAATACACATTTTGCGACCAGTACCAACCGGGCACCACGCTATTCTCAACCCGGAGAAGAGGGTGAGTCAGGCATTCGTTTTCTTGAACTGAAATCGATGGCAGATGTTGGTTTGGTTGGGCTGCCGAATGCAGGTAAATCAACATTGATCTCACGCGTTTCGAATGCAAGGCCAAAGATTGCTGATTATCCGTTCACAACGATCGCCCCTTCGCTGGGGCAGGTATTTATGGATGATGGTGATGGTTTTGTCATGGCAGATATACCCGGCCTGATTGAAGGAGCCCATGAAGGCAAAGGGCTGGGTCATCGCTTTTTAAAACATATCGAACGTACACGCGTCTTGTTGCATCTGGTTGATGTGGCGCATCCGGAAGGGATCTCGATCACGGATCAATTTAATGAAATTGATGCAGAGTTGAAAGGTTATGGTGATACAGTCTATCACAAGCGGCGTTTGTTGGTGTTGAATAAAATGGATGCCTTGCAGGATGAAGATCGTGAATCATTACTGGAAGAAGCGGTGAAACTTGGCATGACTTATTATACAATTTCTTCGGTTTCAGGGGAGGGAACTCAGCAGTTGTTAAGGGATCTCTATGAACAGGTTCGGGCAGTGCAGGAAGAAGAAGTTGCAACGGATACGGTGGCATTTTTGGAAGAGGAAAATGATTCAGGTTCGAACTGATTTAGAACGTACCCGCAGGTTAATCGTTAAAATTGGTAGTTCACTTCTGACAGATTCAGCGGTGGGTATTCGTATGTCTGTTGTCGAAAGGATTGCTGCGGAGGTCGCCACACTGCGTGCGAAAGGCATCGAGGTTTGCATCGTCTCTTCGGGTGCGGTGGCACTTGGTCGTGTGCAGATGGGCTGGCTGAACCGAAAATTATCTGTACATGAAAAGCAGGCATGCGCGGCGATGGGCCAACCTGCATTGATGCATGCCTATAAACAGGCATTTTCCGAACATGGTTTGAATGTGGCACAGCTTCTTCTGACCAAGGACGATCTTAGGCATCGCAGACGTTATCTCAATGCCAGCAATACCAGTGAAACACTCTTTGCAGCAGGGGTTATTCCTGTTGTGAATGAAAATGACACGGTTGTGGTTGAAGAGATTAAATTTGGCGATAATGACATGCTGGGTGCGCTGGTTAGTCTGGTGGTTGATGCAGACATCATGTTGATGATGACGGATGTGGAAGGCCTTTTTGATGAAAACCCTGCCGATAATTCTGCTGCCAAACGATTGTCTGTGGTTGAAACGGTCACCCACGATGTGATGGATATGGCAGGGGATGCTGGTAGCAGCTTTGGTACCGGTGGCATGGTTAGTAAGCTCAAGGCAGCCCGGATCGCAATACGCGGTGGTGTGGCGGCAGGGATTGTGAATGGACATCGTGACAATGTGCTTGTGGATTTCCTGAATGGACATGACGTAGGAACGCTTTTTCTTTGTGGAGAAGACAGGCAGTCCAAGCGGCAACATTGGATTATGGATGTTCTGCAACCGGCCGGGAAAATTCATGTTGATGCGGGTGCGGTCAAAGCCATTGTTGACGGTGGTGGCAGTCTTCTTCCGATTGGTATGTTGCAGGTTGAGGGCATGTTTGATAAAGGTGAATGTGTTGAGCTTGCAGGCCCGGAGGGTGTTTTTTCCAGAGGATTGTGCAATTACAATGTGGATGAAATGCGCAAGCTTGTGGGTGTGAGCAGTGAGAAAATTGAGGCAGTGTTAGGTTATGTTGATTTTACCTCGGTGATTCATCGGGATAATCTGGTTTTACTGGAACCGGAGCACAAAAGTCATTAAGGACACGCTGGATGCTTTAAAGTTGTGGTATGGAGAATAATCGATGAGCGGTGATGCAGAACAGGTTATGATCAGGTTAGGGCAGCAGGCAAAAAATGCTGCAAAAGTCATGCGTATGGTTGATACGCAGGCAAAAAATCGAGCCCTTGAGCTTGCTGCGGCTGTTTTGCGCCGTGAAACATCGGAGATTCTGGCAGCCAATGCTCTGGATATGAAAGCTGCGGATGAAAGTGGACTGGACGCAGCCTTGAAAGATCGCCTTGCCCTGAATGCAGACCGGGTGGACACGATGGCCGAAGGTCTGACGCAAATTGCGGCATTGGCTGATCCTGTTGGGGCCATCAATGATCTTGTGTATCGGCCATCTGGTATTCAGGTCGGACATATGCGTGTGCCGTTGGGCGTCATCGGTATTATTTACGAGTCGCGTCCGAATGTGACAGCGGATGCCGCAGCATTGTGCCTGAAATCCGGCAATGCAGCGATTTTGCGCGGCGGTTCAGAAGCGATACATTCCAATCGCGCGGTTGCGGCCTGTTTGAGACGCGCGCTGGTGGATGCAGGACTGCCACAGGATGCTGTGCAGTTGGTCGATTCTACGGATCGTGCACTGGTTGGAGCGCTGCTTAAATCAGAGAAATATGTTGATGTCATCATCCCGCGTGGTGGCCGCTCATTGATTGAGCGTGTCGCTGAGGAATCGCGTGTGCCTGTGATCAAACATCTGGATGGCATCTGCCATGTCTATATTGATGCCAGTGCTGATCGCGCCATGGCACTGAATATTGCAGTGAATGCAAAAACGCATCGTTATGGCGTTTGCAATGCGATGGAGACATTACTTATTCATCAGGATGCAATGGATAGTGTGAAGGCGATTGTGAAAGCGATGCTGGATAAGGGAGTCGAAGTCCGTGGTTGTGAAAAAACTGTGGCAGCAGCTGGTAAACTGGATGTTAAAGCTGCAAGTGAAGAGGACTGGGCGACGGAATACCTTGCAGCCATTCTTTCTATTCGGATTGTTAAAAATATTGAGCAGGCAATGGATCATATTGGTCAATATGGCTCAGGACATACCGATACGATTGTCACCAAAGATCATGATGCAGGGCAACGTTTTTTGCGTGAAGTGGATTCATCATCGGTTATTGTGAATGCAAGCACGCGTTTTGCCGATGGGTTTGAATATGGTTTGGGGGCAGAGATTGGGATTTCAACTGATCGTCTGCATGTGCGTGGGCCGGTGGGCCTTGAGGGGCTGACAACGGAGAAATGGATTGTGATGGGGCATGGCGAAATTCGCGAGTGATTTGCTAAGGAAACATTTAACATGAATCGCAGTATTGGCCTTTTTGGTGGTAGTTTTGATCCGCCTCATTGTGGTCATGAAACACTGGTGAGAGAGGCGTTGAAATACCTTGATCTTGATGAAGTCTGGGTGATTCCTGCGGGTCTGCCAGTACATCGAAACTTATCTGGGCATGCAAATGCTGAGCTTCGTATGGTATGGGTAGAAGCGATGTTTTCAGAGAGTCCGAATGTTCATGTCAAGGATTGGGAAGTGAGTCAGTCTGAACCTGTGGCTGCGATTCAAACCATTAAAACATTCAGAGATGTTTGTCCTGATGTTGTCCCTCTCTGGTTATGTGGTGCTGATTCATTTGCCACAATGAAGCAATGGGTTGATTATCCCGAACATCAGGCATTATGTAATGTGGTTGTGTTTGCCCGTGCTGGAGAAGCTGTCGCGGAACAATTTTTGGGTTGGAAACCGCTAAGCAGTGAAGCATGGCGTTCCAGTCAAAAAAAAGGTCAGAGTGTTGGGCCGGGACACATCATTTGGCTGGATGTCAGTTTACCAGACATATCGGCAAGCAACATACGTGGTATGGCTGCGCATGGTAAGAGTTTGAAAGGGCTGGTTAACAGCCGAATACGTAAAGAAATTGAGTCCCGGTATAAACCGGGGACAGGAGAAACCATTGAGTAAGACGATTGTAAAAGATGAAAAACTGGAGGCGTTGACGCAATCGGTTCTTGATGCTGTGGAAGATAAAAAAGCACAGGATGTGCTGGTGATGGATGTGCGTGGCGAGTGCGCATTTACAGATCGTTTTGTTGTGGCAACAGGCCGGACAAACAGGCAATTGAAGGCGATTGCACAGTCTGTGACGGAAGCAGCGCATAAACATAATTTAACAGCAAGTATTGAGGGGCTTGAAGCTATGGAGTGGCTGCTCATTGATCTTGGAGATGTTGTGGTGCACTTGTTCCTGCCGGATGTGCGTGAGGAATTCCAGTTTGAACGTCTTTGGACAAGACCCGAGGGGGAGGTAAGCCAGGGGTGAAATTACGCCTGATTGTAGTCGGGCGAGGGGCGACTGAATTAAGTGCGTTTGAAACAGAGTATTTAAAGCGTCTAAAAGGACATTGCTCTTTTGAAATCATTGAGCTTCCTGAAGGGAAAGGAAAGCAGATGACGCAGCGTAAACAGGAAGAGGCAAAACAAATTTTGAAAACTGTCGCGACTGATTTTATTCTTTTTGAGGAACATGGAAAAAGCATGAAAAGCACGCAATGGGCAGATTGTTTGCAAACATTGCATGGCGGGACGTCGTTGGATTTTGTCATTGGTGGTGCATCGGGCGTCTCGGATGCTGTACGTCAGAAAGCAAAAGCCTGTTGGAGCCTTTCCGCATTAACACTGCCACACAAGCTGGCGCGGACGCTGGTAATTGAGCAGCTCTACCGTGCTTTTACCATCATACAAGGGCATCCTTATCATCGCGGATAACAGAATGAATACCCCGGCGGGAAACCTGATTTTTTGGGTTGAGCCAAGTGATGCCATCGTTGAAGATGAAATGGCATGGGGTGTGGGCAATGAATCTATAATTGTGCCAACTTTTCATTTATTTTGTCTGGCTAAAATGAACAAAAAAACAGGGCTGTTATAGTGCGTGTATTATCTTTTTTGCTATTGTGTTTTCTCTGTGCGCCAAGCGATATACAAGCTGGTCGTAGCACTGAAGTAGAGATTGAGCAGGTACGCCAGGAAAAACAGAAGCTTATAAAAATACGTAAACAGCTTGAGTCCAGACTTGGCGCGCTTGGAAAAGCTTTGCGCAAACTTGATACATCACTTGTTGCAGCACGTGCCGCCCGGCGCAAGGTTGATGTGAAAATTGCCGATGCAGACCGAAACCTTGGCGTCTTACGGCATAAAAAAAAGCAGTTAAAATCAGAAATTTTTCAGTTGGAAGCGCAAATGCTTCAGCAATCGATTGCCGCTTATCAGCGAGCGAGTCGTCAGCCGGGTTGGATGGATGTGTTTTCGGGTGTTTCAGCATCTAAAGTTCCACACCGAAAAAAAATGCTGCAATTTGCCATGTTATCTCAGGAAAAAGAGCGTGTACTCTGGCAGGGAAAAGTCATTGAACTTGCAAACACTGAAAAGCTGGAGCTGATTAAACGCAGTGAGCTGGTTGCGTTAAAGAAAGAAAAAAGAAAACATGAACAAAAGATTGCTGTGCAGGTTGATGAAAAACGTAACATGGCAAAAAGAGTGCGTAAGGATGTTGGTCTTAACAAAGAAAGAGAAAAGCAGTTGCTTGAGCAGGAAGAAGCACTAAAACGTTTGCTTCAAGGTATTTCAGTTGGATTGCTTGGAACAGATAAGCCTCTAACATCAAGGTTTGGCCGGAAACAAAAAGGAAAATTACCGTGGCCTTTACAGGGAAAAATTGTTGCAAGTTACGGCTCACGCCTTGTACCGGGAAGACCAAGACTGACCGGTGTCCAGTTATCCCCTAAATATAAAAGTGAAAAAGGCAGGCAGGTTCAATCAATTGCTGCGGGACAGGTGCGTTATGCTGATTGGTTTGGTGGTTATGGCCTTATGATGATTGTTGATCATGGGGATGGCTTAATCTCTGTCTATGCCCATAATGATGCGCTATATTGGCAAATGGGCGACTGGGTTGAGATGGGTGAAGCACTGGCCGAAGCTGGTAGCACAGGTTGGGTTGAAAATACCCGGCTCCATTTTGAGCTTCGTGATATGGGCAAACCGGTTAATCCAAAGCTATGGTGCAAAAAAAGATAAATGATTGATGGTGGTTTCAAGGAGAGAGTGATGAGTTTGAAGACAACACGATTTGTATTGGCTGCAGGCATGGCGGCAGTGCTAGGTGCCGCAGTTGTGGCCTGGAACCCGTCGGAAGGCTTTCAACAGGCGACAGCGGCTACTGATTATAAACAATTAAGTAAATTCTCTCAGGTGATGGATGCAGTGCGTCGCTCTTATGTGGAAGAAGTGACGGATGAAGAACTTATCGATGGAGCGCTCTCCGGCATGCTTTCAAAGCTTGATCCGCATTCAAGCTATTTGGATAAAGAAATGTTTAAGCAGATGCAGGTTGATACAAGTGGTGAGTTTGGTGGGCTGGGTATTGAAATCGTGGCGGCTGAAGGCGGCATTCGAGTGGTGGCTCCTATCGAAGATACACCCGCTGATCATGCAGGCATTCAGGCTGGTGATCTGATCATCAAAATTGAAGATCAGTTGGCTAAAGATATCTCTCTCGTAGAAGCCGTGAAAATGATGCGGGGCAAACCGGGAACACCGATTGCTCTGACGATTTTTCGAGAAGCGGAAGCTCAGCCGATTGACATCAAGATTGTACGCGCAGTGATTAAGGTTAAATCGGTGAAAAGTGATTTGTTGGCACCCGGTTATGCCTATTTACGTGTGGCACAATTTCAGGAAAAAACAAGCGATCAGTTGAAAAAACAATTTGCTGATTTGCGTAAACGGTCAAGCGGTAAACTTCGTGGTGCTGTGCTTGATTTACGTAACAACCCCGGTGGTCTGCTGGATCAAGCCGTTGAAGTAACGGATCTGTTTTTGGATAAAGGTGGTATTGTCAGCACCAAGTCCCGTGTTGGCAGAAGCATGTCTTTTGAAGCGGAGAAGGGTGATCTTCTCGATGGTTTGCCTCTGGTTGTGTTGATCAATAATGGTTCAGCCTCCGCTTCTGAAATTGTCAGTGGTGCTTTAAAGGATAATAAACGTGCTGTGTTGATGGGTACCAAAACTTTTGGTAAAGGTTCTGTACAGAGAATCGTTCCTTTGAATGATGGGACTGCATTTAAGTTGACCACATCACTTTATTATACGCCAAGTGGTAGCTCTATTCAGGCAACGGGTATTGAGCCTGATATCGAAGTTGAGCAGGTTGTGGTGAAGGTAGAAGAGAAGCGTAAACGTTTATCGATTTCTGAACGGGATCTGAAAGGACATTTGGCAAATGGTAACGGCAAGAAAAGTGCGGGTAAGTCAGGGGACAAAAAGCCTGCCAAAGATGAACTGAGTGATCTCATGAAAGAGCGGCTTACCAGAGATGTTCAGTTGCAGCGTGCACTGGATCTTTTGAAAGGCTTGAATGCGATTCAATTCCATAGCTAATCGGATTTTGATGATATTGATTTGATGCGTCGAACATTTAAAAAAACGCCTCAGTGGTTACATGTAGCATTGGCACTTCTGCTGGTCATGCTGGTATTGGTTGTGCTGTTGCCAACAGTTCAGGAAGAAGTGGTTTTGAACCAGAGTCTTGTTCAGGAACAAGAGGGCATGCTGGATCGGGAATCGCCATCAAATGCGTTGTCAAATTCGAACCCGGAAAACCCACTGAATTTTGCGTATGAGGCGTTAACAGAAGAAAAAAGCCTGCAAGCACCCAAAGATGTCGAAGAGGCTGTTGTTCCGCAGAAGCTTCCTGAGTCTGGCATTGCGCTAGTTATGGATGATGTTGGTTATGATCTGAATGCGTTAAAAAGGGTGTTGGCGCTGCCTTTTCCGGTTTCGATCTCTGTTCTGCCGGATGCGCCCGCAGCGGTAAAGGCAGCAACGATGGCGCATGAGGCAGGAGAAGTTGTGATGCTTCATCTTCCCATGGAACCTTCAAATGCGAAGTATCGTTCACGTATGACTGAATCATTTTTGCGTATTGATATGACTGAAGCTCAGATTCGCGAACGTTTTTATGCGGCATTAAAACAGGTGCCATATGTGGTCGGTGTTAATAATCATATGGGTTCATTGCTAACAACACTTGAAGCACCGATGAAGTGGGTGATGGCGATATGCAAGGAGCGTGCATTGTTTTTTGTTGATTCGAAAACGTCACATACCTCTGTTGCTGCTGATATTGCTTCAGAATATGGGCTTATATGGGGAACGCGCCAAATCTTTTTAGATCACACGGTTGATGCAGAGGATTTGAAGATGGCATGGGCAGCGGCGATACGATGTGCAGAGCAGCAAAAATCATGTATTGTTATTGCTCACCCACATGCAGAAACGTTAAATTTTCTAGAACAGCAAGTCGCAGAAAAGGATCATCACTTTATTCATCCTGTCACGTCGATGTTGCATACAGGGGGTGAGTCATGATTGGAGCACTGCGGCGATACCTTGTGGCAGGTGTGGTGGTTTCGACTCCGATTCTGATTACTTTTTTTGTTGTAAGCTGGTTGATAGATATTTCAGATCGTGCGTTGAATTTGTTGCCTCCGAGTTTTCACGCTGAAGCACTGTTTGGCAGGCATATTCCGGGTCTGGGTGTGCTGCTGACTTTGCTGGGGCTTGTAATAATCGGTGCGTTAACAACCAATTTTATTGGTAAATATATGATGCGCTGGTTTGACAGGCTTCTAGCTAAGGTGCCTGTTGTCAGGTCTATTTATAGTGCCGTTAAACAGTTGATGGAGGCTGTGCTGGGTAAAGATGGCAAGGCATTTCGTCAGGTTGTTCTTGTGCCTTTTCCACAGAAGGGCCAGTGGACAATTGGTTTTGTTACAGGAGAAACGTCACTGCCTGTTCCGGGTGAACATCCAAAAATGGCCGTATTTGTGGCAACAACACCGAACCCCACATCTGGATGGCTGTTGTTTGTAAGTGAGTCGGATTTGATTCCGTTGGAGATGAGTGTGGAAGAGGGAATGAAGGTTGTGGTTTCCGGAGGAATGATTGATCCGTCGGAAGAGAACCGTAAGGGGAAGTAAAGTGATGAAACAGTTTTGTAAACAGCATGTGACGCAGATTGTCTTGTTCGTATTTTGTCTGTGTCCCTTCAATGCGGCAGCAACGGGCGCATACGAGAAAGCCAAACTGGATGTTCAAAATGGTCGTATAGAGCTGGCTCAAGGTGCCTTGAATGAAATTATCAAGAAAAATCCAGATCATTATCAAGCATGGTTTTTACTTGGTGTCGTGAATGCACGTAAGCAACGCTACCATCAGGCCATTGAAGCCTTTCGCCATGTGATTGAACTGAAACCTTTATTGGCCGAGCCGCATAATAATCTGGCGGTGATATACAATGAATTGGGTGATGTTCGTGCTGCGGTGAAGGAGTTAGAACAATCACTCGAAAAACATCCCGGTTATGCGATTGCAGAAGAAAACCTCGCTGATCTTTATGTGAAACTTGCCCTGCAAAATTATCGAAGAGCGTTGGAAAAAGAGCCAAACCAGAGCCTGGAACGTCGCTATATGCGTTTATTACAGGTGCGTGATCCCGTGCTTGCATCACCAGCGGTTTCTTCAGAAAAAATAGTGATGCAAACGCCTCCTGTTTCAATGCCTGAAAATGAAAATAAGAAGGTAACAAAAGTTATTGAGCCGGCTGGTTTGAGTCAACCGAAACAGATTGCGAAATTACCAAAAACATTGCCTGTGATTCATGCTGAGTCTGATCGTGCTTTGGTAAAAGCGAATGATTCTATGACAATTAAAGCAGTCAAAAAAGAGCTTTTACAAGCGGTGGAGATGTGGCGTTTGGCCTGGTCTTCCCGTGATTTGGCAGCGTACTTTTTTGCTTATGCTGAAGATTTTCAAATTCCGGAACGCTTTTCTTCATTTGAAGATTGGCAACGTTATAAACAGCGTGTCATTGGCTCCAAAACATACATTCAGGTTGAATTAAGTGATGTCCAGATTGAAATCGATGAAGATGGAAAGAGAGGGCGTGTGAAATTTTTTCAAAAATTTCGTTCGAACAGTTACAATGGCGATGATTTTAAAGTCTTGCAGATGAGACAGGATAAAGGTGTATGGAAAATTGTGAGCGAGGCTTCTATCTCGTGATGAAAAATATGATGGTTGTTTTATTATTGCTGCTACCAGCGGTGGCCAATGCTGAACAGGTATCATTGGTCGATCAACGTGCAATGGTAGCATTGGATGCGGGCGAGGCTGATGCGGTTAAAATACTCCCTCGTTCTGAAAAGCTTGTTTTAAAGGCAACATTGGCATTAAAAGGTGGTTCCCCGGAACGTGCGTTGGGTTATTTAAAAGAGGAAGGCTCTGGAATAGACCCTCTGGTGGCGTTGCTTGAGGCTGAGGCACATCGTCAGTCTGCATTGCAGGCGGTCAGAAGAGCCGGTGACTATGCCAGTGGTCTAAAAAATGAAAAAAAGAAGCTTGAAGGCGCTGATTTTTCACCTGGTCTGGTTGAGGCGAAAGTGCGTTTGAATGCATTTATGGATCGTCTTGATGGCGTTTATGGCAAGCCATTACATTTATTGCGTTTGGCTTCAGATATTCAAAGTGTATTCATGGTGGATAAAACCCGCTCGAGAATGTTTGTTTACGAGCGAGATGAAGCGGGTGAGTTTCAGCGTGTGGCTGATGAGTATATTGTGACCGGGGCAAAAGGCGGGGATAAACAGAAACGCGGAGATGCCCGCACCCCAAATGGTATTTACCGTTTTGTTAAACGCTTGAACGATGATCAGCTTGAAGCACGTTATGGACCGATTGCATTCCCGATTGATTATCCCAATGAGTTAGACCTGTTGCATCATAAAAATGGTTCGGGAATCTGGATGCATGGTTATCCTGAAGGCGTGGGAAGGCGCCCTCCACAAGATACACGCGGTTGCTTTGCGCTCCCAAACGATCGGCTTCTGGCGATGGCAAAGCATGTGCATCTTCAACATAGCTGGGTGATTGTTGGTGAGAACTTTGTTTTTGATCAGAATGGTAAACGGGATGCCTTGTTAAGCTCGGTAACATCTACTTTGACGCAGTGGCAACAGGATTGGGCATCACTGGATACGGAAGCATACCTTGGGCACTATCATCAGGCATTTCGTTCCGGGAAACGTGATTTGGCGGGGTGGAAACGTTATAAAAAAAAGGTAAACAGTCATAAATCGTTTATTAAAGTATCCCTGTCGGATATCAGTCTGATTCATGATCCAAACCATTGGCCGGAGGGTGAAGTTGTGGTTGCAGAGTTTGATCAACATTACCGTTCAAATAATTATCAGGATGTCACTCGTAAGCGTATTTATCTGGCACGGGCGAACGATATTGGCCCCTGGAAGGTGTTGATTGAGGAAAGTGTCAGCCCATGAGTGGAGAAAAGAAAGGCGTTAAAGGAGCCAAAGGGAGGGGCGAAGTCAAAAACCTTACTGACCGGCGCATGCAACAGTTGGCCGATGAAAATCATGAGTTGAAACAATATGTTGCCGATGTCATGAAACGCTTGCGTGAAAACGAACGTCTGTTTTCACGGATGTTTGAGCTTGAATCCAAAGTGCTCTCTGCCACAGATCCCGAAGACCTATGTTTTACACTCCTGCGTGGCCTTCGCACAGGGTTTTCCCTTGATATGGTCCGTTTTTGGTTTGACCGCTCAAGTTTTATGGGTAACTGTCAGTTGGAAGGTTTGTCAGAACGTGATCTTGTTTGGCTGGAGAAGGGTGAAATTGCCAATATGGGATTGTTAGGCAAACATGTTTGCCTGATCTCTTTAAGTCAGGATAAGGGTTTTGCCTGGCTGGAAAAGCAGGATGAACACCTTGCTTCCATGGCCTTGCTGGTGTTGGGAAATCCCGAAAAACCTTTTGGGATCTTGGGTATGGGCTCAGTTGAAGCGGAGCGTTTTTCTCCGGATCAAAGTGTCGATTTTTTACAGCATTTGGCACAAGTGGTGGGTTTAAGCCTTGAAAATGCGATCGCAAGAGAGCGTCTGGCACGTATTTCCATTACGGACAGTTTAACCGGAAGTCATAACCGCCGTTTTTTGCAGCCACACAGTCATCAGCCTCTTTCTCAATGGTTTGGTAAAGGTTCACAGGTCGCATGTCTTTATTTTGATGTGGACGGTTTCAAAGCAGTGAATGATCGTTTGGGTCATGAAGCTGGGGATGATTTACTTACCGCTATTGCATCAACTGCTCAGCAGTTTGTACGTGAAAAAGACCCATTGATCCGCATGGGAGGTGATGAGTTTGTGCTTTTACTTCCCGGTTGTTCAGAAGCCAAGGCATCTGAGATTGCCGGGCGTATTGTTCAGGGCTGTGGTGAACTTTCTGTTCAGGATGAAAAGGCTTCGATTAGCATGGGTATTGCATATTCGGCTGAAGATCGGGATATGCCTGTGAAGCAGTTGATTGGAAGTGCAGATCAGGCGATGTATGTGGCTAAGGCACTGGGTGGTTCCCGCTTCGAGGTTTTTGAAGAAAACAAGGGCGCTGCTAAATAGCCTCAAATGCAGCTAAGTGAGGCATTAGCCCGCTATCTTAAACAACTTTCCGAAGTCCGGCTGGCATCGGAACATACAATTTCAAATTACAGACGTGATTTAACCCGCTTTATTGAATATTGCGGTGATATCCCTGTCCGGGATGTTTCGAGAGAACATGTGCAGAACTGGATGGTTCAGGGTTATGCAGAGGGTCTTTCGCCCGTCACCTTGGCACGAAGGCTTTCGGCGTTGCGTGGCCTTCTTGATATGTCGATGCAAGCCGGCTGGTGTGAAAAAAATGTAGCGGCTGGCATTCGCCCTCCAAAACAGCCAAAACGTTTGCCTCGAACACTTCCCCCTGAACAGACCAACCAGATGATGCATGCGACGGATTCATCATCTGAAGCGCGTGATCTGGCGATATTTTCTGTGATGTATGGATGTGGCCTGCGTGTCTCAGAAGCTGTGGGTTTGAATCTTCATGATGTCAGTCTGGAAGGTGCTGAATTGCGGGTGTTTGGTAAGGGTAAAAAAGAGCGGGTGGTTCCGATGCCTGAAGGTGCTATAAAACTGCTTCAGGATTATCTGGAAGAGCGGAACGGCGTAGCATTGATCGGTGAGGGGGCGGAACAGGCGCTTTTTTTGAATCAACGTGGAGGTCGGTTAACGGCCAGAAGTGTGCAGCGGATGGTTAAAAAACGTGCGCTGGAAACGGGTGCGGATATTTCGGTCACACCGCATCGTTTGCGTCACTCGTTTGCAACTCACTTACTTGCAGGTGGCGTTGATTTGCGAGCTATTCAGGAGTTGCTTGGGCATTCATCACTTGGGACTACTGAGCGTTATACGCATCTTGACATTGCCAAGCTGACTGAGGTGTATGATTCGACACATCCAAGAGCAAAACGTAAATCCTGATTGTCTGGATATCTACTTTCGACAGTTGAAAGCAGTTATTTCTTAAAATAAATCTAAGTATTCATCCATTTCGGGGATGAATAGCATGGGTGTCAGTTTGCTGTTGGCTTTTGGCATGGGGTAGTCGGTAAGTTGATTAAGTTTAACCCATACATGGGTAGATTCACTGTTTAAGGTTGAAGTGTTAGGGCAAGTGCAGACAAAAAAGAGGAAATTGAGCGTTCGATCATCGTAACCATGTGATGCTTTTCCAAGATGGCGCCATAACTTGCCAGAAAGCCCTGTTTCTTCTTTGAGTTCACGAACAGCAGCATCCAAAGGGGTTTCACTGGTTTCAACTTTACCACCGGGGAAAGACCATAGCCCGCCTTGATGAACATCATTCGGGCGCTTGAGAAGTAGTAATTCTTTGTAGTCGTTAAAGGCCGCTACGAGAACAATAACCTGAGCAGTATCAGGACCTGTATTCGGCATTGATGACAATATATTCGTGGGTCAGATCGCCAGTCCAAACTGTGGCAGAGGCATTGCCTTGACCAAGATCAACATGGAGTGTGAATTCATCTTTGGCAAAGACAGCCATGCCATCTTCATCACGGTAGTCCGGGTGAAGATTGCCGGATTCCAGCATCATGACCTGGTCTGCTTTTAGAGAGACTTTATCGGTGTCGATTTCAACGCCTGAATTGCCAATGGCTGAGAGGATACGCCCCCAATTGGCATCGCTGCCTGCAAAGGCGGTTTTGACCAGAGGAGAGATGGCAATGGAACGGCCAACGGTTCTGGCGTCTGTTTCACTGGCAGTACCTGTGACTTCAATGGTTACAAATTTTGAAACGCCTTCACCATCACGGACAATCAATTGAGCCAGTTCGATACAGAGCTCTGTCAAAACCTGTTCAAACTCAGAGGTCTCCTCAAGCGGTGCATGCCCTAGGCCAATGCCGCTGGAAAGTAGATAAAGCGTATCATTGGTGGAGGTATCACCATCCACACTGATGCAATTGAACGAACGATCAGCAACACGCCTGAGCATGGGCGCAAGCTGTTTGGCATGGATCGGCGCATCGGTGGCAATAAATGCCAGCATCGTTGCCATATTTGGGTGAATCATGCCGGAACCTTTGGCGATACCGGTGATGGTATAACCACCTACTTTTTTGGAAGACCATTTGGCGAAGGTATCGGTGGTTCGGATCGCGTGAGCGGCTGCATCCCAATGGTTTTCATTCAGGCTTTCTGCGGCTTCATGCATGCCACCCTGAATTCGTTCGATGGGAAAAGGTGTGCCGATGACACCGGTGGAAGCGGAGAGCACCTTATCTCCATCGACATTGGCAGCATTGGCCGCTGCATGGATCAAATCTTCAGACCACTGTTGTTCGAATTTGCCTGTACCAGCATTGGCATTGCCGCTGTTGGCAATAATAGCGTGGATATCTGTTGCGTAACTTTCGATCGTGGCTTCGCCAAGCTTGACACATACGGCGCGAAAACGATTTTGTGTAAATACGCCTGCTGTATGACAAGGCACATCAGAAACAATCAAGCTAACATCCTGACGTTTACCTTTTTGCTCGGGAGATTTTATACCACATGAAGCTGTGCCGACTTTAAAGCCGGGCACTGCGAGTGCCGGTTTGAGGTGTGGTGGATTCACTGACATCTTTTTTACCTTATCTCAAACATGTGAGAACTTCACCTCTCCCCACAAGCGGTGAGATAGTGAGCGAAGACGGGCTATAAGCAAAACAAATTTGTATGCTTATTACACAGCCTTTCAAGGCCGAAGCCAGCGATGCTGAAGACCGGGTCAAATTAACCCCGTTTTCCGTGACACTGTTTGTATTTTTTGCCTGAACCACACGGGCATGGATCATTGCGCCCAACTTTTGGCTGCTCACGTTTGTATGTGTGAGCAGGTTCAGCGTTTTCATTTTCACCGCGACTATAGGAGACGTTAGACTCCTTTTTGGGTTTCTGTTGTTCGATGGCATTGGGCATCGCTTCCGGTTGTTCAATCTGAACGCTATGCAGTGTGTTCATCGCTTCTTCACGGACTTTATTGATCATGGCAGCAAAAAGTTCAAATGATTCGCGTTTATATTCCTGTAACGGTTGTTTCTGTGCATAACCACGCAGGCCAACGCTCTGACGCAAGTGATCCATGGCCAGAAGATGTTCTTTCCAGTGTTGATCCAGCACATTTAATAGCAGCCATTTCTCGAAACCGCGCATCTGCTCAGGACCCGTAATAGCTTCTTTCTCTTGCATTTGCGTTTCTAACGCTTCGGTCAATTTTGCTGCCATCGATTCTACATCATGCATGTCACACGCTTCACGCCATGCTTCAACATCAGCATCAACCATTGATAAGTTTTTTTCGAGAGCTTCTTTGTACGCCTCCATATCCCATGTTTCGACACGACCTGAGATAAAGTTGGCTGTAAGCTGTTCAGCATAATCGCGGCGCATGTCTTCAATCACATCACGTACGTCTTCAGCTTCCAGTAACTCGCGACGCTGTGAGTAAATCACATCACGTTGCTGGTTCATCACATCATCATATTCCAGCAACTGTTTGCGGACATCAAAGTTGCGGCCTTCAACTTTTTTCTGGGAATTTTCAATTGCCTTGGTGACCCAAGGGTGTTCGATTACTTCACCTTTTGTGAAGCCCATTTTGGTCAACATGCCTTGCATTTTTTCGCCGCCAAAGATGCGCATTAGATCATCTTCCATCGAGAGATAAAAACGGGTTGAGCCCGGATCACCCTGACGACCTGCACGGCCACGAAGCTGATTATCAATTCGGCGTGATTCATGACGTTCAGAACTGAGGATATGAAGACCACCCGCAGCAGTGACTTCATCATGCTCAATTTTACACGTGTTTCGAATTTCATTTGCTTGTGCTTCACGTTCATTGTCAGAAAGCTTTTTAGGCAGTTGTGAAATCAACATGTCGGGATTGCCACCAAGCATGATGTCGGTACCACGGCCGGCCATGTTGGTTGCAATCGTGACAACACCTTTGCGACCTGCCTGAGCAACGATTTCTGCTTCACGCTCATGATGTTTAGCATTTAGCACTTCATGTGGAACGTTGTGTTTTTTCAACAGGCTGGCAAGCAGTTCTGATTTTTCAATGGATGTGGTGCCAACAAGTATAGGCTGGCCTTTTGCATGTGTGGCAACGATATCTTCAAGTATGGCATTATATTTATCCTCCTGATCACGGTAGATCAGGTCGGACATGTCATTGCGTATCATATCCCGATTGGTGGGAACAATCACAACTTCAAGTTTGTAGATTTTTTCAAACTCTTCGGCTTCTGTATCCGCTGTACCGGTCATACCCGCCAGTTTGTCGTACATGCGGAAGTAGTTCTGAAATGTGATGGATGCCAGAGTCTGGTTTTCCGGTTGAACGGTCACACCTTCTTTGGCTTCCAGTGATTGATGCAGGCCATCTGAATAGCGGCGGCCAGGTGTCATACGGCCAGTGAATTCGTCAATGAGAATGACTTCATCGTTACGTACAATATAATCAATTTCACGGGTAAAAAGCGTGTTGGCACGCAGAGACTGGGTGGCGGCATGCATCAGGTTAACGTTTTCCGGGTCGTAGAGGTTGCCGGTTTCCATCAGCCCTGCTTTACGGAAAAGCTCCTCGACCTCTTCCATGCCATTTTCTGTATATGAAACAGCTTTATCCTTTTCATCTTTTTCATAAGCAGAGGGGGCCAGTGTTTTGATGAGTTCATTGGCTTGCTGGTAAAGATCAGTGGCTTGTTCAGCAGGCCCTGAAATGATCAATGGCGTTCTGGCTTCATCAATCAGGATGGAATCGACCTCATCGACAATAGCAAAGTGTTTGTCGCGCTGGCAGAGCTCTTCTTTTGTGAAGGTCATGTTATCGCGCAAATAATCGAAACCAAACTCATTGTTTGTGCCGTAAGTGATGTCAGCAGCATAAGCAGCTTGCCGTTCTTCATTGGAAATGCCGTGTACAATGGTGCCTGTAGTAAGTCCTAGGAAGCTATAGAGTTTGTTCATCCATTCTGCATCACGTGCTGCCAGATAATCATTCACGGTGACAACGTGTACGCCACGGCCTGTCAGTGCATTGAGGTAGACTGGCAGGGTCGCCATCAAGGTTTTACCTTCACCGGTTTTCATCTCCGCAATTTTTCCGTGGTGAAGAATCATGCCGCCAATCAATTGTACATCAAAATGGCGCATGCCAAGAATACGAGTGGATGCCTCACGTGCGACTGCAAATGCTTCGGGTAGCAGATCATCAAGAGCGGTGCCATCAGCAACACGTTGTTTAAATTCATCGGTTTTTGCTTTTAACGCATCATCGGAGAGCGATTTGACCTGTTCTTCCAATGCATTGATTTGATCTACAACAGGATACATATCTTTGAGAATGCGCTCATTACGGCTGCCGAAGAATTTTGTGAGAATATTAAACATAGGGAGATGGGCTCCAGTGTGGATTAAATCATTTGTTTTAAAGGATGGAGAGTCTAGCAACGCCGAAGAAGATGTCATCTTTATCTAGATGCTCCAGAATGCTGGAGATGTTAAGTGATGATAAAACCCTGTTTTATGATGGTAAAAAAATAGGGGGCATCATGCCCCCTCTCTACCCCTTCCCAATCCTAGCATCCTTTTCTTCCCTTCAATGCTAGGTTTGTATGTATTGCAGGTGCGGATTGTAGCGGGAAGGGATCGTTGCTGGTATCCCGCAAAAAGGGTATATTTGCAAAAGGATGGACAATAACGGTTCCATTTTTCAATCGAGCTGAAAAAAATGTTAGTCGTATGGTTTGATTAGGCCCATTTGAAAAGCTTCAAAAACAGCTTCGGTTCGGGAATGCACAGAAAGCTTTTTGTAAATATGTTTAATGTGGGTGGTGACGGTGTGTTTGCTTAAATGAAGTGATTTAGCCGTTTTTTCCCGGCTATAACCTTTGGCGATCAACGTCAGGACATTTTTTTCCTGTTCGGTTAATCTGGAGGATGCATTTTTAGTGTTGTCTTGAGGATCATGCTGGAGACGGCGCAGCAGATAACGGGCAATGCTTGGACTAATGGGGGAGTCCCCTTTCATGAGTCCTAATATGTGTGAACCGACTTTTGTGAGTGAATTGTCTTTTAACAGATAACCTGTTGCGCCTGCTTCAAAGGCATCAACAACGTGGCTTTCGTCACCATAACTGGAGATAATTAAAATTTCGCTTTCAGAAAGTTTCTTTTTCGCCTGACGAACCAGGTCAATGCCATTACCATCAGGTAGCCCAATATCAATAAGAAGAATATCAGGTTTTTTTCTTAAATAAGCTTTTGCATCAGTATAGCTTGTGGCAGTGCCAGATAGTGTGAGTTGAGATTCATTTTCAACCACTTGAATGAGTACATTCAAGGTAACCAAATCATCTTCAACGATTAAAACAGAATATGTTTCCATCAATATTCTCCAATTGCGTGGAGTATAACCGAGAGTTTTTTATGCAGAAAGGAGCTTTGTATCATGAAATAGAATCCTCGAATTATTCAGTCTGCCAGATATTTTTGAGTAAGTGTTCGCAGATATCATCGCCTTCTATCATATTGGTGTCATTTATTACACTACGAGTCTCTGCGATATGTACCAGCTTTCTGTTATGAACAGCCGCCTGTAATGATGGAGATTGCTGATAGAAATCCAAATAGTCGGCAGCATTTAGTTTCATTAATGTGCAGTCGGATACGGTTTGGACGTTTGCGGTACGTTCTCTCCCTGCTGCAATGGCCATCTCTCCAACAATACCACCGGTTTCAACCGTTTTTAGTAAACGCCCTTTTTCATTGACCAAATAGGTGACGACTTCCGGATGTTCCAAGCTATTGGCTTTGCACATATTCAGCGTCCGGACATTTTTTTCTTCAAGCTCGTAAAGCGCCGTCACAAAGACTCCTTCAGGTTCGATGAGTCCGGATATTCTTGCTGGGGAACTATGATTGGCAAGTGCTTTTTTATATGGCAAGGCGACAAATGCCTTCCTTGAGCGCTGCCATATTGGTGGCATAGGAGAGGCGGACATGGGAAGCAGCGTTAAAAACACCAAAATCTTCTCCGGGAGTCATAGCAATGCCTTTTTCTTCTAATAATCTCCAGCAAAATGCTTTGGCGTCATTTGTGATTTTTTCAACATTGGCATAAATATAGAATGCGCCTTGTGGTTCTACAACGATATCAAAACCGAGTTTGGGTAGTTCATTAAGCAGAAATTGTCTGCGTTCATCATATGCCAGGCGCATGTTTTCAATGGACTGTTTCTCCTTTAATGCTGCAATGGCTGCATATTGGGAGAGCGTAGGGGCAGCGATAAAAATATTTTGCATGACACGTCTACAGGCATCAATGAGCTGTTCAGGAACAATGATCCAGCCTACTCGCCAACCGGTCATGGCCCAGCGTTTTGAAAAGCCATTCACAACAATGGCTTTTTCATCAAACGCCAATGCACAAGATGCTTTTGTGCCGTAGGTAAGGCCATGATAAATCTCATCAGAGATCAGATAGCCACCATGATTGCTGCAAGCTGATGCCATTTTTTTTAACGCTTCGGGCTGAATCAATGTACCTGTTGGGTTGCCCGGGTTAATCACAACGGCTGCGCGTGTTCTTTTTTGCCAGTTCTTTTCTATCAGTTCAGCAGAGAGGTGATAGCGACTCTCCGGCCCGACCGGGATATTGATTGGGGTGCCGCCTGCAAGGCGAATAAAGTTGCGCTGACATGGATAACCGGGGTCCGGGAGGAGGATGGATTCTCCCGCTTCAAGTAAAACGGCATAAATTAGATTAAATGCCCCGGAGGTTCCGGGTGTGATGAGAATGCGATCGGGAGAGACCTTTACGTTGTATTCAGTGTTGTACCAGTTTGAGAGTGCCTGTTGTAGTTCCGGTGCTCCCGTCGATGGGGTGTAGAATTGATTGTGTTGATCGAGGTGTAGTTTGGCAGCGGTGATAACGGCATCAGGGGTCAAAAAATCAGGCTCGCCAATCTCCATGTGGATGATTTTTTTTCCCTTTTTTTCCAGCTCCTTTGCACGTTCGAGCAATTGCATAACACGGAAGGGTTCAATCAAATCAATTCTTCGCATATTGGAACGATAACGATATGGTCTATACTTGTCGCATGGCAATATCATATTCATATCATGATCGTTTTGAGCTGGCTGCGGCCACAAAAGTTCATTGCCGCATTGTTTATTCAGATGATCATGGCGAACACCATGCGGTCATGGCAATGCCTCAATCCTGGCAGGATATTGATGATGTGCAGTGGGGAATTTTTATTTCGGAGTCAGGGGAAGTTCTGGAGATACGCTTGCAAGACATTCTGGCGATTGAATTGCCGGAGGGGTAGTGTCACCCCATGGAATTTGGAATTATTGAGTGGATTGAAGCCTTTCACATTATTGCTATGGTCTCGTGGTTTGCAGGGCTTTTTTATCTGCCACGTATTTTTGTTTATCACGTGGCGCAAAAAGATGGGCCAATACATGAGCAATTCTGTGTCATGGAATTCAAACTGTTTAAGTACATTATGCAGCCTGCCATGATTGTCACCGTGGCATGTGGTGTCGCGCTCGCCGTGATTGAGTGGGATTATGTGCAGAGTGAGCCATGGTTTTGGGCTAAAATGGTATTTGTTTTACCTTTACTGGTTTATCACTTTTATACTGGACATATTGTCACAGTATTTTCAGCAGGTGAAAACACGCGAAGCCATAAATTTTACCGTTGGTATAACGAATTTCCAACTTTGATTCTGATTGCGGTTGTCATCATGGTGGTGGTGAAGCCAATTTAGCCATTGAGTTGCGTATAATCTGAGTCGTTTGTGAAAAGTGGTTTTTTAGATTCAAATAGATTGTTCATCGTTCTTCCCTGAACAAGCAAGAAAGAAGCTGCGAAAGATCCTCCGACATCTGCCTTTCAGGGTCGCTATATTGGCGTATATTAATATGAGTGTGTGCTACGGCTTTAGCCTATTTTTTTTACGCGCTTCGGCAGTCAGGTGAACGGGGTCGTTTTTCAACCTGATTGTTGAATTTCCCCGCACAGCCTATTCCGCTGAAGCAGCCTCTTTTGCACAAATGAAGGCAATGAAGCGCAAATAAAGAAAGCCCTTGTGCTTGCGGCAGGGTTCAAGGCATAAGGTAGCCGCTTGTAGCCGTATCTAATTAATGATTCGGCCAGACCAATATAGGTTTCCTTGCCGCTGCGGTTTCATCCAAACGCAAACGTATGGGCAGCAGTGGAGCCTTGTGTATTTCTTCTGTATCGCCTTTTTCACATGCCTCAGCAATTTCCAGCATGGCATCACAGAATGCATCAATGGTTTCACGGGATTCACTTTCAGTGGGTTCGATCAGCATGGCACCATGCACGACCAGTGGAAAATACACTGTCATCGGGTGAAAACCGAGATCAATCAGGCGTTTGGCTATATCGAGTGTTTTGATGCCGTGTCTGTTTTGAATTTCATCCGTCAACAGACACTCGTGTTTGCAGAGGCCTTCGAATGGTACATGGTAACTGTCTTTCAGGCGGGCCAGTATATAATTGGCATTGAGCACGGCATCTTCTGCGATTTTATGCAGATGGTTTTTACCAAATGCGGCAATATAAGCAGCCGCACGAAGGAGCACGCCGACTTGGCCAATCGAGCCCAATACTTGCCCGATACTCGTCTCATCCTGTTGTATGATTTTATATGTTTCTGCAACCTTTTCGATGCGCGGTGTTGGTAAAAATGCAGCCAGTGTATCGTTTACCACCACAGGGCCACCACCCGGGCCACCGCCTCCATGTGGCGTGGAAAAAGTTTTGTGAACATTGATATGCAGGCAGTCGATGCCCATGTCACCAACTTTGGCAATGCCAACAAGCGCGTTAAGATTGGCGCCATCACCATAAACAAAGCCGCCAGCCTCATGAACAAGGCGGCAAATTTCAGCAATGTCAGATTCAAACATGCCGGCTGTATTTGGATTGGTTAACATCAGGGCTGCCACGTCATTGTCCAGATGCGCTTTCAGTTCATTGAGATCAACGCGGCCTTCGGCAGTGGATTTAATCTCAACTGTCTGCATACCACAAAGTGCTGCGGATGCAGGGTTGGTTCCATGGGCAGAATCAGGAACCAGAACCTTGTTACGATGTGATTCACCGCGTGCATCAAGCGCTGCACGAATCATCATCAGGCCTGTCCATTCGCCATGTGCACCTGCGGCAGGTTGTAGCGTTGTGTGTGGCAATCCTGTGATTTCACCTAGCCAATTCTGTAATTCATAAAGTAACGCAAGGGCACCCTGTACGCTTTCTTCAGGCTGGTCCGGGTGGATGCCGGAAAGCCCCGGTAGGCGTACAACCTGCTCATTCACTCTTGGGTTGTATTTCATGGTGCAGGAGCCGAGAGGATAAAATCCAGTTTCGATGGCATGGTTCCACTGTGAGAGACGCACAAAATGGCGTACGGTTTCAGGTTCAGATAGTCCGGGAATGTTTGCGTTTTCTGTGCGGGTAAACGCCTGTAATTCATTTGAAAGTTCACCAACCACACCCGGAAGACTGATGCTTGTGGCTTTTTCATGTGCATGTTCAAAAAGCAGAGGCTCTTCATGCATCAGGCCAGATGTCCCCGAATATTGGCTGGCGGTACGGTCTGTGTTTGAGACGCTCATTGTGCGGCCTCCAGTAACGCCAGATAACTGGTGATGTCTGACTCTTCTGTCATTTCTGTGGTCGCAATCAGCAGATGTTTTGCTTCGATGTTTGCTTCAAGTTTCTCAAGTGGGATGCCTGCAAAGATATTTTTTTCTTCAGCGCGGATCAGGAAGTCATCGCGACTGTTTTGATCAGCGAAACTTAAAACAGTTTCATTGTAATGGGCACCGTTTGCGGCTGTTACGTGGGCAGGTAAGCCAGCTATAATTTTTTGCAAAGCTGCGGCGGAATGTTGTGCCACAGTTTTCAAGCCCGCATCACCCATCAGTGTCATGTAAGTGGCCGCAGCGGTGCACATCAAACCCTGATTCGAGCAGATGTTGGAGGTCGCTTTTTCACGGCGAATATGTTGTTCCCGGGTCGAAAGGGTGAGTACAAAGCCTCGTTTATCATTGGCATCATGAGTCATACCACAGACACGCCCAGGCATTTGCCGAATTAGCTTTTGGGTGCAGGTAAAAATCCCTAAATGCGGTCCTCCAAACCCCATCGGAATGCCCAGTGCTTGCCCCGAGCCAACCACAATATCTGCGCCATATTCGCCGGGAGATTTGATCAGTCCAAAAGCAGATGCATCAGAAAATGCAACCACCATCAGAGCTCCGGTTTCATCACATTTACTGCGAATGTCGGCCAGATCATAAACAGATCCGTAAAAGTCAGGGTACTGGACGATGACACAGGCTGTTGTGTCATCGATATTTGAAATGATCTGTTTGATGTCTGTGCTGAAGCCTATGGATGGCAGTTCTACAGTTTCACCACCCAGATGTGTCAGGTAATTTTTTGTGACACTTCGATAGCGCGGATTAACACTGCCAGCGATAACAACACGATCACGGCGGCTTACACGCCTGGACATGAGTGCTGCTTCAGCAACGCTGGTTGCTGCGTCATACATGGAGGCGTTGGAAATATCCATGCCGAGCAGGCGTGCGGTCATGGTCTGGAATTCAAATAAGACCTGTAGTGTGCCCTGGGCAATTTCCGGTTGATACGGTGTATAAGCTGTTAAAAATTCGCCACGCGAAATGATATAATCAACCACTGCCGGAATGAAATGATGGTAAGTGCCAGCACCGAGGAAGTAGCTGTGGTTGCCAGCATGTTTGTTTTTTTCTGATGCCTTTGTGAACTTTCGAACGATAGCAGCCTCTGAAAGGGCATCGGGCATCTCCAGGCTCTGAGGTTCAATGTGAAACTCGGCAGGAATATCGGCAAACAGTTCACGCATGTTGGATACACCAATGGTTTCCAGCATGGTCGAACGGTCTGCATCAGTGTGCGGCAGATATCGCATGGATCAACTCCAAAAACAGGTTAAATTAGAAGGTTTATGCTTCTTCCAAATAGTTGTTATAGGCATTCGCATCCATCAGATGCGAGGTGTCATCATTTGTAATTTTTACTTTTACGATCCAGCCATCACCGTAAGGATCTTCATTCACTTTTTCAGGTGTGCTTTCCAGCGCCACATTGCCTTCAGTGACCTCGCCGGCGATGGGCGCATAGGCATCGGATACTGCTTTAACAGATTCAACCACTGCAAATGCATCACCAACATTAACAGAGCGACCTTCTTCAGGAAGTTCGACAAATACAATGTCACCAAGTGCTTCCTGTGCATGGTCGGTCAGACCGAACGTCGCAATATCATCTTCAATGCGAACCCACTCATGGTCTTTGGTGTATTTTAAGTCAGCTGGAATGCTCATGTTGCTCTCCTCTTTAAGCAGATCAGTTTTATTATTTGCGGACATTGCTACGCACAAACGGCGTGGTTGTTCTCTCCGTCGGCACAGCTTTGCCACGTATTTCAATCGCTAATACATCAGATGCAGCATACTCAGGTTCAACATAGGCAATGGCAACCCCGCAGCTTGTGAGGGGAGAGTGCATTCCTGAAGTGACTTCGCCGACCGTTTTATCGCCGGAAACAACTTTATAGTGTTCACGTGGAATGCCGCGATCCGTTAGTTTCAGAGCGACCATCGAGAATTTCTTGCCTTCACGTTTGCGCTGTTCAACTGCAGCACGCCCAAGAAAATCGCCTTTATCGAGTTTGGTGATCCACATGAGTTTTGCTTCAACCGGGGTGACCTGATCATGAATCTCATGGCCGTAAAGCGCATAACCCATTTCGGTACGAAGCATGTCACGGGCTGCCAGACCAATCGGAATCGCACCGGAATTTTCCAGCGCAGACCAGATTGCAATCGCGTTGTCGTTTGGGGTATATATTTCGAAGCCATCTTCACCCGTGTAGCCCGTGCGGGAGACAATGGCATTTGCATCGCCGAGTTGAATGATGGCAAAACGGTAATAAGCAATGCCATCAAGATCTGTTTTGGTCAGGGTCTGTAGAAGCTGTTGAGCTTCGTGGCCTTGAAGTGCAATCAGCACCGTATCATCGGACTCATCTGATACTGTCACATCAAAAGGGGTCGCATGTTTCTTTAAATGAGCAACATCTTTGTGTCGATTGGCGGCATTGATACAGAGGTAGTATTCATTCTTATGGATGCGGTAGGTGGTGATGTCATCAATAAAGGTACCCTGTTCATTGAGAAGCGCAGAATATTGCACCTGTCCATCTGTCAGCTTGGAAACATCATTGGTAGTGATGTACTGGAGAAATGCAAGCGCACCGGCACCCTTTATACGTACTTGCCCCATGTGTGAGATATCAAACAGCCCTGCTTTACCATCACGGACAGCCTGATACTCTTTCAAAGCGCCAAGCGGGTATTGAACTGGCATTTCAAAGCCAGCAAATGGAACCATTTTCCCACCCAGACGAACATGCTCATCAAACAGAGGTGTTTTTGCGAGTGTGTTGTTTGAGCGATGCTCTGAAGTCTGATCGGAAGTGCTCATACGTGGTCTCCAACATGGGTGCGAAAAGCTGAGATAGTATTATATAAAAGCATGGTGATGGTCATCGGGCCAACACCGCCTGGAACCGGTGTGATCCAGGATGCGTGTTTGACAGCGGATTCAAATTCCACATCGCCGGTCAAACTTCCGTTATCCAGACGGTGGATGCCTACATCAATCACAATCGCGCCTTTTTTGATCCACTCGCCTTGAATGAGTCCCTGTTTGCCCGCCGCCGCAACCACAATGTCAGCACGTTCGATATGCGATTTTAAATCGAGAGAAAAGCGGTGGGTGATGGTGACTGTGGCTCCTGCAAGCAATAGCTCCAGTGCCATCGGGCGGCCTACCATATTGGAAGCGCCCACGATAACAGCCTCCTGACCATGCAAATCAATGCCTGTCTCTTCAAGTAACTTCATGCATCCAAAAGGTGTGCAGGGGCGGAGCCCTGGCATGCGGGCTGTTAAACTGCCAATATTGTAGGGGTGAAAGCCATCAACATCTTTATCCGGGTTGATTGCGGTGATAATCGCTTCGGAATCAATATGTTCAGGGAGTGGAAGTTGGACAAGAATACCGTCCACACGTGGATCCTGATTGAGTTCGACAATGAGACCAAGAATATGCTGTTGGGTGGTGTCCGCTGGAAGTTGATGAGAGAATGAGACGATTTCAACCTTTTCACAGGCTAGTTTCTTATTCTTTACATAGACGTGTGATGCGGGATCATCACCGACCAAAATGACGGCAAGGCCGGGGGCTCTGCCATGTTTTTTTGCCATGTTGGAAACATCAGTATGCATGTCTTTGCGCATACGCTCTGAAAGTACTTTACCGTCCAGGATTTTTGCAGTTGTCATATTCATAGGGATGCGGATTGTTGCAGGATTGATGGTTTCGGTAAATCTTTAGCTGGTTTTTCTTCGTGTGTTATTTGTGAAGGGCTAAAAATCTTGCTTATAAAAAGGGTGTATCTATGCGGTTTCATCATGTTGCAATGATCAGTAGTGATCTGAATAAATCAGCCGAATTTTATGGGGAGGTGTTGGCGTTGGAGCTTGATGTCCGGCCGGATTTGGGGTTTTCAGGCTTGTTTTATAAACTGGGGAACGGGCAGCAGCTGCATCTTATGCGGATTGATAATCCTTACGATGGATATGTGAAACCGGAACATGGTGGCCGAGATCACCATGTTGCTTTGGTGACCGATGATCTGGATGTTGTGCTTGGCAGGTTAAAAGAAAAGGGTATCAACTACACCCAAAGTAGATCTGGCCGGGTGGCGTTGTTTTGCAGAGATCCTGATGGCTATGCGATAGAAATCCTCCAGCAGCCATAGGCATCGGTTTGTATTGAGCTGGTTTTTATGGATGCATAGCCTCAGTGAAGATGCGGTCAATGTTGCCATTCCATGAGCCATGATAGGCATCCAGCCACATTTCGGCCTGTGTTTTTTTATGTGTGACAGCATGGATCATCGGGTTAAGAAAGATCGACTCATTTTCACCGTGCTCGTTTAAAGCGTTAATTTCTTTAAGACCACCACATGCGATATCGAGCATTTGTTCACAAAGGCTGTGGACATTTGTATCTCTAAACAGTGTTGAAAAGGCCGTGCGGGGCACTTCCTGTCGCAGGTGGATGACTTCAGCATGTGTCCAGTCTGCAATCATTTGCCATGCTTTCTCTAGCGCTGTTTCATCATAGAGAAGGCCTTTCCATAGTGCGGGGAGTGAGCATATCCATGCCTGGGGGCCTGCATCAGCGCCACGCATTTCAAGGAACTGTTTCAGGCGAACTTCGGGGAAGAGTGTGCCTGTGTGCACTTCCCAATCGTCAAGTGTAGGTCGCTCTCCCGGCAGAGCGGAAAGTTTACCGTCTAGAAAATCACGAAAGCTTAGTCCTGCACAATTAATGTATTGTCCATCTCTTATGATGAAATACATCGGGGCATCCAAAGCCCATTCTACGTAGCTTTCAAATCCGAAATGATCATCAAAGACACTGTCTGGAATGCCAGTGCGGGCCGGGTCGGTATCAATCCAGCAGGCTGCGCGACTTGAGAGGTAACCAGAAGGCTTGCCGTTCACAAAAGGGGAAGCCGCACACAGTGCTGTAACAAGTGGTTGAAGTGCACAACTAACACGCATTTTTTTTGCCATATCTTTTTCGGATGAAAAGTCGAGGTTGGCTTGCACCGTTGCAGTGCGGAGCATCATGTCGAGCCCCTGGGAACCGACTTCAGGCATGTAGTTTTTCATGATTTGATAGCGCTCTTTTGGCATCCAATGGATATCTTCTCTATGCCACTTGGGTTGAAAACCTAAACCTAAAAAGCCGATCCCAAGCTTGTTAGTTGCGTCTTTTAATAGGGATAGATGCTGTCCGGTTTCTGTGCAGGTTTCGTGAATGGTTGCCAATGGTGCGCCCGACAGCTCCAGTTGCCCGCCCGGCTCAAGCGTGATTGAAGCGTTGTTTTCAAGAATGCTAATGATGTTGCCATGTTCAAAAACCGGTTCGCCGGCACTTTCAGCAAGTAATGTAAGCAGTGTGCGGATGCTTCTCTTGCCTTCATAAGGCAAGGGTTTGAAGGTATCGACACAAAAACCAATCTTTTCGTGCTCTGTGCCAATACGCCACTTACTTTTGGGTTTGCAGCCTGAAGAAAAGAGTGAGGCGAGATCGGTTCTGTCTATGGTGTGTCGCTTTGTATCGTACATGCAGTGAAAGCTATGCAGGTTTTTATGGGATTGCTATTTATATCATTGAAATTCAAGAGTGTTGCAAAATGACACATAGAGAGGTGTGTCATGTTGACCCTGTGGGATGAAACACGCAATGTTGGCGACGTACTTCCAGAAAGGTTTGCGCAAATCTCTGTTAACTGGGCATGATTTTTAATCAAGTGACTCAGCAGCAGGTCGAAGAGAAGCGCAGAAACGGAGGGGAGAACAAAATTTTTTACTGGTTTGCTTTAAAGTGAATCAAATTTATTAAGAGGATAACAATAATGAAAAAAATGCTTTTTTCTGCTGTAGCTTTCGCTGTTGTTGCTGTTTCTGCTGTTGCAGTTGCTCCAACTACTTCTGAAGCTGTACCCGCATTTGCACGCCAGACTGGCGCTGCATGTTTGAACTGCCATTTCCAGGCAATTCCACGTCTGACCGCTTTTGGTCGTAACTTCCGTATGAATGCTTTCCGTGATATGGGCGAACAGGCTCTAATCGAAGATGAGCATCTGTCTCTGCCTGCAGTATTCAACGCAGCTTTCCTAATGAAGGCTCGTTTTGCTCATGGTTCTACTAAAAACGCTGCTGGCGTAGTAACTAATAAGGGTGGTCCAATTGAAACCGGCCCTGCTAGTTCTGCTGTTGCTCTTCAGTTTCCTGACGAAGCAGCTTTGCTGTTTGGTGGTCGTCTAGGTGAGCACACTGGTATCTTCAACGAATGGAGTGTGATTGAAGGCGCTACTGGTCTGTTGGGTGCTAAGCTTGCTTATGTATTTGATTTGGATGCAGGTATTGTTGCTCTGGCATTTGGTACAACTGATGCTTTGGGTGCACCTTCGATCTTCAATGATCCATCGAATGCAGTTTCTCGTAACGTTCGTGGTATTCAGACACGTGCTCAATCACTGCGTTCAACAGTAATGCATACTGGTGTAAGTGGTCTTGGTGTATATGGTCATTTAGCTGATTCTGTATACTTCGCAGTTGCTGGTATTACCCCTGCTGGTGGTACTGCTGCTGGTAACGCTGGTATCGACATGACACTGAGCCCATATTTGCGTGCTGCTTATACTGGTGAGTTAGGTGGTTTGGATGTTGTTGCTGGTGGTTGGTTTGCAAGTGTTGATGCAGCGAACCATAAGCAGACTGGTGCTGCTAAGAATAACCGCAAAGAATTCGGTCTGGACTTTCAGATTCAGGGTGACATGGGTGATGTATCGATTGGTTTCTACATGCCAGTCGTTCTTAAGGCTGAAACTACAACAACAGCTACAGGCTTGAAGACAAAGGTTACTGGTTTTAATCCATATGTGAATATTGCATTCGGTCAAGCTGGTGTACGTTTGGGTTATGATTATGCTAAGACTTCCGGTAGTGCAGTTGGTGTAAACGACGTTAAACGCAACAACTTCATTGCTGGTGTGTGGTATGACGTTGCTCAGAACCTGACTTTGGATCTTGAGTATAACGCAATTAAGACTAAGACTGCTGGCGCGACCAGCTCTAAGTTGAACTCTACTACTCTGCAGATCGAGTACGTATACTAAGACTCCTTCGGGATTCTGTGTTTAGAGAGGGGGCCTTCGGGCCCCCTCTTTTTTTTGTGAATTCGATTTGATGTGTTGCGTTAAACATTTGCATTTTTCTAAAGTTATGACTCTTTTTGTTGTAATCGTGTTGATCTTTTTTACTCACAAAGCCAAATACTTAACGTGCATGATTTAGCAGGCTATTTATGTCCTGCGCCGATACTCTGGCTTTTTCAGAACATCCTTAAATTTCCCCTTTTGATTTTCCGTGATGAATCAATTTTTATATATCCCTACGCATTGTGTGTTGAAGAGCTTTTTAATCAGGATTAGAATGCTCCTGATTTATTTCGGGAGTGCATGGTTGTGAGAAAGATATGCTCAGGCTGACCAAATTGACGGACTATGGGATACTGTTGTTAACGCATATGGCGGCGGATGAAGCTTGCTTGTTTGCATCCAATGATCTTTCCAACGCTACACATATTCCTTCTCCGACTGTGAGCAAAGTTTTGCAGGCACTTTTGGGTGCTGGTTTGTTGGAGTCCATTCGTGGTGCAAAAGGTGGTTATCGTCTGGCAAGGCCGGCCGGTGAAGTATCTGTGCGAGAAATTATTGATTGCTTTGAAGGAAATATCGCACTGACCGAATGTAATCTGGATGATGGTGAGTGTGAGCAATTGCCGTTCTGTTCAACCCAGAATAACTGGAAGCGGATTAACGAAGCTGTGCGTGGCGCACTCGATAATATTTCATTGAAGGACATGACTGAAAAGGATTTTATGCCGGTTTTCTCTTTGAAAAAAGTTCTATCCATTAGTTCGATTGATTCATCTTCGAAAGAAAATTGTGAGGCTGCATAATGGCAACAAATGAAGAACTGAATGAGCAGCTTAAATCCCGGGAGTATGAAGCGGGATTTATCACTGATATTGATTCGGATACGTTACCACCAGGTCTTGATGAAGATGTGGTTCGTGCCATATCCGCCAAAAAAAATGAACCTGAATGGTTGCTGAATTGGCGATTGGATGCATTTCGCCATTGGCAGACAATGGCTGAGCCGCAGTGGGCGAATGTGCATCATGAGGCGATTGATTATCAATCAATCTCTTACTATTCGGCACCTAAATCCGATGATGACGCGCCAAAGAGTCTGGATGAGGTTGATCCAAAGCTTTTAGAGACGTATGACAAGCTGGGCATTCCGCTGCGCGAACAGGCCTTTTTGGCTGGCGTAGAAAATGTGGCCGTTGATGCCGTGTTTGATTCTGTTTCGGTTGCAACGACATTTAAGGGGAAACTCAAAGAGGCCGGTGTAATTTTTTGCCCGATTTCAGAGGCTGTCCGTGATTATCCTGAATTGGTACAGCAGTACCTTGGTTCGGTTGTGCCAACTGGCGATAACTTTTTTGCGGCACTGAATTCAGCGGTGTTCACAGATGGTTCGTTTGTCTTTATCCCGAAAGGGGTGCGCAGCCCGATGGAACTTTCCACCTATTTTCGCATCAATGCCATGAATACCGGTCAGTTTGAACGCACCTTGATCATTGCGGAAGAGGGCTCATATGTGAGCTATCTTGAAGGCTGTACGGCTCCGATGCGTGATGAAAATCAGCTGCATGCTGCCGTCGTCGAGCTTGTGGCACTTGAAGATGCACAGATTAAATATTCCACGGTTCAAAACTGGTATCCGGGTGATGAAAATGGCGTGGGAGGAATCTATAATTTTGTAACCAAGCGTGGCGAATGCAGGGGTGATCGGGCTAAAATTTCATGGACTCAGGTTGAAACAGGCAGTGCGATTACGTGGAAATATCCGAGCTGTGTGCTGAAAGGTGATGATTCAGTGGGTGAGTTTTATTCGGTAGCCCTGACCAGTAATTATCAACAGGCTGATACGGGAACAAAGATGATTCACCTTGGGAAAAATACAACAAGCACCATTATTGCCAAAGGAATCTCAGCAGGACATGGCCAGCAATCTTATCGTGGGCTGGTGCGTATCGGTAAAGATGCAGAAGGTGCGCGTAACTACACACAATGTGATTCGTTGTTGCTGGGTAAAACGTGCGGTGCACATACGTTTCCTTATGTTGAGGTGAAAAATTCGACTGCCATTGTGGAGCATGAAGCCACCACATCAAAAATTGGCGAAGATCAGCTATTTTATTGTCAGCAACGCGGTATTTCTGAAGAGGATGCTGTTTCATTGATTGTAAATGGTTTCTGTAAAGAAGTGTTTAATGAATTGCCTATGGAATTTGCGGTTGAAGCGAATCGACTCATGGAAGTATCACTTGAAGGCGCGGTGGGATAAAGATGTTAAAAATAAAAGATTTACATGCAAGCGTTGATGGAAAGACGATTCTCAAGGGGATCGATCTTGATGTGAAGGCCGGCGAAATTCACGCGATTATGGGACCCAATGGTTCTGGAAAAAGCACATTGTCTAATGTGATTGCGGGTCGGGATGGTTATGAGATAACTCAGGGTTCTGTGATCTATAAGGGTAAGGAGTTGCTTGAGATGAGCCCCGAAGAACGTGCCTGGGAAGGTGTGTTCCTTGCATTTCAATATCCGGTGGAAATTCCAGGTGTGAATAATACCTATCTTTTAAAAGCAGGTTTGAATGCAAAACGTAAACATATGGGTCTCGATGAATTAGACGCAATCGATTTTATGCAAATTGTGAAAAAGAAGGCGGACCTTGTTGAACTTGATCATTCTTTTTTGAGCCGTTCCGTGAATGAAGGTTTTTCCGGTGGTGAGAAAAAACGCAATGAGATTTTTCAAATGGCAGTGCTGGAACCGGACCTTGCTCTGTTGGATGAAACAGATTCAGGTTTGGATATTGATGCCTTACGCATTGTGGCTGGAGGGGTCAATAAGCTCCGTAGCCCGGATCGTGCGGTGGTTCTGGTTACCCATTATCAAAGGCTTCTTGATTATATTGAGCCGGATGTGGTTCATGTGCTGGCGGATGGCAAGATTTTGAAAAGTGGCGGTAAAGAGCTGGCACTGGAGCTTGAAAAACGTGGTTATGATTGGGTTCTGCAAGAGGCCACTGCATGAACAGTGACATGAACGATCACGTGAATGATCGCATGACCGAATCTGCAACGTTCATTGAACAACTTCAGAGTCGCTTTGTCGAAACTCAAAAGTCATTGCCGGGGGCGCATGAATCATGGGTGCGTGTTTTGCGTAAAAGCGCAATGGATCAGGTTGTCAGTCATGGCATGCCAACGACACGACATGAGGCGTGGAAATATACGGATGTTAAAAAGTATCTGGACAGATTGCTTGCTGATTCAGTTGAAAAGCTATCTTTGAATGTTTCTGAAGAAATGCTTGCTGCATTCTCTTTTGAGGATTTAGATAGTCTGCGAGTTGTGATCGTGAATGGGAAGGTTTCACAGGCGTTATCCTCGCTAAAAAACATTCCAGCAGGTGTGCGTATCGAAAGCATGGCTGACATGTTTGCAAAAGAACCGGATGTTATCGAGGCCTATCTTCACGATCAGCATGTGTCCGGTGCTTTTGCAGCATTAAACAATGCAATGATGAGCGATGGTGTTTATTTGGAAATTCCGGATGGGGTTGTGATTGAGCAGCCTTTACATTGTCTTTTTCTATCAACTTCCGGAGACAATGCTTCGTACTACATTAAAAACCTTATTGTTGCAGGTGAGTGCAGTCAGGCCACGGTGATTGAGCATTATGCTTCAATTGGCGAAAGCACAGCTTTTATCAATGCAGGGACCGATGTGGAGTTGCATGCAGGTGGCAGGCTTGAGCACTATAAGCTACAGCAATCAGGCAGTAAGGAAGTGAATATTGGCTCGATCCGTGTGCATCAGCACCGGGACAGCTATTACCATTCACACTCGGTTGCGTTTGGGGCCGCACTTTCACGGAGAGATATTCATGTCGAAATGAACGGTGAGGGAGCGGAATGCGCACTTAACGGACTCTATTTGGTCGGCGGCAGGCAGCATGTGGATCATCACACGCGTATTGATCATGTCCGGCCGAATTGCCGAAGCCGTGAATCTTATAAAGGTGTGATTGATGGTCGTGCCCGGGCAGTTTTTAACGGCAAGGTTGTGGTTCATGAAGGCGCTGACCAAACGGATTCAGCTCAATCGAATGCCAATCTGTTGCTTTCAGATCAAGCTGAGATTGATACCAAACCTGATCTGGAAATTTATGCGGATGATGTGAAGTGTGCACATGGTGCAACCGTGGGCCAGCTGGATATGAAACAGTTGTTTTATTTACGTTCGCGCGGATTGAGTGAAGATGAAGCACGCAATGTGTTGATGTTTGCTTTTGCCGATGAGGTACTGGCGGCGATTAAGGTGCCACAGGTGCGGAAATATCTGGAACGCATTGCATTTGAGAAGCTGCCGCACGGTGCTGGTCTTGATGGGCTTTTGGGGTGATGGGAATGAGTTTCGACGTTGAAGCTATTCGTAGTGATTTCCCGATTCTGCATCAGGAAATTTACGGTAAGCCGCTGGTTTATCTGGATAATGCGGCAACCACACAAAAACCACAATGTGTGATTGATGCTGTTCGGCATTATTATGAAAAAGACAATGCAAATATCCATCGTGGGGTGCATACACTTTCCGAACGGGCTACAGCTGATTATGAAGCGGCACGTGAGATCATACGGCTGTTTTTTAATGCAAAATCCAAAAAAGAAATCATTTTCACTCGGGGTACAACCGAGAGTATCAATCTGGTGGCATCGAGTTGGGGTGGGGCGAATATTGGCAAGGGTGATGAAATACTCATTACCCATATGGAACATCACTCCAATATTGTGCCCTGGCAGATGTTGTGTGAGCGGATTGGAGCGACATTAAAAGTCGTGCCGATGAATGAAGCCGGCGAAATGGATATGCATGTTTTTGAGACATTGCTATCTGAACGTACAAAGCTGGTCGGTGTGGTTCATATGTCCAATGCGTTGGGCACGATTAATCCAATCCGGACAATCATCAAACAGGCTCATGCTGTGGGAGCCAGGGTATTGGTGGATGGCGCACAGGCGGCAGCACATGTGGCTGTGGATGTGCAGGCATTGGACGTTGATTTTTATGCCACATCGGCACATAAAATGTATGGCCCGACAGGTGTGGGTGTGTTGATTGCTAAAGAAGCCTTGTTAGAGGCGATGCCGCCTTATCAGGGTGGTGGCGATATGATTCTGACCGTGACTTTTGAGAAAACACAATACAATGATTTGCCACATAAGTTTGAAGCTGGCACGCCTAATATTGCGGGTGTGATTGGTTTTGGTAAGGCGATTGAATATATCAATGGTATCGGGCTTGATGCGATTGCCGAGCGTGAAAAGGTACTATTGGATTACGCCACGCAAAAAGCGGTGGCTTTTAATGGTTTGCGTCAGATCGGTACGGCTAAGGATAAGGCCTGTGTCCTTTCTTTTGTGGTGGATGGCGTGCATCCGCATGATTTAGGCACTATTTTGGATCGTGAAGGTGTAGCGATTCGTGCCGGGCATCATTGCGCCATGCCAGTCATGCGGTTTTATAAAGTCCCTGCTACGGCACGTGCATCATTCTCTGTTTATAATACAGAAGCTGAAGTAGATGCTTTGTTCACAGCGCTGACCAAAGCAAGGGATATGTTTGCATAATGTTTAGTTTAGGTGATTTATATCAGCAGGTGATCATTGATCATACCAAAAGCCCACGTAATTTTGGTAAGCTGGAACCATGCAGCCATGATGCGGAAGGTTACAATCCGCTGTGCGGTGATCAGCTACATGTCTATTTGCAGATTGATGATGGCATGATCAAAGATGTGAAGTTTGAGGGGCAGGGCTGTTCGATTTCCACGGCTTCGGCTTCATTGATGACGGAGAAATTAAAAGGCAAATCGGTTCGTGAGTTTGAGCATTTGTTTGAAGCATTTCATGAGATGGCAACGGCTGATATGTCTGAAAAACCGGATGAAGAAACGTTAGGGAAATTGGCTGTATTGGCAGGTGTGAAAGAATTCCCTTCAAGGATCAAATGCGCCACGCTTTGCTGGCACACACTCAAATCGGCGATTGAACACAGTGATAAGGCGGCAAAAACAGAATGACTTCAGGTGCAATGATTACAGTAACCCGAGATGTGGATGCAGTGCTGATTCCACTGGGTACACCCGTGATGATCCCGGAAAATGCACAGGTGATGATTACTCAGGAGCTGGGTGGAAGTTATACCGTATCCGTGAATGGAAATTTGGCTCGGATAGAAGGTAAAGATGCGGATGCCTTAGGGCTGGATGGAGAAAAAACGGCTGAAGTGGCGGATTCCACATCCTCAGACTCCAAACCTGCAAATGGCCCTGTGAATGAAGATGAGGTCTGGAACGTTTTGAAAACCTGCTATGACCCGGAGATACCGGTCAACATTGTAGACTTGGGGCTGGTCTATGATTGCCATGTGGTAGACACCGATGAGGGCGGTAATCATGTGGATGTGGTGATGACTTTGACTGCACCCGGTTGTGGTATGGGCCCATTTATCGTTGATGATGTTCGCCAGAAAATCCTCAGTGTGGCCAATGTTTCGGATGTGCATGTCGATCTGGTCTTTGAGCCCCCATGGGATCGCGCAATGATGAGTGATGAAGCCAAGTTGCAGCTTGGGATGTTTTAGAGGGGATATTCTAATGGCAGAGTGGATTAATGTATGTGGCGAAGATGAGCTGAAACCGGGAATGCGAAAAATTATCGCTACAGATGTGGCTGAAATTGCCATTTTTAACCTGAATGGTGAGCTTTACGCTATTGAAGACGTCTGCACCCATGATGGTGGTGAGCTTGCTTCTGGCCAATGTGAAGGCGATCAGATCATCTGCCCTCGCCATGGCGCTCGTTTCTGTATTAAAGATGGCAAAGCACTTACCCCGCCCGCCTATGAAGACATCGAAACATTTCCCGTCCGCAGGAACCAGAGTCTGATTCAAATCAGCATTGATTAAGCGTTTTCAGCATCATCTGTAGGAAGCTAGCCGTGCTTTTGCTACTATACCGGAATGGGAATTGAGCAGGAAGACAGGGGAATAGACAAGCAAGGACCTCTGTCGAAGGTGTTCGGGCGCCTTAAGGACAGGCCAGACAGTGAGCATGAACAGGCTGGCTTTCGTGTTTTGATTACAGCAATTGTTCTGATTTACTTGTGGATGGAATCGCAAACATTAGGTGCAATGGTTGCGTTTTCTTACTTATTAATTGGCATAGGTCATTTCATACATTTGTTGATTGTTCCAAAAGCTGTGCCGTTACGGCGTGTGATTGGCTTAACAGGGGATATAATAGCGCTTACATTGGCTCTGTATAATGCTGGAGAGTCCGGTGCCCCTTTAATGGCTACGTATTTGTGGATAATTACTGGAAATGGATTTCGTTATGGTGTGCCTTATTTGGTATTGTCGGCAGTATTAAGCTTCATCGCGCAGATTGTTCTGTTTGAAACCAATAAATTTTGGCATGAATTTGAGTTGGTTGGTCTCGGTTGGCTAGTCGTTACCGTGGTAATACCCATTTTTATGGCGACCCTTATTAATCGACTGCAAAAAGCCATTCAGCATGCTGAAGAAGCGAGTCGAACTAAATCGCAGTTCCTTGCCAATATGAGCCACGAGCTTCGGACACCGCTAAATGGAATTATTGGAATGGGTGATCTGCTTACAACGACTCAGTTGAATAAAGAACAGAAAGAGTATGCAGGTCTAATCCAATCCTCAGGTCAAACGCTGCTGACATTGATTGAGGATATTCTTGATATTTCAAAAATTGAGGCGGGAAAGCTTGTTTCAGAGTTGAAGCCCTTTGATTTGCATGAGCTTATAGCTGCGATGGGTAACACCTTTCGTCCACAGACAAGGAAGAAAGGTATCGAATTGATTTCTCATGTTGACCCTATAGTTCCTTTTCGTCTTTATGGTGATGAGTTGCATCTTCGGCAGGTGTTAATGAATCTACTTAGTAATGCAGTAAAATTTACTGAAAAAGGATGTATTGAGATTGTTGTAGAACCAATGAATGATGAGGTTAGGGATCAAGTGTGGATACGTTTTAGAGTCATTGATACGGGTATTGGTCTTTCAGAAGATGCTCAAACGAAAATTTTTGAAAGTTTTTCTCAAGCAGACGTCTCAATAACACGCAAATATGGCGGCACTGGTCTGGGAACAACGATTTCCAAAGAGTTGGTTGAACTCATGGGTGGTGAAATTGGCCTGTTAAGCGAAGAAGGAAAAGGTTCGGAATTCTGGTTTGAACTTCCTTTTGAGCGTCAGCCAGATGTTTCGAAAGAGAGTATTGCGGCTACTTCTTTTTCTGATGTTCGGGTGCTGACTCTTTTGGGTGAGCATCTTTTGCCTAAGGTGCAAATTCCGCTAAAGCGCTGGGGACAGGAGATGGAAGCTGTTTCAAGTGTGGCACGCCTATTTTCAAAGCTTGTCGAGGCCAATGAGCTTGACCAGCCATTTCATGTTGTGATTGTTGAGGGAGAACTGCTGGGTATGACAGCACAACAATTTGTGAAGGCTGTGCGTGCGGAAGAGTGGTCTGTCGATGTGGCATTGGTTTTGGTGGACTCTCGTCTTGAATCAGGGGAGTTGAATGCACTGGTGCAGGCTGGTTATACATCAGTGCTTTATACACCGCTCAATGAATCACTTCTGTTTAATGCCATTCATGAAGTATGTGCTGGTAAAGAACCTTCTTCGGATGTGATTTCGGTGGCCGAGTATCATAAAAAGAGAGATATGACATGTAGCCTGAGAATACTTGTGGCTGAGGATAATGAAGTTAATCAAACGGTAATACGCGCACTTCTGGAAAGGGCGGGTTATCAGGTTTTCATGGTGGAAGATGGAGATGAAGCGCTCGATTTGTTAACGGATCAAAGTGGAAAATTTGATCTGGCAATTCTGGATATGAATATGCCAAACCTTTCCGGGCTGGATGTGCTAAAAGCATATCGCTTTTTGGAGATCGGTGGGCATTTACCCATCCTAGTACTTTCAGCCAATGCATTGCAGGAAACGATGGATGAATGTCTGGAAATGGGGGCTGATGCATACCTGACAAAACCAATTGATAATAAAAAACTGATCGCGGCCATTGATAGGTTAGCACAACCGAAAAAAGAAAAATGTGCCGGTGGTACCGTTCAGGCATTTCCGGCATTAACTGAGGAATTAACATGGGATTATATTGATGTAGCCCCACTTGAAGAGTTGAAAACATTGACAGCGAAGGAAGGTTTTATTGAGGGACTGATTGAAAAGTTTGTCAGCGGAGGCAAGGAACAGTTGATAGCACTTGAACAAACTTCGTCAGATGGTGATATCAATGCTTTTCAAAATATCATTCATGGCTTTAAAGGAAGCTCGGGAACGGTTGGAGCAACAGCCGTTTATCAAATATGTGATGAGTTAGAGCGAGAGCAGTATAATTTAACGTCTATAGAAATAAAGGATTGTCTTACAAGATTGGAAAACGCGTTTGAACAATGCTGCGAGGAGTTTGGAGCGTATCTTCAGTGAGTGTGGATACCTGAGAAATGGGGCTTGAAATAAACACATCGGCAGCCAGCTTAAACTGGGTGCCGATGTGTGGTTTAAAATTAACGAATACTGATTTTAGATTGCCTTGCTATGAGGCGTTCCATCATACGCAGTTCTTTTGCACCTAATTGCATATTAGCATCAACCCAGATTGATGTGATTTGCTTTAGTTCTTCAAAAGTTACTGGATTACAGTACCTTTTAGCCTTTCTAATAGCCTTGTAGGTGTTGTTCGCACGCTGTTCCTTTCTAATATAGTCGTAAACTGCTTTTTCTCCTTCTCCATCTTCGACGAGAATATCAATGACCCCCATCTCGTAGAGCTCTTTAGCACTGTAAAGTTTGCCACTAAGAATCATCTTATCTGCCAATGACATGGATGTTTTTCTTGACAAAAAGCTGTATGCACCCATTCCGGGGAACATGTTAAACAGCACTTCCGGTAACCCCATCTTTGCACTTTTCTCTGCAATAAGGACGTCACTAGAAAGAGCAACCTCGAAGCCTGCTCCAAGCGCATCACCCTGTACTAGAGAAATGGTTGTGATGTCCTTACCTAAGCCGGTGTGGATAAGATATAATGGGTCAATGCTATCTAAAGCGTACTGCATTAACGTTTCACGGTTTTTTGTGCGAATGAGTTCAATGAACATGTTCAAATCTCCGCCAAGATTGAATACACCGGGTGTTGAGGATTTCATGATAATGTAATCCACCGCCGGAGTTTTTTCTGTAATGATCTCTTCGAACCATGCCCTGATTTCATGAATAAGCTTAGCTGTAAAACAAGGTCGTGGATTGGCATTCATTGTATACCAAGCCAATTTACGTTGTTGATCGTATTGAACATCAAGAGATGTGAAATTTTCTTCGATATTAGAGTTTGATTTTAAATTAGTATTGAAATGCATTGTGTACTTCCTTCCATTGAATTTTACAGACTCTGTCTGTCACATCAGGTTGAACCTTTTTTGTTGAGAAGGTCAACTATTTGTTGTGGCTTTGATGTGCGTTTTATCAACTGGGATATTTAAAAAATAATTATCCATGAATGATTATCAGTAGATGGCGTGTCTTTCATCTCTCACATAGGATTGGCACGATGACGATTCCGATTCATAACCCTGACGTTCCTGAGGAACGCAAAAGAACGATTATACTTTTCAGACTTGGATTTCGTCCTTTTTTTCTTGCGGCGGGTCTGTTTTCTATGTTGCTGATGGGCATTTTTGTTTTTAATTTAGCCATGGGTGATTGGCATGGTACTTACCTCTCTTTGTCGCTCTGGCATGGGCATGAAATGATTTTTGGGTATGCAGTAGCCGTGATTGCAGGTTTTCTTTTGACTGCGGTGAAGAACTGGACAGGTATCGATACGGTAACGGGTAAGGGACTGTTATTATTGTTTTTGATATGGCTGGCTGGGCGATTTGTGTTGGTTGTCCCAGATTTGCCTGGTTGGTTGGTTGTATCTGTTGATATCGTGTTTCTGCCTTTATTGGCGCTGGTGATACTCAGGCCAATTATGAAATCAGGCCAGTCACGCAATGTTTCAGTGGTGACTTTGTTGATGCTCATGGCGGCGGGCAATGGCTTGTTTCATGCGCAAGTGCTGGAGTTTTCTTTTGCTTCGATGGAGCCGGGGCTGGCTATAGGTGTTGGCGCAGTGCTTATGTTGATGTCGGTGATTGGCGGACGGGTGATGCCTTTTTTTATTGAGAAGGGGCTATCGGGAGCAAGTGTCGTTAAAATAAAATGGCTTGAACTGGCAGCAACGCCATTGATTGCAATCTGGTTATTGCTTGAGCTGCTCACTCCAGATTCAATTTGGCAGGTGCTGGCAGCTTTTGTTGCTGCAATGGCGCATGGCATAAGGCTGTTTGGCTGGGGCAATCTACGCATTTGGAAGGCACCGATGTTATGGGTGATATGCATGGCGTATGGCTGGCTGGTCATTGGATTTATATTGCAGGGCTTGGCAGGTTTGCAAATGATACCCGGAAATATTGCGCTGCATGCATGGACAGTAGGCGCCATTGGCATGTTTACGTTGGGCATGATGGCTCGAGTATCGCTGGGGCATACGGGCCGGGCTATGATTGCACATCGAGCTATGGTTATCGGATTTGTAACGTTGGGATTGACAGCGCTAACGCGTGTGTTTGTGCCTCTTCTATTTCCAGCGATGATGGATGTATGGCTATTGATTGCTGGCACGGGATGGATATTGGCCTTTGCTTTGTTTGTTTGGATTTACGCACCTTATCTTGTTCAGGTAAGGGCTGATGGGCGAGATGATTGAACATGCCGAAAAGTGATGATACCCGAAATGATGTTGGCCGGACCTCAAAACGGCCGGAGTGTCTGCGGTGCAAACATTATTATGTGACATGGAACCCAAAATTTCCGTATGGATGCCGTGCTTTTGGTTTTCAGTCGCGTATTACACCTTGCTTAGAGGTTTACTCAGCTTCACAGCAGCAGTGTTTGAAATTTGAATCGCGAAATAAAGCAGTAGAGTGATAAATTTGTTGGTATGTTTATCTGTGAGGTTCGGGCTATTTTTTGTGTGAGCTACCACGCTTAAGAATGTTGCTGCCAAAACGTGTCTGAATATGATCAACGATATGGTCTACGGTACGCTGTTTTTTAAGTTCGGGAGCTTCAAACAGTTCGGCCTGTTTTTCGGATACATGCCCAAACCCATCAATGCCCATGCCGACCAAGCGAACGGACTGTTGGGGCGGCAGGTGCTTCTCAAACATCTGCTGGACAGCTTGCCAGACGACCTGCGTGATATCTGTTGAATGTTTCAGGGTGTGTGAGCGTGTGACCGTTGTGAAATTATCAAAACGGAGCTTTAGGCGAATGGTGCGCCCTTTGAACTTCTTTTGCCGGACACGTCGCATGACCTGTTCGGTGAGATCAAGGAGCCATGCAGATAATATCTCCTTATCTTTAATATCAACGGTAAATGTCGTTTCATGTGAAATGGATTTGATTTTGTGCTCGGGAACGACAGGCCGCTCATCCATGCCATGAGCCAGTTTCCAAAAATGTTCACCGTGTTTGCCGAGCAGGTTTGTGGCCGCTTCTTTTGTCAGGCAGCGTACTTCTCCCATGGTATGGAGATTTGCTTTGACGAACCGTTGTGCTGTGACATGGCCAACACCCCATATGTGTTTGATGGGTAATGGATCAAGAAAAGACTGGACTTCTTCCGCCGCAATGCAGACAAAGCCATGGGGTTTATCAATGTCACTGGCAATCTTTGCGATGAATTTGTTTGGGGCAATGCCGATAGAGACAGGGAGATTTAGTTCCTTTTTGATGGCTTGCTGAATAGATCTTCCGATATGTTCGGCTGAACCGAAGAGCTTCAGGCTGTCTGTGATGTTCAGGAAGGCCTCATCCAGAGAGAGGGGTTCGATCAGTGGTGTAAATCGTGCAAAGATAGCGCGAATGTGCTGGCTTATTTCAGCATAGTGTTTAATCCGAGGTGGTAATAGCATTACATGCGGGCAAAGTTTTAAGGCTGTTTTTGTCGGCATTGCACTGTGGATACCATAAGTACGGGCGATATAGTTTGCGGCAGCAACGACGCCACGCTGAGTGGCGTTGCCTCCTACAATGAGCGGTTTGCCGTGCAATTTTGGGTTATCCCGCGTTTCAACTGAAGCGTAGAAGGCATCCATATCTGCATGCAGAATTGTTTGATGGTTGGGGGTGGATGGCTGCATGCGTGTATTGAAACGTATCAGAGCCGTTTTGAACAGATGGAGGTGTGAATGGTAAAATATACAACAGCCCAGATATGGAAGGATGAAGCCATGCGACGGGCCAATGGCGTGGATGAAGTCGAATCCGAACGGCGTAGAGACATGGTTCGTCAACATCAGCTTCAGGAGGGGGTGGAGATAAATGCGGAGAGTCTTGCAGATTATGAGCTCTATATTCTTGGAAAAATGGATATGGATGAATATCAACAATACTTACTGTTTAAACATGGACGACAGACCTGAGAAGAGAATTTACACAGGCTTAAACTTACCTTTAGAGAAGCAGTTGACAGCACCTGCAAGCGACACTATGGTTCGCGACCCTTCGAAAGGCGCTCCGCTTTTGCAGTCTGTTTTTCGTTAGGGTGAGTTTGGAGAAGAGGTAACGATGCCAACAATTAACCAGTTGATTCGTAAGAGTCGTAAGGATAAGCGTAAGATAAACAAGGTTCCTGCATTGCAGGCATGCCCGCAGCGTCGTGGTGTGTGTACACGCGTTTATACAACTACGCCGAAGAAGCCTAACTCTGCATTGCGTAAAGTTGCTCGTGTGCGTCTTACCAATGGTCATGAAGTGACCGCATATATCCCTGGTGAAGGCCACAAGCTTCAGGAGCATTCAGTTGTTCTTATTCGTGGCGGTCGTGTAAAGGATTTGCCGGGTGTTCGTTATCATGTTCTGCGTGGTGTTTTGGATACAACAGGTGTTGAAGGCCGTAAGCAGGCGCGTTCTAAATACGGCGCTAAACGTCCGAAGTAAGTCGAGGAGTTTGAGTTATGCCACGTAAAGGTCCTGTCACACGCCGTCCGATCACTCTTGATGCCAAGTATGGTGATGCAAAAGTATCAACGGTTGTAAATAAAGTTATGTTGGATGGCAAAAAAGCCACGGCAGAAAGTATTGTATATGGTGCGATGGAAATCGCAGCGCAGAAGACCGGTGGCGAGGCGCTGTCAGTTTTGCATAATGCACTTGAGGCAGTTCGTCCTCAGGTAGAAGTAAAGTCTCGTCGTGTGGGTGGCGCAACGTATCAGGTGCCGATCGAAGTTTCTGATCGTCGTCAGCAGTCATTGGCTGTGCGCTGGTTGATTGAATATGCGCGTAGCCGCTCTGAGCACACAATGGCTGAGCGTTTGGGTAATGAGATGGCAGATGCGGTGAGTGAGCGCGGTGGTGCGTTTAAGAAGCGTGATGATACGCATCGTATGGCCGAGGCAAACAAGGCGTTTTCACACTTTCGCTGGTAATTGTTTGCGATTGTTCATTGTTTAAGGGTTTTTAATTAACCGTTTTTAGTTTTTAAGTTTTAGATTTTTTTGTTCTAAACAGATATAGGTAAGAGGAGAAGCTGGTCGTGGCTAGAAAGACACCATTAGAGCGCGTGCGCAACATCGGCATTATGGCTCACATTGATGCGGGTAAAACTACAACAACTGAGCGCGTTCTCTTCTATACCGGCGTATCTCACAAGATTGGTGAAGTCCATGATGGCGCTGCCACCATGGACTGGATGGAGCAAGAGCAGGAACGTGGCATTACCATTACTTCTGCCGCTACAACCTGTCATTGGGATAATCATCTCGTTAACATTATTGATACACCTGGCCATGTGGATTTCACCATTGAGGTAGAGCGTTCTTTGCGTGTTCTTGATGGTGCTGTTGGCGTGTTTTGTGCAGTAGGTGGTGTTGAGCCTCAGTCTGAAACTGTATGGCGTCAGGCAGATCGTTATAGTGTTCCGCGTATCGCATTTGTGAATAAGATGGATCGCACTGGCGCTGAATATTTCCGTGTTGTGGGTGAGATTGCTGAGCGTCTGGGGCATAATGCTGTTCCAGTCAATATCCCAATCGGTGCGGAAGAAAACTTTAAAGGCGTTGTGGATCTGGTTCGCATGAAGGCGATTGTCTGGAATGACGAAGCCATGGGCGCTGAATATACGGTTGAAGAGATTCCGGCTGATCTGGTGGAGCAGGCGAATGAATATCGCGAGAAGCTTTTGGATGCAGTGCTTGTTTTTGATGAAGTATTGATGGAAAAGTACCTCGAAGGTGAAGATGTTCCTGAAGACGCTTTAAAAAAGTGTATTCGTAAAGCAGTTCTTTCTATTGAAGTGATTCCTGTTCTTTGTGGTACGGCCTTTAAGAATAAAGGTGTTCAGACTCTGCTTGATGCAGTGGTTGATTTTATGCCTGCGCCTATTGATGTGCCTGCGATTAAAGGTGTGCTTCCTGATTCTGAAGAAGAAGTGACTAGGGCATCATCAGATAGTGAGCCATTTTCATCATTGGCATTTAAGGTGATGACTGATCCGTTTGTAGGTACATTAACTTTCTTTCGTGTTTATTCAGGTGTGCTTGAAGCAGGTTCTTACGTATTGAACTCCGTGAAAAACAAGCGTGAACGTATTGGTCGTATTTTGCAGATGCATGCCAATGACCGGACTGAGATTAAAGAGGTTCGTGCGGGTGATATTGCAGCGGCTGTAGGTCTGAAGCTTACGACTACCGGCGATACGCTTTGTGATATGGATAAGCCGGTTATTTTAGAGCGTATGGAGTTCCCTGAGCCAGTTATTTCGGTAGCAATTGAGCCTAAGACAAAAGCAGATCAGGAAAAGATGGGTGTGGCACTGGGTAAGCTTGCTGCTGAAGATCCATCATTCCGTGTGCATACCGACGAAGAGTCGGGGCAGACAATTATTTCAGGTATGGGTGAGCTTCACCTGGAGATCATTGTTGACCGCATGCAGCGTGAATTTACTGTTGATGCAAACATTGGTAAGCCTCAGGTGGCATATCGCGAAACGATTCGTGGGAAAACCAAGGTTGAAGGTAAGTTTGTGCGTCAGTCCGGTGGTCGTGGTCAGTTTGGTCATGTTTGGCTTGAAATTGAACCGCTTGAAGCTGGCGGAGCTGGTTTTGAATTTGTGGATGCAATCTCCGGCGGCGTGGTTCCTCGTGAATACATTCCTGCGGTTGGTAAGGGTTGTGAAGAGGCCATGCAGAACGGCGTGATGGCAGGTTTTCCGATGGTAGATATCAAGGTGACGCTGGTTGATGGTTCTTACCATGACGTGGATTCATCTGAGATGGCATTTAAAATCGCTGGCTCCATGGGTTTCCGTGCGGGTTGTAAGCAATGTAAGCCAGTGATTCTTGAGCCAATGATGAAGGTTGAAGTGGTGACACCTGAAGATTATATGGGTGATATTGTAGGCGACCTTAATCGTCGTCGTGGCAAGATCATGGGCATGAATGAGCGTGGTGTTGCGAAGAGTGTGGATGCTGAAGTTCCTCTTTCAGAGATGTTTGGCTATTCAACAAATCTTCGTTCTATGTCGCAAGGTCGTGCCACTTATACAATGCAATTTGAACAGTATGACGAAGTTCCGAAGAATATTGCTGAAGAAATCGTCGCAAGTGTAAAAGGATAAGGAGCAGTCAATGTCCAAGGAAAAGTTTGAACGTACTAAACCCCATGTGAACATCGGCACGATTGGTCACGTGGATCATGGTAAGACCACATTGACGGCAGCGATCACGAAGGTTCTTTCGTTGGCTGGTGGTGCTG
>Ga0316204_10001138_pt1 | contig 77822 bp, 73 predicted proteins | sample 6monrhotite_MG_2_FD_205661 | JGI IMG/M metagenome (GOLD analysis project Ga0316204, IMG submission 205661) | Microbial mat bacterial communities from mineral coupon in-situ incubated in ocean water Damariscotta River, Maine, United States -... | ecosystem: Environmental > Aquatic > Marine >...
TTTCCGGGGGGGTATGCCCTCGGCCGGGGGGTGTTTAAACCCCGGGGGGGGCTTGTGGGCCCCGCGGCCCAACCCCCCCGCCCCCCGTCCGCCGTTCGGGTCGCGTGCGACCCGAACCCTCAGCTGTTCAGCACCGCCAGGGCTTGCGCGTGAATGTCCGCGTTGGCGGCCGCCAACGCCCGACCTCCGTGATGCACCGGACCACCCTCCCAATCTGTGACAATACCACCTGCAGCTTCGATCACCGCGATGGGGGCCATGATGTCATAGCTGTTCAGCCCGGCCTCGATCACCAGATCAATCTGCCCGGCGGCCAATAGCGCATAGGCATAACAATCCATTCCGAACCGCGTCAGTTGGGCCTGCGCCGCGACCCGCTCGAACGCGGCTCGGTCGGCCGGGGTTCCGACCTCGGGAAAGGTTGTAAACAAGATGGCGTCCGTCAGGTCCCGCGGGGCGCGGCTGCGCAATTTCCCTGCCCCGCGTGGCCCCGCCCAGTCAGCCACTCCCAACCCGCCGGAAAACCGCTCTCCGATATACGGCTGGTCGATTATCCCCAAGATCGGCCCTGCGTCATCGGCCAGCGCGATCAACACGCCCCAGGTTGGCGTGCCCGACAGATACCCACGCGTTCCGTCAATCGGATCCAGCACCCATGTCAGCCCACTGGTGCCGGGTGCGTGGCCTTGTTCTTCGCCCAGAATGGCGTCTTGGGGGCGCCGCTCGGCCAGGACCTTGCGCATTGCCGCCTCGGCGGCGCGGTCGGCAACGGTGACGGGATCAAAACCTGACGCGTCTTTGTTGTCGGCACTCAAGCCCGGCGCACGAAAATGCGACAGCGTCACGGGGCGCGCTGCATCGGCCACGGCCCGCGCGACAGCCCAAAGTTCGGCGATCAATTGGGGGGGCAAGGGGGCGCGGGACATAACGGCAAGCTCCAATGAAAAAGGCCCGCAAACGTGCGGACCTTTCGGGTGTAGCGTCAGGACACCGGACAGGCAAGAAAGCCGTGGCGGTGTTCAGCTGCGGGTCTTTCAGGCAGCCTCTGACAGGACCCTTGCCAGATCAAACAGGCGCTTGCGCTGAGCTTCGGGGATCGCGTAATAGGCGCGCACCAGCTCCAAGGCTTCCTTGTTCGCAAGAATGTCACCTTCTACGGCGGTATCGGTGGCTTCGGCGCCCAGCCCTTCGAAGAAGAAGCCGATGGAAACCCCAAGCGTGCGGGCAATGTCCCAAAGACGCGACGCGCTAACGCGGTTCATCCCGGTTTCATACTTTTGGATCTGTTGGAATTTGATCCCAACTGAATCCGCCAATTGCTGTTGGGTCATCCCCACCATCCAACGGCGGTGACGAATACGCTTGCCGACATGCACATCTACAGGGTGTTTCACGAATACGCTCCTTTTGTCAGACACGCGCACCGGTTGGTCGCAATCGATGCGCGCTGGTCTCCCTAAGGGTTAAGTAAGCACAAACCGTGCCAAGTTTTGAGTTCCGCGATATTTCTTTGCTTCAAATGTGGTTTTTTGCGACTTCCGGCGGTTCGACGGCTGTGTGCTGGCCTTGAATAAGAGCACAACTGTCATTCGACGCGTAAGATTACGTTGCGGCAACCGTAGGTCCGACGCAGCGCCCCCTCAAAGATGTATATGACAGGACGCCATTCCATCAAGACGTGTTTTGCAATTTGCAACGCATCTTGGGAACAACCCATGCGTGTATTTGCATTTTGCAAATATCTTGCGCCGCTGCGTCAGGGTTTACGTTTCCCTCGGTCCTTAGCATCGTGTCCCAGATCGTTCCCCACAAATCAGGAGCCACAGATGCGCGCCTTCGTCCTTTCTTCGACCGACACCCCACCGTCCCTTCAGGACGTCCCCACCCCCACCCCAGCCCCCGGAGAGGTGCGCGTGCGCCTGCGCGCCTGCGGCTTGAACTTCGCCGACCTTTTGATGGCGCGTGGCCAGTATCAAGAGCGCCCCCCCCTTCCCTTTGTGATGGGCATGGAGGCCGCCGGAGAGGTTGACGCGTTGGGCGACGGCGTCACCGGCCTGAAGATTGGCCAACGCGTCGCGGTCTTTGCGGGGGGCGGCGGGCTGGCCGACTACGGTTGTTTCGCGGCCGAGCGCTGCTTGCCGATCCCAGATTCCATGCCGTTCGAGCACGCCGCCGGGTTCATGGTGGCCTATGGCACGTCCCATATCGCGCTGACCCGGCGCGCCCGCCTTGCCAAAGGAGAGACCTTGCTGGTTCTGGGCGCCGCCGGAGGTGTGGGCCTGACGGCTGTTGAAATCGGCGCGCAGATGGGTGCGCATGTGGTCGCCGTTGCACGCGGGGCCGAAAAACTGAAGGTGGCACAAAACGCCGGCGCTTCCGTTCTGATCGACAACGACAGCGACGACCTGAAGGGGCAGTTCAAGGCGCTGGGCGGGGTCGATGTGATTTATGACGCCGTCGGGGATCCGATTGCATCGGCCGCGCTGCGGGCGTTGCGTCCTGAAGGGCGTTTCCTGACCATCGGCTTCGCGGCCGGACAAGTGCCGCAATTTCCCGCCAACATCCTGTTGGTCAAGAATATCGACGTGATCGGTGTCTACTGGGGCGCCTATGCATCCTTCCGGCCTGAGGTTCTGACGGGGTCGCTGGCTGACCTGATGGGCCTTTACGCCAAGGGCCAGCTCAAGCCTCATGTCAGCCACGCCTTGCCGCTGGAACAAACCGCCGAGGCGATGGAGTTGATGCGCAACCGCAAGTCCACGGGCAAGGTCGTGGTGACAATGCTGGACTGATCCGGCGGGCGATTACGGCGGGCGATTACGGCGGGTCGCGCACCGGATTGGTGCGGTTTAGCCCGCCGCAACCGCGGTCCGCGGCGCGTCGTCCTTGGTGTCCCAGGCGTTGCGTAACAGCTTCGCCAGAGCGTCAATGCCCGGATTGTTCTGACCCGGGCGGATATACAGGTTGACCAGATGGCTGGTCAGCTCAGGCAGGGTTCCGCCGTGGCTGATGCGTTCGGCATGGGGGGGTTCGGTGCCCGCAAGCAAGGCGTGCACGGCCATGTCACAACTGACAGCAGCCTCCAGCGTGCGGTCGGATTCCGATTCGACCGCGGCCTCCCATGGCACACCCGCCGCATCCAGCGCCGCCACGATGCCCGGACGGAACACACAATACCGCCCCAGGGCCAGCCTGAGCGGACGGTGCCGCCACGCCTGCCCGTTGGGCGCGCCAATCCAGACCAGCGGCAACCGTGTCAACGTCTCGCCCCCCGCATCGCAATGGCTTTCCGTGGTCAGGATCAGATCACAATCCCCCGCGAGAAACGATTCCTTGGCCTTGCGCGTATTGCGCGCCTGCAATTGCACCTGCATCCGTGGGTAAGCCGCGTTGAAATGCCGCAGAACCTGCGGAATATGCGGATACACGATGTCATGGGGCACCATGAACACGATCGTGCCCTCATAAGCGGTATCCGTCAGGCGCGCGACCGCGTCGTCATTCAGCGCCAGGATACGCCGCGCGTAGGTCAGCAATTGCTCGCCTGAGGCAGACAGTTGCACACCGCGCCCGGTGCGGTCCAGCAAGGTCAAATTCAATGACTCTTCAAGGCGCTTGATCTGCATCGACACAGCAGATTGCGTCAGGTTCAGCACATGCGCTGCACGCGTCACGCCGCCGAAGTCTGCGATAGCCGTCAGCGCCCGAAGGGCGGCCAGATCCAAGTTTCTTCGCATATCACAAACCTTGATGCATCATATCAGGAACATTCGTTGTTCTTATACGCCAATCTCACCTATCTAATCAACAGCGGTGATGAACACTCACCCAACCATCACACATCAACACGTCATGGACAGGAGCGCCCGATGGCCTTTGTATCCCCTGTTGCGGCATCTGCTCGCGGCCCCGTATTCGCCCGTTTTGGCTTCTTTCTGCTGCCCTCTGTACGCCAGATGCTGGCCCTTTCGCGGCAGCGCCGCGCACTGGCCGAGCTTCCGGCAGAGCGTCTGCACGACATCGGTTTGACCACCGCCCAGGCGCAGGCCGAGTCCCGCCGCCCCTTTTGGGACGCCCCGCGCGGCTGGCAGCGTTAAACGTATTTCGATTTCCTGACGGAAATCCTTGAAAACCGCCCTCAGTGCACCGATATTACAGGCAATCGCCGCTCCATGTGGGGCGGCGGATGTCTGTATTCCAACGGAGGATTTCATGGCCAACTCACAGTCGATGCGTTCGACCGCCTCGCAGGCCCTCGGCGCCGAGATCGACGCCGGGCTGCGCGCACATATGAACAAGGTCTACGGCACGATGGCCGTAGGCATGCTGATCACGGCAGCCGCCGCCTGGGCAATTGCCGGGCTGGCAGTCACGGGCGATGCCTCGTCCGCAGCGATGACCGCTGAAGGTCAGCTGATGATGATCCGTCAGGGTGAATACCTGACTGGGCTGGGGTCAATGCTTTACACCTCGCCGCTGCGCTGGGTGGTGATGTTCGCGCCGCTGGCCTTCATCATGTTTGGCTGGGGCGCGCTGATGCGCCGGTCCGCCGCGACCGCGCAGGTCGGATTTTTCGCCTTCGCCTCGTTGATCGGCATCTCCCTCAGCTCGATCTTCCTGATCTATACCGACTATTCCATCGTGCAGACCTTCCTTGTGACGGCGATTGCCTTCGGCGGTCTCAGCCTGTTCGGCTACACCACCAAGCGCAATTTGTCTGGCATGGGCACGTTCTTCATGATGGGCGTGATTGGCCTGATCATTGCCATGGTCATCAACATCTTCCTGCAATCGCCGGCCATGATGTTCGCGATCTCGGGCATTGGCGTGCTGTTGTTTGCCGGTCTGACGGCGTTCTACACGCAAGACATCAAGAACACCTATGTTGCGCACGCCGCGCATGGCGATCAGGAATGGCTGGACAAAGCCGCCTATGATGGCGCGCTGAGCCTCTACATCAGCTTCCTGAACATGTTCCAGTTCCTGCTGTTTTTCATGGGCAGCCAGGAATAACCCCTCTGGGCAGATCAAAGGAAAGGGCCGGTGCATTACGCACCGGCCCTTTTTCATTGCTGTTGGTCGTAGCCGTCAGGCGTCTTCATTCTCGCGCGATGCCGCATCGCTGCTTGCCTCAGCCGCGCCGGGCTCTGTCTCGCGGATGATCTCGACCGTCACCTTGGCAACGAACGCCGCCAGCGCCCCCAGAACGGCCAGCACGGGTGCCGCGATGACCACCGCCCCACCGGCAAGCGCACCAATGGTCAGGGGGATCTCCACCGCGACATCGCCGCTGGACGATTTGACGCGGATCTTGCGCACGCTCGCATCCTGCGCCAGATCGCGCACCATGGCGACCAGCTTCTCTCCGGCTACTTCGATCTCTTCAACCCAGCTTTTGCGCCCCTGTTCGGCGCTCTCTTCGGGGCGTTCTGCGTCGTTGTGTTCGGTCATGGTGTGGGTCCTTTCGTCATGGTCACGGATATGTTAATATCGTTTACATAAGGGATCCGATCCAGAATTTCACCCCCCGACCACCAACAATTCCCAGACAGGCATTTCCGGGCAGAACGCGGAAAAGCCGCGCAGGACGTGCGCGGCTTTTCAAAGTCTTGTCAGACGGCAGATCTTACTTGATCTTGCCTTCCTTGTATTCGACATGCTGACGGATCACCGGGTCAAATTTCCGGATTACCATCTTTTCGGTCATCGTGCGGGCGTTCTTCTTGGTCACGTAGAAGTGGCCGGTGCCCGCCGTCGAGTTCAGACGGATCTTGATCGTCGTCGGCTTCGCCATGGGTATCTCCTGCGCACGGCAGCGTCAGGGCTACCGATGAATTCCTATGAAGCCCGCCTTTTACGCAACCCCGGCCCAGAGTCAACGCCCATACGCCCGCAACGTGCGTTTTTCGGTCAGTAAGCGTTCTTCGTTGTGACCAGGCTGTAGGGTGTCATCATCAAGATCTTGAAGTCCAGCCAAAGAGACCAGTTTTCAATGTAAAACAGGTCATGCTCCACGCGCGCGCGGATCTTGTCGGGGTTGTTCATCTCGCCGCGCCAACCGTTGATCTGTGCCCAGCCGGTGATGCCCGGTTTGACCTTGTGGCGCGCAGAATAGGCTTGGGTCACCTGGTCATACAAAATGTCCCCGGTGCGTGCGGCCATGGCATGTGGGCGGGGTCCAACCATCGACAACTCACCCCTCAGCACATTGAAGAACTGCGGCAGCTCATCAATCGAGGCGCGACGGATGAACCGGCCGATGCGTGTGACCCGCGCATCCCCCCGGCGCACGGCTTTGACCGCGGTCGGATCGCACATATCCGTATACATGGACCGGAATTTGAGCACATGAATCGGCTTGTTGTTGAACCCGTGCCGCTTTTGCACAAACAAGATCGGCCCACGCGATTCCAGTTTGATCAAGGCTGCGATAACCACCATGACGGGTGCCAGCAAAACGATGGCAATGCAGGCAAAGAAGACGTCGAAAATGCGCTTTTGCACCGCCCGAAACCCGTCAAAGGGGCGGGCATAGATTTCGATCAGCTTGAATGGCCCGATCCGCGAGCGTCGCTTGCGAGAATACTCAGGCACCTCCGCGCCTTCCAGAACCCGGATATCCACAGGCAGCACGAAAAGCCGCGCCAGCAAGTCCTGGATGCGCTGCTGCGAGGCACCAGGAATGGCAACAACAACGGTATCGATCTTCGCCGAACGGGCGAATTCCACCAGGTCGTCGACATCCCCCGTCTTGTGATAACCGGCAACCATCGCCGGCGACCGCCGATCGCTGCGCTCATCAAAGAAACCACACATGCGCCGGCCAGAGCGGCGCTCCTTGTCGATCTCCTTGATCATCGGCGCCAGGTTCTCACCTCCGCCAACCAGCACGATCCGATGCTCGAGCCGCCCAGCCCGTGTCAAGGTTTTGATCCGCAGGCCAATCAGCACGCGGGCCGCCGTGACCGCGCCCATCGCCGTCAGCGTCCACACGATCAACCAGGAGTCGATGGCAAGTTCGGTCAGCCCCGAATACCTCAGAATCAAGTTCAATGCGCCAAGACCCATCACCAGACCAGCCAGCCCGATGACAGTGCCCTTGACCAGATTGCGCATACGCCGAAACGCATACCCGCCCAGTGCTCGAACCACGCCAGCCGCTGTCAGGCCCCCCAACCAGGAAACAGCCCAGATTTCGCCTTCTGTCAGCGGAAGACCCTGCACCAATGCAAAGCTGACACGCCCCGCCAAGGCAACGATCAACATATCCAGAATGAACATCGTCACCGACAAAACCGTCGGCCGCATGGACGCTTGGCTCAACCGTTGCGCCTGCGCCAGTGCCTGCCCACCCAGCAACCGGGGCCGCGGCAGACCCGTGTAGGGCCTGCGCTTGTAGCTTTGCGAAAACAATCGCTTGCGGGCTGCAATGTTCGTCATGCCGAAACCATCACCTTGTGGCCCCTGCGGGGCTGTCTTCCTGTATTGGCCTACGCACATGATGCAATCGACTCATGCGTTCAGGCGTGCTCAAGGATCACTCTAACGTTGGGATTGGGCATAAATATGGCGCTGAACGCGCGACCATGTTGGACTTGTTTTGAACGCGCGGATGGCCTGTAAGCCGGATTTTGTTCCGGGTTTCCCCGGCGACGACCATTCATCTGACCCGACCGTTACCGGCGGATTCAAGCTGCCAACCCGGACCCCTGGGCTGAGATGTCCCTGCGGCGATATCGACGGGGTCCGAAAACCCGGCCGATCAACCCCGCACGGGGCCCCTATTCGGCATTGCTCCCGGTGGGGCTTGCCTTGCCGGTCCGGTTGCCCGTCCCGCGGTGGGCTCTTACCCCACCGTTTCACCCTGACCCACGCCCAAAGGCGGGGGCGGTCTGTTCTCTGTGGCGCTGTCCCTGGGGTTACCCCCGCCGGGCGTTACCCGGCACCGTTGTCTCATGGAGTCCGGACTTTCCTCGAACCCCGCAAAGGACCCGCGGCCGTCCAGCCATCCGCGCAACTCCCGCTTAGCCGCCCGCCCCGCGCGCGTCAATCACAACCCCGCCAAACTGGCGCGCTTCATCTTTGTGCGTCAAATATCCCCGGGGGCCGCCGCAGGCGGCGGGGCAGCGCCCCCAACCGCATCGCCGCCAAGGCGATGCTCAGAGGACGCGCCGCGCCAGCGGCTCAATGTCCCTGTTCAGGTCGGATCGAAATCGCGCAATCTTGCGACATAGCGGGCCAGCGTGTCGATCTCCAGGTTGATCGCATCCCCCAGCGCGACGTCGCCCCAGGTGGTGACCTCTTGCGTGTGCGGGATCAAGTTGATGCCAAATGTACAGCCTTCGACCTCGTTCACCGTCAGCGATGTCCCGTTCAGCGCCACCGATCCCTTTGGTGCAATGAACTGCGCCAATGCCTCGGGCGCCCGGAACGTCAGCCGCAGGCTGTCTCCCTCGTGCCGCAGCGCAACCACCTCGGCCACGCCATCCACATGACCTGACACAATATGCCCGCCCAATTCGTCCCCGACCTTCAACGCGCGTTCCAGATTCAGCCGGCGGCCAACCTTCCAGGCGCCGATCCCGGTTTTCGACACGGACTCGGCGGAAATATCCACATCGAACCAGTTTTCAGGCGTCGCGCCCAGCGCGACCACCGTCAGGCAGACCCCGTCGCAGGCGATCGAGGCCCCGATATCGATACCGTTCACATCATAGCCAGTTGCGATCCGCGCCCTCAGGTCTCCGCGATCTTCCAGGGCGATGATCCGGCCGATATCGGTAATGATCCCGGTAAACATGCGATTATTCTCCCTTCGGCGGCAGTTCTTTCCTGCGGCGGCCATCTTTTGGCCACCCTCAGGGTTTATAAGCGACTCAATCTCTGGCATCCTTTTCACAAAAGGGGAACACCCCACACCGCCAAAAACGGCAGCGAGATACAGGCATGATCCGAACCTCCGGCGATGATCGCCGTTTCCTCTTTTTGCAGGGGCCACATGGCCCGTTCTTTCGCCAACTCGGCGCGATGCTTCGGCGCGCAGGGGCCGAAGTCTGGCGCATTGGCTTCAATCGGGGTGACCAGGCGTTCTGGGGGCGGGACGGGTTCATTCCCTTTTCCGGCGACCACTCCACCTGGCCCGTGGTGCTGGAAGATCACTTCGAACGGCTGCAAATCACCGATTTGGTGCTCTATGGCGATACACGGTTCATCCACGCCGAAGCGGTGCGTCAGGCCCACGCGCGGGGCATCACGGTGCATGTGTTCGAGGAAGGTTATCTGCGGCCCTGGTGGGTGACCTATGAGCGTGGCGGCTCAAACGGGCATTCGCGGCTGATGGACCTGAGCATCCCGCAGATGCAAAAAGCCCTCGAATCCAGCGAGATCGATCTGATCGACGCACCCGCGCATTGGGGCGACATGCGTCATCATGTGGTCTATGGCTTTGTTTATCATGCCTGGGTGTTGCTGGCGAACCGGGCGTATCGCGGGTTTAAACCGCACCGCGCATTGAACGTGCAGTCCGAATTCCTGCTGTATTTGCAACGACTTGTGTCCATGCCCTTCACCGCGATCGAACGCCGCGTGGCAACCTGGCGCGTGCGCACGGGCGGATTTCCCTATCATCTGGCGCTGTTGCAGCTTGAGCATGACAGCTCATTCCAGATGCACAGCCCGTTTTCCACGATGACCGAATTCCTGGACTGCGCAATCAAGGGATTCGCGGAGGGTGCGCCGCGTCATCATCACCTGGTGTTCAAGGCCCATCCCCTGGAGGATGGTCGCACCCGGCTGAAGGCTGATATCCGCCGGCTGTCGGCGCAATACGGCGTGGCGGACCGCGTGCACTTCATTCGCGGCGGCAAGTTGGCGGGGTTGCTGAACCACGCACGGTCCGCTGTGACGGTGAATTCCACCGCCGCGCAGCAGGTGTTGTGGCGCGGGATGCCGCTGAAGGTGTTTGGCGACGCCGTGTACGACAAGCCTGAGTTTGTTTCGACCCAACCGCTGCCCGAATTCTTTGCCGCACCAACCCGCCCGGACCTGCGCGCCTATCGCGATTACCGGCGCTTCTTGCTGGAAACGTCGCAATTGCCCGGCGGGTTTTATTCGGCGGCCGGACGGCGGCAGCTGCTGCGTCAGGTCGTCGATCTGCTGCTGTCACCCGACGATCCCTATACCGCACTGATCACAGGCCAAGCGGCCCCACGGCAACACCTGCGGCTCGTGCCCTGACCCCTGTGGATAACACGCTTGGAAATTCTGCAACTTCTGTCTATAGTTAAAAGAAAAAAACCAGAGGCAGTTCCATAAGGAGCCCGAGCAGTGTCTGTCAGATCCCTACGCCGCGCCGGCATTCTGGCGCTCGGTGCGCTTGTAGCCGTTGTTACGGCTTGCTCCGCGCCGCGCCCCGGACCGAACATGAATGAAATTTTCGCGGGCTCCGTGCTGCGCGAAGGTGACGCGTACATCGTTGCCGTCGGCGACCGCGTGAACCGCGCCGCCAACGTGCCCCTTGCGCTTGGCTTTTCCGATTCGCTGCGAAATGCGCGGGTGTTGGGGGGCGATACAATCCGCGTTGGCGACACCGTTACCCTGACCGTCTTTGAAAACGTGCCCGAGGGGCTGTTGGCCAGCGCCGATGCGCGCGGCGCACAATTGACAGAGCTTCAGGTTGACAGTGCCGGCTTCATCTACGTGCCCTTCGCCGGCCGGGTGCGGGCCGCCGGGCAGACGCCAGAAGGGCTGCGCGGAACCATCGCCCGCCAGTTGGACGAACAAACGCCGGATCCACAAGTCTATGTCAGTCGCACCGTGGGCGACGGCGCAACCGTTTCAGTGGTGGGCACCGTTGGCGCGCAAGGGGTCTATCCGATCCAGCGCGCGACCCGGCGCCTGACAGCCATGTTGGCCGCCGCCGGCGGCGTCAATATTCCCACCCAAACGGCCACCGTCACCCTGACCCGGCGCAGCATCAGCGACCGCGTTTGGCTGGACGATCTGTTCGATCACCCGGACCTGGACATCGCGCTGCGAGGCGGCGACCGGATCTATGTGGAGCAAGATCAACGCCGCTTTACCGTGCTGGGCGCCACGGGCGAACAGGCCAATGTGACCTTCGACAGCCGCGTTCTGACCGCCATTGAGGCCTTGGCACAAGTCGGCGGCCTGGCCCCGGTTCGCGCGGATCCGACGGGCGTCTTTGTCTTCCGTGACGAGCCGTCGGAAATTGCCCGGCGCGTGTTGGGCCGGCAAGATATCGTTGGCGATCAACGGGTGATCTATGTGTTGGATCTGACCGCGCCGAACGGAATGTTCATGGCCCGTGATTTCCAGATCCGCGACGGCGATACGATTTATGTGACCGAAGCATCTTCGGTTACCTGGAACCGCCAGATTGCCGCGCTGACTGGAACATTGTCGGCCACCGGTGCAGCCGTGACCGCGGCCAGCAACGCAAGCAACCTGTAAACACAGGCAGGCGCGCCCAGAGCGGGGCGCGCCTGTTCTGTCCCGTGCGGGGTGCCGCCCATGTCGTCTGAACCGCCCATCCAGCCCGGCCGTCTGATCGCCGTCAGCGGCGGGTTTTTGGGGCCGTCACGGCAAGCCCGGCGCATCAGGCGCATTGTGGAATTGGCCGTCGCTCGTCCGCGCTTGGGGCTTCCCAATCCACAAGACGCGGTTCTGGCCTGGGGCCACAGCCCCCGCGCCTATCGGGCCGAAGGTTTGGCGCAACGCCGTGGTGCCGCGCTTTGGCGGGTGGAGGATGCGTTCCTGCGCTCCATCGCGCCGGGACGCGTGGCGCATGAACCCCCGATGGGTCTGCTGCTGGACCGCACAGGGGTTTACTATGACCCTTCGATCCCCTCGGATCTGGAAACGCTGTTGGCGACGCATTCCCTGGATGACGGCGATCTGATGGCGCGTGCACGCGTCGCACTGGACCGCATCCGCAAGCTGCACCTGTCGAAATACAACCAGCATGACCCGGGCCTGTCACCACCCGAACCAGGCTATGTTCTGGTCATCGATCAGGTGCGCGGCGATGCATCCCTGACCCACGGCGGCGAGGCTGGCGCCCTGCCCGCCGACCGGATGTTCCGCGAAATGCTGATCCGGGCGCAAGAGGATCACCCCCAGGCCCGTGTCCTGATCCGCGCGCACCCCGAAACCACCCACGGCCAGCGCGCAGGGCATTACGGCCCGCAAGATGCACCCGAGGGCGGGCGAGTGGCATTTGTGGACGGTGCGCATTCCCCCTGGAGCCTGTTCGACGGGGCCATCGCGGTTTACACGGTCTCCTCTCAAATGGGGTTCGAGGCATTGCTTGCAGGGCACCGACCTCGTGTGTTTGGCCAGCCCTTTTATGCCGGATGGGGGTTAAGCGACGATGAAGAACCGCCCCAACGCCGCCGCCGCAAACTGACCCGCACGCAGTTATTCGCGGGCGCAATGATGCTGTATCCGCTGTGGTATGACCCGTTGCGCGACCGCTTGTGCGCGTTGGAAGAGGTCATCGACCAGATGGAAGCCCGGCTGCGCGCGTTTCGCGAGGATCGTGATGGATATGTTGCGATTGGCGTGCGGATGTGGAAACGGACGGCGCTGCAGGCGTTTTTCGGGGGCCAGAAACCGCTGATCTTTGCCCGCGACGCTGCCGCGCCACCCCATGGACGCAAAACTCTGGGGTGGGCATCGGCGGTGTCAGATGGGTTTGACGGCGTGCGGATTGAGGATGGGTTTATCCGCTCTGCGGGTTTGGGGGCCAACCTGGTGGCGCCCTTGTCGCTGGCGGTGGATGATCTGGGGATTTACTACGACCCGCATCACGAAAGCCGTCTGGAAAGGCTGATTTCCGGCCCGCTTCCACCCGGCGGTGACGCCCGCGCGGACCGGCTGCGCGACGCTGTGCTGCGGGGCGGCGTGACGAAATACAACCTGCCACACGGTGCCCTGCCCCAAGCCTTGTCAGATGATTTGGCGCGGTTGCGCGCCGAACACCCCGACGCCCCGGTAATTCTGGTTCCCGGTCAGGTGGAGGATGACGCCTCGATCACCTTGGGGGCCGGGCCGATCAACACCAACCGGGCTTTGCTTCTAGCTGTGCGCAACGCCAACCCGGACGCCATCGTGCTTTACAAACCGCATCCAGATGTTGAGGCCGGATTGCGCCCCGGCGCGGTTGCTGAAGCGGGCGAAGTGGCTGACATCGTGCTGGACGGTCTGGGTGCGCAAACAGCGCTGGCGCTGGCCGATCAGGTCTGGACGATGACATCTGGTCTGGGGTTCGAGGCGTTGATGCGTGGGCTTCCCGTGACCTGCCTGGGGGCGCCGTTCTATACCGGGTGGGGCCTGACGCAGGACTTGGGACCGGTGCCCGCACGGCGCACACACGTTTATCCAAGGCCGGATCTGAACCGACTGGTCCACGCCGCGTTGATCGCCTATCCGCGCTATCTGGACCCGATTACACGCACCCCTTGCCCACCCGAATTGGCGGTTGAGCGTTTGGCGACTGGCCACACTGGTCGGCGGCCCGCCCGGCTGCGGATGTTGTCCAAGGTTCAGGGGATATTCGCCAGCTACGCAGGGCTTTGGCGGCGGTGATCGCGGATTACAGCGACCCGCGGGCCACTGGCACCAGACCCAATTGCTGCGCGCCTTCCAGCGACAGGATCGCCGAATTCAGCCCTTGGGGGGCCTGAAAGCTGCGAATGGCGGCTTCGGTTGGGGCATCCATGTCCCCGCTGATCGTGCCGGTAAAATGGCCCCGCGCCCGCAAAGCCCGCTGAAGCGAGGCGATGAAATCGTCTGACACGTGCTCTGGGCATGGCACGGCGAACAGGCGTTCTTCGGCTGGGCGCACGATCACCTCACGCGGGGTGCGCGCACCATCGGCTGCTTCGTCGAACACGGTCTGGGTGACCGCGGGCACCTGGTCAGTGTCCCAGCAGGCCTGCCCCGGCACAGAGGTCAGCGGATCCATGCTCGACTCTGCCCGCAGCACCTGCGGTTCGGGCAGGCCGGGCTGGCAGGCAGCCAAAAGGGCGGTCAGAGCAAGAAGGGCAAGGGCGCGGTGCATAATGGGAAACCAGATCCAGAAGTGTCTTCACCCTTGGTCTTGCCCCCCAATCCCGGCAAAATGCGGGCAGCAATCGGCCCATGTCACGGCACTTTTTGGGAATTTGTGAAACCGCCGATGCCGCGCCCCGGCGCGGAACGTCGCCAAAACTGCCTACCCGGCTTCGCAACCGCACAGGTTGAACGCATGTTCACACCAACCGCCCGCCCGCATACGCAGGGCAAAAAACACTGGATCTACAGGCCATTGGATGCCTGCGACGCGGGCTAAGTTGCTGTTTGCGCGCCATCAATTCTGCCGCTTTACCTTTACCGGCCTCACCTCAAGAAGCTGCGACGCGTCGCGCCAGAGTCGATTCTCCTGGACCACGATCACAACAGGATCCATCCATTGAACAGGGTCACTGCTACAATATAGGTCGCCAGGATCGCGACATTGATGGGGTTTCCGGACAGTTTCGGGGTCTTGATTTGAGAGACGTTCAACACCGCAAGGCCAAGGCCACAGGCCGCAAGAATGATCGCAAATATTGGGCGTTCAAAATTCCCTGCGAACGTGAACACGAAGACAAGAATGATACTGTTGTTATCAATCGCAAGCCCCGTGTACTTCGCGTCCCCTGAAAGCCCGAAGGTGTTGAAATAGCTTAATCGTATCGCGCCAAAAACCAGCATGATGAAGACAACTGGCAAAAAGGCTGCGCTGAAATTGGCGTAGCTCAGGATCAATATGGCGGGTGTCACACCGTAGCTTACGATGTCGATCAGCAGATCGAGCGTGCCGCCAAACGCCCGGTCATCTCCTGTTCGGCCTTTCATCTTGCGGGCGATCAAACCATCAGCCCAGTCAAACCCGACAGCCCAGATCATACCGATCATCGCCGCAGGATAGAGGCCGATGATCAAAAAATAGATCGCAAGCAACGTGCAACCCAGCCCAGTGAGAGAGCAGATGTTGGGCAGATCTTTGATGTAGGACAGGATCGGCGGCTTCGGGGTCGCGGCGTTTTCGATTGTCATGTCATGCCCTTTGGGTTAGCGAAACAGGTCCCTTGTCAACATTTGACAGACGACGCTGCTTCCGATTCTGAGTGCTTTTGAAACGCGCAGTTTCAAAACGGCCGTCCACTCCAGACTTCTGAAAGTCTGGGGATATCTCAGCGTAATTGTTTGAAACTACTAAACAAATCTCATGCACGCGTGCATTCAGATGCCGTGTGCTAGCACCGTTTTCAGGTGGTTAGAAGGATTATCTGAGCAATGATCGTTTATACTGTTGGCACTTTCGACCTGCTGCACGTCGGCCATCTTGCCTTGCTGACCTACTGCAAATCACTCGGGGACACCTTGGCCGTTGGGGTCGCCTCGGACGAAGTCGTGAACCTCTATAAGCCAGATGTTCCGGTTATCCCGTTGGAACAACGGGTTGAGATGTTGCAGGCGCTCAGCTGTGTGGACATCGTCCGACCCTATCATTCGCTTGAGTACGTCTCTGGCTGCAAAGCCGTCGGGGCGGATATCTTTGTGATTGGTGAAGATTGGGGCAGCAAATCGCACAACCTTGATGTTGATGCTTATTTGAATGCCATGGGCAAAAAAATCGCTCAGGTTCGATACAACCCGCGCACGTCGTCCACAAAAATCAAGCAAATGGTGGTGGCACAGTCCCGCGCGCGAGAGGTGGCCGGTTAGACGTTGCTGAGCGTGACAGCCCGTAAGCGGCCCGCCGCTGTGGCGATTTGCCGGCGCGCACCGGTGGTGTGTTGAGCATGACGTCAGTCCATTCGGTGCCCGATGCGTTTAGCGCAGGCGAATGTGAGCGCATCACAGCGGCGATCACAGTGGCCGCAGCGACCGACGCCCTGCTTGTTGGACGGACCAAGGACCACACGCTGCGCCGCGCAAAACTTGTGTGGATGGATGAGGTAGACGGGCTGGGGTGGGTCATGGAGCGACTGATAGAACTCGTTCGCAGCGCCAATAATGATCAGTTCGACTTCGACGTTCGTGAGTTTTCCGAGAGTCCGCAAGTTGCAAGCTACACCGCGGCTGATGGTGGCCACTTTGCCTGGCATTCGGACATCGGGCGCGGCCCGTTAGCGGCGAAACGCAAGCTCACGCTGGTCTTACAGCTTAGCGATCCGGGGTGCTATGACGGCGGTGATTTGGAAATCATGCCAAGCGCTCAGGTTTTGACTGCCAACCGCGCCCAGGGATGCGTCAGTATCTTCCCGAGTTTTGCACTTCACCAAGTGACCCCGGTGCGCGGCGGTACCCGGCGTTCCCTGACGCTTTGGGCGCATGGCCCGTCTTTCAGGTAACCCGCTTGCCAGGATCACGGAAAACAAGCGCATCAATAGTCATCGGCATCGGGCACATTTCCAAGACGCACCAAGAACACCGGCGCGCTCACCTCGCCAGAGCCTAAATCTTCGACAATCATATAGGCATCGGCGCCCGCGCAAGTGTCGGATTGAATTGCTCTTTCCGCGCGATTTCTGGCTTCCGCTTCGGTCGAATACTGAAACTGTTTGTCGATTTTCAGACCACCTTGCATGCCCCGTGCCCCTTTGGTCGCGATATACGTCTGGCACATGTAGTGGGTCTTGGAGGAGGCGTCATTGTCGTTGGACATGATTTGAACCTAGAGAGATTTCAGGGGGGGTGGGGAACCGGAACAGCTTCTTGCGGCGCCAGAGGCCCGATTGAAAGGAGGCTCGGAGTCGCGTGCTCATACCCACATATCCTTTGTGGCCACCGAAGTCCCTTACGAAGTTCTCTTTGCATCCACAAACCCGGCATTCACCGCAAAGCAGACTGAAGGTGCAATGACTCTTCCGGCGTTCGCTGTGATGGCGCGAGGGGCCGGATTTCGCTTTGCTCTTGCCAGCAGCAATTGGTTTTCACTTGGGTCCGGGGACTTGGGCATCAACAGCCCTTTTCAAGATCACGCCCGCCGCTGACGACATGTCACGCGCGGTGCGCGGCCTCTGGCCAAGGCGGCAGCGTTCGATTATGTCCAAATGGCAAATCCAAGACGTTACGAGGCACAGATGGTCAAGATCACCTACATCGAATTCGACGGCACCGAACACGCGGTGGACGTGGCCCCCGGCCTGACGGTCATGGAAGGCGCGCGCGACAATGGCATCAACGGGATTGAAGCCGATTGCGGCGGGGCCTGTGCGTGTTCGACCTGCCACGTTTATGTGGACGCGGCCTGGGTGGCGAAATTGCCGGCCAAGGACGCCATGGAAGAGGACATGCTGGACTTCGCCTATGAGCCGGATGCCGAAAAGTCGCGCCTGACCTGCCAGATCAAGGTCACGCCAGACATGGACGGCCTGATCGTGCGTATGCCTGAGCGTCAGATCTGATGAGCATACCTGTCCGGAGACAAGTGCAGATCTGGGGCGTGCTGGGTATCCTGCTCGTCCTGGTTTTGTGGTTTCTGGGCAATGTGATCCTGCCGTTCGTGCTGGGCATGGCGCTGGCTTATTTTCTGGACCCGGTCGCAGACCGGCTGGAAACCATGGGTTTGGGCCGTGTGACTGCGACGGTGGTGATTTCCATAGTGGCGGTGTTGATCTTCGTCGTCGCGGCGCTGTCGGTCATTCCGTTGCTGGTCGAACAGATGCGCGCGCTGATTGCCTCAGCGCCGCAGTTGTTCGACGAGGCCATCCGGATATTGAACGACTATCTGCCATCGCTGGCCGATTCCGAATCGACCGTTCGGCAGTCGCTGCGCAGTCTGGGCGCGTCGATCCAGTCGCGCGGGGGCGAACTGGTGAACGCGGTGCTGGGTTCTGCGGCATCGGTGATCAACCTGATGCTGCTGATCGTCGTGGTGCCTGTGGTCACCTTCTACATGCTGCTGGACTGGGATCCGATGATCGCCCGGATCGATGCGCTGTTGCCGCGTGAGCACGCCCCGACGATCCGCAAGATCAGCAAAGATATAGACACAACCGTTGCGGCGTTCGTGCGCGGAATGGGCACTGTCTGCCTGGTGATGGGCGCCTATTACGCCATTGCCCTGATGCTGGTGGGGCTGCAATTCGGGCTGGTCGTCGGGGCGATCGCCGGGCTTGTCACCTTCATCCCTTATATCGGCGCCATACTGGGCGGCGTGCTGGCGATTGGTCTGGGGCTGTTCCAGTTCTGGGGGGATTGGGTGTCGCTGGGGCTGGTGGCGGCGATCTTTGTCGCAGGGCAGATGATCGAGGGCAACGTGCTGACGCCAAAGCTGGTGGGCCGGTCGGTGGGCTTGCACCCCGTCTGGCTGATCTTTGCGTTGTCGGTGTTTGGGGCCCTGTTCGGATTTGTTGGCATGTTGGTGGCCGTGCCGGTGGCCGCCGCCATCGGCGTCGTGATCCGCCATGGGACCGGTGCCTATCTGGACAGCGCGCTGTATCGCGGCCCACATGCTGCCGAAGGGTCAAGCCATGACCGAACACCACCGCAAAGCTGAGCAAATCCCCCTGGACTTGTCTTCCCTGCCCGCCATGGCGCGCGCGGATTTCCTGCAGGCCCCGTCGAACGCCGTGGCTTTGGCAGCGGTGGAGCGGCCCGACGGGCTGCCCGCCGGGATCATGGTGCTGACCGGACCCGAAGGGTCCGGCAAGACCCATCTGGCGCAGGTTTGGGCAGCGCAGACCGGGGCGCGCTGGCAATCGCCCCTGACCCTTGCGCAGGATTTGCCACAACTTCTGGCGCGCCGTGACGCCCCACACCCGACGCCTCCGCTGTGCATCGCACTGGATGACGCGGCCTTGATACACGGCCCCGAGGGCGAGGAAGCCCTGTTCCATCTGGTCAATCACCTGCGCGGCACAGGGCAATTGCTGCTGACCGCGCGGCGCCCGGTGCGGGACTGGGGGCTGGCGCTGCCGGATCTGATTTCCCGGCTGACGGCAGCGGCGCATGTGGCGCTGGCCGAACCGGACGAGGCGCTTCTGGGGGCTGTCCTGGTCAAGCTGTTCAACGACCGCCAATTGCGCGTGCAGCCGGCGTTGATCACGTATCTGCTCAGCCGGATGGAACGGTCGTTGGCCGCCGCTGGCGATCTTGTGGCGCGGCTGGATGCCCGTGCGTTGGAACTGGGACGCCCGGTGACGCGGTCGCTGGCGCAAGACCTCATGGCCGAAGACCTCGACAATCCCCCGCCGGGGGGCGCATGATGGTGCAACCTCCAGCCAAGACAGTGCCATGATCACCGACTTCCTTCACGCCCCCCTACCCGCCCCGACCGAACCGCCCGAAGGGTTCGATCCAACCAGTTCAGAGCGGTTCATCAACCGCGAACTGTCGTGGATCGCCTTCAACCGGCGGGTGCTGGACGAGGCCTCGAACCCACGCGTGCCGTTGCTGGAGCGCGTTCGGTTCCTGTCGATCTCGGCGACCAACCTGGATGAGTTTTACACCGTCCGCGTGGCCGGTTTGCGCGAATTGCACCGCGCCGGACACCGCGCCCCGTCGATGGATGGCAAGACACCGCACGAGCAATTGGTGCTGATCAACGAAGAGGCGCGCCAGCTTCTGGCCTGTCAGCAGGAAACCTTTGGTCATCTGCGCGAGGAAATGGAAGCCGAGCATATCTACTTGCTGGACCGCCGGGCGCTGACAGTCGAAGACAAGTTGTTTTTGAACGATTATTTCCTGTCCAACGTCTTTCCGATGCTGTCGCCCTTGGCCATCGACCCTGCGCATCCCTTCCCGTTCATCTCCAATGAGGGGTTCGCACTGGCCCTGCAAATTGAGCGACGTGCAGACGGTTTGCAGCGCAACGCGCTGTTGCCGGTGCCGCAGCAGATTGACCGCTTTATTCCGCTACCCGCCGAAAACGGATCGCTGCGCTACCTGCCGTTGGAAGAATTACTGCTGGATCAGCTTCAGGCCCTGTTTCCTGGCTACACCATGCGCAACTCTTGCGCATTCCGGGTGCTGCGGGATTCGGATATGGAGGTCGAGGAAGAAGCCGAAGACCTGGTGCGTGAATTCGAGGTCGCTCTCAAACGGCGCCGCAGGGGGGAAGTGGTGCGTCTGAAATTGACCGCCGGCGCCCATCAGGACCTGCGCGACATGATCATGCACGAGTTGGAGGTTTTCCCCGACGAGGTCGTCGAGGTCACCGGCCTTTTGGGTATGGCGGACCTGAGTGAACTGGTCGTCGACGCCCGCCGGGATTTGCAGTGGCCGCCCTTCACCCCTCGTGTGCCCGAACGGGTGCAGGATCACGATGGCGACATGTTCGCTGCGATCCGGCAAAAGGACATGCTGCTGCATCACCCCTATGAAACCTTCGACATGGTGGTGCGCTTCCTGGAACAAGCCGCGCGCGACCCGAATGTGCTGGCGATCAAGCAAACCTTGTACCGCACGTCGCGTGACAGCCCCATTGTGGCGGCGTTGTGCGAAGCCGCAGAGGCGGGCAAGTCCGTGACGGCCTTCGTGGAGTTGAAAGCACGGTTCGATGAAGCCGCGAATATCCGCCAGTCACGCCGGCTGGAACGCGCGGGCGCGCATGTGGTGTATGGCTTCATTCACTACAAGACCCACGCAAAAATCTCGGCCGTCGTCCGGCGTGAGGGGGACCGGCTGGTCACTTACACCCATTACGGCACCGGCAACTACCATCCGATCACCGCGCGCATTTACACCGATCTGAGCTTTTTTACCTGCGATCCCCCTTTGGGACGTGATGCGGCGCGGGTTTTCAACTACCTGTCAGGCTATGCGGAACCGGCGATGCTGGAAAACCTTGCGATCTCGCCCTTGACGTTGAAAAGCCGCTTGTTGGAACTGATCGCGAAGGAAGCCGAGCACGCCCGCGCGGGCCACCCGGCCACGATTTGGGCCAAGATGAATGCACTGGTCGAGCCGGATGTCATTGATGCGCTCTATGCCGCCTCGCAGGCAGGCGTGCGGATCGAATTGGTGATCCGCGGCATTTGTTGCCTGCGCCCGGGGCTGCGTGGATTGTCCGAGAATATCCGCGTGAAATCGATCGTCGGACGATTTCTGGAGCATTCGCGCATCGTTTGTTTCGGGTCCGGTTACGCGTTGCCCGACCACGAACATTCACGCGTGTTCTTTTCGTCGGCTGACTGGATGGGCCGAAATTTGTTGCGACGGGTGGAGACGCTGGTCGAGGTGGTCAACCCCACGGTCAAGGCGCAGATCGTGCAGCAAGTCATGGCCGCCAACCTGCAGGACACGGCACAAAGTTGGGTGCTGGATGGCAGCGGGCGCTACAATCGCACCCTGCCCGCCCCCGGCAGCGATGCCGACGCGCAGATGTTCAGCTGTCACCGTTTTTTCATGGCCAACCCATCCCTTTCGGGGCGTGGATCGGCCGGGGCGCGGGACGTGCCGAAACTGGCACATTCGGGCGACTGATCGGGTGCATCCGCCAGATCTGCGCTGCTGCGTCCTGAAGCGCTGTTGACCCGGGTGCGCTGCGCGGGTCACATAAGCTTGGACGACCAGAATCAAAAAGGCAGGACATGGATACCTCCACCGAGCCCATGACCCCACAGCCCACGCCGGACATGGCAACGCAATCCGCCCCCGGCGCCGGGTCCGATCCCGGCATCACCCCGAATGCCCCACTGAAACCCGGGGGCACACCCACCCCGATCCGGGGATATTTTCAGCAGCCTTTGTTCAACACTGATGCAATTCGCGGGCTTGAACGCGTTGGGGTGATTGATGTCGGGTCAAACTCGGTGCGGATGGTGGTGTTTGACGGCGCCGCCCGCTCACCTGCCTATTACTTCAACGAAAAGATCTTGTGTGGGTTGGGCCGGGGTCTTGCGGAAACCGGCGTTCTGAACCCCGAAGGGCGCCAACGCGCGCTGGCGGCGATCAAGCGGTTCTCGATTCTGGCCGATGAAATGCAGGTAACCAGCCTGACCATGGTGGCGACTGCCGCCGTGCGTGAGGCCCGTGACGGCGAGGACTTCAAGACCGACGTGGAATTGGGCACGGGCGTCGAAATGCGCATCATCGACGGCACCGAAGAGGCCCGCCTGTCAGCACAAGGCGTTCTGCTGGGCTGGCCGGGCGCGCGCGGATTGGTCTGTGATATCGGCGGATCGTCCATGGAACTGGCCGAAGTCGGCGACAATACGGTCGGCCGCCGGGTCAGTTCACAACTGGGCCCGTTTCGCCTGCAACAGATCAAAGGTGGGCGCAAAGGCATACGTGATCATGTTTCGCTCACCCTCAAGGACCTGAAAGACGTGGTCGGCGATACCCATGACACGCTGTATCTGGTCGGCGGGTCCTGGCGGGCGTTCGCACGATTGGACATGGAACGTCGCGGTTATCCGCTGACGGTGCTGCATGAATATGAGATGTCACCCAAGTCCATCCGAAAGACCATTGATTGGGTGGAAAAACTGGATCTGAAAGAACTGCGCAACCGCACCGGCATTTCGCCTGAACGGCTGTCGCTGGTTCCCCTTGCCACCGTGGTGTTGCGCAAGATGCTGCAAACCTTCAAGCCGCAGCGCGTCTACATTTCCAGCTATGGCATCCGCGAAGGCATCCTGTTCGAGCAAATGAACGACGACCTGCGCGCAGCCGATCCCTTGATCGAAGCCTCGCGCCATCTGGAAAGCGTCAACGCCCGCGTGCCCGGATTTGGCCGGAAGCTGTACTATTTCCTCAAACCGCTGTTTCGCAGCGCATCCGCAGATCGCATGCGGCTGATCCGTGCCGCCTGCCTGCTGCATGACGTGAATTGGCGTGCCCACCCAGATTACCGGTCCGAAAGCTGCTTTGACACCGCCACCCGCGCCAACCTGGGCGGATTGGACCACAAAGGCCGCGTGTATCTGGGCCTGGCGTTGATGAACCGCTACAAGAATTCCGGCACCAACAGCCGCCTGACACCCCTGCTCACACTGCTGTCCGAATCCGAGATTCGCCATGCAATCATGATCGGCCGTGCCATTCGGTTCGGGGCCATGCTGTCGGTCTCTGGCCCTGAGGCGGCCGGGGAGCTTCGCTATTTCCCCAAGAAGGAAGTGCTGGAACTGATCTTGCACCCCTCTCGCAAGGACCTGTTCGGCGAGGTGGCCGAACAACGGTTTCAGTCGCTGGCCAAGACGCTGGGCGTGGATACCAAGTTGCGCGTTGCGCGTGTGCAAAGTTCAATGGGCGGGGCCAGCGACGCGTCTCAGGACAGGTTTTCGGGTTTTGTGCCGCTGTCGGACGGTTGACTGCGGCGGATCAAGACATCGCCCGCCGGCAGAATTTTTAGGCGCACGTCGGCCTGACAGATCCCCAAGGCGGTGGCCAAACCCCACACAACCGGGGCCATATCGCCCGGCATGTCCCGCAAGAGCCGCGTGATGCAGGCCGCAGGTCAGGCGGCCAGACGCTCCTGCACAACTTCCCACGCACGGTTCAAGGATTTCAGCCGTTCTTCGGCCAGTTGAACAGCCTCATCCGGCACACCGCGCGCCCGCAAAGCGTCAGGGTGGCTCTCGCGCACCAATCGCCGATACGCGGATTTCGCCGCTTGCAGATCAGCTTCCGGCGTCAACTCCAACATGTCGAACGGGTCCGGGTCCGACCCCGGCACGAAACGCCCGAGCATTACGCGAAAACAGCGGTCTCCCAGCCCAAAGGCCTCGGCCACGTCACGCAAAAACGCCTCCTCGGCAGGGTGAAACGTGCCATCGGCCATGGCGACCAGGAACAGCCCTTCCAATAGATCCCGCAAGACGGGATCGCCAGGCGGAAACAGGCCCGCAATTTTGCGGGCATAGGCATCAAAGCCCGCAACATCCTGTCGCGCCAGATTGAAAATCCGCGCTGCGTTCTTCTCTTCGCTCGCCGGAATGGTGAACACGGCCCGGAACATGGCGACCTCATCGCGGGTCACCGTGCCATCGGCCTTGGCCAGTTTCGCACCCAGGGCAATCACACCGATGGTAAAGGCGACACTGCGCTCAGGCGGCGCGCGCAACTGGTCAAAGACCGCGCTCAGCGGGTCACCCGCCCGCAAGCGTTCCAAAGCAGCCGTGATCCGTGACCAAAGTGACATGCGCCCATTTTACGCCCCTTCGACCGGTTTGCCCATGCACCTTACAGCATTTTCTGCATCAGGATCAGGTCGTGAACCTCGCCGAACTTCACGCCCGCAGCGGGGATACGCCCCACCTGCCCAAACCCAAGTGCCGCATGAAACGCCACGCCCGCCGGATTTGCCCCACTGATTGCAGCGATCAACATGCGGTGCCCCTGGGACTGTGCCCTTGCGCAGAGCGCGTCCATCAAGACCCGCCCAACTCCACGCCCCTGCAATCCGTCCTGAACCAGGATGCTGTGCTCCAGACATCCCACATACCCCGGCCCTGCGCGAAACTGCGCCCAGGTAGCGAACCCCAAAACCTGCCCGTCCTTTTCGGCCACCAGAAACCCGAACCCGGAACGCTGGCGTTCTGCAATCATTGCGCTGATCACGGCCTCGGTCTTGGTCTGATCGGTGAATGTCGCGGCACTGCCGGTGATGACCGCATTCCAGATCACGCAAATACCGGCCGCATCCCCGGCACGGGCGTCCCGCAAGATCACAGCCACCGCTCCCCCTCGGGTGTCTGAAAGCGGGCCCGTATCACAGGTGCTGTGCCAAACTCCACCTCACATCGCGGGTCATCGATGCACCCGTCCAGTGCCTGCCGCAGCCCATCTGCATCGGGGTGAACCAGCTGCAGGCCGGTCAGGCGCAGCCCGTGATCGGGTAACCCCACCGCCGGATGGTGCGGCCCCTCCCAGGCGATCATTGCAGGAAACAAGTTGTGCCAGGGCCAAGGTCCGACGTCCGGCACCGCCATGCGCCATCGCAAATCCCCTCGGGACAAGGCCAGTTGTGACCCGCACCCGGCGGGCGCATCCGCCAACGCCTGTGTCAGATCGGGCACGCGCACGACCCAGGCGCAGACCTCGGGCTGTGCGGGCGGGGCATCCAGACCGAACCAGCGCGACCGATCCGGCAAGGCTGCCACGGGATCCACGGCGATCACCTCCAGATACGCGTCTGGCCCCAACGACAGCAGGCGGTTGTGCGTGCCCATCATGGGATGCGCCCCACCCGGGGCCAGCGGCACGCCAAGCGCGGCCTCGACAAATGCCGCACCGGCCTCCAACGTTGGGGCCCGCACCGCCAGATGATCCAATGTCGCTCGGCAGTGCTGCATCTTTGTGCTCCAAATATCCCGCAGGGTGAATTGGCCTTCGGCCAAGAGGGGGCGCGCAGCCCCCTTTCGCCCAAATATCGCGTGGGGGGCAACGCCCCCCTCCGTTTCATACGTCGGGACGCTTAGCCGCGGGCCTTGCGGATCAGACGCAAGATGTCGCGCGCAGCATTGGGAATGTTGGTGCCCGGCCCGAAGATCGCCTTGACCCCGTTGTCGTACAAGAACTGATAGTCCTGCTGCGGGATCACACCGCCGCAGATCACCAGGATATCACCTGCTCCCGCGTCTTTCAGCGCCTGCACCAGCTTTGGCGCCAACGTCTTGTGGCCTGCCGCCTGGCTGGAAATGCCGATAACATGCACGTCGTTGTCAATGGCGTCCTGCGCAGCTTCTTCGGGTGTTTGGAACAGCGGGCCGACATCCACGTCGAAGCCGATGTCAGCGAAGGCCGTGGCGATGACCTTGGCGCCCCGGTCATGGCCGTCTTGACCCATCTTGACCACCAACATGCGCGGGCGGCGGCCTTCTTCCTCGGCGAAGGCTTCAACGTCGGCTTGTATGGCGGCAAAGCCCTCGTCGCCCTCATATGCGGCGCCATATACGCCCGCCAGTGTTTTGACTTCGGCGCGGTGGCGGCCGAACACTTTTTCCATGCTCATGCTGATTTCTCCAACGCTGGCGCGCGCACGCGCGGCATCAACGGCGCCCTCCAGAAGGTTTCCCCCGTCACGCGCACGGCGTTCCAGTTCGGCCAGTGCGGCGGCGCAGGCGGCCTCGTCGCGCGTCGCGCGGATTTGCTTCAGGCGTGCGATCTGGCCTTCGCGGACCTTCACGTTGTCGATGTCCAGAATGTCGATCGGGTCTTCTTCGTCCAGACGGTACTTGTTGACGCCGACAATCACCTCTTCGCCGCGGTCGATCATGGCTTGACGCCGCGCCGCAGATTCCTCGATCCTGAGCTTGGGCATGCCACTGGCAACCGCCTTGGTCATGCCTCCCATTTCTTCAACTTCGCAGATCAGTTTCCACGCCTCATCCGCCAGATCAGATGTCAGTTTTTCAACATAATAGGATCCCGCCAAAGGATCGATGACCTTCGTCACGCCGGTCTCCTCTTGCAGGATCAGCTGCGTGTTGCGGGCGATGCGGGCGCTGAATTCGGTGGGCAGCGCGATGGCTTCGTCCAGCGCGTTGGTGTGCAGGGACTGCGTGCCGCCCAGCGCCGCGGCCATGGCCTCATAGGCGGTGCGCACAACATTGTTGTAGGGGTCCTGTTCCTGCAACGACACGCCCGAGGTCTGGCAGTGGGTGCGCAGCATTGAGCTGCCGGGCTTTTGCGGATTGAATTCAGACATGATGCGATGCCACAGCAAGCGCGCCGCGCGCAGCTTTGCGGCCTCCATGAAGAAATTCATGCCAATGGCAAAAAAGAAGCTCAACCGCCCGGCGAATTTGTCGACGTCCATGCCCCGCTCAATCGCGGCGCGCACATATTCGCGTCCGTCCGCCAGCGTATAGGCCAGTTCTTGCACCAGGTTCGCACCGGCTTCCTGCATGTGGTAGCCGGAAATCGAGATCGAGTTGAATTTCGGCATCTCGTTCGAGGTGTATTCGATGATATCCGCGATGATCCGCATCGAAGGTTCGGGCGGGTAAACATAGGTGTTGCGTACCATGAATTCCTTCAGAATGTCGTTCTGAATGGTGCCCGACAGAAGCGCGCGGTCCACGCCCTGCTCCTCGCCCGCGACAATGAAATTCGCCAGGATCGGGATCACCGCGCCATTCATCGTCATCGACACGCTGACCTTTTCCAGCGGAATGCCGTCAAACAGGATTTTCATGTCCTCGACGCTGTCAATCGCCACACCCGCCTTGCCGACATCGCCTTCGACGCGCTCATGATCGCTGTCATAGCCCCGATGCGTGGCCAGATCGAAGGCAACCGACACGCCCTGCTGCCCGGCGGCCAGCGCCTTGCGGTAAAAGGCGTTCGACTCCTCGGCGGTCGAGAACCCGGCGTATTGGCGGATCGTCCAGGGACGGCCCGCATACATCGTGGCGCGCGGACCCCTGGTAAAGGGCGCAATGCCGGGAACCGTGCCCAAATGTGCCAACCCGTCGGTGTCTGCTTCGGTATACAATGGCTTGACCGGGATCCCTTCCAGTGTATTCCACGTCAGATCCTCGATGCTGCGCCCGCGCAGTTCCTTGGCGGCCAAGGCTTCCCATTGTGTGCGCTTGTCGGTGGTGTCGGTCATGACGGACTCCTTGCTTCTGGGGGCTGTGCGATCAGGTGCGCAGCGAATTCATAACGATCACTGGTGTTTTTCCGGCGCAGCGCCCTATATCTGACAGACAAGGAGACACGACACCGATGAAATCAGTTCTGTACGGGGTTCTATTTGGGATGCTGGCCACCGCCCCGGTGGCCGCACAAGACACACCAACGCCATCGGCCAACGTGCCGGCTGACGCTGTCGCAGAGGCCGTGCAAACGCTGCAAATCCTGGATGCGACGGGGATCGATCCCGACGATTTCCTGTGGGATCGGCGGATTGTGGCGGTGCTGGCCGCATCGCCGCGCGACCCTGCGTTCATTCGGCAGATGGAGGACATTCGCGCACAGCAAGCTGACCTGCTGGAGCGCGATGTCGTGGTGTTGTTCGATGCCGATCGAAATTCCGGGAGCCTGCTGCGCCAGATGCTGCGTCCGCGCGGGTTCATGCTGGCAATCATCGAGAAGGACGGGCAGATCAAACAGCGCCGTCCGTCGCCGCGCGATGTGAGGGAGATATCCGCCGCCATCGACCATTTTCCGCTGCGCAGGCAAGAATTCCTGGAACGCAATCCGGCGGGGCGATGATCTGAATGATCTGCGTCGCGGGGACTGCCGTCCCCGGTCGGCTGCGCCGCCCCCCCCTGCGAGTATTTCAGGAAAGATGAAGCCGGTGCGCGGCGCAAGTTGAGATGCGACGCGCCAGACATCTCATTCGAACTCCATGATCACGTCGTCTACGGCCATCGATCCGCCGACTTCGGCGTTGATTTTCCGGACCACGCCCTTCTTTTCGGCGCGCAGGATGTTTTCCATCTTCATCGCTTCGACGGTGCACAAGGCCTGGCCCTCAAAAACCTCCTCGCCCTCGGCCACCGACAGCTTGACCACAAGGCCCGGCATCGGGCACAGCAGCAATTTCGATGTATCGGGCGGCAGCTTTTCGGGCATCAACTTGGCCAGTTCTGCCTGGCGCGGCGTGCGGGTGTGCACTTTCAGGTCCGCACCGCGCACGCGGATACGGTAGCCGCCCGAAATGCGGCCCACTTTCAGAACCAATGGTTGTCCGTCAATCAACAGACGCGCCAACGACTGACCGGGCGTCCAGTCAGATTCGACGCGCATTGATCCGCCATCGGCAAAGTCGATATCGGCGCCGCCCCGGTCAGCGCGGATGGTCACGGCAAAATCCGTGCCCTGCAGCGAGACGACCCATTTGTCCCCCACCTTGCGCTCATGGTTGTCCATTCGCCCCGACACCCGCGTGCGGCGAATTTCCGCGACGCGGTTCATCGCTGCTGCCGCCGCAGCAACGCGCTTCAGCGTTGCATCAGGAAGTGCAACACCCTGGAAGCCATCGGGAAACTCTTCCTCGATAAACGCGGTGGTAATGTCGCCCGAGGCGAATTTCGGATGATCCATAACCGCCGAGCAGAAGGGCAGATTGTGCCCGATACCCTCAACCTCGAACGTGTCCAGCGCCACGCGCATTTCTTCAATCGCATCGGCGCGGGTTGGGGCCCATGTGCACAATTTGGCAATCATCGGGTCGTAATACATGCTGATCTCGCCGCCCTCAAAGACGCCAGTATCGTTGCGTACGATCCCGCCAGACGCCGTCGTCCCTTCGACCGGTGGGCGGTAGCGGGTCAGCCGGCCGATAGAGGGCAGGAAGTTGCGATACGGGTCTTCAGCGTAGAGGCGGCTTTCCATGGCCCAGCCGTTGATCTTCAGGTCCGACTGCTGGAACGGCAAGGCTTCGCCATGCGCCACACGGATCATCTGCTCAACCAGATCCACACCGGTGATCAACTCCGTTACCGGATGCTCCACCTGCAAGCGGGTGTTCATTTCGAGGAAGTAGAAATTCTTGTCACTATCAACGATGAATTCCACGGTGCCCGCGCTGGTATAGCCCACGGCCTGTGCCAGCGCGACGGCTTGTTCGCCCATCGCCTTGCGTGTTGCATCGTCCAGGAAGGGGCTGGGAGCTTCTTCGATAACCTTTTGATTGCGGCGCTGGATCGAGCATTCGCGCTCGTGCAGGTAAACGCAATTGCCATGTTTGTCGGCCAGCACCTGGATTTCGATATGGCGCGGTTGCGTGACAAACTTCTCGATGAAGATCCGGTCGTCGCCAAAGCTGCTGGCGGCTTCGTTCTTCGACGATTGAAACCCCTCGCGCGCCTCGTCATCATTCCACGCGATGCGCATGCCCTTGCCGCCCCCCCCGGCAGAGGCTTTGATCATCACCGGATAGCCGATCTGATTGCTGATCTTCACCGCGTCTTCGGCATCTTCGATCAGGCCCATGTAGCCGGGCACGGTGCTGACACCAGCTTCCTGCGCGATCTTTTTCGAGGTGATCTTGTCACCCATCGATTCAATGGCGGGGCTGGGCGGGCCGACAAATGCGACGCCTTCGGCCTCCAGCGCCTCGGCGAATTTCATGTTCTCAGACAGGAAGCCATAGCCCGGGTGTACGGCTTCGGCGCCGGTCTGGCGCACGGCCTGCATCACCTTGTCGATGATGATATAGGACTGGTTCGCCGGTGGCGGGCCAATATGAACGGCCTCATCGGCCATTTTGACGTGCAGCGCGTTTCGGTCGGCATCGGAATAGATGGCGACGGTTGCGATGCCCATCTTGCGGGCCGATTTGATGACACGGCAGGCGATCTCGCCCCTGTTGGCGATCAGGATCTTCTTGAACATTCTCACTCCCCCAGACCCGATCGGGCCCTGCAATGAACGGATGGATACCGGGCGCTGTCGCACCCTGAATTAACTGTGACTGGGCGGCGGTTTGGATGCGTCATGCGTCGTCATCCTCCACTTCGACCTGATCGGCGCCGCCCGAGAAGACCTCAGGGAAGCTGATCTGAGCGCAGGAGACATCAATGCGCAGCAGGGCATCGTAGCTGGCTGGATCGAAGGGATCTTCGGCGCGTACGACCTCGCGGTCCAAGAGCCAGGACAGGCGCCCGGCGTCCAGGTTCCCACGCTCAAAAGGGTCGTCGCCGAAATGCGCCCACAACGCGGCCAGAAATCCCGCGTCGGCGCGGCGGTCGGCAGCGCGGCGGTCGGCAAACCGGCGGCGCGCGGTCAGCGGCGTGGCACCGCCCTTATTGGCGCGGCGAATTGTGAATTGAAAGTCGGTGCCGGGCAAACGCCCGGGAAAGCCGCGGTGCTTCAGCATGGCATTCCCCCGGTTGCAGGTTGGAAAAACGCCGAAACAGCGGGCATGCAAACGGGCGGCGCCAAAGCCGGCACCGCCCGTCGGATCACACGGTCAAACGTGAAATCAGTTGTATTTGGTCGTGACCGGCTCGACGTAAATCGGTTGCGGTGCGGGTTCGACCATGACGAATTCTTCCTGGCGGCTTTGGTTGCAGCCGGCCAGGACAGACAGGCCGAAAACAGCCGTAAGGGCTGCGATGGTGATTTTGGACATGCGATACTCCTGCTCTCTGCACGCCCCGGTCGCTGGGCTGCCCCAAGGCTCCGGATGCTTATATTCACACAAGCAGACGTGCCTGTGTTGAAAGCGACCATATCCCATTCCGGGGGTATATGCCAGTTTTTCCGTTCAAACATGGGGGCTTGCAAGCCGTTCTGTTGCCAAGTCGCACCAATGGGTGCAGTCAGGAAGGTCAAAAAATCAACATCTGGTGGAAGTGCCGGGCACGCCCCTCAGATGCTGGGGGGGCATCCCGCCGGGTTACAGCGGGATGTTGTCATGCTTTTTCCATGGATTTGTCAGCTTCTTGTTGCGCAAGCTGGCAAACGCACGTGCGACGCGGCGGCGGGTGCCGCGCGGTTGAATCACCTCGTCGATGAACCCGCGTTCGGCGGCAACGAAAGGATTGGCAAAGCGGGCTTCATAATCTGCCGTGTGCTGCGCCAGCTTTTCGGCATCGCCCAGATCCGCGCGGTGAATGATTTCGGTCGCGCCCTTGGCCCCCATCACCGCGATTTCGGCGGTCGGCCAGGCGTAGTTGAAATCCCCGCGCAGGTGCTTCGAGGCCATCACGTCATACGCCCCGCCATAGGCCTTGCGGGTGATCACTGTCACCTTCGGCACAGTGGCTTCGCCGTAAGCAAACAACAGCTTTGCGCCGTGCTTGATGACACCACCGTATTCCTGGCTGGTGCCGGGCAGGAAGCCGGGCACATCGACCAGCGTCAGGATCGGAATTTCGAACGCATCGCAGAACCGCACGAAACGCGCGGCCTTGCGTGAACTGTCGATATCCAGACACCCGGCCAGCACCATCGGCTGGTTGGCGACAACACCGACGCTTTGCCCTTCAAGACGAATGAACCCGGTGATGATGTTCTTGGCGTAATCTGCCTGGATCTCGTAGAAATCCCCTTCATCCCCGATCTTCAGGATCAGTTCCTTCATGTCATAAGGCGTGTTGGCGTTGTCGGGGATCAATGTGTCCAGGCTGTCTTCGATCCGGTTGGGATCATCGAAGAACGGGCGCACCGGCGGCTTTTCGCGGTTGTTCAGCGGCAAGTAGTCGATCAGGCGGCGCACTTCGGTCAACGCCTCCACATCGTTTTCGAACGCCCCATCGGCAACCGAGGACTTCTTGGTGTGTGTGCTCGCCCCGCCCAACTCTTCGGCGGTGACGATTTCGTTGGTGACCGTTTTCACCACGTCGGGGCCGGTGACGAACATGTACGATGAATCGCGCACCATGAAGATGAAGTCGGTCATCGCCGGGCTGTACACCGCCCCACCGGCACATGGGCCCATGATCACGCTGATCTGCGGCACCACACCGCTGGCCATGATGTTGCGTTGGAACACATCGGCATAGCCCGCCAACGATGCAACGCCTTCCTGGATGCGTGCCCCGCCAGAATCGTTCAGACCGATCACCGGCGCGCCATTCTGGATCGCCATATCCATGATCTTGCAGATTTTCTGCGCATGGGTTTCAGACAGCGACCCACCGAACACGGTGAAATCCTGACTGAAGACATAGACCATGCGGCCGTTGACCGTGCCCCAGCCCGTCACCACGCCATCGCCCGAGGGGCGGTCTTTTTCCATGCCGAAGTCGGTGCAGCGATGCGCGACGAACATGTCGAATTCTTCAAACGAATCTTCATCGAGCAGCAATTCGATGCGCTCTCGGGCCGTCAGCTTGCCCTTGGCGTGTTGGCTGTCGATCCGACGCTGACCTCCGCCCAGCCGTGCAGTCTCGCGGCGGTTGTCCAGCTCTTGCAGAATGTCCTTCATGGGGCCTCTCCTCGGATTTGCGTGCAATCTACGGCTGGCGCGCAGGAAGGGAAAGCAAAATAGAGGATATTTGCAAAGCAGTTGCCAGACATCACTTGCGAATTGCAAACTTGCAAACTCTCAAAGCCTTCGCCCCCCACGTAAGTTTGCGCAGCTTGCCTTGGGTTCCGCCCCCCTGGCAGCGCCACCCAGGTTGCCCCAACGTGCGTGGCATAATCGCTGGACTTCAATCACAGGCGTCAATACACTTGTGAAATGAATAGCGCCGTTCCGCGGTTCCTTGATCGGACCTCCCCCCCGCATATCTTCACCTTGATGCTCATTGCCGGCACGGCCGCGATGGCAATGAACATCTTTGTGCCCTCGCTGCCCAATATGGCCGCGTATTTTGACGCTGAATACAGTTTCATGCAGCTGTCAATTTCCGCCTATCTGGCCACAAGCGCGCTGCTGCAGCTGGTCATCGGGCCGATCTCGGACCGCTACGGGCGCCGACGGGTGCTGCTGATTGGCATGGGGGTGTTCGTTGCCGCCAGCATCGGCACCATTCTGGCCCCCAACGCCGAGGTCTTTCTGGCCTTTCGAATGCTGCAAGCTGCGATTGCCACCGGCATGGCCCTCAGCCGCGCCATTGTGCGCGATATGGTCGACGAGGCCCGCGCGGCATCAATGATCGCCTATGTGACGCTGGGCATGTCGATCGTGCCGATGATCTCGCCCATCGTTGGCGGGTATCTTGACGAGGTGTTCGGCTGGCAAGCAAACTTCGCATTGCTGCTGGCTTTGGGCATCATCGTCTGGGCGCTGACCTATGCCGATCTGGGTGAAACCGCGGTGTCCCGGCCCACCAGCTTCAAGGCACAAGTCCGCGAATATCCCGAATTGCTGCGCTCACCACGGTTCTGGGGATACGTGATGACGACGGCGTTCACCTCGGGCATCTTCTTTGCCTATCTGGGCGGCGCGCCCTTTATCGGCACGGTGCTTTATGACCTCAGCCCCAGTGGTCTGGGCTTCTTCTTTGCCATATCGGGACTTGGATATGGCTTGGGGAATTTCTTTTCGGGGCGCTATTCCATGCGGATCGGCACGACGCGCATGATCTTGTTCGGAACCATTGCCATGACGACAGGGCTGAGCTTGCAGATGCTGGCGTTGTTGTTTGACGCCTTCGGGGCTGCGGGGTTCTTCGTGCCGTTCTTGATGGTGGCGATGGGCAACGGCATGGTTCTGCCCAGTTCGAACGCCGGGATGTTGTCGGTGCGCCCGCATCTGGCGGGGTCGGCGGCGGGGCTTGGCGGGGCCATCATGATCGGCGGCGGCGCGGCGCTTTCGGCATTGTCCGGCGCGGTATTGTCCGTCGACACGGGCGCTTGGCCGTTGATGATCATCATGGGGCTGTCACTTGCCGGGGCAATCGTCTCCATCATCCTGGTGATCCGCCGAAATCGGCGTTTGGCCGGCTAAGGCTTTTCTTCACGGGTTTGCAAAGATAGCGTGCCAGTGTTGCAAAGCCCCGGAGGGTCCATGGCGGTTCAAAAATTATACGCAGGCGCAAAGCTGCGGGAAATTCGCACGCGGCTGGAATTGACGCAAAAGGAATTCGCCGCGCGTTTGGGCGTCTCTTTGCCGTATCTCAACCAGATGGAGAACAACAACCGCCCCGTTTCAACGGCAGTTGTTTTGGCTTTGGCCCGGGAATTCGGAACCGATGTGACCGAATTGTCCACCGGCGACAGCGAACGAATGGTGTCCGACCTGCGTGAGGCCTTGGCCGATCCCGTCTTCCCCACACCGCCACCGACCGCCGCCGACTTGCGGCTCGTGGCCTCGAACGCGCCTGGCGTGGCGCGGGCGCTGCTGGCCCTGCACCGCGCTTACCGCGAGGCGCATGAGCGTCTGGCCTCGCTGGATGAGGCGCTGGGGCGCGACGATCAGGTGCTCAGCGCGTCGCCGTGGGAAGAGGTGCGTGACTTCTTTCATTACTGCGACAACTATATCGACGCGGTGGACCGTGCCGCCGAAAATTTCGCACAAGGGCCGGACAGCATCGAAACCCGGGCCGCCAAACTGTTGGAACGCCGCGGGATCAGCTTGCAGTTTTCCGATACTGGAATGCTCAGGCGCTACGATTCCCAGCGCCAGATCCTCACTTTATCAACAAAAGCATCTGCAGCGACCCGGAGGTTTCAAATCCTGCATCAGGTGGCCCTGCTGACCCAGAATGAGTTGTTGGACGCGACCCTGGACCTGGCGCGGTTCCGGTCAGCCGATGCGCGCGACATCGCCAAGATCGGTTTGGCAAATTATTTCGCCGGGGCCGCCTTGCTGCCCTATCGCCAGTTCCTGTCAGCGGCTCAGGACAGCCGCCATGATCTGGAGGTGCTGGCCGATCAGTTCGGGGCCTCGATCGAGCAGGTCGCACATCGGTTGTCCACTTTACAGCGCCCGGGAGCCAAAGGCGTGCCGTTCTTTTTTGTCCGTGTCGATCAGGCGGGCACCATCACCAAGCGCCATTCCGCGACGCGCTTGCAATTTGCCCGGTATGGCGGTGCGTGTCCGTTGTGGAACGTGCATCAGGCGTTCGAGACGCCGGGCCGGTTTTTGCGCCAGCTGGCCGAAACGCCGGATGGGGTTCGGTATTTCTGCCTGGCGCGCGATGTGTCCAAGCAAGGGGGGTCGTTTCGGGCCCCGGTGCGGCGCTATGCCATCGGGCTGGGCTGTGAAATACGCCATGCCGAGGCGCTGACCTATGCCGACGATATGGATCTGACCAACCCTCAAGCCTTTGAACCCATCGGCATTTCTTGCCGCATCTGCGCGCGCCCGGACTGTCATCAACGCTCTGTTCCGCCGCTGGAACAGGGGTTGCGGATTGATTTTGACCGGCGGGGTGTCCTGCCTTACAGCATTGACCGCCAGCAAAACTAACAACAAAACGGGCCGCATTTGCGGCCCGAAGGAGTGTTTGGCCAGCCGTGTTCAGCCCCGGCTGAGCATCTGCGCGATCTCGTCTTTCAGCGCCAGTCGGCTTTTGCGCAGTTCGGTCTGATGCTCATCGGACATCGGTTCAACATTGGTTTCGGCGCGGTGCACCTTGGCGTTGACCTCATGATAGTCGTCGAACAGCTTTGCAAAATGTGCGTCGGTCTGTTTGAGCGCGTGCATTTTGTCCACGTCAGCGGGAAACTCTTCGGCCAGTTCATGGGGGGTGTGCGACATTGTTTTCTCCGTTTTATGCGTCGAACTCTCGGATCCCATGATAGCCGCCACCACGCCGTGTTGCCCTTGATCTGGATCACACCCGGCGGGCAAAGATTAAGTGCGTTGATGGCCTGGTTGGCGGACGTCGGCGTGCTACCTGGCCGCAGCGCGCCAGCCCGCCGCAAGGGCCTCTTGGGCGGAACAAAACCACCGTTCTCCTCGATTGGGGTCGATGCGGGTGCGGTCATAGTCGCGTTGACCAGGCACATGGAAAATCCGCCCATTGGCCGAGATGTTGCCCTTGATCACGCAAGCACCCGGCGAGGCCAAAGCCTGCGCTGTTGAAAACCGGCTCTGGGCCTCGGATCGACCGCGCCGCGCCGCGCGGTACGCAGCCGGGTCAACAGCGCCCCGACTACTTTGACGCCAGATGCCGCGACTGTCGGCACGGGCTGCGGTTTCTTGCGGGACGTACACCGAAGAATAGCGGCGATAGGCCGTCGCAGCGCCTGCGTCCACCATAGCGGCCCCCAGATCCCCATGCCCGGCGTCGCACTGTCCAACGACCCGGCCATAGCGATCGGTTCCCTGGTCCGTGCATGTCACAGGTCCATCGGCCAGCGCCTGCAGCATGTCGCGGGACCAATGGCCACAGTCCCAATCCCCATGCGGGGTTGCACAGGTTTGTGACATTTCGGGCGCGTCGATCCCAAAGAGCCGCACGCGCACGGCCCCATGCACGTCTGCACTGGCGACGAGGGGCGAAACCCCAAGTGCCATCATCAGAAGGAACCGTGAACAAAGCCTTGACATGCCCCCGGTCTACGGGCTGCAAAGGCTGCGCTCAAGAGCGCAGTCAGACCTTCGTTAATTTTTGCTTAACGCCTGACCCCTCACCGCTGCGAGCTTTGCCAGTCAGGGTTGACCCATGGCTGCAAATTCAGTGCCGGCAAGGGATCACGCCCCAGAATATGGTCGGCCATCTTCTCGCCGACCATGATCGAGGGGCCGTTCAGATTGCCGTTGGTAATGCGTGGAAAAATCGAACTGTCGGCCACGCGCAAGCCATCAACACCGATCACCCGACCTTGCGGGTCCACCACTGACATCGGGTCATCCGCGCGCCCCATCTTTGCCGTTCCACACGGATGATAGGCGCTTTCGGCGTGCTCGGTAATGAATGCATCCAGATCGGCATCGCTTTGTGCGGCGCTGCCCGGCTGGATTTCATGCTTGGTGTAGTGCGCGATTGCCGGTTGCGCCATGATTTCGCGCGTCAGACGTAAACAGGTGCGAAATTCCACCCAGTCATCGGGGTGCGACATGTAGTTGAAGCGGATTTCGGGTGCGGCCACCGGATCGTTGGATTTCAGCCGCACCGTGCCGCGCGACTTCGAGCGCATCGGGCCGGTATGGGCCTGAAACCCGTGCCCCTCGGCCACTGCCTTGCCATCATACCGCACGGCAATCGGCAGGAAATGATACTGAATGTCCGGATAGGTCACGCCCGCCGCCGACCGAATGAAGCCGCAGCTTTCGAACTGGTTCGATGCGCCCGGCCCGGTGCCAAACAATAGCCACTGCGCGCCCACCCATGCCTTGCCCCACAGGTTCCAGTATTTGAACAGCGAGATCGGATCCTTGGTGGAAAATTGCATATAGATTTCAAGGTGATCTTGCAGGTTTGAGCCCACGCCGGGCCGGTCGGCGACCACCTCGATGCCGTGTTCGGCCAGATGCGCGCCGGGGCCGATCCCCGACAGCATCAAGAGCTTGGGCGTGTTGATGCTCGACGCTGCCAGAATGACCTCTTGCGTGGCCATGATCCGCTGGCCATCGACCAATTCGACCCCGCGCGCGCGTCCCTGTTCGATGATCACCCGCGCCGCCAGCCCCCGGTGCAGCGTCACCCGGCCGGTTTTCATTGCGGGCTTCAAATAGGCCTTGGCGGCGGACCAACGTTCGCCGCGCCAGATCGTGGCCTCAAACGCGCCGAAACCTTCTTGCTGTTCGCCGTTGTAGTCGCGCGTGACGGGGTAGCCCGCCTGCTGCCCGGCCTTGATGAAGGCGTCGAACAGCGGGTTTTCGCGTTTGCCGCGACTGATATGCAACGGGCCGTCGGTGCCGCGCCATTCGGTGCCGCCACCGGCGTCTTCGGCGCCGTGCCAATGTTCCATGCGTTTGTAATAGGGCAGCACATCGGCATAGGACCATCCATCCGCGCCGCTTTCGGCCCAATGGTCAAAGTCACCGGCATGGCCGCGCACATAGACCATGCCGTTCACGCTGGAGGATCCGCCAATCACCTTGCCGCGCGGGGTGGCCAGACGGCGGTTGCCCAACCCAGGTTCGGGTTCCGATTGCAGGCCCCAGTCATACCGCGGCATGTTCATCGGGTAGGACAGCGCGCCCGGCATCTGGATGAACGGCCCCGCGTCAGAGCCGCCAAACTCGATGACGATCACCGATTTCCCCGCCTCAGCCAGCCGATACGCCACTGCAGACCCGCCTGAGCCGGCCCCGACAATTACATACTCCGCGTTCATCTCATCATTCCGATCAATACGGCGAATCGACGGGGCTTGCGCCCACATAGACCGATTTTACCTGTGTGTAGTGCTCCAACGCGGCATGTCCGTTTTCACGCCCAACACCCGACATTTTCGAGCCGCCAAATGGGGCTTCGACCGGTGTCAGATTGTAGGTGTTGATCCAGCAGGTGCCCGCCTGAAACCGCCGCACGACCCGGTGCGCACGGGACAGATCGGCGGTGAACACCCCGGCGGCCAGGCCGAACTCGGTGTCGTTGGCGCGGGTGATGGCTTCGTCCTCGGTCTCGAACTCCAGCACGGCCATGACCGGGCCAAAAATTTCTTCGCGGGCGATGGTCATGGTATCGGTGACATCGGCGAACACTGCGGGCGTCAGGTAGTTGCCCGGGCGATTCAGGCGCTGGCCGCCGGTGATCAAGGTGGCGCCTTCGGCCTCTCCGATGGCGATATAACTCATCACCTTGTCCAGTTGATCGGCCGTAACCATGGGCCCCAACTGCGTTTCCTCATCCAGCGGATCGCCAATTGTGATGGCCTCGGTCCGCTCCTTGAGCCGTTGCAGGAAGCGGTCTTTGATGCCCTTTTGCACGAACACCCGTGTGCCGTTGGAACAGATTTGGCCGGTGGAATAGAAATTCCCCAGCATCGCCGCGCCCACCGCGTCCTCCAGGCTGGCGTCATCAAAGATCACGATCGGGGATTTGCCCCCCAATTCCATGGTCACATGGCGGATCCCGTCTGCGGCGGCGGCATAGACCTTGCGGCCCGTGGGCACGGAACCGGTCAGGCTGACCTTATCGGTGCGTGGATCGGTGACCAGCGCCGCGCCAACCGCGCCGCGCCCTTGCACCACGTTGAACAGGCCCGCAGGCGCGCCCGCCTCGATGAAGATTTCCGCGATCTTGAGGGCGCAGAGCGGTGTGACCTCGGACGGTTTGAAAACCATCGCGTTGCCGAACGCCAGCGCCGGTGCCGCCTTCCAGCAGGCGATTTGCGTGGGGTAATTCCACGCGCCAATGCCAACACACACCCCCAGGGGTTCGCGCAGGGTGTAGACGAAATCATCACCGCCAAGCGCAACCGTCTGGCCCGTTACGGTCGGCGCGAAACCCGCGAAATATTCCAACGCGTCCGCGCCCGATGTTGCATCCGCCACCAGCGTTTCCTGCAAGGGTTTGCCGGTGTCCAAGGTTTCCAGTTCCGACAGCGCGCGGTTGCGCTCACGGATCAGGCTGGCGGCCCGGTGCAGCACGCGCCCGCGTTCCACCGGGGCCAAATCGGCCCAGTCCTTTTGCGCACGCGCCGCTGACGCCAGCGCCCGGTCAATCAGCGCAGGTGTGGCCTCGTGCAGACGGGCGATTACCTCACCCGTGGCGGCAAAGACGCACTCGATCAGTGCGCCCGCCGTATCTTCGACATAGGCGCCATCTATGAAATGGCTGGCGGTGGGTTGCGCGCGCATATCAGAATCCTTTGGGACGGGTGTTGATCAGGGGGGCGACCCCAATTGACCGAAACGAAATGACGTGGCATCATTTAAGCATATTGTTAATGAAAACGAGGCCTGAAATGATGGAACTGATCACAGGGGTGAACTGGCTTGCGGTGGTCGCCGGTGCGGTGGCCGCGTTCCTTGCCGGGTGGCTTTGGTTTTCGCCAATGCTGTTCGGCAAGAAATGGGCCGAAGGGTCGGGCGTGAAGATGGACAGCGCCAGCAAGATGCCGGTCGATGCGATGGTCGCACAGGCGCTGGGGCTGGCGCTGATGAGCTGGTTTGTCGGCGTGACTGCCGTTTCGTCGCAGCTGCTTACGGTAATCCTGGCCACGCTGGCGTTCGTGGTGCTGCAATGGTCCGGCGGCACGTTCTCGGGCAAGACGCTTTATGCGCGCAACGTCGACGCCGGGTATTGGATCCTGGCCCTGGCGCTGATGATCGTTGCACAAGGCCTGATCTAGGCCGCGCGGGGCAGCCCCAGGCGCAATCGGGGCACACGGGAATAGTGTCATGGCACTGGGTTGGGTGCGCATGTCAGCAGTCCTTCAAGGCTAAGGTCAAATAGGCTTCGATCGGGGCAGAGGCCCGTGCACTGTCAGGGGTGTCATCCCCCAGAACAGCGTGCAAATAGGCCCCGTCGATCATCGCCGCGATGTTTTCGGCAATTTCCGGTGCATGGTCGGCAAACAGTGGCCGCAGCGCGTGGGTCAGGTTCGAAATCAACCGCCGCTGGTAGACACGCAGCAGGCGGCGTGCTTCTGGCCGGGTTTGCGCCAGAACGTAGAAATTCAGCCAAGCCGCGATCACCTCATGCCGAAAATTCGCCGCTGAGAAGGACGCCCGAATCACCGCCCGCGCGCGTGCCTCGGGTGTATCTACCGCAGATATCGCACCGCGCACTTCGGCCCCGTAGACCGTCAGCACATGGCGCATGGCGGCCAGGAACATCGCCTCCTTGGACCCAAAGTAGTGATGCGCCAGCGCCGAGGACATGCCGGCGCGCTTGGCAATCCGGCTGACCGTCACCTCAAGGCTGCCCACATCGCCGATTTCGGCGATTGTGGCCTTGATCAACGATGCGCGTCGTATAGGCTCCACCCCGATCTTGGGCATGAATTGACCTCTTTTCTGACCCGACGCGGTTCCGTCGCGATCCGGATTCGTGTTGCAACCCTGCTAAATGATCGTTTATTGACTAGTCAATCAACAAAAACCGCCAACAGGACGTGACCATGAAAATCTCTCATCTTTCCGCCTCCACCGCAGCTTTGGCCCTGCTGACAGCCCCCGCGTTTGCCGATTGCGGCACCGTGCGCTTTTCTGACGTGGGCTGGACCGACATCACCGCCACCACGGCAACCGCCGCCACCGTGTTGGACGCATTGGGCTATCAGACTGAAGTTCTGGTGCTGTCAGTGCCGGTTACCTACACCTCGCTGGCGGAAGGCGATATCGACGTGTTCCTGGGCAACTGGATGCCCACCATGGAAGCCGACATCGCCCCCTACCGTGACGCTGGGACCGTTGACACCGTGCGCCGCAACCTGACTGGCGCGAAATACACGCTGGCCACCAACGCTGCTGGCGCCGCCTTGGGGATCACCGATTTCGCCGATATCGCGGCGCATCGTGACGCGCTGGAAGGCAGCATTTACGGGATCGAGCCGGGCAATGACGGCAACCGCCTGATCCTGGACATGATCGGCGAGAACGCCTTCGGACTGGAGGGCTTCGATGTTGTCGAAAGTTCCGAGCAAGGGATGTTGGCGCAGGTTCAGCGGTCTGAACGCCGCGATCAGCCAGTGATCTTCCTGGGGTGGGAGCCGCACCCGATGAACGCCAATTTCGACATGACCTATCTGTCGGGCGGCGATGATTGGTTCGGCCCCGATTACGGCGGTGCCGAAGTGTTCACCAACACCCGCGCCGGATACGTCGGCGAATGCCCGAATGTCGGCCAATTGCTGAGCAACATGGAATTCAGCCTGGCGCTGGAGAATGAGATCATGGGCGCGATCCTGAACGACGGCACCGACCCGAACGCCGCCGCCGCTGCCTGGCTGGCCGCGCACCCCGATGTGCTGGGCCCGTGGCTGGAGGGTGTGACCACCATCGACGGTGGCGACGCAACCGCCGCCGTCATGGCCGCCTTGAACTGATAAACCCGCCCCGGCCCGCACCCTGCGGACCGGGGCTTTTTTCTGACCGGAGCGCGCATGTCAGACCCTGTCCTTGACGCCATTACCGATGCCAAGATCCCGCTGGGCGCGACCGTCGCGCAGGGGTTTGCCTGGGTCGAAGAAAACTTCTGGCGCGCCTTTGATGCGATCGAGGTCGGCATCAGCGCGGCCATCGACGGTGTCGAATTCGCGCTTGGCAGCCTGCATCCGTTGATCCTGATCGCCCTGTTCGGGGCGCTGACCTACGCCCTGCAGCGGCGCTGGGTATCGGTGTTGATCGTGGTTCTGTGCGGTCTCTTCGCGCTGAACCAGGGGTATTGGGCGCAAACCATTCAGACCCTCACGTTGGTTCTGGGCTCGTGCTTCGTGTGTATGTCCATTGGCGTGCCGCTGGGGATCTTCTCTGCGCATCGCCCCCGGTTTTACCGCTTTCTGACCCCGGTTCTGGACCTGATGCAAACTCTGCCGACATTCGTCTACCTGATCCCGGTTCTGGTGCTGTTCGGGCTGGGCATGGTGCCCGGTCTGGTGGCCACGGTGATCTTTGCCATGCCCGCCGCGATCCGCCTGACCGAGCTGGGCATTCGCAGCACGCCCACCGCCCTGACCGAGGCCGCGACGGCGTTTGGCGCGACCAACCGGCAGCGGATCTTCAAGGTTGAACTGCCCTATGCGTTCCCTCAGATCATGGCCGGGCTGAACCAGACCATCATGCTGTCGCTGTCGATGGTGGTGATCGCCGGGCTGGTCGGTGCGCCCGGGTTGGGCGTGCCGGTGGTGCGCGCGCTGAACACGGTGAACGCGGCACTTGGCTTTGAATCGGGCGCCGTCATCGTCGCCGTGGCCATCATGCTGGACCGAATGCTGCGGGTGGAGGGCAGGACATGAGCACAGACACTCACCCCTCCGTATCGCAAGACGCTGATGCTCAGGCCGCCGAGGCCACCGAGGCCACCGACATCGCTGTGTCGTTCCAGCACGTGTCCATCGTTTTTGGCGACAACCCATACAAAGCCCTGCCCTTGATGGAGACCGGCCAGTCACGCGCCGATATCCAGAAAGCCACCGGGCAGGTGCTGGGCGTGCATGACTGCTCGATCGATGTGTCAGAGGGTGAAATTCTGGTGCTGATGGGGCTGTCGGGTTCCGGCAAGTCAACGCTGCTGCGCGCCGTGAACGGGCTGAACCCGATTGTGCAGGGGGATGTGCTGATCAACGACGGCACGAAAATGGTCAGCGTGCCAAAGGCCGGCGCCAAGCAATTGCGCAAGCTGCGCACCAGCCATGTGGCGATGGTGTTCCAGCAATTCGGCCTGCTACCCTGGCGCTCTGTGCGTGACAATGTCGGGCTGGGGCTGGAACTGGCCGGCATGGGCGCACGCGCCCGGCGCAAAAAGATTGATGAACAGTTGGAGCTTGTCGGGCTGTCGCAATGGGCGGACCGCAAAGTTGGCGAACTGTCCGGCGGCATGCAGCAGCGTGTCGGGCTGGCGCGCGCCTTTGCCACCGATGCACCGATCCTGCTGATGGACGAGCCGTTCAGCGCGCTGGATCCACTGATCCGCACCCGGCTGCAGGACGAACTGCTGGACCTTCAGTCAAGGCTTCAGCGTACGATCATCTTTGTCAGCCATGATCTGGACGAAGCCTTCAAGCTGGGCAACCGCATTGCCATCATGGAAGGCGGGCGCATCATCCAATGCGGCACCCCGTCCGAGATTTACACCCATCCGGCCGACGACTACGTGGCCGATTTCGTGGCGCACATGAACCCGCTGGGCGTGTTGTGCGCGCGCGACGCCATGGTGCCTGCCCCGCGCCCCGCACCGACCGGCCTGACCCTGCCCGCCGACACACCGCTGCGTGACGCCATGGCGCAGCTGTCCGATGCGCGTGGCAAGGTGATGCTGACGGAGAACGGGCATGTCGTGGGGATGCTGACGGATGCCTCGGCGGTGTCCGCGTTGATTGCCCAACGCGGGCACGGCGCCTTGGACGACACGGCTGATCCAAGCTGAGCTCGCCCTGACGACTGCGCCGCGACTAATCCAGCCGGGGTGCCGCAACCACCATGGCCCAGTGCAGGCGTCCATTTGCGGCCACGGCAACGCCAAAGCCCGCCTGACGCGCGCGCGGATCCAGAGTGTTCACGCGGTGCCCCGGAGAGGACAGCCAGCCGTCGTGCACCTCAACCGCGCTGCGTTGGCCTTCGGCCAGGTTTTCGGCCGCCATGGCATACCGATAGTCCACGCGCCGCAACCGGCGGCCAAGCCCCGCGAACCAGCTTCCCCGATGGCTCAGACGCTCTCGCTCGGCGGTGCGGCACGCCTGGTTTTGCGCGGCCTCTTCCAGCCTCGGATCATGGCTCAGCGCCACAAGCCCCTGTGCGACTCTGGTCTGGTTCGTCAGCACCAGCAAGTCTGCCCGCATGGATGACAGTGCGCTGGGCGTTTCGCAGGCCAAGGCGGGCTGGCATAGGGCCAGCACGATAACCAGTATGCGGATCACAGCCGCCCTCCCTTCTTCAAATGGTGTTCGCGCATTGCAATAAAGACCACCGCCGACACCACCAACACCCCGCCCAGCACGACCCATGGGTCCACCGGTTCGGCAAAGAAGATTGCGCCAAGGGCCACAGCCCAGACAAGTTGCAATGCAGACACAGGCTGGGTCACCGTGATCGGGGCGGCGGCAAAGGCAAAGGTCATCAGATAGTGGCCCAGCGTCGCGAACCCGGCGATCAGAAGGAACCACAAAACCTCGGTCCCGGAAACCGGCTCCCATACCGCAATGGCAAAGGGGGTCAGGCCAATAGTGACGGTGATCGACAGCATCGAGACGACCATGGTCGGCGACGCCGTGCCCGAGACCCGCTTGGCCAATAGATAGGAGATGGCAAAGAACATCGCTGTGAACACCATCGCCAAATGACCGCTGTTCAATTCCCGCATGCCGGGGCGCAGGATGATCAGCGCACCCAGAATGGCGATCACGATGGCCATGATCCGGCGCAGACGCAATGCCTCGCCCAGAAACAATGCGGCTCCAATGCTGACATAGATGGGGCTCAGGTAGCCCATGGCAGACACCTCAGCCAGGGGGATGCGGGTCATGGCAAAGAACCACATCATCACAGCCAGGGTGTGCACCACCCCGCGAAAACCAAACGCGCGCAGCGTCGCCGCATCCATGCGTTCCTTGCGCACCGAATACAGCATGGGCACGACAAATATCAGCCCCACCGAGTAGCGCAGGAAAGCGGATTGCGCGGCCGGAATGTCCGATGCCATGTGCTTGACGACAGCCGTCAAGCCAACAAAACACAGCCCAGACAAGAGCATCCACAGCACCCCCGCAACCGGGTTGTCGCCCTTGATGGGTCGGGATCTATTTAACGCGTTCATGAAATCAGCCTTGCCGCCCGAACCACGGGAAATCAAGGGGAAATCGGACTACGCGGTGGTCACAAAGGCCACAGCAATGGCACCACCGTGGTGACAGTCACCGCCATCAACAGGTTCAAAGGCACGCCGACGCGCAAGAAATCCGCGAAACGATAGCCGCCGGGGCCATAAACCAGCGTATTGGTCTGGTATCCGATTGGCGTGGCAAACGCCGCCGAGGCCGCAAACATCACCGCCACCACCAGCGGGCGGGCATCCACGCCCATGGTCTGCGCCAGGCCAATGGCGACGGGCGTCATGATCACCGCCACCGCGTTGTTGGATACAAGTTCGGTCAGCACCCCAGCGATCAGGTAGATCGCCAAGATCAATGCCCAGCCCGGCAGCCCCAACAAATAGGGAGCCGCCCACCCCACCAGCACATCCACCGCGCCTGAGCTTTGCAAACCGGCGCCGACGATCAACATGCCAAAGATCAGCGCCAGCAAGCGGCCTTCGATGAAGCCAAAGGCCTCATCCGCGTCGATGCAGCGGGTCAGCAGGACAATCACGACACCGAACATTGCCAGCACATGGATCGGCGCGACGCCCAGCGCCGACAGCCCAACAACCCCCGCCAGAACCGAAATCACAATCGGCGCGTGCTTGCGTCGAAACGCGCGCTCTGAAGGTTGGGCCACATCGACCATATCCATGTCGCTGGCCAGTCGCTGGATATCCGCCATTGCCCCCTCCAGCAGCAGCGTATCCCCGACTTGCACGATCAAATCGTCCAACTGCCGCCCGATATTCTGCGCGCGCCGGTGCACCGCCAAGGGATAGACACCGTAACGCCGCCGCAGACGCATCGCGCCCAGCGACCGGCCGACCATTTTGCATCCCGGCGTGATCAGAACTTCAACGGTCGAAGTCTGGACCGAGGACAATTGCTCGACCATCCGCACCTCTGGGTTCGATTGCAGGCCCAGAATTTCCGACATCTTGGTGCGCAGGACCACGCGGTCGCCGGATTTCAGTTCAACCTCGGCCAGCGCCCGCCTAAGCGATGCGTCGCCGCGCAGCACATCCACCACGCGCGCGCCGGACCGTCGGAATTCCTCGACATCCGCCAGTTTGCGGCCGATCAGCGCAGAATCCTCAGGCAGCGCGACCTCGGTGAAAAATTTCATAGGTGATCTGTCGCCCAGCAATGCTGCCATGCTGTCGCGCTCGGGCAGAAGAAAGCGCCCGATCAGCGCCAGATAAATCACCCCGACCACCGATATCGACAGGCCTACTAGCGATATCTCGAAAATTCCGAAAGCCTCCATCCCGGCGGCCTGTGCCACGCCATCTACCAACAGGTTGGTCGAGGTTCCAACCAGCGTAATCGTGCCCCCGAAGATCGAGAAGTAGCTCAGCGGGATCAACAGCTTTGAGGGCGCGACCTTCATCGTCTTGGCCAGTTGCATGAAGATCGGGATCATCACCACGACAATCGGCGTGTTGTTGACGAAGGCTGACAGGAACAGCACGGTCAGCGTCAGGGTGATCAGCGTCGTCAACGGGCGCTGGCTGGCATGTGTCACCGCCAGTTGCGACAGAAAATCCAACCCCCCCGTGCGCACCAATGCGCCGACGATCAGGAACATCGCGGCAATCGTCCAGGGCGCGGGGTTGGCGAAGACAGACAACGCCTGTGTTTCAGGCACGATGCCCAGGAACAGCATCAGTGCGGCACCTGACAGCGCGACCACTTCGACCGGGTATTTTTCGGACACGAAAGTGATCAGCATGCCCGCCACGATCAGCATGGCAATCAATGGCTGCACGGAGTTGGGCAGATCAAGCACGTTCAATCGCCTCTTTGGTGGCGCCACGCGGCTGAACCAGAAACAGACCTACAAACAACACCAGCAGTGCCCCCCATATCCAAAGCGAATACCGCTCACCCAGCAGAACCATAGACCAGACAATGCCCATGCCCGTGACGACATAAGACACCTGCGCGCCGAACACCGGTCCGGTCAGGCGCAGCATCAGAATGTAGCCAGCATAGGCCAGGACGCTGACAACCTCGGACCCGATGATCGCCCATTCGGCCCGCCCAAGCCCCGCATCGGGCCATTGCAACCCACCGGTCACCGCCGCCAGCGGAAAGATGATGGCCAGCGCCACGCAAGACCCGATCCACAACACGGTAAACGGCCCGGCCTGTTGCGCCTTGGCGCGCGAGACATAAATCCCTTCGAACGCATAAAACAGCGGCGCAATGGCCCCGATCAGCACCCACAGCCACAGGCCGGGGTCCGGCAAGCTGGTTTCGGGCCCCACCAACATCAGAACAGCGGCGGCCCCCAGCAGAACCCCGATCAGGCGGCGCGCGCGAAAGGTCTCCAACCCCAGTGCCAACGACAATGGCAGCACCAGCATCGGCACCAGGGACATGACGATGGCCATCACCCCGGCCGGCAGGTGGCCTGTTGCGGCCATGGAGGCCAGATGCGGCACAGACATGCCCACCAGTCCAACCATCAAATACAGGCGAAGATGCACGGCATCCACCGGGATGCGCCGCCATCCGCCACGCAATACCTGCCAGATCGCAAATCCCAGAACCGTCATCGACAGTTGCAGCACCATGATGCCAATGGCCGTATAGCCCGCTTCGATTGCGATTTTGACCAACGGAAACGACGATCCCCAAGCCGAGCCGATCAAGAACAGACCAGCATAAGCCAGGACAAGCCGTTTCATGACGCGGCGCGCGTTGGCGGCCCGCTGGGCGCCAGTCGCCCGCCTACGCGGACCATGTGAATGGCCGTCGCTTTGCCAGTGGCATCGTCGGTGTCCACCAATACCCCGGACAGCGTCGCCTCACCCCGTGCGGGTTCGAACCGTGCCTTGGGCATGCCGGTGATGAACCGCCGCAGGGGTTCGTCCTTTTGCATGCCGATCACGCTGTCATAATCGCCGCACATGCCGGCATCGGTCAGATATCCGGTGCCGCCGTTCAGGATCATCGCGTCGCCCGTGGGCACATGGGTGTGCGTGCCCACCACCAGGCTGGCACGCCCATCGCACCAATGGCCCAGCGCCATTTTCTCGCTGGTGGCTTCGCAATGCACATCGACCAGCACCGCGGTCGCCCGCGCGCCCAGCGGATGGGCGCGCAGCACCGGTTCGATGGCGCTGAAGGGATCATCGAAGGGGCGCTTCATGAACACCTGCCCCAACACCTGCGCCACCAATACGGACCGTCCATCCGCCAGCGTAAACAACCGCGCCCCCTGCCCCGGCGCCACCTTGGAGAAGTTCAGCGGTCGCAGGATGCGCGGCTCCTGATCAATATGACCGATCATGCTTTTCTGATCGAAGGCGTGATCGCCCAACGTCACGCAATCCGCGCCCGCTTCCAGGATTCCGGCCGCATGATCCGGCGACAGCCCCATGCCCGAGGTCGCGTTTTCGCCGTTTACCACGACAAAATCCAACCCCCAGTCGCGCCGCAGTCCGGGCAGTTTCTCTGCCACTGCCGCGCGCCCGGCGCGTCCCATCACGTCGCCCAAAAAGAGGATCCGCATGACTGTCCCTTCCAGCTTCCCCCATCTTTGTGCTTCAAATATCCTGGGGGTGAATTTGCGCAGCAAAGAGGGGGCAACGCCCCCTACTGTGTCCAGTTTACCGCAGATCGGGCGGCAGCGCCTCGATTTTCAGATCTGCCACCAACGCCTCCAGCGCCTGTGTCTGCGTGCGGTTGTCGCCCAACCGGCGCACTGAAACCGTGCGCTCTTCTACCTCGCGCGCGCCCACGGCCAAGATCACCGGCACCTTGGCCAGCGAATGTTCGCGGACCTTGTAGTTGATCTTTTCGTTGCGGATGTCGGTCTGCACACGCAGCCCTGCGGCGCGCAATGTGGCGACGACCTCACGTACATAGTCATCCGCATCCGAAATGATCGACGCAACGACCACTTGCTGCGGTGCCAACCACAACGGCATCCGGCCCGCGTGTTCTTCGATCAGAATGCCGATGAACCGCTCAAAACTGCCCAGAGTGGCGCGGTGCAACATGACCGGCGTGTGCTTGTCGCCGTCCGCGCCGATATAGGTGGCGCCCAGCCGTTCGGGGATGATGAAATCCACTTGCAGCGTGCCGCATTGCCAGTCGCGGCCGATGGCATCGGTCAGCACGAATTCCAACTTCGGACCGTAAAACGCGCCTTCACCGGGATTGAGGTCATAGGCGCACCCGGCGGCCTCGCAGGCTTCTTGCAACAGACGGTCGGCCTTGTCCCACTGCGCGTCGGACCCGGCGCGCACTTCGGGACGGTCCGAGAATTTGACCTTGAAGCTTTCGAAACCCAGATCCCGGTAGACCATCGACAGAAAGTCCAGAAACAGCTTGGTTTCGGCTTCGATCTGCTCTTCGGTGCAAAAGATATGCGCATCATCCTGCGTGAAGCCGCGCACCCGCATGATGCCATGCAGCGCGCCTGACGGCTCATACCGGTTGCATGAGCCGAATTCGGCCATGCGCAGCGGCAGATCGCGATAGGATTTCAGCCCCTGCTTGAAGATCTCCACGTGGCACGGGCAGTTCATCGGCTTCAGCGCATTCACCGCTTTTTCGCGCGCGTGTTCCTCGTCAACTTCGACGATAAACATGTTCTCTTGATACTTTTCCCAATGCCCAGAGGCTTCCCACAGCTTGCGGTCCACCACTTGCGGGGTGTTCACCTCGACATAGCCGCCACGGGTCTGCTGACGGCGCATGTAGTCCTGAAGCTGGGTGTAGATGGTCCAGCCGTTGGGGTGCCAGAAGATCTGACCGGGCGCTTCGGGTTGAAGGTGGAACAGATCCATCTCCTTACCCAATTTACGATGGTCGCGCTTGGCCGCTTCCTCCAGCATTGTCAGGTGGGCCTTCAGGTCTTTGCGGTCCTTGAAGGCCACGCCGTAGATGCGTTGCAGCATCGGGCGGTTGCTGTCGCCGCGCCAATAGGCACCGGCGACCGACATCAGCTTGAAGGCATCCGAGGGCAGTTGGCCCGTGTGCTGCAGATGCGGGCCACGGCACAGATCCTGCCAATCGCCGTGCCAATACATGCGCAACGGCTCATCGCCGGGGATCGCATCGATCAGCTCTACCTTGTAGGGCTCGCCATTCGCCTCGTAATGCGCGACGGCGCGCGCGCGGTCCCAGACCTCTGTCCGAACCAAGTCGCGCGCGGCGATGATCGCTTTCATCCGCGCTTCGATCTGGCCCAGATCTTCGGGCGTGAACGGCTCTGCGCGGTCGAAATCGTAATACCAGCCGTCTTTGATCACCGGGCCGATGGTGACCTTCACATCGGGCCAGATTTCCTGAACCGCGCGGGCCATGACATGTGCGAAATCGTGCCGGATCAGTTCCAGCGCGGGCGCATCGTCCTTCATCGTGTTGATTGCGATGCTCGCGTCGCCCGGGATCGGCCATTGCAGATCCCAATGCGCGCCGTTCACCGTGGCCGAGATCGCTTTCTTGCGCAAAGACGTGGAAATCCCTTCGGCCACCTGCGCGGGCGTGACGCCGGCGTCAAAGTCGCGTTTGGTTCCATCGGGAAAGGTCAGGGCTATCTGGCTCATCTGCCATGCTCCTCGTCGTTTTGGCGCCCACGGAACGCCCGGTTGCGGGTCTATGATGCGCGCTTAATGAGCGCCCCCGCACAAGGTGTCAAGAAGGCCGCACGTCGCGGGTGGCGTTCATGCGGTCTCGGCGCGGGCCAACGGCCCCGGCGTTTCGCGAATGGGCAGATGCAGCAACGTCGCCAGTAGCCCCAACGCAATCGCCGCCCACCACATCGGCATGTAACTGCCCATGGAATCATAAAGCCGCCCGCCCAGCCATGCGCCGATAAACGCGCCGGTCTGGTGGCTGAAGAACACCAACCCAACAAGCATGGACAAGAACCGCAAGCCCTGCGTCTGCGCCACCAGCCCGGTCGTCAGCGGCACGGTCGACAGCCACAACAGCCCCATGACCGCCGAAAAGATCAACGCGGTGGTCGTGCTGAGCGGGATCAAGATGAACGCGGCAATGACAATGGCGCGGGACACATAGATCCCGGCCAAAACGCCCTTCTTGGACAGAACCTGCCCCGACCAGCCTGACAAGAACGACCCGGCAATGTTGAACAGCCCCACCAACCCCAACGACCACGCGCCGATGATCGGCGCCAAGCCGCCGTCGGCCAGATAGGCTGGCAGGTGGGTCTGGATGAACGACACATGAAATCCGCAGACGAAAAAGCCGGTGAACAACAGCACATAGGACCGGTCACCAAAGGCCGCCCGCAGCGCGGCACCGGTATCGCCGCGCGCGCCCCCGGCGGCGGATGGCCGCGAAACACGGGCGATGAACGGCAAGACAGGCAGAACGAACAGGAATGACACCGCAACCACGCTCAACGCCACCTGCCAGCCGAACGCAGAAATCAACATGGTGGCAGCCGGCGCGGCCAGCAGCATCCCGGTCGATGCCGCAGCGGTGCCCAACCCCAGGATGAAACTGCGCCGCGCGGCCGGAACAACCTTGCCCAGCGCAACGATCACAACAGGGAAACTGCACGCCCCCGTGCCGATCCCCGCCAGCGCACCAGAGAGCACGAACACCGTCGGATCAACCACCCCGGCACGCAGGCCGAACCCGACTGCCGCAACCACCGCACCAAAAGCCAGAACGGACGCTGACCCTTTGCGGTCCGCGACGAGCCCGGCCAGCGGCTGGGTGATACCCCAGAGCAGCGCCTGGATTGCCAACGACAACGAGAACACCTCGCGGCCCCAGCCCAGATCGGCGGACATCGGACGCAGGAACACCCCGAAAGAGGCCGCGAACCCGAAACTGATGATCGCCACCAGGCACCCGGCGACAATTGCGGCCTGAATTTGTGAGGGCGCGGGGGCCTCGGATGATATCGACATGAGAGTCCACCGTCTTGGGATGCATTTTCGCTATCATAGCCATGCGCCCGCTGTGAAGAACAGGAAAAAGGTGCATCGCATATTCGCACTTTGCGATGACCACGGGCCGTGGCAGTCTTGGCGTTGAACGGGGGGCTTTATGCGCAGTTTTGACGAAATCCTGGCCATCGCGGCCGACCGCAAGGGCGGGGTTGATGCGGTCATCGCCGATATCCCCGCACCGCTCAGCGCCGACGCGCTCGCGGCCATTCCAGATGACCGCTGGTTGGCACAGATGACGCGCGGGATCATGCAGGCGGGGATCAGCTGGAAAGTCGTCGAAAACAAATGGCCGGGTATCGAAGAGGCGTTCTTGGGGTTCGATGTCGGGGCCATCGGATTCCAGCCAGACGACTGGTTCTATGATTTGTGCAACGACACCCGCATCATCCGCAGCCCGCCGAAAGTGCGCGCCGTTCTGGACAACGCCGATTTCATCCGCCGGGTCAGCGCCGAATACGGCAGCTTTGGCCGGCGGGTTGGTGACTGGCCGGCCAACGATTTCGCGGGGTTGATTGCGTGGCTGAAGGCAGAAGGATCGCGGCTTGGCGGCTCCACCGGGCCGTATGTGCTGCGGTTCATGGGCAAGGAAAGCTACATTCTGTCCAATGACGTCGTCGCACGGCTGGTGGCCGAGGGTGTGATTGACAAGCCACCAACCTCCAAGAAAGCGATGGCGGCGGTGCAAGCCGCCTTTGATGACTGGCGCGCTGCCTCTGGGCAGTCTTTGACCGTGATCAGCCGGGTTTTGGCGCAAAGCGTAGGATAAAAAGAATGACTGAACATGACTGGTCCCGCCTGAAGGCACATGAATTGCGCGCATTGGCGGCGCAAAACGCGGTGGTGATCCTGCCGATTGCCAGCATCGAACAGCACGGGCCGCATTTGCCCACGATGACCGACACCCGGCTGGGGTATGAAGTCGCGATGCGGGCCGCGCAAAAGGCATCTGCGACCCGGCCCGTTGTGGTCACGCCCGTCGTTTGGTCTGGCCTGTCCGAACATCATATGCCGTTCGGCGGCACCCTGACGTTGAGCCACGCCACGTTTCGCGCCGTGGTGCGCGATCTGATCGACGCCATTACCCGGCACGGGTTCCGCGATATCCTGATTTCCAACAGCCACGGCGGCAACCACATTGCCATGCAGCAGATTTGCGATGAACTGGCGCCGCAGGTCAGCGCAACCCTGGTGGCCACGACATATGTGACCGAAGCAGGCGATGACTTGGCACAGCATTTGCAAGATCAGCCGGGCGTGATGCACGCCGGAGAGGCCGAAACCTCGATGATGATGGCGGTCGAGCCGGATCTGGTGGACACCTCGGACCTGGCCAACCTGACCGACGCCATGGACGGCAAGCGGTTTTTGAACGCTGGCAAAAGCAGCTATCGCTGGCGGCCATTCGCGCATGTCACGAGCAATGGTCTGGCGGGCAACCCCGCGCGGTCCACAGCGCAAAAGGGTGAGGCCATGCTGGACGCCGGGGCTGCGGCGCTGGCTGCACTGATCACCGACCCCGACACCTGGGCCGCCCCCGATGACAAGCGCGGGCCAGACACCCGGGGCGTGCCCTTTCGGGGCTGACCTGTCAGCCCCGCGCCCCGCGCGGCGCGCACATCAACGCCCAGCTTGCTGCGGCCACGGCAAATCCGCTGGTCACCGTGCGCACCGCATTCCACACTTGCCACGGCGGCGCATACGCTGCCCAAACCGCCCTTGCGTCCGCCTGGTCGGTGGGCACCTCCAGCGCGGCCAATGACAGGTTCATCGGCACGTGAACCGTGAACGTAATCGCAACGCTGCCAGCCGCGAAGGCGGACGCAATCGCAAACCCCAGCGCCGTTTGCCGCGCACCGCTGGCATAGGCCCAGACGGCTGTCAGCACCAGAATCGGCACCGTGCCAAAGAACGCGATCCCGAACACCATATTGCGGACCGAGGCATTCATCGCCTGCATCGCCGAAATTGCGATGCGCGGATCGCTTGCATCCAGCCCCCACATGGTTGAGCTCACCCACGCAAAGAAAAAGCCGAACATGGCGGCGGCAAAGATCGTGGCAATCAAAGACAGCGGCTTGAGTAACTGGGTCATGGGATCTCCAGGAAACAGTAATGTAAATTACGGGTAGAATCGATCCGTAATTCACATTACACCTCGCCACAAGGAGAATCCTCATGCCCCCCAGAAACCGGGAACACCGCGAAGCTGAAATCATCGGCGCTGCATGGGCCGCGCTGGACGACTTGGGACCTTCAGGATTGACGATGCAGGCCATTGCCAAACAAGCGAAAGCCTCGATGGAGACGCTCTATCGGTGGTATGGAGATCGCACCGGGCTGTTTGCGGCATTGGTCAGCGACAACATTGCGCAGATCGAACAGGCCCTGATCGACGCCGAAACCCCCGGCACCGACCCCAAACAGGCGCTGATCGAATTCGGCACGCAGCTGTACCTGATGGTCACGTCGGATCGGGCGATGGTCCTGAACCGGGCCGCCGCTGCGGATCCGTCTCGTGCTTTGGGCGCGGCACTTGCGGCGGGGGGACGCGACCGCATCATGCCGCGTGTGGCCACGGCCTTGGCCCGGCTTGAAACCGGGGTCGATGCAGACATTTTGGCGCCAGTGTACCGCGACCTGTTGTTGGGCGACATTCAGATCCGCCGCGCCACTGGCGCAGCCCCACCGCCGGACCATGCCGCCGCCGATTTTCGCGCCAGACAGGCGGTTGACCGCGTGCTGTGGCTCTTTGACCTTGGTCGTCCGGCGGGGCTGGCAGCAGGGCAACAAACGCGTTAGGCTCGTTCACCTGCACAGCCGGAGGGGTCTATGTCCGCCACGTTGAACACGCCGCACGGCCGCACGCTGGCCTATTCCCGGCTTGACGGGACGGGGCCGGGGATCGTCTTTCTGGGCGGTTTCAAGTCCGATATGACCGGCACCAAAGCGCAGTTTCTGGAAAGCTGGGCCTGCGAGCAGGGCCGTGCATTCCTTCGGTTCGACTATTCCGGCCATGGGCAAAGCAGCGGTGATTTTCTGGACGGCTGCATCGGGGACTGGGCGCAAGACGCGATTGACGCCATATCGGCGCTGACCGAAGGGCCGCAGATCCTTGTCGGGTCCAGCATGGGGGGCTGGATTTCGTTGCTGGCCTGCAAGGCGATCCCCGACCGCGTGGCGGCGCTGGTTGGCATTGCCGCGGCGCCCGATTTTACCGAAGACAGCATGTGGGCCAAGTTTGACACAGACCAGCGCGCCACGCTGATGTCCGTGGGCCAGATTGCCCTGCCGTCCGAGTATGACGATGAGCCGTACATCATCACCGGCAGGCTGATCGAGGATGGCCGCGAGCAACTTGTGCTGCGCGCACCTCTGCCCTTGCCGTTTCCCGTCCGCCTGTTGCAAGGCTCCGAAGACGTCGACGTCCCGCCCAGCGTCGCGTTGCAGCTGTTCGACCACGCCGACAGCCCGGACATGACCCTGACGCTGGTCAAAGGCGCCGATCACCGATTTTCCGAGCCCGAGAACCTCGCGCTTTTGGCCCGAACATTGAGCGAGATTGAGGTCTGATCCATGTCCCGCGTCTTGCGCTGGCTGACCTATCTGGTTGCGATGCTTTTGGCCGTTGTGGCTTTGATCTGGATAACCGCCCCCTCTGAGACCTGGCCACAAGGCGCGCGGGTCGCCGCAATCGAACCCGGAGAGGACCTGGACGCCTGGCTTGCCACGCGCGAGGCGGCAATCGGCGGCATCACCCCCGGTGCGGAAAAGCGCATCACCTGGGCCCGGTCCCCCGGGGAACCAACCCCAGTGGTATTGGTCTACCTGCATGGGTTTTCGGCCACGCGGCAGGAAATTGCGCCGGTTCCGGAACGTCTGGCCGCCGCCATCGGCGCCAATCTGTTTGAAACCCGGCTGACCGGCCATGGACGCGGCAGCGCCGCGATGGCCGACGCAACGCTGGCCGACTATGCGGCAGACCTGGCCGAAGCGATGGCGGTGGCGCGGCGGTTGGGCGAGCGTATCGTCCTGATCGGCACCTCAACTGGCGGGTCCCTGGCAGTGCTTGCGGCGACGGATCCCGCCTACCGGGATCCGATTGCCGGTGTCATTCTGATCTCACCCAATTTCGAGATCAACAACCCGCAAGCCTGGCTTCTGGATCTGCCCTGGGCGCGTTGGTGGCTGCCACGGGTGATGGGCGAAACCCACACCTGGAACCCGGTCAACGGCAGGCAGGCGCGCTATTGGACAACTTCGTATCCCAACACCGCCCTGTTTGTGATGCGCGGACTTCAACGCGCAGCGGCCGCCGCCAATGTCGCGGCGACCTCGGCCCCGGCGCTGGTCTTTTATGCGCCCGGTGACGAGGTGGTTGTTCCCGCCGTGACCCGACAAATCATGGCGGACTGGGGCGGTGCTCCGGTCACGATGCACGAAATCACGGACGCCGGCGATCCCAGCCAGCATGTGATCGCCGGTGACATTCTTTCCCCGCAAACCAATGACACCGTAATAGACACGGCGCTGGACTGGCTTCGCGGCATGGGTTTGGCGCCGGCTCCTTAGATCGGCGTCTTGACTGATCCCCCCGCCTGCCGCATGAACGGGCCCAGCGGTCCCGTAGCTCAACTGGATAGAGCACCTGACTTCTAATCAGGATGTTGGGGGTTCGAGTCCTCCCGGGATCGCCATTTTCATCGCATTCGGTATCGCACTCAGGGCCAGATTTATTGCTCTGACCTCACTTGCTTGGCGCGGATACCCCCGGCTGCCGAGGTCGCTGACATAATGTTTATTTGGTATGCCCCTTTTGCACGTTACGGTGGTGGGCCTGGAACTCTCGCACATTCAGGCGCCGGCAAATTTGCGCTGGCCAAGGCCGCGAGATTTGAACATAGGGTGCGTCATGCCGATTGATAGAAACTCCAGACAAATCAAACTTTTATCCTGGAAAGGCGATTACCTGACCCATCTTCAGAATGGCGATTTCAACGAACCCGTTCGGGTGACGCCAAAATCGACGTTCTGGACCCTTGAATTCATCGTAGAGAACAAGGTTCGCCTGAAATCGTTCAACGGATATTACTTGCGCCGCAGTGAAGGCCCCAGAGGGTCCCCGGTTTTGATGGTCGATTCCTACAACGGCTTCAACAAACCAGCCAGCCTGCGGGAAGACACCACCTGGACCCTTTGGGAACGAGAGGATGGAACGCTCCAACTGCAGTCATACAAGGGCGATTACCTGCATCGTCCCGAGGACCTCACGCCTGCTGACCCGAATGGAACCACCGTCAGCACATGGGACGCCAAATCCGGCTGGACGATCGAGGAACACCCGGGCTACATGCGCCCCTCGCACGGGTTGACCCGGCTGGACCGGGTGGTGCACAACTTCGGCCGGTTGCTCCCGGCCAATCCGATCACCGGCAATGCGCCCGACGGCCAGCCCTTTACCGCAAAAACCATGGTTGCGGCGCTTGAAACCGTCGCGGACCACATGTGCTCTGACGCCCTGGGCGCATCCACCATCGAAGCCGGGATGACCTTTTTCGGCCAGATGATCGACCACGATATCACGCTGGATGCAAAAAGCGAAATCGGTAAGGTCGCGGATCCGTCGAAGATCGGGAACCTGCGAACACCGACCCTGGATCTGGATTGCGTTTACGGCAATGGGCCCGAGGCATCCCCGTGGCTGTATTCCCCAAAGCATCATGGGTTCCTGTTGTTCGGCACCAAGGCCAACCCGCTGGACCTGCCGCGCAACGACCATGGCACCGCACTGATCGGGGATCCGCGCAACGACGAAAATCATATCCTGTCGTCACTGCAGGGCACGTTCATCACGCTGCACAACCTGATCCTGACCGACCTGATGAAAGACCCCGACAAGGCCCACGAACTGGCCGCAGCCGGTGGCTATGGCGGTGAAGAAAGCGAAGGCGAGGAGCTGACGCCTTTCGACATTGCCCGGCAGGAAACGCGGCGGCATTTCCGCTACCTGGTCGAGTTCGATTTTCTGCACAAGATGATCGACGCCCGCACCCTTTCATTTGTTTACGGCAGATTGTCATCTGGCCAGTTGCCTGCACCCTTCAAGAACGAAACGGCGATGATGCCAATCGAATTTGCGGCTGCGGCATTCCGTTTTGGACATGCGACGGTGCAGTCGGACTATATCATTCAAGATAACGGCACAGGCACGCCCAGCACGCGCAAATTGTTTGACCTGGGCGGATTTGGCGCCAAACCCGATCCCGCCGACAACGTCGATCTGGCCCTGTTCTGTGAACCGCGCGACCCGGCAAAGCCCCACAACCTGTCACGCAGGATCGGCACCCATCTGGCCGCCGCGATCTACGCGCTGCCGGCATCCGTGGTCGCCGGGGGCATCCGGTTTGGCGATGTGGTGATCCCCGCCGAACAGGCGCGCAAACTGCCATTGCGGAACCTGTTGCGCGACAGGCTGACGTTTCAATTGCCCTCAGGCGAACAAATGGCCGGGGCCATGACAACCGCCGTTTTGCCCTTGGCCGCCGAATTGTCGGACGCAGGCCTGGAGCAAACGCCCTTGTGGTATTATTGCCTGAAAGAAGCTGAAGGCACCAATTATGGCCAGTTGGGGCAAGTCGGCGGCACCATTGTCGCGACAACCTTGTTGCGGTTGCTGGATCCGACGCTGCAAACCTATGTCAACAGGTCCACAAACCCGACAGACGCGAGGAACTTCAAAACCAAGCAAAGCGCCGGGTTGGTGCGGGCGGATCCCAGCGAACATGGCAAGATCGACTACAGCCTGCGGGATGTTGTCGAATACGTTGCCAAACATCGCGCCGAAATCCCGATGGCACAGGATCTGATTACGGGCTGATCGCGGGTTGGTCCTGGGCAGGCGTGCTGCTTTTTGGGAATTGGAGCAGATCTGATCCTTGCCGAAGCACTCGCCTGCGACACATCGTTCCTGTCCCCAACAGGAGCACAACACTGCGTCGTTTCTTCTCTGCCCTCATCGGTGTTGCGTTTCTGGGGTCGGGTGCGGCCGCTCAGCCGTATGGCGACCCCGACGCCCCGGTCAACATCGACCTGAACCGTTATGCCGGTCTGTGGTATGAAATTGCGCTTTTCCAACCGGTTTGAGCGTGATTGCAACGCGGTTGCCGCCGAATATACGCTGAATGACGATGGCACGGTCGATGTCCGGATTTCCTGCCATGAAAGTGGCGGGTTGTTCGTTGTTCCTCAGCGTTGAGCGCGGAACATATCGAAGGCGATGGCGACGCGGGCCAATGCGGTAAACAGGCACAGACCCGTGAACACCCAGGCCAGCGGCACAAAGGCCGAAGGGACCAGACAGAACGCCACGAACAGGGCGATGGTCTCGGTTCCCTCCAACAACCCGCCCGAATGATACCAGGATTTCCGGCCCCGCGCCGAGGTGGTCAACTTGTGCTTTTCCGCCAGGATGGCAAAACCGAGGAATGAGGCGCCATTGATATAAAAGCTGGCCAGCAACGCCGCGCCCACCAAACCATGTGCCGCCGGGTCGGCCCAGACAAACCCCAACGGAATGGCGGCGTAAAAGACGAAATCGGCGACGATGTCGAAAAAGCTGCCGATGTCGCTGGGAAGCGTCGCGCGGGCGACGGCACCGTCCAGCCCATCGGCAATGCGCGATGCCAGGATCAAGGCCAGCGCCAGCCCGTAGGCCTGCAGTCCCACCGCCAGAGCGGCCAGAAGCCCCAATGCCAGCCCCAGCGCGGTAACGGCGTTTGCCGTGATCCCGAGGCGTGCCAGCCCGGTCCCCAGGCGATTCAGAGGCGGATCAATCAGTGGGCGGATGTGATGGTCAAGCATGGGGCCTCCGACCTGTCCTTACGGGCGGTCGGACACCGGTGTTACAGGCACACGCTGACAATGTGCGGTTCAGGCCCGTTCGACGTATTCGAACGTTTCGGTGTTGACCACGATGTCCTCATCCTGGCCCACAAACGGCGGCACCGTCACGCGGATACCGTTGTCCAGAACAGCCGGCTTGAACGAGTTCGCCGCCGTCTGACCTTTGACCACGGGTTCGGTTTCGACAATCTTGCACACCACTTTTTGCGGCAGTGACATGCTCAACGCTTCGTCACCGAAATATTCGATGACCACGGTCATGCCATCCTGCAGAAAGGGGCGCCGATCGCCCAGAAGGTCGGCGGGCAATTCGATTTGCTCGAACGTTTCGGAATCCATGAACGAAAGCATGCCGTCGCTTTCGTACAGGAATTGCTGATCCTTTTGTTCCAGCCGCACCTGTTCGACCTTGTCGGCCGAGCGGAAACGTTCGTTCAGCTTGCGCCCGTCGCGCAGGTTCTTCAGTTCGACCTGGGCAAAGGCCCCACCTTTACCGGGCTTGACGTGGCTGACCTTGACAGCGGCCCAAAGGCCACCGTCATGTTCCAGCACGTTGCCGGGGCGAATTTCGTTACCGTTGATCTTGGGCATGGGGAAAACTCTTGCGAAAACGTTGCGAATTGGTTTGCGAAGCCTATATCTTGCGGTGGCCCGCCACGCAAGCTTACCAAATTTAGTCCGCCGCGCAGGGTGACATGCACCCAACGCATATCGGCCATGCATGATATTGGTAGCGAATCACTCGCCGTTACCGTTAAAGAAGCGGACGCCAGAAAATGCAAGAGCAAGAATAAGGACGGTAGAGATGTTCGACTCGGTCGACGGCACGGCGTACAACCACGAGCAGGGCCAGCGGGCCCGCAAGCTGTTCGCTGCTGTTGTGCTGGCCGCACTGGATGATGCCATTGCGGATGACAAGAAATACGGTAACGGGCCCGAGCAGATTGCCCGCTGGGCACGGTCGCGTGACGGCCGTGAGGTTTTGACCTGCGCCGGGATCGACCCGAACGAGCGTGTGGTCTCGGGCCTGATGCAATTCGTCGCCAACGGCGTGCGCACCTCGGTTGCGCTGTCGCGTGAGGAAAGCGAACGCCGCATGGCGGCATCGCAGGCAGAAGCCGCCTGATAAAGCTGCCAGCTCCCCGTTTCGGGGGGCGGTGAAGATTTGAAAAGCCCCGTCGCCTCTGGCGCGGGGTTTTTTCATGCGTACTTGTGCCGACTATCCCGTGGCGGCATCCAGGCCGCGGGTGTTCACCTGCCCCGTGCGCGCCATCCAGTCACTGATGCGTTGCGCCGTTTGATCCGGGTGGCTGTTGGGCAGCATGTGCCCCGCATCATCGACCACGCCGATCTCGGCCTGGGGCAAGCGCGCGGCCAACGCCGAGGCCGTCGCATGAAAGATCGGTGACGTCAGCCCCCCCAACAGCAGCAACACCGGCACCTCGAAGCCCTCCAGAAGCCCCGGCGCCAAAAGCCCGCCGCTGTCGTGGATGATCCCGGCGGGCATCGCGGCAATCAGTTGGATTTGCCTGGCCATCAACGTTTGCACAGCCGGTGGCAGTGACGCCCAGTCTGGCGAGCCCACATTCAGCGCCAAGAACCGCTGCGCAGCCAGCTCTGTGTCGCCTCGGCGCACGGCGTCATAGACGGCGCCCTCCTCGACCTCATTTTGCCGGTATTCCGGCGTTCCCCGCGCCGCGGCAAAGAACACCGGCTCAATCAGCACCAAGCCAGTCACGGTATCGCGGTGATGCAACGCATGGCGCAGCATCGATGCGCCGCCAAAGGAATGCCCGATCAGCAGCGAAGGCACGCTGACCCGTTCGGTGATCAGCCCACTGACCACCGCATGGAAATCGCCGGGTTCGTCGGGCATTGGGCTATGGCCATGGCCGGGCATGTCAAAGACCGTGGCATCCAGCGCGGGCGACATGGCGTTGACCACACGCGTCCAGGCCCCTGAATGCCCCAAAAAGCAATGCGCCAACACGCTGGGCACGCCGCCGGGCGTGCCAATCTGCGCCGTATGGATCACACTCAGAGCTCCCCGGCCAGGAAACTGTCCAGATCATCGATCCTGTCCTGGCCCCAGAACTTTTCATCGCCGACGATGAAGAACGGGAATCCAAATACCCCCGCCAACGTGGCATGTTCCAGATTGCGGGCATAGATATCCGCGCCCGTCAGCATACCGGTCATTGCAAGCCCGGGATCGAAACCCGCGCGCGCCAGACAATCCCGGATGACGTCGTCATCGGCGACGTTGCGCTCTTCGGCCCAGCAGGCCGCACACAGCGATTGCACCAGCGCGTCGATGTCCCCGCCACCGGCTTCTTGCGCGGCGATGGTGGCGTAGGCAGATGGCGCAGGGTTGGTGGGAAAGAAGGCCGGTTTCAGCGTCAGCGGCATATCTGCTTTTTTCGCCTGCCGGCGCAATTCCTGGAAACGATAGTCCTGCCGGCTTTCATGCCGCTGGCCCAGTGGCAAGCCGCCAGTTCGGGCGAACAGTTGGGTCGGGTCCACAGGCTTGTAATTCAGCGTGCAGCCATGCTTTTTGGCCACCTCTACCGGGCGATTGCCGCACAAGTAGGTCCAAGGCGACACGGCTGTCAGGTAAAAGTCAATCTGTCGCATCACGGCATCCCTTGGGGTCACTGGGTTTGCAAGACCCTATCGGGGTGGTAAGCGGTGTCAACTCCGCGAATCCCGCCCTTTCGGGCCCCGTTCCAGTCAGAGATCACTGCCATGACCGAACCCAAACTGATCGCCGGAAACGCCAACAGACCGCTGGCACAATCCATTGCCCGCCGCATGACCCTGCACCGGGGAAGCCTGGTCAATCTGGTCGACGCGCGCGTCGAGCGGTTCAACGATCAGGAGATCTTTGTCGAGGTCTATGAAAATGTCCGCGGTGAAGACATGTTCATCATCCAGCCGACGTCGAACCCGGCCAACGACAACCTGATGGAACTGCTGATCATCGCCGATGCACTCAAGCGGTCGTCGGCTGCACGGATCACGGCCGTGATCCCGTACTTCGGTTATGCCCGGCAAGACCGTCGCGCCAAGGCTCGTACGCCGATTTCAGCCAAACTGGTGTCGAACCTGATCACCGAGGCCGGCATTGACCGGGTGCTGACGCTGGATTTGCACGCCACGCAGATTCAAGGGTTCTTCGATATCCCGGTGGACAACCTTTACGCCGCTCCGATCTTTGCGCTGGACGTGCTGCACCAATTCCGCGACCAGCTGGGCGAGGTGATGGTGGTCTCTCCAGACGTCGGTGGCGTTGCCCGTGCCCGCGAATTGGCCAAACGGATCAACGCCCCGTTGTCGATTGTCGACAAGCGGCGCGAAAAGGCCGGTGAAGTGGCCGAAATGACGGTGATCGGCGATGTGCGCGGGAAACGGTGCATCATCGTGGATGACATCTGCGACACGGCAGGAACCCTGTGCAAGGCCGCAGAAGTGTTGATCGAGGCCGGTGCAACCGAGGTCCATTCCTACATCACGCATGGTGTCTTGTCGGGCCCAGCCGTCGAACGGATCAGCAACTCTGTCATGAAATCGCTGGTCATTACGGATTCCATTCAAGCGACCGAATCCGTTCAGGCTGCGCCCAACATCCGCATCGTGCCCACAGCGCCGATGTTTGCGCAGGCCATCTTGAACACCTGGAACGGCACCTCGGTGTCGTCACTGTTCGATATGGAAACCCTGACCCCGATCTATGAGGCGCTCTATCCAAATCGGTGATTGGCGCTGGATCACAGGCAATCAGCCAAAGAATCGCTGCCACAGTGCCACGTGCCCGGTTCGCCCCAAATCGAACCGCAACGTCTGCTTTCTGGGCCTTTCGTTGCAAAAAAGTGGGCTAATCGCATCTATCGCCCCCTGAAATTGCAGAATATTTTGCCAATTGGTGCAATTTTCGTTACCTTTCCCGTCGGCCCCCACCATTTTCGGGGCAAAAAAAATCTGGGGAGATAACTTATGCGTTTCAAAATCGTAAGCGCCGTATTGACAGCGTCAGTCTTGTTGCTTGGGAACATCGTGGCGACGCCGGCGATGGCACAATTGCACAACCCGTGCCCGTTCCAGAATGACGGTGACTGCGACGAGCCGAATGGATTGAATTTTTGCGCCTGGAGAACGGATCCGGGTGATTGCTCGAATCCAAATTCCAACTATGGCGGCGGAGCGGGCTTTTCGGCCGGTGTATATGCGGCGGCCCCACAACAACCCAGCAGTGGCGGGAATGGTGGCATCTTCACCAGCAGAGGGTCTGGCGGAACACAAGGCTGCCCGAACTGGGCCACGCAACGCACCGCATTCGGTGGCACCACGTTGTTTGCCGGGTTCCGCACTTTCCGGGTTCCGCGCATCACCGCAGGCGGCCGTCATTCAGTTGCCAATTGCTTCGCGACCAACTGGCGCGGCTTCACCATCACCCGGCCCGATTACCGCATGGTCTATCAGGGGAATTCGCCCACGGGTCGTTTGAACTTCCAACTGACGTCAAACGCGACCGACACCATCTTGTTGATCAATGCGCCTGACGGCCAGTGGTACTTCAATGACGATTCCAACGGCACGTTCAACTCCACCCTGACCTTCGCCCCGGCGATGCAGGGCCAGTACGATATCTGGGCCGGCAGCTACAACCTGTCGTCGAACAATCGCGCACAACTGTGGATTTCGGAATAATCTCTGACCAATCCTGACTGGCTTCGCCGGTCAACAAAGCCCCCGGCGCGCAGGCGTTGGGGGTTTTGCTTTGGGGAGGCACTGCCACATCGTGACCGGTTCTGAACGGTTCCAGCACAGAAAAAGGCGCGCCACGGTTGCCCGGGCGCGCCTTTGATTTTCGGTATGCTCGCAGAGCCGTTCAGCCCAGCCCGATATGCCCGCCCATAGCGACCATATCCGACAGCAGCTTGGCCGCATCGTCGGCCAGTGTCGGATGCGCCTGCTCGTGAGCTGCGCGCGCCTCGGCGACCCAGTCGTTGAGCACGTCCGAGGTCATCTCGGCGCGTGGCAACGAACGTTCGGCCATGATGTTGACGCCATCAGCCGTAACTTCGGCAAAGCCGCCGGTCACTGCGAATTCGGTCGTTTGACCGTCCGCAATCACCTTCATGACACCTGGGCGCATGGAGGTGATGACCGGCGCGTGGCCGGGCATCGCCGTGAAGTCCCCATCAGAGCCGGGGATCTGGACCTCAGAGGCCTGGGTGGACAGAAGCATCCGCTCAGGCGAGACGAGGTCAAACTGCATCGTATCGGCCATCTAGGCCTCCTTTTGCGGTTTCAGATCAGGCCGCGGCAGCCAGACGGGCAGCCTTGGCGATCGCTTCGTCGATGTCACCGACCATGTAGAACGCGGCTTCGGGCAGGTGGTCATATTCACCGGCAACCACGGCCTTGAACGAGGCAATGGTCTTTTCCAGCGGAACCTGCACACCATCCGAACCGGTGAACACTTTTGCAACGTCGAACGGCTGCGACAGGAAGCGTTCCAGCTTGCGGGCACGGGCCACGCTCAGCTTGTCTTCTTCCGACAGTTCGTCCATCCCCAGAATGGCGATGATGTCCTGCAGCGACTTGTAGCGCTGAAGCACATGCTGAACCGAGGTTGCAACGCTGTAGTGCTCTTCGCCAATGATCTGTGGGTCCAGCAGACGCGAGGTCGAACCCAGCGGATCCACGGCCGGGTAAATACCCTTTTCCGAGATCGCACGGTCCAGAACGGTGGTTGCGTCCAAGTGGGCGAAGGACGTGGCCGGCGCAGGGTCGGTCAAGTCATCGGCCGGCACGTAGACGGCCTGCACCGAGGTGATCGAACCGTTCTTGGTCGAGGTGATGCGTTCCTGCATCGCGCCCATGTCGGTGGCCAGCGTCGGCTGGTAGCCCACGGCGGACGGGATACGACCCAGCAGAGCCGAAACTTCCGAACCGGCCTGCGTGAAGCGGAAGATGTTGTCCACGAAGAACAGCACGTCCGAACCGGTGTCGTCGCGGAACTGCTCAGCCAGGGTCAGACCCGACAGCGCAACACGCATACGCGCACCCGGAGGCTCGTTCATCTGACCGTAGACCAAGGCGATCTTCGATTCCTCAAGGTTATCAATGTTGATAACGCCGGATTCGATCATCTCGTGATACAGGTCGTTGCCCTCACGGGTCCGTTCACCAACACCCGCGAACACCGACACACCTGAGTGCACCTTTGCGATGTTGTTGATCAGTTCCATGATCAAAACGGTTTTGCCCACGCCGGCACCGCCGAACAGGCCGATCTTGCCGCCCTTGGTGTAAGGCGCCAGCAGGTCGATGACCTTGATGCCGGTGACCAGGATTTCCGATTCCGTCGACTGTTCTTCAAAGCCCGGTGCAGGCTGGTGAATGCCGCGGGTTTCGGTCGAGGAAATCGGACCTCTTTCGTCAACGGGATCGCCGACGACGTTCAGGATCCGGCCCAGGGTCGCCTTTCCGACGGGAACCGAAATCGGCTGCCCCAGGTCGCTGACGGCCTGGCCGCGAACCAGACCTTCGGTCGCGTCCATGGCGATCGAACGGACGGTGTTTTCACCCAGGTGCTGGGCAACTTCCAGAATCAGGCGCTTGCCGTTGTTGTCGGTTTCCATTGCGTTCAGAATTGCGGGCAGATCGCCTTCGAACTGAACGTCGACGACGGCGCCGATCACCTGTGTGATCTTGCCGGTAGCTTTCGCTTTGGCCATTGTGTTTCTCCGGTTCCTCAGAGCGCCTCGGCGCCCGAAATGATCTCAATAAGCTCGGTGGTGATGGCAGCCTGACGCGAGCGGTTATACTGAATGCTCAGGCGGTCAATCATGTCGCCAGCGTTGCGCGTCGCGTTGTCCATGGCGGACATGCGGGCACCCTGCTCGGACGCGCTGTTTTCCAGCAGCGCCGTGAAGATCTGCGTCGCGATAGACCGCGGCAGCAGCTCAGCGAGGATCTGCTCTTCGGACGGTTCATATTCGTAAACCGTTCCGCTTTTGCTGGCGTCGCTGGCATCCTCGGACACAGTCGCGGGGATGATCTGCTGCGCCGTCGGGATCTGGCTGATCACCGATTCAAAGCGGTTGAAGAAGATGGTGGCGACATCGAATTCGCCCGCATCAAAACGGTTCAGCACGTCCTGCGCGATGCTGCGCGCATTTTCGTATCCGATCCGCTTGACCTCGCTCAGGTCAACATGGGCCACCATGTGTTCGCCCAGCTCACGCCGGAGCTGTTCGCGGCCCTTTTTGCCAACGGTCAAGATCTTGACCGTCTTGCCCTTGGCCAACAGGTCTTGGGCGTGGGCGCGTGCCTGCTTCACAATCGACGAGTTGAAACCCCCGCAGAGGCCCCGCTCGGCGGTCATGACGACCAGCAGGTGCGTTGTGTCCGACCCCGTCCCGGCCAGCAAGCGCGGTGCGCTGGCTGACCCGGCGACCGAAGCGACAAGCCCGTCAACGACGGCTGTCATGCGGGCGGCATAGGGCCGCCCGGCTTCGGCTGCTTCCTGGGCGCGACGGAGTTTGGCCGCCGCGACCATCTGCATGGCCTTGGTGATCTTCCGGGTCGATTTGACCGAGTTGATCCGGTTTTTCAGGTCCTTGAGGTTAGGCATCTACCGTGTCCTCTGGTTCCCGCCCTCAGGCGAAGTCTTTTGCGAATTCGTCCAGTGCGGCGCGGATCTTGTCTTCCAACTCACCTTTGACCTTACGGTCGTTATTGGTGATGTCGGCCAAAAGATCCGCATGTTTGCCACGCAGATGGGCCAGGAGACCCTGCTCAAAACGTCCTACGTCACCGACCGGCAGCGTATCCAGGTAACCCTGAGTACCGGCATAAATGACGCAAACGATTTCCGCGTTGCTCAGCGGGGCGTATTGCGGTTGCTTCATCAGCTCGGTCAGACGTGCGCCGCGGTTCAGAAGCTTTTGCGTTGCCGCATCAAGATCCGAGCCGAACTGCGCAAAGGCCGCCATTTCGCGATACTGAGCCAGTTCCAGTTTCACCGGACCTGCGACCGACTTCATGGCATTGGTCTGCGCCGAAGACCCCACGCGCGATACCGACAGACCGGTGTTCACAGCCGGGCGGATGCCCTGATAGAACAGTTCGGTTTCCAGGAAGATCTGGCCGTCGGTGATCGAGATCACGTTGGTCGGAATAAAGGCCGACACGTCGCCGCCCTGGGTTTCGATGACCGGCAGCGCGGTCAACGACCCGTTGCCATAGTCGTCGCCCAGCTTTGCCGAACGCTCCAGCAGGCGCGAGTGCAGGTAGAACACGTCACCCGGGTAGGCTTCACGTCCCGGCGGACGGCGCAGCAGCAGCGACATCTGACGATATGACACGGCCTGCTTGGACAAATCATCATAGACGATCAGCGCGTGGCGGCCGTTGTCGCGGAAGAATTCCGCCATTGCGGTTGCGGCGTAAGGGGCCAGAAACTGCATCGGCGCCGGGTCGGACGCGGTCGCAGCGACAACAATGGAATATTCCATCGCGCCGTTTTCTTCCAGCTTCTTAACCAACTGGGCCACGGTGGACCGCTTCTGGCCGATGGCGACGTAGATGCAATAAAGCTTCTTGCCCTCGTCATCGCCGGCGGCAGCGTTGTAGGATTTCTGGTTCAGGATCGCGTCCAGCGCAACGGCGGTTTTGCCGGTCTGACGGTCACCGATGATCAATTCGCGCTGGCCACGGCCAATCGGGATCATCGAGTCGACAGCCTTCAGGCCCGTCGCCATCGGTTCGTGAACCGATTTCCGCGGGATGATGCCCGGTGCCTTGACGTCAGCGACGCGGCGCTCGGACGCGTCGATCGGCCCTTTGCCGTCGATCGGGTTGCCCAGACCATCAACAACGCGGCCCAGCAGGCCGTTGCCCGCAGGCACGTCCACGATGGACTGCGTGCGCTTGACGGTGTCGCCTTCCTTGATCGAACGGTCGTCACCGAAGATAACGATACCGACGTTGTCAGCTTCAAGGTTCAGCGCCATGCCACGAATGCCGCCCGGGAATTCGACCATTTCGCCCGCTTGGACGTTGTCGAGACCGTGCACACGGGCAATACCGTCGCCGACTGACAGGACGCGGCCCACTTCGGCCACTTCAACCTGTTCGCCGAAGTTCTTGATCTGCTCCTTGAGAATCGCAGAGATCTCAGCTGCTTGGATACCCATTTATCCGACCTCTTTCATGGTGTTCTGGAGTGCCGCGAGCTTGGATCGGATCGACGTATCAATCATCTTCGAGCCCACTTTCACAATAAGACCGCCAATGAGACTTTCATCGACGGCGACATTCAGTTTCACGGTTTTGCCGATCCGGGCCTTCAGGGTCGATGCCAACGCATCGGCCTGGGCCTTGGTCAGGACGGTAGCCGACGTCACATCGGCCGTGACCTCGCCCTTTTCATCGGCAATCATTCGACGCAGCGTCTCGCAAAGCTGCGGCAGCGCGAACAGACGGCGGTTTTGCGCCATCGTTCCCAAGGCACCGCGCATTGAAGGCGACAGTGACATCTTTTCGGCCAAGGCAGAGGCTGCCTTGCCCAGATCTTCACGGGAATACACCGGCGAAGACAGAACTGCACGCAGTTCTGCGCTATCGCTCAGCGCCGTTTCCAGCTGATCGACATCGCTTTCCAGGGCGGCAAGTGCACCACCCTCTTTGGCGAGTTCGAATACGGCTGTGGCATAGCGTTTAGCAATGCCGTTAGAAATCGAAGCAGGTTCGGACACGTCCACCCTCTCGAGTTTGTGCGCCCTCCGACCTCGCGCAAGGTCCGGGCTCTGGTCAGGGTGCTCGAGAAGTTGCGCGGCACCTGAAATCGGCGCGGGTTTAGCAGAGCAATCTGCGTCCCGCAACCTTCAAGCAGACGTGAAGTCCCCCCTGTTAGCGCTTATTCCCCGCGCGACATGACAGAATGTCGCAGAAGCCGCATGTTGCCGGCGCGAAATGATGCTGCATTGCAGAAATTCGCGCTCAAAACGGCAGTTTGGACCGTTTTACGCGGCCGTGGTGAAAAACGCAGATTCGGTGCAAGTATTTTTTCCAACAGGGCGCAGTAGATCGATTTCTGACGCAAACCCACCCGCGCCCGCTTCCCCTATCCCTCGTCCACCGTTGAATGCCACCAGATTCGCGCGGTCTTGCACAATCCAGATGGCTCGAACTCGGCTGTGAGCAGCCCATCTAGAATCAGCCTCGGCAAGGGATCGCCCGCAGCCCGGGCCGGCAGGCCGGTGCCCGTCGACGCTGACCAGATGGCGAACAACTCCTCGGACGCGACCTGGTAGGAGACCCGCCAATGCGCGATGCCGCCGGCCTCAAACTGAGAGAGCACGTCGTAGCTGAGCGAAATGTCCCGCTGCAATTCGATCCGCGCCCAATACGCGGCCAGCTCTGCCGGCCCCGCTGAACCTGGAACGGCGTATTGTGATAGGTGCCGTCGGCGGTAAACATCGCCGCGAACCCGTGCTTGTCCTGCCCCTCCCAGACACGTTTATACCCGGCCATGAAGTCATGGATGCTCATGCAGATGCTCCTTGCAGGTGGCCCGCTTGTGCAGGCGGTCACGTTCGCGGGGTGCGCCAGGCCGGTTGCGCACCACTGATGGGAATGCCTTCCAGCACACGTAACGGCACACGCCGCGTGGCGCGCAATCCGCGTGGGGCGGCGGTGTCACGGCGCACGGCTTCGACCATCAAGACGCCGCCCATACGCTCCAGCCCCCACTTGCAGCCAAGTCGTTCAAGACTACGCGCCGACCGCATCCAGAACCCGCGTTCCGAGGGCGGAAAGAATAGCGCGCTTGTGTGACCCGTGGGAATAAAACCGCTTTCGCCCAACAAGCGCTCCAACTGTCCGCGCGAATAGGGGCGCCCGAACCCAAAGGGCGTGACATCCGACCGCGCCCACAATCCGCCGCGCGACGGAAGTATGAACATCGCTTTGCCACGCGGTGCCAAGACGCGGTGGGCTTCATCCAGAAGCGACAACGGGTGATCGCAGGTCTCCAGCCCGTGCATCATGACCAACCGGTCGATGCTGTCGTTGGGCAACGGCCAGCGGGCTTCCTCGCACAGAACCGAGTGGTTGTCGCTGTCGGCGGGCCAATGCATCACACCCTGCGGCGCGGGCATCAGCCCCAGGATGCGGTCGGCTTGTGACAAGAACGGGCGCAACAACGGCACCGCGAACCCGTACCCCGCCAAAGACAAACCCCGCACATCGCCCCAACGTTCAATCACGCGGTCGCGCACGCCCATTTGCGCCGCCCGGCCCAATTGGCTGCGGTAATAGAAGTCACGCAATTGTCGCACATCCAGATGCATTCCAAACCTACTTGCCGCACGTCATCTTGCACCCTGCCCCAAACGGAATATCTTTGCAAAGCCCACCCGATGTCGCGCCCCCAATGACGCAGGATACCTGATGACCCTTGCCACGATCCGTTGCCTTTCCGACAACTATGCCTTCTTGCTTCACGATCCCGCGACGCAAGAGACAACGTTGATCGACGCGCCAGAAGCTGCGCCCATTCAAGCCGAGCTGGATGCACGCGGCTGGGCGCTGACCCGCATCTACATCACCCATCACCATTGGGACCATATTGATGGCCTGGCGGCACTGCGCGCAGCCACCGGTGCAGAGGCCTGGGGCAACGCAGCCGACGCACACCGATTGCCCCCGCTGGACCGGACATTTGCCGTCGGTGACACCCTGCCGGGCGGCGCACAGGTCATTGATGCCTCTGGGCACACCAAAGACCAGGTCGCGCTATACTTCGCCGACCGCGGTGCTGTGTTTTGCGCCGACAGCCTGATGACCCACGGCTGCGGACGCCTGTTCGATGGCACCCCGGACGAAATGTTCGATACCATTGCGCGCGTGTCCGCGCTGCCTGATGACACCCTCCTGTTTTCCGGCCACGACTATGCCTTGGCCAATCTTAATTTCGCCGCCCGTTACGCCCCAGACGCCGCGGCCTTGGCCGATCGACTGGCCGAATTGCCCAGACTTGCAGCACGCGGCCTGCCGACGACCGGAACAACGATAGCCTCTGAACGCTTACTGAATCCTTACCTGCGCTGCCATTTACCAAAGGTTGCCGCCGCCGCAGGCGTGCCCAATGGCCCCCCGCGCGCCGTCCTGGCCGCGATCCGCGCGCAAAAGGATGCCGCCTGATCAAACCTGCGCTTTCCCATGCCCAGGAAAGGTGCCAAACTGAATCGTGAGGCAAATCGGGCGAATGGGGCTTGAAGCTGCGCCCGGAAAACCAAAGTTTAATCACATGCGCCCAAGCTGGTGCATGACCGCTCTGGGCTCGCGCTCGGTTCGGACCCCTGCGGCCCCGGCCGCACAATTGAAAGGAGCAGTGCCGTGCCTTCGTTTTCCGCGACCCTTGAACAGGCAATCCACGGCGCACTGGCTTTGGCCAATGCGCGCCGGCACGAACTGGCGACGCTGGAGCATTTGCTGCTGGCGCTGATGGATGAACCCGACGCCTCGCGCGTCATGCAGGCGTGCAACGTCAATCTGGACGAACTGCGCAAAACCCTTGAAACCTTTGTCGAGGATGATCTTGCGACCCTGATCACCAATATCGAGGGATCAGAAGCTGTGCCGACGGCCGCGTTCCAGCGGGTCATTCAGCGCGCAGCGATCCATGTCCAAAGCTCGGGCCGCAATGAGGTGACGGGCGCCAATGTGCTTGTCGCCATCTTTGCGGAGCGAGAGTCGAACGCCGCCTATTTCCTGCAAGAACAGGACATGACGCGTTACGATGCGGTGAACTTCATCGCCCACGGCGTGGCCAAGAACCCCGGCTTTTCCGAACCCCGCCCGGTCACCGGATCCGAGGAAGAGGACCATCAGCCCCAGGACGCCAAGACCGATCCGAAAGATTCGGCGCTGGCAAAGTACTGCGTGGACTTGAACGAAAAAGCACGTGAGGGCGACGTTGATCCGTTGATCGGTCGCGGCCCCGAGGTGGAACGCTGCATTCAGGTGCTGTGCCGCCGGCGCAAGAACAACCCACTGTTGGTGGGGGATCCCGGTGTCGGTAAAACGGCCATCGCTGAAGGTTTGGCCAAGAAGATCGTCGACGGCGAGACGCCGGAAATCCTGTCCAAATCCACCATCTATTCGCTGGATATGGGCGCGCTTCTGGCCGGAACGCGGTACCGTGGTGATTTTGAGGAACGCTTGAAGGCGGTCGTCAAGGAACTGGAAGACCACGATGACGCGGTTCTGTTCATCGATGAAATCCACACCGTCATCGGCGCCGGGGCAACCTCTGGCGGCGCGATGGATGCGTCGAACCTGTTGAAGCCCGCACTGCAGGGCGGCAAGCTGCGCTGCATGGGATCGACCACCTACAAGGAATTCCGCCAGCACTTTGAGAAGGACCGCGCGCTCAGCCGTCGGTTCCAGAAGATCGACGTGAATGAACCCACTGTCGAGGATTCCGTCAAGATCCTGATGGGGCTGAAGCCGTATTTTGAGCGTCACCATGATCTGCGCTACACCAATGACGCGATCAAGACGGCGGTGGAACTGGCGTCGCGTTATATCAATGACCGCAAGCTGCCCGACAAGGCGATCGACGTGATCGACGAAGCCGGTGCGGCGCAACATCTGGTCAGCGCCGCCAAGCGCCGCAAGACGATCACACCCAAAGAGATCGAAGCGGTGGTGGCCAAAATCGCCCGCATCCCGCCCAAGAACGTGTCCAAGAATGACACCGAAATGCTGCGGGATCTGGAAACGTCGCTCAAGCGCGTGGTGTTTGGCCAGGATCAGGCGATCTCCTCCCTGTCTTCGGCGATCAAACTGGCGCGCGCCGGCCTGCGAGAGCCCGAAAAACCCATCGGCAACTATCTGTTCGCTGGCCCCACCGGCGTCGGCAAAACCGAGGTGGCCAAACAACTTGCGGCCACGCTGGGCGTCGAACTGATGCGCTTCGACATGTCGGAATACATGGAAAAGCACGCCGTTTCCCGCTTGATCGGCGCCCCGCCGGGCTATGTCGGCTTTGATCAGGGCGGCCTTTTGACCGACGGCATCGATCAGCATCCGCATTGCGTGTTGTTGCTCGATGAAATCGAAAAGGCCCACCCGGATGTCTACAACATCCTGTTGCAGGTCATGGACCACGGCACATTGACGGATCACAACGGGCGCACCGTGGATTTCCGCAACGTGATCTTGATCATGACCTCGAATGCCGGCGCAGCCGAACAGGCCAAAGCGGCCATTGGCTTTGGCCGTGACCGCCGCGAGGGCGAGGACACCGCCGCGATCGAGCGGACTTTCACGCCTGAATTCCGCAACCGTCTGGATGCGGTGATCAGCTTCGCGCCGCTCGGCAAATCGACGATCATGCGTGTGGTCGAAAAGTTCGTTCTGCAACTCGAAGCCCAGTTGATGGATCGCAACGTGACGTTTGAACTGTCCGATGAAGCCGCGGCTTGGCTGGGCGAAGCGGGGTATGACGACAAAATGGGCGCACGCCCCCTGGCCCGTGTCATTCAGGAACACGTCAAGAAACCTTTGGCCGAAGAACTGCTGTTTGGCCGGTTGACCAAAGGCGGGCTGGTGCGCGTGATCCTGCGCGACGACAAGATCGCATTGGAGATCGAGGAAACCGAAAAACCGCGGATCTCTGGCGCAAAGCCGCCGTTGCTCACTGCGGACTGACCCGCGACCCACAACACACCAACAGACGCGCCCGGTCCTGGACCCGGCGCGTCTTTCAATTTCATCTTTCCAAAAATACTCAAAAAAGCTTGCCGTCCCGCCCGACACCCTCTCAGACCCGCGGCAATCTCACCGTTCCGTCAGTTTCAGCTCGATCCGCCGGTTAAGCGCCCGCGCCTCGCGGCTGTCGCCTTCGGCCACGGGCCGGAATTCGCCGAAGCCAGTCGCCGCCAACCGATGCGGATCAAAGTTCAATTCGTCGATCATATACAAGACCACCGAAAGCGCCCGCGCCTGGCTAAGCTCCCAGTTAGAGGCATAGGCACCGCCCGGCGGGATCGGCACGTCATCGGTGTGCCCATCGACGCGCAGGATCCAGTCGATGCTGTCAGGAATTTCACGCGCTGCATCCTGCAAGATCGACACCACATTGGCGATTTGCGCCCGACCTTCGGTCGCCAGGTCGGCCGAACCGGGTTCGAACAGCACCTCGGATGAAAAGACAAACCGATCCCCAACGATCCGCACACCGTCGCGGCCAGCCATGATTTCGCGAAGCTGACCGAAGAATTCGGACCGATAACGTTCAAGCTGCACGGCCTCGGCCTCCAACCGGCGGCGCTCGGCCTCTTCCAGCTCTGCGCGGCGCCGTTCCTCGGCCGCAGCGCGCGCCAGGGCCGCGTTCAGATCAGAGCCAAGCGTCTGGATTTGTGTGCCCGCTTCGGCCTCTCGCACGCGGTATTCGCCCAGCAATTCCTGCAAACCGGCCACCTGCCGTTGCAATTGTGCCACCTGCTCGTTGAGCAACGCGAGCCGCTGTTGATCCTCGGACGCCATCGCCTGGGCCTCGGACACCTGGTCGGCGGCCATGGCCAACAACGCGGCACGAGACGCGGATTCGGTGACCTGCCGATCCAATTCGACTTGCATTCCGTTTCGGGCCGCTTCGGCGGCAGCCAACAGGGTCAGTGTTTCCTCAGCCTGACGTCGCTGTTCTTCCAACGCCAGCGTCATCGCGGTCAGTTGAACATCGGAATTTCTCAATTGCGCGCGCAAGGCTTCGGCCGCGGCAAGTTCCGCCAGACGCCGCTGCTCTTCGGCATTCAAACTACCCTCGACATCAGCGAGGCGATCACGCAGCGCTTGCGCCGCCGCAGCCTCGGCAAGGCGGGCGGCTTCGGCATCGCTCAGGTCCGCGGTCAATTGTTCTTGTTGCCGCGCAAATTGTGCCAGCGCCTGCTGACGCGCCAGCTGCGCCTCGGTCAATTGCGCCTCGAGGGCCGCAATCCGTGCCTGCGTCTCACTGTCCAGCGCCGCCAGCTCCGCCAGCGCCTGCTGGCGCGCAAGATCTGCGTCGGACAGGTCGGATTCCATCAGAGCAATCCGCGCCTGCGTGGTCTGATCCACCCGTGCCAGTTCCGCCAGGGCCTGTTGCCGCGCGATCTCGGCATCGGTCAGGTTGGCCTCCAGTTCGGCGATCCGTGCCTGCGCCGCGTCGCCCAAACTCGCAAGCTCTGCAAGCTGTTGTTGCCGGCTGAGTTGCTCGTCCGACAATGCCGCCTCCAACTCCGCAATGCGGGCTGTGGTGCTGTCATCCAGCGCCGCCAGTTGCGCCAAGGCCTGCTGGCGGGCGAGTTGCTCGTCCGACAGCGCCGCTTCCAACTCAGCGATCCGCGCCTGAGACGCCGTGTCCAGCGCCGCCAACTCCGCAAGGCCCTGCTGACGTGCCAGTTCCTCGGCGCTCAAACTGGCCTCCAACTCCGCGATGCGGGCTGTCGTGCTGTCATCCAGCGTCGCCAGTTGCGCCAAGGCTTGTTGGCGGGCGAGTTGTTCGTCCGACAGCGCCGCTTCCAACTCCGCGATCCGCGCCTGAGACGCCGTGTCCAGCGCCGCCAACTCCGCAAGGCCCTGCTGACGCGCCAGTTCCTCGGCGCTCAAGCTGGCCTCAAGTTCCGCGATGCGGGCTGTGGTGCTATCATCCAGCGTCGCCAGTTGCGCCAAGGCCTGCTGGCGGGCGAGTTGCTCGTCCGACAGCGCCGTCTCCAACTCCGCGATCCGCGCCTGAGACGCCGTGTCCAGCGCCGCCAACTCCGCAAGGCCCTGCTGACGTGCCAGTTCCTCGGCGCTCAAGCTGGCCTCAAGTTCCGCGATGCGGGCTGTGGTGCTATCATCCAGCGCCGCCAGTTGCGCCAAGGCCTGCTGGCGGGCGAGTTGTTCGTCCGACAGCGCCGTCTCCAACTCCGCGATCCGCGCCTGAGACGCCGTGTCCAGCGCCGCCAACTCCGCAAGGCCCTGCTGACGCGCCAGTTCCTCGGCGCTCAAACTGGCCTCAAGTTCCGCGATGCGGGCTGTCGTGCTGTCATCCAGCGCCGCCAGTTGCGCCAAGGCCTGTTGGCGGGCGAGTTGCTCGTCCGACAGCGCCGCTTCCAACTCAGCGATCCGCGCCTGAGACGCCGTGTCCAGCGCCGCCAACTCCGCAAGGCCCTGCTGACGTGCCAGTTCCTCGGCGCTCAAGCTGGCCTCAAGTTCCGCGATGCGGGCTGTGGT
>Ga0316204_10001139_pt1 | contig 77763 bp, 67 predicted proteins | sample 6monrhotite_MG_2_FD_205661 | JGI IMG/M metagenome (GOLD analysis project Ga0316204, IMG submission 205661) | Microbial mat bacterial communities from mineral coupon in-situ incubated in ocean water Damariscotta River, Maine, United States -... | ecosystem: Environmental > Aquatic > Marine >...
AATCTCCGCTACTAGATAGACTTCGGTTCAACGAATCGACTAAAGCCTTCTTTCTGCTCTGTAAAAATATAAAAAAATGGAAATTAATGTAAATAAAATTTGGAATTAAACACAGTATCTGAAAGGTCGAATGATAAGAATTTTTCTTCCACCTTTCAGGTCTTGGTCGACCTGAAAGGAGACGGGGGGTACTGACCTGAAAGGTCGATTGATAGAGGTTTTTTTCCACGAGCTCGCACCAACAATTTTATAAATCGAGTAGGTAGGGGGATTACTCCCCCGCCCTCTCACACCACCAAGCATGCTCTCGCACTTGGCGGTTTCAGTTAATAATTTAACTTTTTGTAATTTAATGACAAATTAAACAGTTTTTGTTCCCTAAACCATAAGTTATTCATTGCTTGATGCACTTGCGGACTACTTGACTTTCGCCACCAGCCTTTGCCCGACAAAGCTATTATCCAAGATTGCCAGACTTCTACTCCTTGTTTCTTTAGGAAACGCTGGAAGCCTATGACCCGCTTGGTTTGCTTTATGCGGAAACATCTTAATTTACGGCGTATCCACGAATCTAATTCACGAAACAAACTTTTGCTTTTGGTGTATTTGAAATATTCAAACCATCCTCTTAACTTCGGGTTTAGCTCTGATATAATTTGTTCAAAACTAACTCCTCTGTTACGCTTGGTTATTTTCCGAACTGACGCTTTAAATCTTGATACGTTTTCTTTTGCAATGATTAGATTACCATCTCCCAGGATGGTATGACCTAACAGTACCGTTTTATCCGCTTCGCAAACTATACTCTTTTCTTCATTTACTTTGAGTTTTAGTTTGCTCGTGATAAAACTGCTGATAGATGCTTTAACTCGCTCGCCTGCTTTCTGACTTCGTACATAAATACTAAAATCATCGGCGTAGCGAACAAAACAATGCCCTCGTTTTTCCAGTTCTTTATCCAATTCGTCCAATACGATGTTGGATAATAATGGGGATAGTGGACTACCTTGCGGTGTTCCTTTAATGCGTTGTGATATTAGTCCACCCGATAAAATTCCACTCTGCAAGTATTTCCTTATCAATCTCAACAGCGTTTTATCTGCTATTTTGGTCGATAGTTGATACATTAAACGGTCGTGGTTTACTTCATCAAAGAAACTTTTCATATCCATATCTACAACTACTTCCCTACCATCTGATACGTATTCGCCTGCTTGCTTTAGTGCCATGTGGGCACTTCGCTTAGGACGAAATCCGTAACTGTACTCCGAAAATTCCCGCTCGTAAATCGGTGTTAATACTTGGGCTATCGCCTGTTGAATTATCCTGTCTGTTACCGTTGGAATCCCCAATTTTCTTTTTCCACCTTTGGGCTTGGGTATTTCTACCTGCTTTACCGCTTGTGGTTGGTAGGTTCCTTGTAACAACTCTTTTAGTAACAATTCTCCGTTTTCTATAAACCATTCTGCAAACTTTCCTGTCGGCATTTGGTCTATTCCTGCTGTGCCATTGTTCCGTTTTACTTGCTTATAGGCTTGTTTTAGATTTGAGGATGAACAAACTATTGTCATCAATTCCCCTGTCAAGGCTCGTCCTTGTTCTCCCTCTTTATTTACTTGATTCTCCTGTCCTGCTTTTGCTTGGTGTACGTCCTTACATTTTCCTGACGGGATAATAGCATTCTTGCTTTGTTCTGAGAACAAATCTAACTGATATGCTATTTCTTGCTGACGCTTCATAAATAAAAGTTCCTACTGACTGCTCCTTATATTAACTGATTCAGTCCTTCGTCCTGGTTTTCCAGAACTACTATGACCTCTGCTGACTTCTTGCAGGCTTTCGCCGTTTGTCTCCTCTCGGTTGGTCGCTGTTGCAACTGCCTGCAAGATCTCTCGGGATAAGGTAATATTCTTTCCTTGCGTTCTGCCTGATTTACTTTATGAGGTTACGGTTGATATTTGGGCGTTCCCAGTCCATTGCCCGGTTGCCCCCCAATTAAGCCTTTTATCAGATTTCTGTGCGTCAGAACTTCAAGTTTGCTAATGGCTTCTTTCAGATTTGCAGTTGCCCACAACACCCTTGCCAATCACTAATGTTTCCTTTCAACTCGGCACATACGAGGACTTTCACCTCGCCAGACTATTACCATGCCCGACATACAAAGAAGAAGCCCGGTGCATTATGCATCGGGCTTGTTCATTTTTAATGATTTTTTATGAGCTGATTAATGCTGTACAATAATCATTTTTGCAATTCTTTCAGGACCACCTGTCACAGAAATGAAGTAAATGCCATTCGGAATATTAAGCGTGGATAGTCTTAATTCCTTTGAAAAGCTTGTGTTCAAAGAGCCTGCTAACATCCTGTCGCCATAACGGTTATAAAGTGTTACAACATAAGTCAGATTAGACTTATCATCCACCCTTACCGTAACAAAATTACTGGTTGGGTTGGGATAGGTTGCGATTTTTAACGCAGCTACAATTGAGAAAGTATTATCACTTTTATCCCAAACTGCAGTATCCACGGTACTCGTCACTTTGACTTTATAGTTTGCTCCAAGAGTCACAGTATCTGATATCGTCCAGGAGTAACTATTGCCAACTACACTTGAGGCAAGAATACTATAAACGGTATCAGCAGCAACTAAATCTACTTTTACAGCGTCAGCAAAATTGGCCGTCCAAGAAATCAAGTGTGCAGAACCCAGGGGCCAGCTATCCCCTCCGTTGGGTTGGATTAGGGTAATGATTCCTCCTGGTGGAGTAGCCGTAATGGAGAATGTAGTATCACTTTGATCCCAAATTGTTGAATCCACAGTACTAGTTACCTGGATTTTATAACTTGTTCCAAGAGGCACTGTATCTGATATCGTCCAGGAGTAACTATTTCCAGTTAAACTGGGGACAAGAATACTATAAACGGTATCAGCAGCAACTAATTCAACTTTTACCGGCTCAGCAAAGTTGAGAGTCCAGGAAATTAAGTGTTCGGAGCCTTTGGTCCAGCCTTCCCCACCATTAGGTTGCACTACTGTAATGGCTCCCCCTGGCGCATAGGCCACTAAAGAGAAAGTAGAATCACTTTCATCATTAATTGTTGAATCTACAGTACTAGTCACCTTGATTCTATAGTTTGTATCAAGAAGTACGGTATCTGATACCATCCAAGAGTAACTGTTGCCCGTTACACTTGGGGCAAGAATACTATAAACAGTATCAGCGTGAATTAACTCTACTTTTACCACTTCAGCAAAATTGAGAGTCCAGGAAATCAAGTGTTCTGTACTCACGGCCCAGCTTTCCCCACCATTAGGTTGTTTTACTGTAATAAACCCTCCCGGTTCATAGGCCACCAACGAGAAAGTAGAGTCACTTTCGTCACTGATTGATTGGACACCACTGGATACTCTTATTCGATATTTTGTTCCTAGAGATGTTGTATCAGAGATATGCCAACCGTAAGTGGTTCCTGGTACGCCCGTTGCAATCGACGTAGTATCCACAGCACTTGGGACAGTGTAATCAAGTAAATCAATATTTACATTCTCCGTGAGATTGTCAGTCCAGGAAATTAGACGGGTCGTTCCCACAGCCCACTGCATGCCCGAATCGCTGGGTTGGATTACTGTAATAGTTCCTCCCGGTTCATAGGCCACCAACGAGAAAGTAGAGTCGCTCTCGTCACTGATTGCTTGGGCGCTACTGGATACTAGTATTCGATATTTTGTTCCAATAGTTGTTGTATCAGATATATGCCAAGCATAAGTTGTTCCTGGTACGCCCGTTGCAATCGACGTAGTATCCACGGCACTTGGGATAGTGTAATCAAGTAAATCAATATTTACAGTCTCCGCGAGATTGTCTGTCCATGAAATTAGACGGGTCGTATTCAGTGTCCACTGAATGCCTGCTATGTTGGGTTGGATTACTGTAATAGTTCCTCCAGGTTCATAGGTCACCAACGAGAAAGTAGAGTCACTTTCGTCACTGATTGACTGAGCGCTACTGGATACTAGTATTCGATATTTTGTTCCAATAGTTGTTGTATCAGAGATATGCCATGCATAAGTACTTCCTGACACGCCTGTTGCAATCGCCGTAGTATCCACGGCACTTGGGACAGTGTAATCAAGTAAATCAATATTTACAGTCTCTGCGAGATTGTCTGTCCAAGCAATTAGATGGGTTGTGCCCACTGTCCACTGGATGCCTGCATCGCTGGGTTGAATAACTGTAATAGTTCCCCCCGGTACATAGGCCACCAAAGAGAAAGTAGAGTCACTTTCGTCACTAATTGCTTGTGCGCTACTGGATACTAGTATTCTATATTTTGTCCCTAAAGTTGTTGTATCAGAGATATGCCATGCATAAGTACTTCCTGACACGCCTGTTGCGATCACCGTAGTATCCACGGCACTTGGGACAGTGTAATCAAGTAAATCAATATTTACGGTCTCTGCGAGATTGTCTGTCCAGGCAATTAGATGGGTTGTGCCCACTGTCCACTGTATACCCGTATCACTGGGTTGGATTACTGTAATGGCACCTCCTGGTTTATAGGCTACCAACGAGAAAGCAGAGTCACTTTCGTCACTAATTGCTTGGGCGCTACTGGATACCCTTATTCTATATGTTGAACCTACTGAGAATATTGAATCATAAATTGTCCAGGCGTAAGTGCTTCCAGATACGCCTGTTGCGATAGTATCTGGTGCGCTAGGATTAGTAGTGTCAACTAATTCAATATTTACATCTTCACTGAGATTGTCTGTCCAGGAAATTAGATGGGTTGTGTTCAGAGTCCACTGAATACCCGTATCGTTGGGTTGGATCACTGTGATGCCACCACCAGGAAGGAAAGCCACCACCGAGAAAGTAGAATCACTATTGTCACTAATTGTTGTATCCACGGTACTAGTTACCTTGATTCTATAGTTAGTATCAAGAGGCACTGTATCTGATATCGTCCAGGCATAACTATTTGCTGTTACACTTGATGCAAGAATACTATAAAGGGTATCTGCATTAAGCAATTCAACTTTTACCGCTTCAGCAAGATTGCTTGTCCACGAAATCAGGTGATCGCTACCTCTTACCCACTGAATCCCATCATCACTGGGTTGAATTAGTGTAAGTATTCCTCCCGTTACAGTAGAATCTATTGAGAAAGAATTATCACTTTGGTCATTAATTGTAGGAACCACGGTACTAGACACTTTGATTTTATAATTTGTATCAAGAAGTATAGTATCTGATATCGTCCAAGCATAACTATTTCCCGTAACACTAGATGTAATAAGACTATAAAGGGTATCTGCATGAAGTAATTCAACTTTTACCGCTTCAGCAAAATTATCGGTCCAGTAAATCAAATGATCGGTACTTTTTGCCCAGTGGATAGCTGTATCACTGGGTTGAATTAAGGTTATGGCACCTCCTATTGCGGTAGAATCAATAGAGAAAGAATTATCACTTTCGTCCCATATTGCTGTATCCACGGTGCTAGATATTCTGATTTTATAGTTGGTATCAATAAGTACAGTATCCGGTATCGTCCAGCCATAACTATTTCCCGTTTCACTAGAATCAATAAGACTATAAAGGGTATCTGCATGAAATAATTCTAATTTTACCGCTTCAGCAAGATAGTCGGTCCACGAAATCAAATGTTCGGTACCTTTTGCCCAATGGGTAGCCGTATCGCTGGGTTGAATTAGGGTTACAGCTCCCCCCGTTGCGGATGAACTTATTGAGAAAAGAGTATCACTCACATCAAAAACAGTTGTATCATTTTTGAAGGTTATCTTTATCAAACAAGAATCAGAGGGTGTTTGTGATGAAGGGATATCCCAAGTCCACGTGGATCCGGATACAGAGTCGGCGCCAGTGATGGTTGAATAATGAGCCCCTCCATCAGTACTAAGTTGAATTACCCCTCCGGTGATATAGTTCGTCCATGAAATCAGGTGACCTGTCCCTGCTGACCAGCTTTCACCACCATTAGGTTGAACAATAGCATTAGTGGAGTCTTCGGGCAGAGTCGACTTAACAGAAAAGACGGCATCACTCACATCAAAAACACTATTATCTAAAGTGCTTACTATCTTTATTTTACATAGATCCGAAGTATCTTGTGCTAAAGGAATGTCCCAAGTCCATGTAGTTCCGTACGCAGCAGAAGTGAGGGTGTCACTATAAGCGACACCATCGGTACTCAACAGGATCAATACAGGTTGAGTAATATTATCCGTCCATGATATCAGGTGGGTGGTACCTACGGCCCATTGTTCTCCACCATTAGGTTGTATCACGGTGATGGAAGGCGATTGTCCCATCACATTTGAGCTCGCCGCAATTAGAAATGTCGCTAAGAAAGCTGTGCTTATATAGTAAAGAAGTTTTTTCATGATATTGTAGTTGAAGTTAGTATTCTGATTAATGATTCAATAAATATATAATTAGATTAATTTGTACAAATTATTTTAATTGTTTCAGTTTGGGTACCCGATAAAATAGTCGCAAAATAAATACCGTCAGGTAAGTTCTCAAGGTTAACCTTAAACTTATGTTCCCCACGAACCAACTCTCCATGATAAATAGCCTGGAGTTTTTTTCCGCTGATGCCATACAGGTTCATAGCAACTTCCTTCTTAGCAGTCAGGTTAAGGATTATGGATGTGGAGCCTGACGCTGGATTGGGACTGCATACGAACCGTGTGACGCTATTTGATATATTGTTAACGCCTTCCGTTGATAATTTGGAATAAATGACGTCTACATGGTATCCTGTAAAATATTGCTGGTTCAAATTATAATTATAGGAGACATTAAGCAAGCCGTCATGGTTTTGATCCCAGCTTTGTCCATTCCAGGAATAAAAATCTCCAACATTTGCATTTCCCTCGTTATCATACACATATTGCGACATGGAAGAATTTACCCAAGCGCTATCTTCCCAGCTTTCCATTAAGGCGGTCTCTATGCCTCCATACTGGTCATAGAAGTATTGCCCTTTTTCAAAGTTTACCCAGTCTCCATTTACCCAATTCTCGCCAAAACCTGTCAACAAATACCCCAGCGAGCTGTAAGTATAGGTATATCTCTCCGAATTTACCCACGCATTATTATTCCATAATTCACCAATATAGGATGTCCTATTATTAGCAGTATCGTAGGTGTACTTTTCTCTATAGAAGTTTACCCAATCCTGGCGAACACCATTTTCAATAGTGCCTGTTAAAACATTTCCATTGGCATCATAAGTGTATGAATATCGTTGATCGCTAACCCATGTAGTATCGTTCCATAAATCTCTATAAGAAAGCGAAATTTGCCCAACCGAATCGTAGACATAAATCTCATGGGAATCATTCACCCAAGCACTGCCATCCCATTTTTCCTTTAAAAGAGCCACCTTATTCCAATAGGAATCATATGTATAAGTACTACTATCCGTATTAATCCATGCGCCATTGATCCAGGTTTGTTCAACAGAAGTTAGTATGCTTCTGTTGAGACCATAGGTATAGTTATTTCTGGATACATATTCCCAATTTCCATTGATCCAGTTTTTCCATACTGCAGTCAGCCTGTTGCCAACAGAATCGTAGGTGACAGTATCCATGGTCGAATTGACCCAATTTCCGTTTTTCAAGTCCTCTATATGAGAAGCTACCTCGTTTCCTGTATTCGCATATAAAAAAGTATAGCGTTTAGGATTAACGTAAACAGAAGATACAACAGCAGTATCTATTTTGGTATTTTGAAGAGTCGAAGTCTTTTGCTTCACTTTTAAAAAGGGATGTGATTCCTGCTTAAGCCGCTGCATAAACATTACCGGCTGACTCAATTTAAACAAGTCTAAATGAGCTCCCCACGGTGGGTTTCCCCGATCACTCTTTAAGTTTTGACCTTGTACGGAGACAAGTCCAAAAATTGTAAAAACAAATACCCACATTAAAGAAATGGTAATATTTGACTTCATATCTTAATATTTACATTCTAAATTAGCCTCCAAATATAGTCATTATTACCATAATAACCAAATTATTCTGATTTTTTTAAAGATTTATAATAAACTCACCCCCATTCTTGATGAAATATTCAAATATTTGTATGTGATTTGGTTTCAAATACTTAAACATTTTTTATCATATAGCTAAATAATAATACATCTTTTTATTTGGAATTTTCTTAGTTTAATACAGCAAATATTGTTTTTTCCCATATTTGGCTTAGTTCTCAATTTGAAAAATTGTTCCAAACTTTGGAAAAAAGGAAAAGAAAAAACATTGATGATAAACGGAGCCGAACGAAGCATGATTTAATCTTATTCTTTAGTATTATGCTGTTTTTATATTGTTTACAAGGGTGTTATTAGTACTTTCTGAGTGATCCTTCCTTGTTTGAGCAGTTTCCATGCCGTTCACCCTAAAATAATAATATCATTCGAAAATTACCAAATATGCAAATTATTAATTTTTTTTAATCTCCAGCAAGGCGCAATAATAGAATGAGATAAACACCAGCCTATAATCTATTTACACACCCATCAAAAAGAAACACTCTAAATAGCATAGCCCATTTTATTAATCTATAATTTTTTTTACATTTGTCCTCTCTCAAAATTGAGTAAAAAAAATCGAGGGTTGATTATTTTATATATATCTATAAACGTGTTAATTACAGAATGATTTTATGAACGAATAAATTGATAACGCATGAAGGTTTACAAAACAAGCGAAATTAGAAATATCGCACTCGTTGGAGGAGCAAAATCAGGGAAAACGACCATAGCCGAATCCATGTTGATGGAGGGCAATATGATCGACCGTAGAGGAAGCATTGAAGACAAAAACACTGTATCCGACTACAAACCCATCGAAATGGAGAGAGAGCACTCGGTTCACTCTTCCCTTTTGCATACACTCTACGATAATAAAAAAATAAATATTATGGACGTTCCGGGTTTTGCCGACTATGTTGGTGAAACCATTGCTGCTCTTAATGTATGCGATACTGCATTGTTAATGATCAACGGGCAATCAGGTGTGGAAGCAACGACCGAAACCGCTTGGAGGCAAACTGAAAAAGCAGGAAACCCGGTAGTATTTATTGTAAACCAAATGGATCATCAAGGTGCCAATTATGAAACAGCCATCAACGCTTTAAAAGATTATTTCGGTGATAAAGTCACCATTGTTCAGTACCCTGTAAATGGCGGTGAAGGTTTCGATACCCTTATCGACCTGGTATTGATGAAACAATTAAAATTCAAAGACGGAGGCGGAGAGCCTGAAATTAGCGACATTCCTGCTTCTGAAGCTGACAAAGCTGCTGCCTTGAATTTAAAATTAATTGAAAATGCTGCCGAGGGTGACGAAGCACTCATGGAGAAATATTTTGCAAACGACACGCTAAGCATTGAGGAAATGAGAGAAGGACTGCGTTTGGGACTTATCACGCGTAGTATTTTCCCGGTAATGGTATCGTCAGCCAAACACGGCATCGGCGTTAGTAGGGTGCTTGATTTTGTTTCTAAGTCATGTCCGCCACCTGCTGATATGCCCACCCGCAAAACGACCGATGGTCAGGAATACAATTATGATGTTGAAGGATCAAACGCTTTATTCATTTTTAAAACATCCATTGAGCAGCATTTAGGTGAAGTGTCATTCTTTAAAGTGTACGGGGGTGAGATTTCCGAAGGTATGGATTTAATCAATCCACGTACCAATAATAAAGAAAGGATTACCCAATTATATAGCCTGAATGGAAAAAACCGTGCTAAAATTGAAAAAGTTGCGGCAGGCGATATCGCGGTTACCATAAAATTGAAGGAAGTCCGTACAGGCGATTCACTGATGGATGCTAAAAATGCAGATAACGGCTTCGATACTTTTCCCATACCCGATGCATTGTACACCGTGGCCATTAAAGCCACAGAGTCCACAGAAGATGAAAAACTGGGATCGCTGCTGAACGAAATGCACAAAACAGACCCCAGCCTGGGCATTGAATATTCAAGAGAGTTGAAACAAATGCTTTTAAAAAGCCAGGGTGAATTTCATGTGAATACCGTGAAATGGTATCTGACCAAGGCCAACAATTTGAAAGTCGAACTTTTCACGCCCAAGGTCCCCTATCGTGAAACGATTACTAAAATTGCAGATGCCAGTTATCGACATAAAAAACAATCGGGAGGTTCCGGGCAATTTGGGGAAGTCTATATGCGGATTCAACCTTTCGAAGAAGACTATCAAAAGCCTACTGACTTCCCGGTTCGTGGTACCGATGTACACGATTTACCGTGGGGAGGAAAACTCATTTTCCACAATTGTGTTGTTGGGGGTGCCATTGATGCCCGTTTTATGCCGGCCATCATGAAAGGGATCATGGAGCGCATGACCGAAGGCCCATTAACAGGCTCTTATGCCCGTGACATTGTAGTTTATGTTTATGATGGGAAAATGCACCCTGTGGATTCCAACGAAATATCCTTTAAACTGGCCGGACGTCACGCGTTTATTACAGCTTTTAAGTCAGCTGGCCCAAAAATTATGGAACCTATTTATGATGTGGAAATCATCATCCCCGAAGATATGATGGGTGCTGTAATGACCGATTTACAAGGTCGTAGGGGCATTATCATGGGAATGGGCAGCAAAGGCAAAAACCAAATCATCCGCACCAAAGTGCCGGGTGCCGAAATGGCTCGATATTCCACTTCCCTCAGCTCCATCACCTCTGGCAGAGGAACTTTCTCCTTGAAATTTGACCAATACCAACAGGTGCCGACAGATGTTCAGGAAAAGCTGCTCAAAGAATATGAAGCTTCACAGGAGGAGGAGGATTAGCCCCAGGAACGATGAACGATGAACGATGAATGACTAATGACGAATGATGAATGACTAATGACGAATGATGAATGACTAATGGCGAATGATGAATGACTAATGACGAACGGTTAGTTATATACTTTCGTCTAAAAAAGCTTTTTTTTGTTTAAGTATCAGCCCACTAATAATAAAACCAGGTGATATTCATCTGGTTTTATTTATTTCTTTGCGTTTTTGGCTAATTAGGCTAAATATTATTTTGTTCAAAGAATCCCTACGGGGATGTGCTGGATAGCAAAATAAAATCGGCATTTTCTATTAAGAAACGAATTGTTTTTTCCTGAATAAGCAAGTTCCCCTCCTCGGAGGGGCGTAGGGGTGGGTCTTCTCTTCGCTATCTTTTTTTATGCTCCAATATCCAGTATTCAATGGCTCTTAACACATTGGCCATGTCTTTTTTCACTTCCCTGTCATCAAATCTTAGAAAACGAACTCCCATTTCTTCCAATCGTTTTTGACGTATCTCATCATTTACAATTACTTCTTCAAAATCATGACTAATCCCATCTACCTCAATTGCCAACATTAAATCTTTACAATAGAAATCAACAATGTAATTATCAATCGGCCGTTGACGGTCAAAATCATTTCCCAATATTTTCTTTTGCTTCAATTCATTCCAAAGCAGTACCTCCGAAAAAGTCATGTTTTTCCGTAAAGCCTTTGCCAAAGGTTTTAACTTGGGATTGTAAGGTAAAATTTTCCGTCGCATAATTTTGTCGTCCCCACCCCTGCACCCCTCCAGTGGACGGGAATACCGCAGCATTGATTAAAAAATACGTTTAAAAAATTCATAAATTTCGAATAATAACCAAAAGTATAATTTCCTTTATCAGGAATATCAGATCATAATAATTTTTGCCAGCATAACAAAATAATATCTAGCCGCTAATTACCGTTTGAGCAATTTACGACTTTGCGAATGACCTGAACCATCAACAAAACGAATAATGTATACGCCATTTGAAAGGGTACTTAAATTTATTTCCATAAGATGTTGACCACGGTTCAGCATGCCTTGTTTTTTCCACCTGATTTGTCCCAAAAGAGAATAAATTTCTATGTTATAAGAAGTAGAAGCACTCATTTCCAGTCGGAGTCGCAGCATATTCTTTACCGGATTAGTAAAATGGATGGCATTAAAAACTGAAGCCTGAAGCTGTTGGACACCAAGAGGTTCATCCACCAAGAGTTTCATGCTAACCGGTAAATGATCAGAGTTACGGTAAAGTGCATTGAGTACCTGCGAGGGTACACTGGTGTTGGTGGGTGAAGCATTGATCGATGTATTAAAATGTTTTCCATCCTGACCAACAACATGATAACTTCCCGAAATATATTGCATCTTTTTAAGGTTATTTTTGATGTTGTTGGACATCAAAATAAAATCAAAACGATCGTCCATACCTCCGCTTGCAGCACAACCATTGTTGCCATCATGTGTACTTTGGGTATGAACCATGCTGAAATCAGCATTATTATGCCATTCTCCTATTTGGTTAGCCGGATCGCTAAAACGGATACTGGCATCACTATAGTCGACAAATTCCTGAAAGGCAGGCTCACGATCGGAATATAAATTGAAATCGCCCATTAGCAAATAATTATTATCCGGATGGTGGCTGGCAATGTAATCCATCGTATTCTTGGCCATAATCTTTCGCTGATCCTCATAATTAGTACTTGATTTTAAATGTGCCACTACACAATACAAAAAGGCAGTATCCCCCCCACTATTCAGGGACCCGGATTTATAGTACAATTTATAAACGTCCACATCGCGGATATAGGTTTGTGCAATGACATGCCCTGCCAAACCCAGTTTTTCCGTATTGTAATACAACATATTTACCAAATAGTCATCCTGCGAACTTAAGGACGGAGCCATGGCAAAATAATTTACACCATCAGTATTGAGCGCATAATCAAGCAAATGCTGCTGTATGCTGTGGGACGCAGACACCTCATTAACCGAAAAAATATCCGGCTTTACATACTGCACTATGGTTTTTATGTAGGTATCTTTGGTGGTGTATTTGTTATTATTACTGGTGCAATAGTCCGTATAATTTCCATAGTTCAACAAATTATACTGCAAAATACTCAGCGTATCCTGGGCAGAAACCGAAAGGTAGCCAGCTACAAAAATCCAAACTAAAAATTTCTTCATCATAAAAGGGTTTAGACAAAGGTATGGATTTTGCTCACTTATTGCGGCTAAATATTAATTGGCTAAAGAATTTTGAAGCTAGGCCTCCCCTTCTTTGAGCCTTTTTCTATTTAAGAAATATTTGGCACCCACAAATTGCCCACCAAAAAAAGCGGCCACCAAAAAAGGATAAGTGTAAAGCTGAAACCCCAGATGGAAATGATAGCGCAGAAAGACCACAAAAGGGATGGGTAAATGAACAGCCAAAAACCATTTCCATGAAAATTTCTTTACCGATGCCCGCCAAAATCCCCACGGCATATTGAAAACAAAAACCAAGACAGTGACAATCCCTAAATTGATATATTCGTGTATCATTACTTTTTGGCGGCAAATTTAATAGGAAATTAAGTGCCTGACTATATTTTACTCGCAAAACCCACCCAAAAGAACACATTGTATTGATTGCTAATACCGATTATCAATCAAAATACGCCTTTAGTTCGTTATCCTCCTAAAGTCGCTTTGATTGTATATCGGCATTTACCATTGTATATTTCAAAATGCCAGTAAAACATTTTAAAATACAATTGGTATAATGTGATTCATGCGTTTTTGATAATTTAAATGGATTCTAAATAATTCTGAATTATTTGCTACTTTTGTTGCTTAATATTTTAAACAGAAGAATGGACCCTTACAGTTTTTTAAACAATACTGATCCTGAGATAATTGAGGATTTATATCGTAAGTTTAAAGAAGATCCTTCCAAGCTTGAAATTGGGTGGCGAAACTTCTTTCAGGGTTTTGATTTTGCCAAACAATCTTATCCGCAAAAAGCCTCTGTCAACCTGGAAACTTCTGATGAATTTAAAGTAATCAACCTGATCAATGATTATCGTCGGCGGGGGCATTTGTTTACCCAAACCAATCCCGTTCGCAAAAGGCGAACCTATACACCTACCCTGGCTCCTGAAAATTACGGTCTCAGCAAAGACGACATGGAACGTACTTTTCATGCCGGAAATGAAGTCGGATTGGGAGCAGCCCGCCTAAAGGACATCATTGCCTTTCTGGACGAAACCTATTGTCATTCGTTGGGTGTTGAGTATCTATTCATCCGTGACGTAGAAATTGTAAACTGGCTGAAAGATTATTTTGAAAAGTCGCGAAATACACCAAAATATTCGGTAGACGAAAAAGACTATATCCTAAAGAAACTGAGAAGGGGTGTTTTCTTTGAAAAATTTCTTCAAAAAAAATTCCCGGGACAAAAACGCTTTTCATTGGAAGGTGCAGAGGCGTTAATTCCTGCGCTGGATGCCGTAATGGAAAAAGGTTCGGAGTTGGGAATCGAAGAATTTGTCATTGGCATGTCACATCGCGGAAGGCTTAATGTGTTAGTCAACATCCTTCGAAAGCCCTTTGCGGATGTTTTTTCCGAATTTGAAGGGATGGAATACGAGGACGAAAACCTGACCGGTGATGTCAAATATCATTTGGGTTATACCATTGAGCGGAAAACCAGCTCGGGGAAAACAGTAAAATTTACCCTGGCTCCCAACCCTTCTCATTTGGAAGCTGTTGATCCGGTTGTAGAAGGCGTTACCCGCGCAAAAATAGATGAGTCAGGGCTGGGAGACATGAGCAAAGTGGCACCCATTCTCATTCATGGTGACGCATCAATTGCAGGTCAGGGTGTGGTGTATGAAGTGCTTCAAATGTCTGATTTAAAAGCTTATTCAACAGGTGGAACTATCCATCTTGTAGTCAATAACCAGATCGGATTTACTACCAATTATCTCGATGCCCGAAGTAGCACTTATTGTACCGACGTGGCCAAAACAACGCTTTCGCCGGTATTTCATGTGAACGGGGATGACCCCGAAGCCATGGTGTTCAGCATACAGCTGGCCATGGAGTTTCGTAACCGTTTTCATAAAGATGTGTTTCTTGATATTCTGTGCTATCGTCGGCATGGCCACAACGAAGGTGATGAGCCGAGATTTACACAACCTTTACTGTACAAAATAATTGAAAAGCATCCTGATCCCTATTCGATTTATAAGAATAAGTTGGTTAGCGAGGGGACAATAAGTCTGGAAAAATGTGAAAATGATGAACAACATTTTCTAGAGACGCTGGACAAAAACTTCGAAAAATCCAAGAACCATAAAAAAGCCAACATCAACAGTTTTCTGGCCAATAAGTGGAAGGACATTCGCAAAGCTACCGATGAAGATTTTCTGAAATCCCCTGACACTTCCATCAGCAAAAAAATACTGGAGAAAATAGCTGACAAAATTACTCAACTTCCTGAAAATAAAACGTTTTATCGAAAAACCATCCGTCTCCAACAACAAAGAAGGGACATGGTTTCTGAAAAAGGAAAACTCGACTGGGGCATGGGAGAATTGTTGGCTTATGGTAGTTTAGTTGAAGAAAATATTCCGGTTAGATTAAGTGGGCAAGACGTTGAAAGAGGAACTTTCTCGCATCGCCATGCCGTATTGCGAATAGAAGATTCAGAGGAAAAATATGTTCCCTTGAACCACATCGATAAGAAGCAAGCTCCTTTTCAGGTTTACAATTCTACGCTCTCAGAATATGGGGTTTTAGGTTTTGAATATGGCTATGCCCTTACCACGCCCCACGCTTTAACCCTTTGGGAAGCTCAGTTTGGTGATTTTGCTAACACGGCTCAGGTGATTTTCGATCAATTTATCAGTAGTGCTGAGGCTAAATGGAATGTCATGTGTGGATTGGTTGTACTATTGCCCCATGGCTATGAAGGACAGGGGCCGGAGCATTCCAGTGCGCGACTGGAGCGCTTTTTGATTTTAGCTGCTGAAAATAATATGCAAATTGCTAATTGTACCACACCGGCTAATTTTTTCCATGTTTTACGCAGGCAAATAAAACGCGAATTCAGGAAGCCCCTCATTGTTTTTACACCAAAGAGTTTATTGCGCCATCCTCGAGCCGTTTCACCTATTGAGGCGTTTACCAAAAACGGTTTTCAAGAAGTGATTGATGATGAATCAGCCGATGCTGATAAAATTAGCCGACTGGTTTTTTGTACGGGAAAATTGTTTTACGATTTACAGGCAGAAAAAGGAAAACTCAGCAATGAGCATACCGCACTTATTCGGATAGAGCAACTCTATCCATTTCCAAAAGAACAGCTCACCCAATTGATTCACGAGAAATATGTAAATGTGAAAGATTATGTGTGGGCTCAGGAAGAACCGGCCAATATGGGAGCATGGGAGTTCGTGAAGAAGCAATTTGACAACGAATTCAAAATAAAATTCATTGGCCGACCGGCCAGTGGAAGTCCGGCTACAGGTTCATCCAAATTTCACGTCATCCGGCAACAGAAGGTCATTGACAAGGTGTTTCTCGAATGTAATTGCCCATATATCGATATTGATTGCCAGATGTTGTGTATAGGAAATCGATGGAAATCATTCGAAAATGAATTAGCCGAATTAAATGTAGATCAGATAGATAGCAAATTCCATTCAGGGATAAAACCACTTAAATAGAACCTAAGTCAAACATCATGATAATTGAAATAAAAGTTCCAAGTCCGGGAGAATCCATTAGCGAAGTGCAACTGGCGGAATGGTTGGTGAAAGATGGCCAACAGGTGGATAAAGACCAGGATATAGTGGAAATTGATTCGGATAAAGCCACATTAAGCGTTGCGGCGGAAGAAGAAGGGAAAATTAAGTTGCTGGCCGCCGATGGAGATACCCTTGACGTGGGAGCTGTCATTGCCACTATCGATACAGAAAGTGTAGGGACAAAACCTGAAAGTAAGCATGAAGCAATAATCCCTGTTGCAGTAGAGGAAAAGAAAGAAGCAGAAAAGCAGGAGCAAAAACCCGACAAGACATCTTCGCTTGTAGAAAAAATAGAAAAAGAAGCTGCGGAAATTAATCTTTCACCCTTAGCCCGGGAGATGAAAAAACAAAATAAAATTTCCGAAACCGAATTGATCGAATTTTTCAAAACCTACCGGATTGGGAAAGAAGATATGCAGTTCTTTCTGGATAACAGGGGACAAACGGCTCTGCCGCAAAGCCCGGTTCAAGGGAAAAGCGGATGGACAGGAAGTCGAGACAGCGAGCACAAAAAAATGAGCATGTTGCGAAAGAAATTGGCGCAACGGCTAGTAGCTGTAAAAAATGAAACCGCCATGCTCACCACTTTTAATGAAGTGAACATGAGCTCCATCATGAACATTAGGAAACAATACAAAGAAGTTTTTAAAGAAAAATACGGAGTAGGACTGGGGTTTATGTCATTCTTCACCAAGGCGGTCACCGAGGCACTTCATTACTTTCCTCAACTTAATTCACAGATTGATGGCGATGAGTTCGTTCAATTCAATTATGTGGATTTAAGTATTGCCGTGAGTGCACCCAAGGGGCTGGTGGTTCCCGTTATCAGGAATGCAGAAATGATGAGTCTGTCAGAAATTGAAAGTGCCATCAAAGCGCTTGCAATAAAAGCACGCGAAAACAAGATCACCCTGGAAGATATGCAAGGAGGTACATTCACCATCACCAATGGAGGCGTATTCGGGTCTATGATGTCCACACCAATAATCAATCCGCCGCAATCCGCCATCCTGGGCATGCACAACATTGTCGAAAGACCCATTGCCGTCAATGGTAAGGTGGAGATTCATCCTATGATGTACATCGCCCTATCTTATGACCACCGTGTGATTGACGGGCGGGAATCGGTAAGCTTTTTAGTGAAAGTAAAGGAAATGCTTGAGCAACCCGAACGTATGCTTTTCGGAGCTAAAGATCCGCTGGAAGCACTGTTGGGTTTATAAGGAAACTTTTAATTTATGATTGCTGATCAACGATTTATGATTGCTGATTGTACGTTTACTAAAGATAGCAGCCATGCTAATAGGTTTATCAAAAACCCACAACGACGACCTTAAGTTGCCATGGACTATACTTTATTTTCTAGTTATTGGTTAAAACCCTGTAATTTCATTGCAGCCACTTTAATTTCTATAGATATTATTATGTTTTTGAATGTCGAACAAGGATTTTCCGTAGGAATGCCTTTGGCAGACGAATTATGAATTGAGAAGCTCAAAAATCGTTAATCGGTGTTCCTTGCCTGCCCTCGTAGCGAAGCGTAACGAGCTTCTTAAATCATTTTTAAACAAATTTTATTCGTAGTCAAACTTATGGACTTGCAGTCCATAGCGGTTTATTCTTTATCCCGATCAGTACGCTCGTTTGTTACGGCCTTCCACATAATTAATGAATGATTGGTTTACCACTTTATTGCCTCCGGGGGTGGGATAATCGCCTGTGAAATACCAGTCGCCCGTATGTTCAGGAATAGCCAAATGCATATTTTCCACACTTTGATAGATGATTCCTACCTCTGCTTTAATGTCTTTGGAGGTAACCAGTTGGGCAATTTTATCCGAAATTTGTTTGGTGGTGAAGGGTTTGTAAATCTTGGTCACATAATTCACCACGGATTCTTTGGGCAGGTTCTGCTGCGCCTTGCATTGGGCATACACTTCGTTGATGATGTGTTCCTGATGGCTTTCTTTCAGTAGCGCAATGGTTGCTCTGAAAGCGATAAAGTCGCTCAATTTTGCCATGTCAATCCCATAACAATCAGGATAACGTATTTGCGGCGCAGAGGAAACGATGATAATTTTTTTAGGATGAAGGCGATCAAGAATACGGATAATGCTTTGCTTGAGCGTTGTCCCCCTAACGATGGAATCATCCAAAATCACCAAGGTGTCCACCTGATCTTTAACAATTCCGTAGGTAACATCGTACACATGGGCTACCAAATCGTCTCTTTGCTTGTCAGCAGTAATAAAGGTTCTCAACTTGGCGTCTTTCACGGCAAGTGTCTCCACACGTGGACGTTGCGAAAAAATAACCTCCAGGCGCTCCTTTGATAAATTCTCTTTTTCTTTAAAAATTTTCTCTTTGATTTGCTCGGCACTGAAATCATTTAACGCCTCTACCAGCCCCTGAAAGGCTACGGAGGCCGTGTTGGGGATATAAGAAAAAATAGTGTTTTTCAGGTCATAATCAATGACTTTCAGGATGGGTTTTGCCAGTAACCGTCCCAATTTTTTCCGCTCCAGATAAATATCACGGTCGGTTCCCCTTGAGAAATAAATACGCTCGAAGGAACAGGCCTTCTTCGGCAATGCTTTGAGGAAGGCCTCCTCTCGAACCTGTCCGTCTTTTTTTATAATTAAAGCATGTCCGGGCGAAAGTTCCTGAATCTTCTCAATGGGAACATCCAGCGCTGTTTGAATTACGGGTCGTTCTGAGGCAGCCACCACAATTTCGTCATCGGCATAATAAAAGGCCGGCCTGATACCGGCAGGATCACGCATTACGAAGGACTCGCCATGCCCCAGCATACCGCCAATCACATAACCCCCATCCCAGCGTTTGGCCGATTCATGAAGTATGGGAAGCATATCCAGCTTTTGAATGATGTATTCGGTGGCTTCCTTTTTCGAAACTCCCTGATTTTTCAATTCCTGGTACAAACGTTCATTTTCTTCATCCAAAAAGTGACCGATTTTCTCCAGAACAGTGATGGTGTCTGAGGTCTCTTGCGGAAACTGTCCCAAATCGACAAGTGTTTGCAAGAGCTCATCATTATTGGTCATGTTAAAATTACCGGCTATCACCAAATTACGGGTTTTCCAGTTGTTGGCACGTTTCAACGGATGTAGGTTTTTGATGGCACTGCCACCATAAGTCCCATAGCGTAAATGCCCCAGAAAAAGTTCTCCCGTAAAGGGAAGATGATTTTTTAGCCAGCCCACATCTTTCATCCGCTTGGGATGTTCAATATTTAATTGGCGGAACTGATCATACACTTCATTAAACAATGCCTGAATGGGGGCATCGGCGTTCGAGCGAATTCGGTCGATATATTTTTTGCCGGGGGGAAGGTCATATTTTACACAGGCAATACCTGCGCCATCCTGCCCACGGTTGTGTTGTTTCTGCATGAGCAGGTGTAACTTCTGCAGCCCGTAGATGGAAGTTCCGTATTTCCCCAGGTAAAATTCAAGGGGTTTCAACAGCCTTACCAGGGCTATTCCGCATTCGTGTTTGATAGGTTCGCTCATGGTGATTGCCAGATTATTTTATTTTTGTCAAAATTATCAAAAAACATGGTACAAATTAGATTGGCAAGCGAGGAAGATCAACAAACCATCGCAGACTTCCAAATGAAGATGGCTCGGGAAACCGAAGCTCTTCAGCTGGAGCCGGCATTGGTAACCATAGGTGTTTTATCCGTTTTGCGTGATCCCGAAAAGGGGAAATATTTTGTGGCCGAAGAAGATGGAAGCATAATCGCTTCTTTACTAATTACTTTTGAGTGGAGCGATTGGCGAAATAAATGGGTGCTGTGGATTCAATCTGTTTATGTAATTCAGGAATACCGAAAACAAGGCGTCTTTAAAACGATGTATGAACACATTCAGGCATGGGCACAAAAGGATGATACCGTTGCCGGCTTACGCTTATATGTGGATAAAACCAATCAGCGCGCTATTAAGGTTTACCAAAATTTAGGCATGAATGGCGAACATTATCAGGTGTTTGAATGGATGAAACCATAAGGAAAGCCTTTTATAAAGGAACTGTATCATGCTTAAGCTTGTGATCAAAAATATTTTTGTCAAGCGTTTGTGTATTTCCACAAATGGGACAATAATAAAGGTATTCGGTTTTGTATGGTAAGACAGGCAGAAAAAACAAGCTTACAAAATACAGGTTTTTCTGCAAAATCCATCGCCGGTCGTTGTGGCAGTGTCCACAATGTTCGACCATTAGCGATTGATATTTCTCGGATTTAGGCTGTGTACCGGCAATGATGAACATGGAGTAAAAATACAAAAAAAACGTCTTTTATTTTCAGTATTTTTGCCCCAAAAGTAAAAAGTCATGAACAAGTTATATCCTTTCAAATTTCAACCAATTTTTAAAGATAAAATCTGGGGAGGAGATAAGATAAATAGTGTTTTGGGTATGGACTACGGAAAATTACCCAATTGTGGAGAAGCATGGGTTGTATCAGGTGTGGAGGGGAATCCAACCTTGATAAAAAATGGGTTTCTTGCCGGGAATGAACTCAATGAATTGGTAAGTATATATATGGGAGACCTGGTGGGTGATGAGGTATATGAACGTTATGGTGATGAATTCCCTTTGCTGATAAAAATTATTGATGCTAACGATTGGCTGTCCATACAGGTACATCCTGATGATGAGCTTGCTGAAGAACGGGGATTGGGAAATGGCAAAACAGAAATGTGGTATACCCTGAAAGCCGAGCCGAAAGCTGAGCTCATCAGCGGCTTCAAAGAAGCCATTAGCAGGGAAACTTATCTGAACTATTTGAAAGAGAAACGTTTAAAAGAGGTGTTGAATATTGAAAAGGTGAGCAAAGGGGATGTGTTTTTTATTCCCGCAGGCAGGGTTCATGCCCTGGGACCCGGACTGCTGCTGGCTGAAATACAGCAAACTTCAGACACAACTTATCGCATCTACGACTGGGATCGCATCGACACCGACGGAACACAAAGAGAGCTTCATACCAAGGAGGCGTTGGATGCCATTGACTTTGAAGTAGAAGGTCAATACAAAACAAGATACAAAGCCCAAAATAATAAGACCATTCCCCTGGTGGAGTGTCCCCAGTTTACAACCAATATCCTGGAATATGATCAGGAGATATCCAAAGATTTTGAAGAGCTGGATTCATTTGTTATTTATCTTGGTGTTGAAGGGAACAGTCAGCTATTTTGGGATGATGGCGAAATCGAAATCAAAACCGGTGAGGCGGTAGTAATTCCTAATCAGATAAACCGCATCAGGCTCAAACCGCAAGCAAAGGCAAAATTATTGGAAATCTATTTGGTATAAAATTCCTGACAGTGAAACTCTTCGAAACAGACAAAAAGGAAAGTACACGCACGCGCTTTAAAAGATTGCTTTTTAATTTTTTCCCGGCCTACCGTAGCACCGGGGCTCGCGTAGCTTTTATTGCAGAAGACTTTAGCGAGGTTCAAATAAAACTTCGCTTGTATTGGAGAACCCGCAATTATGTGGGAACTGTTTTCGGAGGTAGCATCTTTGGCGCCCTCGATCCCATACACATGCTGCAGCTTATCAAGCTCTTGGGAAATGATTATGTGGTGTGGGACAAAGAAGCCAATGTTCGTTTTGTTAGGCCCATAGCAAAAACTGTGTATGCCAGGTTTTTGGTAACGGAAGAATTGTTGAATGAGATTCGCCATGAAGTGGCCGAAAAAAAGGAAATTCACCGTGTCATGCATTCACAATTTGAAGACCGTCAGGGGAAGGTGTATGCCACGGTTGACAAAACGATTTATATTGCAAGCAAGGCTTTTTATGATCAGAAACGCAAGGAAAAAGCAAGCCGGAAAGTTTGAGCTTAACCGGCTTTATTTAATAATTATTTCGGCTCTAAGTTGATTTACATACGAAATCAGATTTATTCTTTTAGTATTCTAATCATCATGTAATGAAATTAAACAATTCGACTATAAGGCAGATAAGCTCATTCGGATTTGCAATCCGAATGTTAAAGGGCTCAAAAGATTTGCAATCTGATAGGTAATAAAAAATAGGTAATAAAAAAAATGATTGGCTGATTAATAATTTGCCGGATTGAAAATCCTTAGTCTCTTTAACTTCCTGATTATAAATCAGGAAGAGCACGTAGAGAATGATAAACTTCAATAGTCATTAATACAATCGAAGTGAAGATTTCACTCAATTCAACATGGAAACATTATTTCTTTGTCCAACCATCCCGTAGCGGAACAGTACGATTAAAAATCAAATGACCGGAACTGCTTTCTTTGTCGACACAAAAATATCCAAGTCGCTGAAACTGAAACTTATCACCGGCATTTGCAATTTTAAGCGAAGGCTCCAACATGCAGTTGTGCAAGGTTTGTAGTGAGTTGGGATTGATAAATTCCTTGAAGTCTTTATCCTTGTGCCCGGCAGGATCTTCATCATTAAAAAGACGATCATATAAGCGAACTTCAGCCTCAACCGCATGCGAGGCAGACACCCAATGCAAGGTACCTTTCACTTTTCGAAGGCTGCCACTGCCACTTTTCGTATCGGGATCGTAAGTGCAGAGAATTTCCGTCACTCGTCCGTTTTCATCCTTTTTAAAGTCCTCACATTTAATAAAATAAGCCCCTTTCAAACGTACTTCACGACCAGGCCCTAAACGGAAGAATTTTTTTGGAGGATCTTCCATAAAGTCATCCCGCTCGATATAAATCTCGCGACTGAAAGGAATCAACCGGCTCCCGCCTTCAGGATCTTCCGGGTTATTAATAAGTTCCATTTCTTCTATTTTTCCTTCCGGATAATTGGTAATGACTACTTTCACCGGATCAAGAACAGCAAAAACACGCGGAGCTATTTGGTTGAGATGTTCACGAAGGCTAAATTCGAGTAAACCCACATCAATCACATTGTCGCGCTTGGCAATACCAATGCGATCGGCAAAATTACGAATGGATTCCGGGCTATACCCACGACGCCTCAAACCCGAAATGGTAGGCATCCGTGGGTCGTCCCAGCCATTCACAAGACCCAATTGCACCAATTCAAGTAATTTGCGTTTACTCATCACCGTATAACTAAGGTTAAGGCGTGCAAACTCAATCTGTCGCGGTCGATAAGGGCCTTCGGCAATTTGATCGAGAAACCAATCGTATAGCGGCCGGTGTATTTCAAATTCAAGCGTACATACCGAATGAGTAATTCTTTCTATATAGTCTGACTGACCATGGGCAAAATCGTACATCGGATAAATATTCCATTTATTTCCCGTCCGGTGATGTTCGGCATGCAGCACACGATACAAAATAGGATCGCGCATGTGCATATTGGGGGAACTCATGTCGATTTTGGCACGTAACACCATGGAACCATCCGCTACCGATCCATTTTTCATTTGCATAAACAAATCAAGGTTTTCTTCAAGCGAGCGATTTCGGTAGGGACTTTCTGTACCCGGACGTGTGGGCACCCCTTTTTGCCGGCTGATTTCTTCTTGTGGTTGCTCGTCAACATAAGCCTTTCCATCTTCAATAAGCTGTACTGCCCATTCAAACAATTGGTCGAAATAATCGGAGGTATAATAGGGTTCCTTATTCCAGCGAAAGCCCAGCCATTGGATGTCCTCTTTGATGGCATCCACATATTCGGTATCCTCTTTTGTAGGATTGGTATCGTCGAAACGCAAATTACATTGACCCAGATATTTTTCTGCCAGGCCGAAGTTTAAACAAATGGATTTCGCATGACCAATATGCAAATAACCATTGGGCTCGGGGGGGAAACGAAAATGAACCCTGCCATCGTTTTTGTTATTCCGAAGGTCTTCTTCAATGATGTTTTCAATAAAATTAAGCGACCTTGCGTTGCTTTCAACAGTATCCATAGAATGATAAACTTAAAACAAAATGAAAAGGCAAAAATACTGAGAAAAGGGTTAGAAACAAGGCATTTCGAGCTAATTTCATTTTGCTTATAGCCACTTGGAAAAAATGGGGCGTAAGGTTTTAGATACTTATTGGACTAAGAGAAAAGAGAATGTTCTATTTTTGCATTTCCAAGTATTGAAATAATTCAATTCGTCTATATGAAACATACACGATATTTATTGCTGAGCCTCTTATTGTTCGTAGGGGTTTCTTTGTCGGCTCAAATTCTGAATCCGGTGAAATGGTCCTTTTCCTCAAAAAAACTGACCAATAACGAATACGAATTAGTTTTCAAAGCTGCCATTGACACGCCTTGGCATTTGTATTCGCAGGATATACCGATGGCTCCGCCTGCTACTACTTTCCATTTTAAAAAAGACAGCAGCTATCAGCTGATGGACACTGTAATGGAAATCGGCCATGTGATTCAGGAGTACGACAAGAATTTTAAGATGGAATTAAAATACTATTCCGATAGTGTTTCTTTCGTCCAAAAAGTAAAATTAACTGCTGCCGGAGCCACGGTGAAGGGCTCGTTTAATTTTATGACTTGCGACGACAGCCAATGCCTGCCTCCTCAGGATGTGGATTTCAGTTTTAATTTAGGGAAAGTCATAGCAAGCACGCAAGCAGCTTCCACCACAGTGATTGGAAAAGATAAAATTGATATCGGCGGGAGCAAGAAAGGCCTCTGGGGATTTTTTATTCTCGCAGTTTTGGGTGGCTTCCTGGCCATTTTGACCCCTTGTGTATTTCCCATGATTCCCATGACCGTTTCTTTTTTCATGAAAGAAGGCGAAGAAAAATCTAAAGGAAAATTCCAGGCACTTTTATATGGGTTAAGTATCATCGTCATTTATACATTTATAGGATCTGTATTGGCAGTCATTGCCGGTCCCAACATAGCCAACTGGCTCAGCACCGCTTGGTTGCCTAATGTTCTTTTCTTCCTGATATTTGTTGTTTTTGCCTTGTCATTTTTTGGGATGTTCGAAATTACTATGCCACATTGGTTGGTGAACAGCTCGGACCAAAAAGCAGACAAAGGCGGTTTTTTGGGGCCTATTTTCATGGCCATGACATTGGTGTTGGTCTCATTTAGCTGCACCGGACCCATAGTAGGAACTATTTTGGTGACCTCAGCCGGGGGTGCGGTTTTAAAACCCATCGTGGGGATGCTTGGCTTCTCCATGGCCTTTGCCTTGCCTTTTACACTTTTTGCCTTTTTCCCTTCCTGGCTCACCAGTTTGCCCAAATCAGGAGGATGGCTCAATTCGGTAAAAGTAGTGTTGGGATTCCTGGAACTTGCATTGGGGCTGAAATTCCTAAGTATCGCCGATCAAACTTATCATTGGCATATCCTGGATCGCGAAGTTTACCTTGCCCTCTGGATAGTGATTTTCTTCCTCATGGGCCTGTATCTCTTGGGTAAATTGAAATTTGCCCTCGATTCCGATTCGCCTTTCATCAGTGTACCGCGTTTGTTGTTGGCGATCATCACCTTCAGCTTCGTGGTGTATATGATTCCGGGCATGTTCGGAGCTCCACTCAAAGCCTTGGCCGGTTATCTGCCACCACAAAACACGCTCGATTTTGACATGAATAAAATTGTCAGGGAAAATGTGAAAGCTTTCTCAGGCACTGCCGGCCATGCATTGCCCAAAGAGATTTGTGCGACACCTAAATATCATGAATTTCTCGACTTGCCCCACGGATTGGAGGGCTATTTCGATTATGACCAGGCAGTAGCTTGTGCCAAAAAGCAACACAAACCCATCTTTATCGATTTCACTGGTCACGGCTGTGTCAACTGTCGCGAAATGGAAGCCAATGTCTGGTCAGATCCACAGGTGTTGAAACGGCTTCGTAATGACTATGTAATTCTGGCGCTGTATGTGGATGATAAATATGAATTACCTAAAGATGAGTGGATTCGATCTACCTACGATGGAAAGATGAAAAGGACCCTGGGCAAAAAGGATGCTGATTTCCAAATTACGAAATTCGGCGTGAATGCCCAGCCGTTTTATGTGTTGATGAACGCTAAAGGTGAAGTGCTTGTTCAACCCAAAGCCTACGACTTGAATGTGGATCATTTTATTCATTTCCTCGATCAGGGCCTCAAAAATTTCAAAAGCGGAAAGGGCCTTTTTAATATCAATGGGAAATAAGGGAAGCCATCGCTTTTAAGCATCATTAAAAGAATCGGAACAATAGAAAAATAAGTACGGGAAAGCGCGTTTTAACGATTTTGTCATGCTGAACCACAAAACCCGGAGAAATGGATTAACTAACAAATAATGACGTATAGTAGGGTTTTTCTTCATTCATAAATCGGCGTTCCTTGTTCTTACATCAAATGAATGTCGAACAAGGATTAACGATTTGAGAATTTTTGAAGTGTCTGGTTGGATGGCTATTACCAAAATACGTCATTAGTAGCAAAACGTCCGAAGTCACGTAGTGATTCCTACGGAAGACTCCTATGGAGAGCGTAGCGTCCGTAGGACTCCTTTGGAGAAACATCTCATTATAAAAGCACCCAGTTCCTTCATTCTCCCCAACGCACCGAACCACCCTGCTTTCAGGAGGACAAAAAGGGGATTTCAAATCCCCGGCTCGGAAAGATCGGGATAGTATATCCCAACCAGCGGGCATCAGCGAATGAAAAAGTTATGTTTCTGTTTCGTTTTTTAACCTTGTCAATTTCCGTACCGTATCCTCATCAAGATTGTTTTCGATTGAATTGTCAATTTCAGCACCTGTTTCAACAAGCCAATAAGTTTTTAACCTTCTTTTTTGTACATCAAAGCCGGTCACTTCACACTGTATCATTTCGCCGTTGGTCAGTTCCGCTTTTTTTCATTTTATTGTTTTCCTGTACTTCGCATAGTATTGTTTGTTGACGGCTAACTGCGATTTGTACTTTCCCCTTACCAAAAGCCCTGTCGCTTTATGTCCGGGTTTTCTTTCCACAATGGCCCAAACGGCAAGTCCGACGAGGCTTTGCGGTATGCCCAATTGCCAGTCTGTTGTTTCGCGGTCGTTACTCAAAACATATTGCCCCCTGTCGTTTACCCCCTGAAAAATCGTTGTAACCTCCTGTCCGGCAAAGAAATTCTCTATTTTTTCATGCACGCCGATTTGTGACTTGTGAAGCAGCCCTACCAGTGAACCGTATTTCCAGTCAAAATGATAGCCAATATCTATGAATATTCCATAATCCGTGATTTTAATCACCAGTCCTTTGTATTCTTTTCCGGTGGTGGGTTCCGCTTTCTTAAATTGGGGTACCGCCCCGTTGATAATAACAAACAGGGGTTCTTTGTCAATTTTATGAATTTTACAAAAAAACCTTTTCCCTGTCAGCTTCGGGGCAATTGCGATCCAACAGCCCGTGTCAACATATTTCCATGGCATGTGATAAAAAGAAACAAAAGCGAACAATCCGTTTACTTTTACCAAAAACCCGGTATCTTTTGTTTCCACAATATTAAAGGGTAGAGTGTCAAAATTGAACCTGTGGTTTTCAAGCTCCTGTACAAGCCGGGTGAGCCATTCCTTTTTATCCGGCCGGGCCAATTTTTCTTTTATCCTGTCAATAATTTTGCCTAAAATCATTTGTCCATAGTTTTCGGATGATTCATCTATATATTTATTTCTCCACGATTTATATCATTGCATTCAATTATTTTACACAGAATTACTCACGGAGATGCAGCAGCATCAAAACAACAGCGGAAAAATGGCTGAAGGGTACAGATTTCTTCATAGGTTTCATTTGTTTACGGGGCTAAGGTAGAAAATTCTGAATGAAGAATGAAAAATTTAGAATGAAGAATTTTTTTGTCCCTACCCGGAAAATCCACGGAACCACACTGTCATTTCGAGACCCAAGACCCCGGAAAAAGTGGCGCACATAGTGATATGACAACTTAAATAAAATATCGAACATTCATTAACGATTTTTGATTTTTGAAGTTCGCAAATCGCAAATCGATGTTCATTATTCAAAAGATTATTTTTTAAAATGCAGAATTTCTGATTCTTACAAATAGTTGTCATTGGTACCGCAGGGAGAAATCTCCCGGGCAAGAACCACGTTCTGAGGGGATTCCTCCTCACTGCGTTCGTTCGGAATAACAGCCTAATACCTTGTTTCCAGGCACATTAATGTTATGCCGTAAAAAAAATCCTAATTTATTTGCTTTATATTATAAACTACTTTATTTTTGCAATTATAATTTAATATCATAGATATGGAACCTCAAAAATTAACACCGGAAAAGAGTTTGGAGATTATCACTCAGATAATCAACGAAGCAAAAACAAAATTTGAAGAAAACGGCTTTATTTATGTGTTTTGGGGCCTGCTTAGTACAGTTGCATCATTGGGTCAGTTTATTTTGCTTGAAAACGGATATTACACCATCAGTAACTACCCCTATTTTTTGATGCCGCTTGGCGCAATATATACCGCTTATTATATTTACAAGAAGGGACGAAGCAGACATAATCAAATTGGTAAGCTGGTCGCTTTTTCATGGACAGCTGTTACTTTGAACATATTTATTTTAGCCTTTTTATTGTCCGGAATCCTTAAACAACATTTGATTCCCGTTATTCTCATTCTTTTGGGAATAGGAACCATTGTATCGGCGGGTGCGATTAAAAGTAAGCTTATCCTTTACTCGGGAGTCATCATTAACCTTGCCGGCTTAGCTTGTTTCGGGCTGGAATGGATTTATCAACCCTTACTGTTGGGAATCGTATCCGCCGCTGCGATTTTAGTTCCGGGGATTATTTTAATGATCAAACATAAAAAGAGAGAAAATGTTTAAGGATTTAAATCCCATATTACATTCTCAGCTTAGGTTAGCTATTGTTTCTTTTTTGGTAACCAATGGTACATCCGACTTTAACGAAATAAAAGAGGTAACCAAAGCTACTTCCGGTAATATTAGTGTGCAATTAAAAAAATTGGAAGAAGCGAGCTACATAACAATAAAAAAAGGATTTTTAAAAAATTACCAACATACCTCGCTTGAAATTACAGAAAAAGGAATACTTGCTTTTGAAGAATATGTGAATGCAATTAAGCAATATTTAAAGTAATATTTTTTTCGTCATTTAGTTTATATTTTAAACTTATTTACAAAACATTAGAGTTATGATACGTTTATTTTTTATTTCGTTTTTAATTATTTCCAGCATTGGGAATACAACACAAGCGAACAAATCAGAAATTGTCAGCTGCCAAAGACAGTTCAAAGCTGCTCAGTCCGATTCTTTACCGATAGGCATACAAAGTAAAATCTATACTGCTTTTGTGCAAGGATTAAGATCTCAAAATGATGATGATTTGACAAAATTGAGTAAACAGTTAGAGAACCTTTACAAAGCACATAATCAAAACCTAATCCTTTACTGGCGTTCCTATTTACAGTTTTATTTATCCATTTATTATTTTGAAAAAGGAGATAAACAAAATTCTGAGAAAGAAATAGATAAAGGTACGGCATGGATGGAAAACATGGAAAACAAAAACTCAGAAGATTATGCACTGCTGGCAATGCTTCAAGGTTTTGGTATCCAATTTCAAGGGATGAAAGCCATGTTTATTTCTATAGCCATTAAGAAAAACGCTAAAAAAGCCATAGCATTAGATTCTACTAATTTGAGGGCTTATTATGTTTATGCAAGTAACGACTTTCACACGCCTGAAGAATATGGCGGCGGAAAAGAAGCTGAGAAATATTTATTAAAAGCGATTTCACTTCCGGCACAGAAAATCAAAAACGACTATTTGCCTTCCTGGGGAAAAGAAGAATCGTATGAAATGCTCATTAAATTATATATTAAAAAAGGGAAATTGGGTTTGGCAAAAAAATACTTTCAGGAAGGAATTAAGGAGTTCCCTAAAAGTCATGCTATTAATCAATTAGCATCAAAATTAGAAGGGAAATAAATGAAGTCCATTCTAATATTATTTCTTTTTTTATCTGTTACTTCCTTTGCTCAATCCGGTTTAAAAGGAGTTGTAAAAGACAAAAAAGGCAAGCCTGTATTTGCAGCTAATGTTTATTTAAAATCATCCCCTCAAAAAGGGGTAATTACCGATTTTAATGGAAGATTCAGTTTGCAAATCAGTAATAGAAAAGACACATTAATTGTTTCGTTTATTGGTTTCCAAACTAAAAAAATCCCTCTTGCATCAATTGATTTGAACAAACAATTAGTTGTGATACTGAAAAAAAACACTCAATCATTAGAAGAAGTAATTATTTCAGCACAAGATCCGATTTCAAAACATTTCTCGGTTGTGAAAATGAATAAGTTGGATATTTACTTCAATCCTGTTTCACAGGGCGATCCGTTGAAGGCAATAACTATAATTCCTGCCTCTACAACCACAGACGAAACGGCTAATCCCTCACTTAGGGGAAGTTCTGCAGATCGGTCAAGGGTATTACTCAATGGTGTGCCTATATATGATCCGGTGCGGGCCAGTCAGTTAAATAATCAAGGCTTTTTTAGCCTGTTTAACCCTGAAATTATTGATGAAATGTATGTTTATGCCAGTAATCCTCCCCTGACCTCCGGTAATACCAGTGCCGGTTTAGTTCAAATCCAAACTAAAAAAAACATAGAAACAAACCAATTACAATTATCGGCAAGTTTGGGAAGTGCCGGTCTTTTTTTATCTCAAAAAATTAAAAAGGACGTTTCGTTTATTCAAGCCTATGGCAATTTTCAATTTTCAAATGCTTTTGTGGGAATTCAAAGAAAAGATTTGCCTGATATTAAAAATTTTCAAACTAGAGATGCCGGTCTGAATTTCCATAGTAAAATTGGCAAAAGATCAGCGTTTAATTCATTTAATTATTTTATTGATGAACGATTTAACGGAGTAAACGAATTATTCACCTACAAGGGAGCAATCAACGCGACGAATAAGAGATATTTTACGGTAAATAACTTAGAATATTATACCCATAAAGGAGTCTTTAGTATTAATAACGGGATAAATATTTCAAAGAAGGATTTTAGTTTTGGAAATATAAAGTCAGAAAATAGAGATTACCAAATATACACATCAGTAAATTACAAATGGTTTGTCTTAGATAATACTAATTTGCAATTTGGAATCACACAAGACTATCATCGGGATGAATTTAATGATCGCAATCCTGTTTATTATTACGCATTGTCGCCAAATTCACAAAGTTTTAAATCTGACACAACCATCTCCAACAATAATTTGGAGGCTTATTTCTACATTAACTGGGATATAAACGATAAATGGACTTTTTCGTCGGGAATGCGAAGCAATATTCCAACAAGGAATCAGAAATATTATTTTAGTTCACAATTTGGGTTGAAATACCAATTAAACAGCCAACAATCATTTTTATTAGGTGGTGGCAGGTACCACAATTACGCGACCCCGAGTTATTATTCTCAAAAATACAATCTGTTGTCGAGCTATCAAATAGCATTAGACTATTCTTATAAATTGAAAAATACGCTTATAAAAGCTGCAACTTATTTTACAAATGAGACCGGAGGGCAACAAACTTCAAATTCATTTTTTGAAATAAACAAGATCAATACTTTTGGAATAGAATTCTCTCTGGAACAAAATTTTTATAAATATTTTAAGTTCACTTTTTCCAATTCGTTCATAAACCAGTCTATGGAAATAAACAATAAAGCATATAAGGGGCCAAAAGATTTTAATTATCTCGTAAAAACGACCATACAATATTTTAACCCTAAATTATTTTCATTATCATTAGCATATATTGGCAGGCCTGGAACTTTCTACACTCCAATAGTTAATTCAACTTTAGATTATCAGACAGATTTCTATAAGCCGGTATTCAGCCAAAATTTATATAGTTCACAATATGGCAATTACAACCGTATAGATGTAAGCCTGAGTAGATATTTTAAACTTAAAAACAATAATGCTTTCATTGCTTTTATTTCTTTAAACAATGTGTTAAATAATAAAAATGAACGTCAAATTTTTTATACCACTAACTATCCAGCACATCACTTTAATTATTACCAATTAAGAATTGTATATTTTGGTATTGTTTGGCATTTAAACTATTAGCAACGCTACTGAATGCACAATCTAACATAAACACTCTTCAAATTAGCCTTACTTTTGCAAAATGTCAATCGCCATTAAAGATCAAAAGAATATTCTCAATAAATTGGGCATTGAGCAACTCAATCCCATGCAGAAAGAGGCTCAATTGGTCATTCATTCCAACTCAGACATTGTCTTGCTTTCTCCCACCGGAACAGGTAAAACCTTAGCGTTCCTGTTGCCAATAATTGCTGAGTTGGATGTAGATTGCCCCGAAATTCAAGTCCTGATATTGGTGCCTTCGAGGGAATTAGCCATTCAAATTGAACAGGTTACCAGAGAAATGGGAACGGGTTTCAAAACCAATGCTGTATACGGAGGACGAGCAGGCAATCAGGATAAAATTGATTTGAAGCATCGGCCGGCTATTCTTATCGGCACGCCTGGAAGGATTGCCGATCATTTGAGAAGGAACTCCTTTTCGACTGAGTATATTAACATACTTGTACTTGACGAATTTGATAAATCCCTGGAAGTAGGCTTTGAAGCTGAAATGAAAGAAATCGTGGCTGCTTTGCCGAAGATTCAAAAAAGAATATTGACTTCAGCTACTCCGAAAGTGGAAATTCCGGAATTTGTTTGTTTGACGAACCCTACCACCATCAATTATCTGGATGAAGGTATTCCCCAACTAGAAATCAAAACAATCTTATCCCCCTCGAAAGACAAACTGGAAACACTTGTAAGGGCACTCAGTCATATTGGAAATCAACCGGGAATTGTCTTTTGCAATTTCAAAGAAAGCATCCAACGGGTGAGTGATTTTCTTACTGAAAACAATATCAACCACGGCTGCTTTCATGGCGGGATGGAACAAAAAGACAGAGAACGGGCACTCATCAAGTTTCGGAATGGAACACATCAGTTAATCATCGCCACCGACTTGGCGGCAAGAGGAATAGATGTTCCGGAGATAAAATTTATTCTCCATTATCAACTTCCACAAAGAAATAAAGAGTTCATTCACCGAAATGGAAGAACAGCCAGAATGAATAGTGGCGGAACCGCTTATGTCTTGCAGTGGGAGCGTGAAGATCTACCTGATTTTATAGGAAACCCCGAAATTGAAGAAATACAAAAGGCACCCATTCCTACTCCTTCGACATGGAAAACGATCTATATTTCGGGAGGCAGAAGAGATAAGATTTCAAAGGGAGATATTGCCGGATTAATCCTTAAACAAGGAAAGCTCAACAAAGCCCAATTAGGGATTATCGAAATAAAACAAGATTGTGCTTTTGTCAGTATTCAGGCCTCAGAAGTTGATCATATTATTCAAACGATCAATAACAGCAAACTTAAAAAGAGAAAAATACGGGTAAGCTTGATATAAGTTTGGAGTGCCTGGAGTTTGTAGTACTTGGCGTTAGCCCTTCGATTCCATTTGTCAAGCTAGAACGAAGTGTCCGAAGGACTACTGTGGTGTAATATAATTAGAGTAACGAAAGAACTTTAGGCACTTCACACTCCAGGCACTTCTTTTTTCTTCTCCATGCCTCTTTTATAAATAATCAGTCCATTTAAAAAGTTACGCAGAATTTGATCCTGCAGCTCCATATACTTTGGATGATCCTCTTTTCGGAAAAATGCGCCCAATTCACTTTTAGAGATTTTAAAACCTACAAGGCTTAAAATTTCCTGGATATCATCATCACGCAATTTCAGAGCTACCCTTATTTTCTTAAGTATGTCATTATTAGTAAGTCCCATGGCTTTATTTTGTCTTGCAATTTACGTTAATTTGGTCATTGATGATATTCTTTCACCACTTCTTTTTTCTCTTTCAATAAAACTGAAACTTATTAAGAATTCAGAAAAAATTAAAACGCAAGAGCACCAAAACTCATTGTCTGCCAAATTCAATTGCTTGCTTGAGATATAAACAAATGTACAGCGTCACTTTCCGAGAACTAAAAATGAGAGGACTGCCCTTTCTCTGAAATCTTTTTATAACTTTACACCAGACAAAAATTTGACTATGCCCTTTTATCCTACCATACTTCAACCAATAGACAATTCTTTAAAAATTATTTATGCACGAAAACAAAAACTTGAGAAACATAAGAGCACTATTGCTCAACATTTTTCTGTTACAGCAGTACTCAAAATAATAAAAGAATGAAGATACTGTTTCGCACATTACTGTTTGTAGTATTGCTATTTACTTCTTATGTTGGTTCTGCTCAAACTTCCCTTTTACCTGCGGATCAGGTTTATGGTCTCGATCCACTGCTGCATAATGGCAAATATTATTCTTTCTTTATGCCTGCCGGCACCAAAGGATCTCCATTTTTAGTTAGTCCTAATTTTGTAAAAGGTTCAGTTAAAATCAGGGGAATAAACTATGATCATGTTTTGCTAAACTATGATATTTATAACCAGCAACTTATTCTTAAATATAGAACCAGGGTAGGTAAATTACAACTGTTGGTGATTTCTGAAGCCTGGCTCGAAACATTTCATCTGGGAGGGTTGAATTTTGACATGATGGCCTTACAAGACAGCATCCGGCGAATTTATCAGGTGTTGGGAACGGGTAGGAAGCGTGTACTTTATAGCTGGAAAAAAAGCCTTTCGCTCGACATCAGCTACGGAGCTACAAATGATGTTTTCTCAAAACCAATAAAAGAAACGTATGTACTCTTTGGTTCCAAACTAATGAGGTATAAGAACAATAAAAGTTTTGTAAAATTATTCGGCGTGGAAAACCAAGCTATTCTGTCGAAACACCTTCGGCGGCAGAAAATTAATGTAAAAAAGGCTAATGACCAGACCATCGGTAAACTGATAATTTATTGTAATTCACTTCCATCTAAATGAAAGCAGGCTTCCTTCTCATACCATTACTATTTATCGTAACATGGGCATCGGCTCAAGTTCCTGAAAAGCTAATGGATTGTCATTTTAATCGGCTTCCATTTGCTGAATTCAGTAATAAAGTTTTCCGGGAGACAGGTGTAAAAATTTTTTATCAGAAGAAATGGGTTTCCGATTTGAACGTTAGTCTTGATGTTGATAGCGTAAGTGCCCTGCAGGCTGTTACCATGGCCATTAAAGGCTCTAAACTGGAAGTCTCTGTGTGGAATAACGACCTTGTGCTGTTAGCCCATGAAAAGTTACTTACAAAACTACCGTCTTTCGAACCAAAAACTATACCCACAGATGTCGCAGAGCAAGATTATAAATCGCTGACCACAAGTGAAAAACGTTATATTGCCGGTCGTCAACCTGATGTTGTTCAAACCATTCGTATCGGCAGGATCGGAGCAGCAATAAACAACGAAAAAGTCAAGATACTTGGGAGGGTACTCGATCAGGAAACCGATAACCCGGTGGCATACGCAACCATCTTTATTCAGGAAACAAAAACGGGAGCGGTATCGGGTAATAACGGCTTTTTTACCATCATGTTGAGACCCGGAAAATATACTGCACTTTTTGATTTCCTTGGATATGAACATAAGAAGTACCGGCTGAATGTGCTTTCGAGTGGCGATTTTATGGTAAAATTGAAAAAAACCGTTTTTCTGATTGATGAGTTTGTTGTGCATGGCGACCGCCAGATGAGCGTCACGGGTAGAGATCCCGGTCTCGACAAGATATCAATGCGGTCGATCAAAGAATTGCCCATGATGATGGGCGAACGCGATATTCTGAAGGTTTCGGGAACCCTCCCCGGCATCGTTACAGGAGAAGGGTCTTCAGGATTGAATGTTCGTGGTGGCAGTTCTGACGAAAATGCTTTTTACATCAACAAAATACCTATTTATAATACCGCTCACTTATTTGGGTTTTTCCCGGCCTTTAATTCTGACATAATTAAGAATTTTTCGATTTATAAAGGGTATATTCCTGCTCAATATGGTGGTCGGCTTTCTTCTGTTTTCGACATTGTAACCCGGCAGGGAAATCGTAAACACTTTACTGCACATGGTGGCATTAGTCCTATTTCCGCTAATCTTGTGGTAGAAGGGCCACTAATAAAGGACAGATGTTCACTTCTCTTTAGTGCCCGGTCTACCTATTCAGACTGGATCTTGAAACAAATAAAAGATCCAATGATAAGAGGGAGTGCTGCCAATTTCAATGACTTCGCTGGTGGCCTGAATTACGATATCCAAAAAACACAAATTTCGCTATTCGTATACCATAGCAAAGATCACTTCCGACTGTCGGATATCAGCGATTATCGCTATTCAAATAGTGGCGCTTCATTAAGCTTTAGCCATAATTATACCAAGTCCTTGAGGGGAACCTTTTCCCTCATTGGCTCTCAATACGCTTTCAACACTATCTATAAGCAGGAAATTTCGAGCGCTTACGAGCATGCTTATAAAATGGGACATTACGAGGCACGTGCCGATTTTACACATATTCTAAGCAACACCAATACGCTTGATTATGGAGCAGACTTCATCTTGTATAAACTTGACCGGGGAAATGTAATTCCATTTGGCTTGCAATCGTTGCGTAACAAGGTGGATCTGTGCAAGGAACAAGGCGCGGTCGCTGCGTTGTATATTTCCGATGTCTACAATCCTTTGCCCTGGCTTAACATTACGGCAGGCATGAGATATACTCTATTTACACCTCTCGGGCCTAAAACAGTTTACACCTATACGCCTGATTTACCAATTGATCCCCGTTATGTCAACGACTCCATAGATTTTGGGAAAAATAAACCAATCCGCTGGAATTCAGAACCCGATTTAAGGGCTGCTTTAAATATTAGGACTGATGAAAATGGAACTGTAAAACTAGCTTTTAACCAGATGCATCAGAACCTGTTCATGTTGAGCAATACAATCTCGGTAGCTCCAAATGCACAATGGACCCTGGCCGATTATCATCTATTGCCTTCCAGAAGTAATCAGGTTTCGCTTGGGATTTTTCGCACCCTTGGCAAAAGTGGTCTTGATGCATCTGTAGAGGTATATTATAAGCGAACATTCAATTATCCTGAATTCAAAGACGGTGCTTCCTTTCTGGAAAGTCCTCATGTTGAAACTGCTGTATTGCAAGGAAAACAGAAGGCCTATGGAATTGAGTTTTTCCTCAAGCGCAGCAACCGCAAGCTTGAAGGATGGTTAACCTACACATATTCACGGTCTATCGTTCAGGTGAAGGGCGATCAAACATGGAACAGCATCAACGGAGGCGATCCATATCCCTCAAATTATGACATTCCGCATGTGGCAAACCTTGTGCTCAACTATCATCTCAGCAGACGAGTAACTTTCTCTACAATTGTGACTTATAAAACTGGCAAACCCATAACCTATCCTGTTTCGGCATATTATGTTGATGGGGTGCCATATCTGGATTATTCTAAACGCAATGCGTACCGGATACCGGATTATTTCCGTACAGATTTATCCCTTGCTGTTGAAGGTAGCCTCAGAAAAAACACATTCATGCACAGTTCATTAGTACTCAGCGTATACAACCTCACAGGACGTCAGAACCCGTATTCGGTATATTATAATACCGATAAAGGAAGAATCACAAGTTATCAGTATTCCGTAATTGGCGTGCCGATTTTCACTGTAACATGGAACTTTAAATTAGGGAATTATGCATCGGACTAACATCATATTTTTTATTTTAGTACTGGCGCTGTTGGTCTCATCCTGTGTCAAGCCTTTTAATCCGAAAATAAAAACTGCGGATGCTAATAAATATGTGGTTTCCGGTCAGCTTACCAATGTGGATGGAAGTCAAACCGTTAATGTGTCCAGGACTTCATCTATAAATGATCCGAAATTCCTTCCGGTAAAAGGCTGCGATGTAAGGATTCTTGATAAAAATAAGAATAGTTTTGCAATGACCGATATAGGCAAAGGCGAATATTCCACCTGGATTGATCCGAAATTCCTTGTTCCCGGAGCTTCTTTTATGGTTAAAGTCATAACCCCCGATGGTGATACACTGGTTTCTGATTTCGACAAAATGGCCAAAGCCCCGAAAGTGGATTCAGTATATTATATTAGAAAGGATATTGAGGGTAAGATACCGGGACAACTTACGAAGGGTATTCAATTCTTTCTCAACTTTAAAGGAAACGATTCAGATAGCCGCTTTTATCGCTGGAATATATATGAAACCTGGGAGTACCATGCTGAATATCCGTTGGAATGGTATTATGACGGCACTGTTCATCATGTATATCCACCGGATTATTCTAGAAAGGTTTGTTGGCGGACGCTAAAGATACCTAAGATTTTTACTTTGTCTACCAATAATCTGATGAAGAATAATTATAATAAATTTCCACTTCAATTTGTAGATAATCAAACCTCCCGACTTGCCTATGGCTACAGTATGCTGGTTGAGCAGTTTGCATTAAGTGAAGCCGCTTATAATTATTGGGATCAATTACGTATAAATAGTAGCCAGGCAGGCGGGCTTTACGAAAAACAACCCCTGGCCATTAAAGGGAACATAAGGGACCTCAGTCATCCTGACAAAGAGGTGCTTGGGTTCTTTAGTGTGGCTTCGGTAACCGATAAAAGGATTTTTGTGAGTAATGTCCCAAACCTTCCGCTACAATTCTACACTTACTGCAACTCACACTCTCTGAGGATGGGTCTAAAAGAAATTTCTCCAAGTGATTACCCTGCATACCTTATGGGAAATCACAAAACTTATTTTGCTGTGCAACTTGATGGAGAGTGCGTTAATTGCCTCCTGCTAGGTGGAACAAATATTAAACCGAATTTTTGGCCGAAATAATATGAACAGGAAAAATTATAGATACACAATTGTGTTGCTGTTGCTACTGGCTTCCTCCTTTATAGTAAAGGGGCAGCAGGGTAATGCTTATCCTGCCGTGGAAAAACTGGCGTTGTTCACCGATCGTGACCTTTACATTGCAGGGGGAAAGGTTCGTTTTTCGGCTTTTTGCATAACCAATGACTCTCTACGGGAACTGAGTCGTGTCCTGTATGCAGAAATTGTATCTCCCGAAGGTAAGCGTATGGCCGGCAGTAAATTTCCTTTGATAAATAAGGCTGCCAATGGATGTCTTAATATTCCAAAAGATAATATTACCGGCACATTTTACCTGAGGGTTTATACCAAATACATGCGCAACCTCGGGCCTGCATCATTCTCTTACGTTCCCATCAGGATTGTTAACCCTTTTCGGAAAGATGTATTGGCAGGAAGTGATACGACAATATTTGCAAAACATCCAAAAGCAGATGCAAGTGGTGGCTCTGGTACCATTGTTATATCTACAGATAAAAATGAATATCATCCACGCGAGCTTGTAAACGTAAGTATAGATGCTGGCAGTATTTCTTCTGGTGAAGTGCAGCGATTGTGCATTGCTGTCGTTCCTGACTTATCATCTCCTGAGAATATGTTGCCGCTACCTGCCATTAGTCCATTAATCAGCAAACTAGCGTATTATCCTGAAAATCGGGGCTTGTCGATTACAGGGAAGTTAGTCGATAGTGCCAGTGGCAAAGTAATATCCGCTGCGCGGGTTAATCTTTCTATTATTGGAAAAGGACGCGACTTTATGGCCATACAAACCGATGATTCAGGACGATTTTTTTTCGCTTTACCGGCATACACCGGGTTCAGGGATTTATTTTTAGGTACCGCACACACTACTGATTCCCATCCAAAAATATTGGTAGATAACGATTTCAGTACCCTGCCCATTAAACTGCCTTCGCCTGTTTTCAAACTTACACCAACGGAACGTGCACTGGCTTATCATATGGCTGTAAACGAGCGTGTTCGTGAGCTTTTTAATACTGATAGTCTTCCTTGTACAAACTCTGTGGCAGTGCCGGACAGGGCTTTCTATGGCAAGCCATCCGATATCCTGACCTTCGATCAATATGTACAGCTTCCATCCCTGGAGGAATATTTAAATGAACTGCCTTCAATGGTAAAAGTTAGAAATCGAAAAGGGAAAAAGTATTTTAAGGTATTGGGCGACCAGGCCGAAATGTCCATTTACGATCCTCTGGTGCTAGTGGACTGGGTGGCGGTTGACGATCCTGAGAAAATTCTCGCAGCATCACCAAAGGACATTGCCCGGATTGAAGTAGTGAATAAACCATACATTAAAGGGGACATCAACTATGGGGGTATTGTAAGTATTATTTCCAAGGAAGGGGATTTTGCAGGTATCGACTTGCCTAAATCGGGCATCTTCGTCAACTACGGTTTTTTAAACAAACCTTGCAAATGTGCCATCGATAAATCCATTTCTCCAGCTACACCTGATGCGCGCAATACCCTCTACTGGAATCCCAAGCTGACATTGAATTCTGCTAAGAAAGCCCGCTTTTCGTTTAGCACACCTGACACCCCCGGGCACTATGCAATTGTGTTGCAAGGAATAGACCTCAATGGCAAAACGTTCGTCAGTAAAGCTGTTTTTGTGGTGAAGTAGGCAAAATGTTTTTTGATTTATTTTTTATCACCATTAGCTCATCTCCAAGGAAACCTGCCATAGGCATCACTTCGTGCCATAGGGCAAAATATTATTTAGCCATAGTATCCATATGCTAAATTAATAAAGCATTACCTTTGAGACAACGAAATTATATGGACTTTATTGGGGAAAATGGAAACTAATGATAAAAACAAAAGCTTGCCTGTTTTAATTGGCTCTAATCGTTTAATTAGGGTATCGAATTCCATTTCATTAACGAATAAATTGTTATTTGGAGAAATTGAAGGTTTGTTTAATGAAGCATTTTATATGCTGAATAGTAAATCTTTAAATATTCGAAACGAAAATTATTGCTTTCAGCTTGAATACGACAAACACTTCCATAGAAAAACGTTTAAGTACGAAGCAAAAAACAAAACAGACTATAAAGAAGCCATTCGATTATTTGACAAAGTTATTGAACTTAAAAATAATTATACGTTTGCTTATAATTATAAAGGACTTGCAAAATCTAAATTAAAAGACTTTGAGGGTGCGATAGCAGATTATAGCAAAGCCATCGAATTAGAGCCAGAATATGCCATGGCTTACCAAAATCGTGGACTTGCAAAATATATTTTAAATGACGTTGAGCTTGCGATTATTGATTATAACAAAGCCATTGTATTGGATCCTGAATATGCTTTGGCATACAATAACCGGGGACTTGCAAAAGATGAATTGAAAGACTTTGAAGGTGCGCTAACAGATTATAACAAAGCCATTGAAATAGACCCGGAAGATGATGATGCCTACGTTAAACGTGGAGTTGCAAAAGATGAACTGAAAGACTTTTGGGGTGCAATAACAGACTATAACAAAGCCATTGAAATAGACCCGGAAAATGCTGATGCATACAATAACCGCGGACTTGCAAAATCTAAATTAGAAGACTTTGAGCCGGCAATAGCAGATTATAGCAAAGCCATTGAATTAAACCCGGAATATGCTTATGCATACAATAACCGTGGAATTGCAAAAGATGAACTGAAAGACTTTGAGGGAGCTATAGCAGATTATAGCAAGGCCATCGCATTAGACCCCAAAGACGCGATGGCATACAATAATCGTGGAATTGCTAAAAAGAAATTAAAAGGCTCTGAGAGTGCAATAGCGGATTATAACAAAGCCATCGAATTAGATCCGGAAAATGCAATGGCATTCAATAACCGTGGAATTGCAAGAGAGGCATTAGATGATTTTGAGGGAGCTAAAACGGACCAAATCAAGTATAATGAATTAATCAATAAGTAAATGCAAACAGAAGCAGTATTTGAAAATATAGCCGTGCGTATTCAAAAAGAAATTAGTAAAGCCCAGAAGTCTGTTTTCATTGCTGTTGAACGGTTTACCGATGAGGATATATTCAATGAATTGGTAAATAAAGCAGTAAGTGGTTGCACCGTTTCCCTCATTATTTCTAATGATAGCATCAATTCTACAATTGACTTTGAACGATTGACAATCAATAAATCAAAGGTTTACAAAATTGGTAAAGAAGAAACAGAATTAATACATAACAAATTCTGTGTAATTGATAATTGCACTACAATTACAGGTTCATATAACTGGGGTTTCAAATCAGAAAGCAATTTTGAAAATGTAGTCATTACAAGCAATGATACGACATTGGCCGGGCAATTTATTGCAAAATTTAATAAAATTTTAAACTTCATTGCCAAAAATCAGCAACTTTCCGTTTGGACATACCCTGAAATTGTAGCGCTGAAGCTTGAATTAAAAAACTTGCAAAACCATCTAAATGCTTATGACAACGAAAAAATTGAGTTAGAAAAACTCATGTCAGAATTTCAACACCGTCACGCAATTGAATTAGGTGAGCTAATTCTTGAAATATTGAAACTGAGAAAATTGAAATTCAGATTAGACCAATCAAAATATAAAGACGCTGAAAATGATGAACGACAATATCGTGAACAAATACAAACTGAACAAGAGAAGGAAATATTTGAAATAACAAGTGAACAGAAAACAGAACTCAAAAAGAAATTTCGCAAAGCAACAGTGATGTGCCATCCCGATAAAGTAAGCGATAAATTTAAAGAAGCAGCCCAAACAATATTCATTGAATTGAAACAAGCCTACGATGCCAACGACCTTAAAAAAGTAACGTCAATACTTGACGATCTTGAAAAAGGAAACTATTTCAAAACCATGGTTGAAACAGTTTCAAAAAAAGACCTGTTAAAAGCGGCAATAGCAAAACTTGGGCGCCAAATAAAGACCTTGGAGACTGAGATAATCGCTATTAAAAAGAGTGACACTTTTAAAACAATAAACAGCATTGATAACTGGGATGATTACTTCAGCCATACCAAAGAAAAACTAATAATAGAGCTTCAGGCACTTAAACTTGAATCCACTTCTAAAATTTAAAAAGCACGTCCTTTCGAGGGAGGAGACCTTGGGTAAAGTAGACCAGGTAGTGAAATGACAAGAAAATCAAATTTTACAATTGTTACAAATAGGTATCATTGCGAGGCACAAAGCAATCATTTGAATACCAGGTTTCCTTTGCGGCTTTGGCCGATATAAATCTTCAAATGCTCAATCAATAAATGGCTCAGTGCCAGCTCCACCAGACCAGGTCCACTGGTGATCAACACTTTCTTCTTCATTTTTTTTGTGGATGTATTTTTTATGAAGTTCTTGTATTGAGCTGTTCTTGTCCCGTTCGTGAATATGCTGATGAAAATAGCCCAGCTTATTGAAAATAGCCAAACCCTGAACGACTTCTTTCTTTGTCAGATTCCCGATTATAATTTCCGAAACCTGATGCATGTCGTCAAAAGCATTCAGAATTTCGTTTTCGCCTTTGGGGGTGAGTGAAACCCTTTTTGCCCGCTTGTCTTTCTCGTCGGGCAACTCTTGTACAAGCTCATTTTTAATCAGACGTTTTATGATTTCACTGCCGCTTGAAGTTTCTAGCAAATGGCGGTGAATCAGCTCATTTTTCAATAAACTTTTTTCGCGGAGCAAGGTCGCCAGAAAACCAAATTCATCAATGGTCTTTATGACTGATCTACTAAAAGCCTTTTTGGTATAATGCTTGGCAAAGCGGTTCAAATTGATTAGTAAGGTGAAAAATTCAACTTCAGGATAATTTTTATACCTGGCATAATTATTTTTATCAAAATGACGCCCTATCTTAGCAGGAGAATCCGAAATAACTTTATCCTTTAAATAAATGGAAAACTCTTTGATGTCAGCATTTCCCACCTCATCTTGATAGCTTTCCAGCTGTTCCAACAGTTGCTTTAATAAGTTGATTTGCTCCGACATTGTAGTTTATCTAAAATAATACTTAAACATTGTATTAGTTTTATGTATTCGTATTATATTCACAAATATAATACTTTTATGTAGTATATTCATTTATATTAAAGATTTATTTTTTCAATCGTAAATAAATGAACGTGAGATTCAGCTGTTTTTCATTAAGGAAAATAAATATGGTCTTGCTGAAAATAGAAATGCATGTCTAAATGCGTCTGCCATACAACAGTATATCCGTCTCATGAAATACTGGCGAAACGTGAGATATATATATTTTTTTATCTTTGGAATTAATATGGGTAACCCACTAAACCATCTGATCAGGAAAAAAAAGCAACAACTGTGCTGATGCCACTGAGTGTATTTTTTTGCTGAGAGCACATGGGTTATCACAATAAGGAAATAATCCCCAAAGCAGTGGATAAACACTCGTAGCCCCAATTAAATCGAAGAGAGATATGAAAGAAAGCAAAAATATTTTTAAATACATCTCAACAATAATTTTGATAATTTATATTGGTGGATTTTATATTCTGCAACCGGCTATTGGAAACTCAATGATGATTTTGTCCATTATTCCGGTATTACTTTTTACATGGTTTTTTAATGTGAGATACGGATTGATAATTCAGTTTTTATTAATTCTTAACAGATTTGTGGCTTACAAGGTTTTAGGCGAAGATCCTGCAGCCCTTTTTATGTGGGGATTAATAATAGGGACCACCCTTAACTTTGTATTATTATTCTTACTCCATTATTTTAAAACCTTACTGAATAGAATAAAGTTAGCCGAAAACAAAACAAGAGAAAACGAACAAAACCTTAAAAGGCAAAATGAAGAATACGAATTGCTTAACAAAGACTACAAATCTCAGAATAGGGAACTGTTAATAGCAAAAACAAAAGCCGAGGAAAGTGACCGCCTGAAATCAGCTTTTCTGGCAAATATGAGCCATGAAATAAGAACACCTTTAAATTCTGTTATTGGTTTTTCGCAGCTTTTGGAAAGTATGGATTTTTCACACGAAATTAGAACGGATTACGTAAAAAAAATACAAGACAGTGGAAAGCACCTGCTTAGATTAATTGATGATATCATAGAGCTCTCCAGGATTGATGCAAATGAACTTAAATTACAGGAAGAAGAATTCTCACTGAATTCACTCTTGCTTGAAACAATTTTTTCAGTCCAAGATCAATGCAAAAATCAAGAATTGGAATGTGTAAATATTTATCTTAATAAAGGTTTACAAGACGGACAAGACATCATTTATTCTGATAATACCCGTTTAAGGCAGATAGTAACCAATCTACTCAGTAATGCAGTAAAGTTTACATCTTCCGGGTCAATTGGGATAAGCTATTCCGTTCAGGAAAATAAAAGCCTGTTATTTCAGGTGAAAGATACTGGAATTGGTTTGTCGGAAGAAGAGATTAATATCATTTTTGATCGTTTCAGACAAGCAGATGAAGGCATAAGTAGAAAATATGGGGGAACAGGTCTCGGATTAGCAATAACCAAAGCATGCGTAGAACTTTTAGGAGGAAAAATCTGGATAAAATCTGTTAAAGGAAATCAAGTCACCGGCAAGTCAGGAGGGTCAGTCTTTTATTTTACAATTCTATACAAGCCAGTATCAAGTATTCAAACAGATGAACAAGAAGAATCAGAAATATCAATCAGTAATGCGAATGACCAGAGGACAATACTTATTGTTGAAGATGATGAGGACAACACCTTGATTTTGGAAGCTTTTCTTGAAATAACAAAGGCTGAAATTCTGCACACTAAATATGGTTCTGAGGCAGTAGAGATTTGTAAGCGTAATAATTCAATAAATATTGTATTAATGGATATACAATTACCCGACATTAGTGGGTACGAAGCAACAAAACAAATTAAACAAATCAGACCGGATTTGCCAATAATAGCTCAGACAGCAAACGCTATGCGAGAAGATAAAAGCAAAGCAATAAAGGCAGGTTGCGATGATTATATTTCAAAACCAATAGATAAAAACACGCTATTCTCATTGATAAGCAAATACATATAAATGAAAGAAAAAAGGCATTTCAAATGGTCATAAAAAATGGTGAATAAGTTGAGAGATCATATAGCTAGCATCAAATTCATCTCAGTTTGAAAGTGAAGTAACAGAAATCCCCCCTGGAGCTAGCTTGTAGCTCGTTCAAGGATTCAACTACTCTGGATTGCTCTCTCCATAATGCAAGTCTTTAGTAGCGACCGGGTCTTCCCGGGCCACGTCCTCGCCAGGGAGCTCCTGGATCACGTCTATCCATGAAACGATGATTCCAGCGGCTTTGCAAATTTAGCAGGCGGTGATTTTGAGCAGGACTGAGGTAGGGTTTAAGCTCGTGTTTTAACTCCAACATCAACTCACGCTGCCGACTTCGGAACTCCATCATATTTCCACGGTTCTTTTGGCCATAATTCATGAGAATTGGGCGCATTTGTTCCATTTGTTTGGGAGTAGGCTGAAGTGTACGCATAAATTGATGCCGAAAACCCTGTTCGGTATAATAATCTTGTAGCCGATTGATACGTGTATGGATTACCAAACCACTGAGGAGAAATCCCAAAATGATACCAATCATTAAGACGGTCACTAAACTTAAGATATATTTTGATTTTGTATTCATATCAATGATTTTAAAGAAAACTAAACAAGCCCAAATCAGGTGCGTATCCGCTGATTCCCAATAAGCTGTCAAGATTCAAACTGCCGTTGACAAAATAAACGCCGATGAGAATCAGGATGATGGCTGCGGCACCTGAAAGAACAAAAGTTCGGAAAAGAGGGGGAATATCCCAACGGCCGCCAGACGACTCCAGTTTCCACTTTTGCATCAGCTTCTGATCAAAGCCCGGCGAAAAGTCTGCCTGGAAACCGGAGAGCCGCTCACTGTACTTCTCCCAGGATGATTTACCCCCTATACGCACTTGTTCCTTAAAGCTTTGCCTTTCTATTTTGCCATTCTTTGGTATGTTTGTTTTGTCGTTCATGGTTTTATAGTTCCAGTCGTTTTATAATCGGTTTTAATTTTTCCTGTGCACGCGCTAATCGCGACAAAACCGTCCCCAATGGGAGCTTTAAAATTTGAGCCGTCTCTTTGGTAGAAAATCCTTGAATCAAGCGGAGAACCACCACCGTACGATATTTGGGCTCCAGCTGCTCCAGCGATTTTTGTACCAGCTCGTTATTATCGCTATAGTGAACATCACCCTGGCTCACATATAGCTTTTCGTCCAAGCTAACCCATCTTCTGCGCTGTCTTCTTTTCAGCTCATTGAGTGCCAAATTGATGGCAATGCGGGTGAGGTATGTCCCCAAGGAGGCGTCTCCTTTATATTGATGTACCGACCGATAAAAACGTATAAACGTTTCTTGTCCCACATCGTCAGCATCTTGCTGATTGCCCAACATCCCCACAATCAACCTGGCCATCATGGGGCGGTATTTGTGCACTATCTGCTCAAAAGCCCTTTGGTCACCGGATTTTACCCTTTCTACCAATGCCAAATCTTCTCCATGTGTCTGAATTTCCTTATCCAAAAGACTTTTGAATTTATTTATTGACAACCGAAAGACCTATTTTATTTCGAAAGTAGTGATTTTATTCTAATCCAGGGAATGAATTCCCGGTCTGTTTGTTGGGGCATCCCGATGGGATTTACAAATCACTTAAAGACGACTGAATGTTGACTATGAATTCACGACCGCCTTTAGGCACGTGATTCTTTGGAAGCTTGCGATTACAAAATGAGCCCTCAAGCCAAAATTCGCTTTATCTTTGCGTACAATCAAAGACGCATGCCTGAAACAGTAGATAATAAACAGATATACAGCTTACTGGAAATATCCAAAGGCATCAGTAAAGCCATAAGCCAGGCTTTTCCTACACATTATTGGGTGAAGGCCGAAATCGCCAAGCTTAATTATTATCCCAAAAGTGGGCATTGCTATCCCGATTTGGTTGAAAAACAAGAGGGACAAATAAAGACACAAATCCGTGCCAACATTTGGTCGGGACAGTTTAATTCCATCAATCAAAAATTCCGGAAAGACACTGGGGATGTGTTGAAAGAAGGGATGAAAGTTTTGTTTTTGGCGCGGATCAGTTATCACGAACAATACGGGCTTGCGCTGAATATTCTGGATGCCGAACCGTCGTTTACGCTGGGCGAAATGGCTCGCGAAAAACAAGCCAGCATTCAACGCCTGAAAAAGGAAGGGATTTTTGATGAAAACAGAAAACGATTATTCCCGTTGCTTCCCAAACGAATTGCCATAATTTCAGTGGAAACCAGTAAAGGCTATCATGACTTTATGAACGTTATCCGGCAGAATGCCTGGGGCTATCAATTCTCGCTACAATTGTTCCCGGCTTTGCTTCAGGGAGATATGGCCGTGCGCTCCATTGGGATGCAATTGCGTGAAATTGCCCGTCAACAATCGCATTTCGATGTGGTATGTATTATCCGTGGCGGCGGAGGCGAGGTAGGCCTCAATGCTTACGACAACTATCATCTGGCACGGGAAGTAGCCACATTTCCACTTCCGGTCATTACCGGGATTGGCCACTCTACCAATGAAACCATTGTGCAGATGGTGGCTTTTGCGAATAAGATTACCCCTACCGAGGCCGGACATTATTTCATTCAGCAGTTTCATAAGGTCGCCCAGCGTGTGGAAAGCGCAGAAAGCAAATTGTTCAATAGCTCAACCAGGCAAGTGGCAGATGAAAGAGTGAAACTGAGACAGGCTATTCGTATATTTCATATTCATACCATAAATTTGTTGAGCCATCAAACTACCCATTTGCAGTACTTCGTTAAATCCACAGAACAATCGTCCTCGCATTTGTTGATGAGTAGTAATAAACGCTTGAAATTGGCCAGAGAAAATTTGAAATTCCGTCCGGTACAGCATCTACAAAAGGCTAAACAACAACTCCTTCAGATGAAAGAAGTGTTGGGTATCTATGGCATTCAACGCCAAAAAGAGGCCCGCAGTAAGATCGAATTGTTGGAAAACAAACTGCAATTGCTCAAGCCGGAAAATGTATTGAAAAGAGGATATAGCATCACCACTGTGAACGACAAAGCCCTAAAAGCTTCCACTGAAGTGAAAACCGGCGATTCTATTAAAACACAACTATATAAAGGAACTCTGGAAAGTATTATAGATAAAATTGAGAAAGCATGAAACATCCATTATTTATTTAAACACACAAGGGGATGATTATTAAGCCCCGAAGGGGCGTAACATTAATAGCCGTGGGTTACACCCACGGTATAAAGAGTCTCAAACATGTTTTGGCGAGATTTTTGCTTTTTTGCAAAAAATCATGACAAAACAAATAAACAGATTTTCAATAAGTTATAAATTATAAACAGATGAAAAAAGTAAATTATTCTGAAGCCATTGAAGAACTGGAAACCATTGTGGCTGAAATTGAAAGCGATGATATCTCGGTGGATGATTTGTCTGAAAAAGTGAAACGCGCTTCCGAACTAATACGCATCTGTAAAGATGTTTTATATAAAACCGAAAGCGAAGTAAACAAGGTTTTAAAGGATATGCAGGAAGACAAACCTGAAACGCAGGCATGAACCACATCGAAATTCTTAGCCTCCCAAAAAAATTCTCTAAAAAAATCTAAAATAATTCCTAATTATGTTTGCGTGTTTTATAAATGTCGTATGTTTGCGACATAAAACATAACTATCATGACATATCCAAAAACAGAAAGTTTTACCACCGAATTGCAGGAGCTCGCAGCATTTGCAAAGGTATTGAGCCATCCCGCCCGGATAGCGATTCTCGATTTCCTTGCCGAACAAAACCAATGTGTCAGTGGTGATATTACTGATGAAATACCCTTGAGCAGGACTACTGTTTCGCAACATCTTCAGGAATTGAAGAACGCGGGGCTGGTGCATGGCACCATCACCGGAACCCGGATTTATTATTGCCTGGAAACAGATAAAATCAAAGAGTTGAAAGCTAAAATGCATGCTTTCATGGAAAAGCTGGAAGCCAATCAAAGCGGATGTAAGATCTAGTAGTAAATGATTAATAATAAACGAAAAGATTGCTTCGCCCTTACGTTCATAGCATGCGCACTGTGCTCGCAAGGACGCTCATTATTACACAAATTCAATATATATTTAACATGAAAATACTCATCTTATGCACAGGAAACTCCTGTCGCAGCCAAATGGCCGAAGCCTATCTGAAGTTCCTCAACCCGGCATTGGAGGTCTATTCAGCCGGTACTGAACCGGGAGAACAAGTACACCCAAAAGCCATCCGGGTTTTGAAAGAAAAAGGAATCACGCTTCATCAGGCTCATCCCAAATCAGTAAAGAAATTTATCCATACTTCTTTTGATTATGTGATAACGGTTTGCGACGGAGCCAAAGAAAGTTGTCCCGTGTTTTTGGGAAAGGTCAACCATCGCCTTCATATCGGCTTTGACGACCCTGCTGAAGCCACCGGGACGGAGGAAGAAATCCTTGCGTCATTTAGGAAAGTGAGGGATGAAATCTTCACTGATTTTGAAAAATTTTATGTGGAAAGCATAGTTAAATAAAAAACAGATTCGCCTCGAAAAAGGAGGTATAAATAATATCCCATGAAAACAACTCAAAAACTTTCGTTTCTCGATCGCTACCTAACCCTGTGGATTTTTCTGGCCATGCTAATCGGGGTATTTTCTGGATATCTTTTCCCCGCCATAGCAAAATTTTGGGATCAGATGAGTACGGGTACTACGAACATCCCCATTGCAATAGGTTTAATCCTGATGATGTATCCTCCATTGGCCAAAGTCCGATATGAAGAATTGGGGGATGTTTTTTCAAATGGGAAGATACTTATGCTTTCCCTGGTGCAAAACTGGATTATCGGTCCTTTCTTAATGTTTTTTCTGGCCGTACTCTTCCTGCATAATTATCCTCAATACATGACCGGGCTTATTCTTATTGGGCTCGCGCGATGTATCGCCATGGTTATTGTGTGGAATGACCTTGCCGGGGGCGACCGTGAGTACGCAGCCGGGCTGGTGGCATTTAACAGTATTTTTCAGGTTTTATTTTTCTCAGTATATGCATGGTTTTTTATCAGCATACTGCCCAAGTGGTTCGGAATGACCACATTCCATGTGGGCATCACGATGGGCGAAATTGCCAAAAGCGTTATGATTTATCTCGGAATACCCTTTGTAGCAGGCATCGTAAGCCGTTTTGGCCTCATAAAACTAAAAAACCGGGAATGGTATGAGAAGAAGTTTATCCCAAAAATTAACCCCATTACCTTAGTGGCCCTGCTTTTCACCATCGTCGTGATGTTTTCACTGAAAGGAGAAACCATAGTGCGCCTGCCTTTCGACGTACTCCTCATCGCTATCCCCCTGATCTTTTATTTTATCATTATGTTCGTGATTTCCTTTTTCATGGGAAAAAAAATTGGTGCCGACTATGCCAAAACAGCCACCATTTCCTTCACTTCAGCGAGCAATAATTTTGAACTGGCCATAGCGGTAGCGGTAACTGTTTTTGGGATTAACTCTGGAGAAGCATTTGCGGCAGTTATCGGGCCGCTGGTGGAAGTACCGGTTTTAATCATGCTTGTAAACGTTGCATTACGATGGAAAAAAAGATACTTTAACAAATCATTAAACCCAAAAAAAGCTTGATTATCAAATAAGAGCAGAATCAGCGGCAGGCGGAAAGACAGTTGCCGGAGCTAAGTAATCTGACATTTCTTTTTGGTAAAGCCAAGGATTTTTTTCATTTACTTTGCAGGAAGTCCATTGTATACTTATGAAAACAAGAAAAAGACTCCTTTTTTTCCTCCTAGCTCTTCTGTTGCTAGCCTTGGCTTTTTACCCCTTTCACAAACCCCCAGCCATCCGCTTTGTGGATCGTTCAACGGGGCAAATAAAAACTGAAAAGGTAGTTGCCGGAACTTGGCTTTATTGGCTTTACAACAATCCACTGGGTGAACTGAGCCTTCAGGCACTGGTCAAACGCAAAGTGGTTTCGGAAGCTTACGGATGGCTGATGCACACCCACTGGTCCACACGAAAAATTGCCCCTTTCATCAAAACATACCATATAGACACCAGCCAATATCAAACGCGGAATTATGTATCTTTTAATGACTTCTTTGTTCGAAAGCTAAAAACAGGAGCACGAAAAATTGATACGGGATACAGGCATGTAATCTCACCGGTAGATGGGAAATTGCTTGCTTATGAAGACATCGGAAAACAAAGTTTTATTGTAAAAGGCTATCGTTTCAATGTGAACGAATTTCTCCAAAACGACTCATTGGCTTATCTTTACAAACAGGGAAGCCTTTTGCTTTTCAGGCTTAGCCCTACCGATTATCATCGTTTTCATTTTCCTGTAGACGGAAAGTTGTACAAGCTGATTAAGATTAAAGGAGACTATTATTCTGTAAATCCAATAGCCATTCAAAAAAGAATAAAGCTATTCTGTGAAAACAAAAGAGAATACCAACGCATCTCCTCTCCCCTGTTTGGCAACGTGATCATGGCAGAAATTGGTGCCACCATGGTGGGGAGCATGGTTCAGACTTATAAGGGAAATATTGCAGTAAAAGGGGCAGAAAAAGGCTATTTTCAATTTGGGGGTTCCACCGTTTTACTCCTCTTCGAAAAAGGCAAAATTAAAATTGATGCCGATCTATTAAAGAATACCCGGAAACACCTCGAAACCGAAGTTAAAATGGGTGAGCAGGTGGGTACTGTCCCTTCCGGAGATTCTCGCTTGAAATAGCATAAAAGCAGTAGAAACAAGCTTTTTCTCGCTGGTTACGCAATCGGATTTAAGGTAAGGACTAAGGCACTTAAAGCTCCGTTGAAAATAATTCGTCATATTCATTGGAATGATCCTTAGTGCCTCTGGTTGCGCTCCTTATCAGGATGAATTCGCTAAACTTATCTCAATATACCATGTTCCTGACATCAGTTCTCATTGAATAAACCGCCTCGCAGCGGGGCTTACGAGGCATAAATCGATATATAGTATTTATAACGCAGCATGTCTACCGCTTGTTCTTAGCCATTATACTCATACAAATACCTGTAAATCTGCCATTTAATTTATTTTCTAAAATATTTCTACCAAAAAAAGATTGTATAAGAAAATATATTACTTTTGTAAGCGATTACTTACTTAAAATTATGGAACGTCAAAACACAGAATTTAGGCAGGAGCAAATAAAGGAGGCGGTACTCGACATAATATATACAGCCGGGTTAAAGAATCTTTCCACCAGAAATCTGGCTAACAGGATCGGGATGAGCGAAGGTGCAATATTCAGACATTTCCGAACAAAGCAGGACATTATATTATCTATCATTAAAGATGTGCAAACCGATTTCATCGGTAACCTTCGTAAAATTGCCAACTCATCTCTTGAACCTTCTGAAAGATTAGAAAAACTGCTCTGTTCAACAGTAAAATATCTTATCAAGAACAAAGGCATCACCATGTTAATGTTTTCAGAGGCCACTCAAAAAAATGATACTGAATTGAAACGGATTCTTCAAAACATATTTAACAATCAAAAAAGCTTGGTAAGTAAAATTATTCTGGATGGAATTGCCATTGGTATTTGGAATGAAAGCATGGATGTTGAGTATATTGCCAAGCTGTACATGGGTATTCCCGTCTCTCTGAACATTGAACTGGTTTTAAGTAGTGGTATTTTTCATGCCGATGATTTCTGTAAAAAAATGATGAAATTATTGTTGAAAATATTAGAAAAATAATTTTTTTATTAACAATGTAAGTAAACGCTTACGTATAAAATTAATAATTTCAGATAAAAATTCATAGGCAAATGATTTTCATCGTGTTACTATCTTTTGTTGCTGCTTTTGTCTTTGCTTTGGGTGGAATAGGAGCGGCCATTGTTCTCATCCCGTTGATGATATTTATGGGATTTCCAATTAATGTTGCCAAACCGGTGGGTTTGTTTTATAATACAGTAAGTCTTAGCGGCGCCAGTGTGTCAAACATTAAGAACAAACGACTTGATTTCAAATTAGGTATTCCGCTCATTGTTTTCTCTTTCCTTTTTGCTGCAGTAGGCGCATATTTATCGAAATTTATTTCTTCACGGATTGTAATGTATTTGTTTATTGCCTTTTTACTGTTTTCAGGTTTTATGTTTATGTTTTTCAAAAGCAAAAAACAAGACGTTTACCGTGAAGACCGTCCCTATGTGGCTTTGTCTCTGATTGGTATTTTAGCCGGTGTGTTGTCAGGATTACTCGGTATTGGTGGCGGCGGCATTATTTCGCCCCTTATGTTGATGCTGGGGTTTAATCCTAAAAAAATTGCCGCCATTACTGCTTTTGTGGTTCCTTTTTCTTCTTTTGCCGGTTTTTTAACTTATTGGTCTATGGGAAAAATTAATTGGCCATTGTTATTCTGGGTCTCAATGGCTGGATTTGCAGGCGCAACACTGGGCACAATATTTATGCAAAAGAAGCTGGATTCTAAAACAGTGAAAAAAATTCTGGCTATTATTCTGTTAGCCATGGCAGTGAAAATGATTTTAAAAGTATTTTAATAATGAAAGAGATTGTTCGATTTTTTACTATTAGCAGCATTTTGTTAACCGGTTTTTTTCAACCTTTATTTGCTCAGGAAGGAAACTCCATGCCAATTGTTCTTCATGGTTATACACAATTGCGATTTACTTCAAACTTTTCCGATGTGCATTCATTTTCGTTAAGGCGGTTAAAGTTTTGGATAGTCCCCAATGCAGGGTTCTCTCAGCATTGGGATTTTAAAATTCAAACAACATTTTCCAGCTCCCAAAATGAAGCCTTTTTTTTGCAGGATGTAATGCTTAAATACAAAAGTGATGGATTCAGTTTAAAAATGGGACAGTTTGTTCCAGAATACAGTCTGCAACGGTTCGAGTCTGATTTTACGCTTCCAATGACAGAAAGGAGTATTGTTATTGATCGTTTGATACCAAACGGAACATTAGGGGTGCGCGACATCGGAGTAGAAGGGAATTTGCATAGCTCAAATAAGAACTTCGAAACATGGTTGGGAGTTTTTAATGGTTATGGTATTAAAGAGTATCATCTTGATAATACCGGCATAATGCTGACTCATAAAACGGCTGTTCATCTACTAAAACAACAGCTAACATTTGGATATTCAGTAATGTACCGTAAAGCCGAGAACTTGACATTGTTACATGTTTTACCCGATTCGGTAACTTTTACCGGCAACGATTTCAGATATAATTTGTTTGCACATTATCAAACAGAAAAATTTCAGGTTCAGGCAGAATACTTGTGGGCATCTCTTAATGGCATGATTGCCAATGGCTACTATGTTTTGACGGCATTAAATCTTGGCAAAAACCAGCTGGTTGCTTCCTGGAATCAATACAACGATATTATTGAAAGCACTGATAATTCACCTGAAGTACATTTAGGGTACAATTGTCTGATTAACAAGAATAAAATTAAGCTAATGCTTGATAATCGTGTACATATTAATAACGGGAAGCTCGATAATTATATGACAACACTTCAAATTCAGGTTTCTATTAAATAAACAAATTTTTATTAATGTTTTAAATTTTTTGAATTATGATTAATGCAAATGATTGGTTAGAATTTGGACAAAAATTCCACGGGCATAAATGTCCTGCAATGCCAAACGGACTTAGAGTTGGCGCAGCAGCGCTTAATAAACTGGATGTAGAACGAACTGGTGACAGTAATCTTCATGCTATTTTGGAATTGGGTGACAACCATTGTGCAACTTGTTTTGCTGATGGCGTTCAGGTTATTACAGGCTGTACTTTTGGCAAGGGAAATATTTCTAAAAGCCACAAAGGTAAATGGGGTATCACACTTATCGATAAAAAAACAAATCGTGCCGTAAGGGTTACTCCAAGGGCTGAAGCAATGCTGGCTAACAAAAAAACTGAATTCTTTACCAAATTCCGCATGCTAGGTGTTCCTCCTACTCAGGTTCCTGACGAGGTTGTTGAACCATTGGTAAAAATGGTAATGGGAGCTCCCGAAGAAAAAATCATGATTGTTTCGGAAGTGTTTACTTATGAATGGCCAAAAGAAAATCATTCATTTGACGGTTTTGTGTGTGAAGAATGTGGTGAAATGGTAGTTGAACAATACGGACGCGTCAAAGGCGATAAAAAGGTTTGTATTGATTGTGCTGCTAAGTAAAAAGCACCAATAATTTATTATTCAAAAAGGGTTTACCCAAAGTCTTTATAATGGAAACCTTTCCGTAGGGTTGTGTGAAAATCATCAGCATGTTAGTGATTGGAATTATAGGGACGTTGGGTGCCGGAAAAGGGACGTTGGTAGACTATTTGGTTCATGAAAAGGCTTATCAGCATTTTTCTGTCCGCCAGTTTCTGATTCAAGAAATTGAGCGGCGTAAATTGATTGTGAACCGCGACAGCATGACACAAGTGGCCAATGATTTACGTCGTTTACATCATCCGGCTTATATTGTTCAGACAAAATCCATGATATTCCAAAGTTAATTATAGAAGCTGACAACGCCCCTCTTATTGAACCCGAAATGCGTAAAGAGTTAAAGGAACTTTATCCGGAGGCGGAAGTATATACATTTCACAACGCAGGACATTTCCCTTATGTAAATGCAGCCGGTGAATACAATAAGGTTCTAAAAGTATTTTTAAATGAAGATGATAAATAAACTAACATCGCGAATACAATAAAAAACTATTTTGAAGGAAGAATAGCAGGTTTTGAAAGCTCCTGTGTAGCGCGTAAGCTATTTATCTCGCCATGGCCGAAATTGTAAATGAAAACTTTGGTAAATCGGTAATGCCTATTGGGGAAATATCAAAGTAAGGCTTCTTTCAGGTTGGCAAAGCCTTAAGACATATTTCGTAAAGAACAAGTCTCTTTATCATCGGCTCAGCATTAATGGATAAAACGATGTTCTTTACGTGATTTTCAAAAACATTGCAATAGAATTACCACTAGCCTCCACAACCCCAATTTCCGCGCATACGCATCATGCCGTTGTATTGGGGGGTATCTTTTTCCAGTGTTTTTAACCAGGTATAAATAGCGCTCTTTTCCTGATGATTTAACAAGTCGAACGAGGGCATGTAGCAGGGGCCAATGTTCAGCACTGTTTCAAAACGGGGAATATTCATGTAGCGGGTAACACCGGCCAAAACAGGCGGACGCATCATCCCACACATCTGCTGACCTGCAGGTTGCGAGTCGTCAGGTTTGGCTTTGTGGCAGCGTGCACAGTTGGCCACAAAAAGATTTCTTCCCTGCTCTTCCGGAGTCAGCTGTGTCTGCACACGACTTTCCGTGTTTTCGCCATACAAAAAACCTGTGATGGCATTCCTTTCTGCTTCCGAAAGATGAGCAAAGGAGGGCATGTTGTTGCGGCCTGTTTTCAACAGTTCAGCAATCTGTGACCTGGACATACGTGTTTTCACCTCTTTCAACGAGGGAAATGCCGGTGGACGTCCGCCGAGGTCGGCACTATGACAAGCGGCACAGTTCTTTTGGAAGAGCGCCGCTCCGGTAATGATAGTTGCAGTATCTTGCACCTGTGCAGTTTGTGCTTCCAGAGGTTCGTAGGAAGAAAATCCATAAACCAGTAAAACAAGACCCATAAAAAAGACGATGGTTATTGTTTTCATAAGTTTCAATTTTACAGATTTATCGCTAAGTCTTGCTTTACAAATTGTTTATCGCTTTCTCCAACTTATCGTGGATTTCACCAGCAATGGTCTTCATGACCTCGCTTTCCACAACCTGCATGGCGGTCATGGGGTCAATAATATCGATTTCTATCTTTCCTTCCGCTATTTCCTGTACCACCACATTGCAGGGCAACAGAGTACCGATGGCGGCTTCGGCCTGCAGCGAACGATAGGCAAAGGGCGGATTGCAGGCTCCGAGGATACGGTAATTCCTGAAATCAACATCCAATTTTTTCTTCAGGATTGCCCGGACATCAATTTCGGTCAAAATGCCGAAACCTTCTTTTTTGAGTTCTTCTGTTACTTTTTCGATGGTTTCATCGAAACCAACATTAAAAAGTGTTTTTTGAAAATAGTACTTCATTTTTTCAATTTTTAATTGTGATAATTTTATTTAGTTATTTTGCCGGTATTAATATGCTGAACGCACACCTTGCTGTTGCGTCAAGCCGGTTGCGTTCACAACTCCAGAAATTTTACGTGGATTCATTTTCAACATTGCGCAATTCTTCTTTAAGCTTGATATCAACTTCAGTCATTACATCAAAATCCGGATCTTTTAGTGCTGGTTTCACTTCTTCTTAATAATCATTTAATTCTTGGAAAAAATAACATCATTTTTAGATTCGATTAACTGTTCTTTCATCGGGAAATTAATATCCAACAACATATCCCTTATTGAAGCTATATTTAAGATGTCCTCTGTATATTCAATAAAAAGACTTCTGTCTTCGAGGCACATGCTAATAATGCCTTCTTTTTTTAACAATTGTTCAAGTCGATTTCGGTAGTGTGCTTGCTGATTTTGACTTAGAATATATTTTGTGTTTATTATTTCCAAATTATTTGACTTTCTCATGATTTCTATTTTTTACTGATTTATTATTTTATTTTTTTTAATCATCGTTTTTCTCCTTACTTTTTTGGTCTATAAATAACATATTCATGTATTAAGACCTGATTTTTGTTTTTCTTTCTTCAAATTCTTCAGTGTTTATTTCACCATTTGCATATTTCCTTTTAAGTATATCCAAAGGGGTGTCTTTTTGATAAATATTATTTGATTTGCCCTTCAGCAGATGAGTAATAATATAAAAGACCCCAAAAGCCAGGAATAACCAAAAAAATATCCCTATGAACATGCCCAATGGCCAACCAAAACCGTATCCCATCCAACAATTTGTAATCATTTTAATTTCCTCCTATTTTTAAAATTTGTTTATAATTGTTTATACTTCTTGATCACAATAAGGACAAATATCCCAGGTTGTTTTTATCACCTTTCCGCAACTTGGGCAATTGGTTTTTAACTGGTAATGGCACTCAGGACACCTGATATAAGTAGCTTCAATTGGTGTGTGACAATTTGGGCACTTATCCTGTTTCATGGAATAAGTATTATACCTGCTTTTATATTTATAAAAGATGTATATTAAAAGGTAAGCCGACCCTCCCAAAAAAAGCAGGGTGAAGATGATAGCGAACAGCAACCCATTTCCAAAAAACCAATGATAATCTTCAAAACACATCTTTTATTTATTTTATAAGAACAGTTAGTCCTAATCAACGAACGTGCCAAAGGTTATATCTTGCTTATTATGAATTTATTATGTAACTTAAGGGAATGGATTGATCTTTCTTGGGGTGAAAACTTTTCGCAGTAAAAGGGGAGATTTTAAGATAATTGCGAAAACACTTCACACTAGTGTCGTGTTAAGGAAGTTGTGTGCAATAAGACTCAGTTATTGACAAAAAGGACAAAACTTGGTTGTGCTAAAATATGCTTGACATGAGACACTATTTAATGCCTAAATCATTAAGCTTGTATTGTAGCCCCCTTCGGGTAATGCCCAATATTTCAGCCGTGCGTGTAATATTATGATTTGTTTGTTCCAGTGTTCTCAAAATAAGCTCTTTTTCCACCTCTTTTATTGATAACCCGACAAGCGAATCTACGGAATCAGAATCATGGGACCGGGTATTAGTTAGGTTTTTAAAGGCAGCGGGGAGCACTTCCGGGATAAGCGTATCCTCTTTACAAAGTATTACGGCTCTCTGTATTACATTTTCCAATTCACGAATATTTCCGGGCCAGGAATAACGCATAAACAAATCAATAACCTGTGGTGATATTTTCCGTATATGTTGCTGGTTCTTTTCGGCATACTTTTGTATAAAATGTTCTGCAAGAAGTGGAATATCCTCCTTTCGATCGCGCAAAGGTGGTATATTTACAGGTACTACGCTCAGACGGTAAAACAGATCAAGTCTGAAGTTATTATTTTTCACTTCTTCTTCTAAATTTTTATTCGTGGCAGCAATTATCCGGACATCAACTTTAATCGTTTTTTCCCCGCCAACACGCTCAAATTCACCTTCCTGCAATACACGCAAGATTTTCGTTTGTGTTATCGGGCTCATGTCTCCAATTTCATCAAGGAAAAGAGTTCCGCCATGGGCTTGTTCAAAACGGCCAAGACGACGTGCATGTGCTCCTGTAAACGCACCTTTTTCATGTCCAAACAATTCGCTTTCTAATAAATTATCCGACAAAGCTGCACAATTTACCTTAATAAATGGCTTATCTACCCGCGTACTGTTCTGATGTACAGCATTGGCAATTAGTTCTTTACCAGTACCACTTTCGCCTAATATTAATATTGTTGTATCACTGGGGGCCGATAGTGCCAATACTTCAAATAACTCACGCATTTTCCTGCTATTGCCAATTATTTGAGAAAAGTCGAATTCTATAGACAAGCGTTTTTTTAAAAATTTATTCTCTATTTTCAACTTATGATAATCCAGGGTTTTTATTAAGGTATGCCTTACCTCATCCATATCCAACGGTTTTATCAGATAATCGAATGCACCCAGTTTCAAGGCTTCGACTGCTGTTTGTACTGAAGCATAAGCTGTCATAATAAGTATTGGAATACCAGGGCTAATTTTTTTTATGTGTTTAAGGGCTTCAATTCCACCCATTTTTTGCATCTTTAGATCGAGCATAATTAAATCAAAAAACTCCTCTTTAACCATTTGAACGGCAACTTCACCATTTTCAGCCTCAAAAACATGATATTCATCGGCTAATAAGGTTGCCTTTAGCATTAAACGATGGGCGGTATCATCATCAACAACAAGTATTTTTATTATGTCTGTATTTCTCATCACCTATATTTGCTTAAAAGGTAAATTAATTTTAAAGATAGTTCCTTTTCCAAGTTCACTTTTCACCTCAATTTCTCCGTGATGGTTTTCAACAATGCGATAGACGATGGCCAGACCTAATCCGGAGCCACCTGATTTTAAAGTAAAAAACGGGTCAAAGATTTTACGCAAATCTGTTTTCGCGATACCTTTGCCTTTATCCTCTAAAGAAATATGAACACTCTGATTATATTTTTTTTGCACGGTAATTATCAATTCTCCATTCTTTTCCATCGCCTCATTTGCATTGATAAAAATGTTCAACAAGGCTTGCGTAATCATATCACTGTCTGCTGATATTTGTGGCATTTGTTCATCAAAATTCTTAATAATGCTAATGTTTTTTTCCAGAAAATCAGATTCCGTGAGTTTTAAAGTATGTTCCATGACCTTTATAATATCAACGGGCCTAAACTTCGGTTCCTGTGGCTTGGCAAAATTCAACAAGTCCTGAATAAACCGGTTAAGCCGGTCAACTTCATTTGCCATGACCAGCGCATAATTTTCATCCTCGGAACCGGGATCAAATTTCTTCCGAAAGTATTGGGCAAAACCTTTAATTGAACTTAAGGGATTTCTTATTTCATGGGCAATTCCTGCTGCCATACGACCAAGACTGGCCAACCGTTCAGAACGTTCAACCTTTTTTTCAAGGTTTTTTATATCTTGTAAATCACGTAAAATAATAACCTTGCCAATAATTTTACCTTCTTCATTTTTTAACAAACTTGAAGTTGTACTGATTGGTATTACACGTCCATCGTTTAAATGACACTCCATTTGTTGTTCATATATATCGGAAGACGGCAATAATGTTTTCTTCATATCACATTCTTTCATTACCTCATCAAGAAATTTTCCTTTTACTTTGGAAAAAGAAAGCCCAAGAAGATTAGCGGCATTTTGATTTAGTGTGGTAATACGCCCCTCACTATCTAAGGAAATTAAACCGTTTGGCATGCTATTAACTACATTTGCAGTATAAGTTTCTAACGATTTTAAGGTATTGTTTATGAGATAATAATTTTGAACAACAAATAGAAAATATAAGGATGCCGAACCAAGGATCAACAAAATAAGGGCAGAAATTATTGCACGGCGAACATCTTCTGCTTGTGCCGCTTTGAATTCATTCATCTTTAAGCCGACAATTATATACTTTCCTGATAAAGAACTATTCCACCTGCTCATACATTGATTTCGCATCTGCATTTCGCGGTTCGTGTTTGAATTTGACGAAGATAAAGGAGCTATAAGCTTTATAACATTAAAAACGTCTTCGTTTTCTGAATTCTTGCCGAAGGCAGAAATAATAAGGCCTGCCTTTTTAGGTAGCTTAAAACCACTTATTTTATTACCGAGGTATTTTGATTGGTTATGTGCCGAAATTACTCCTGTATTATCAGCAACCATAATGTAATCAATATTGGACTCTTTCGCAATCTCGGTAAGAAGTGTTTGAATTTGATTTTGCTTCCACTGCATGCTCATCATTCCATTTTTCATGCTGGATTCTAATACGCGTATCAGAGTAGAGCCTTCCCTGTACAATTGTTTTGTTAATAATTCTTTTTCTCTATTATAATTTTGTATGGAAAGTGCAGCAAGTATAATAAACAATAATATGGAAGCCCCGGCAATGGCCAAAGTAGGATAAGCTAGTTTTTTAATGTTACTTTTTTTCATTTTTACATGTGGGCAGTTTATTCAATTTGAATGATTGCCTTCCTCTTAGTTAAAATTGACGTACTACTTAATAGAATCTAAGCACTTACCAAATATTAGATGATTTGAATAACTTTTTCCAGTTTCGACCTGATTTCATTGGCGATTTCACCTAATTTTTCATTTTCTACCACTTGCATCGAAGCCACAGGGTCAACAGCAGCTACCTCAATTTTGCCATCCTCCAGCTCCTGCACAATAACATTGCAGGGCAACATCGTGCCAACTTTATCTTCTGTTTGTAAAGCCTTATAAGCAAAAGGTGGATTACAGGCTCCTAAAATTCTGTAATTTCTGAAATCAACATCCAACTTCTTTTTAAATGTTGCTTTTACGTCTATTTCGGTAAGTATTCCGAAACCTTCTTTTTTCAATTCTGCTGTTACTCTTTCGATGGCTTCATCGAAAGTTACATTTTCAAGTGTTTTGTTAAAATAATAGTTCATACTATTTTATGTTTTAAGTGCTTATAAATTTACAAATAATTATAGATATACCGAACCTACTTCCCTTTTAAAACGCGTGTGGCATTCAATATTGCAATTAAAGCTACACCCATGTCGCCAAACACGGCTTCCCACATGTTAGCCACTCCGAGGATTCCAAGGACAATAAAGGCCGATTTAACCCCCAGGGCAAAAATGATATTCTGCCAAACGATTGTTCTTGTCCGTTTTGCTATTTCAATGGCATCGGCAACTTTTGAAGGGGAGTCTGTCATTAAAACTACATCGGCGGTTTCAATAGCCGCATCAGAGCCCAGGGCGCCCATGGCAATTCCTACATCGGCACGGGCAAGCACGGGTGCATCGTTTATGCCATCGCCCACAAAAGCGACTTTGCCTTTTTTGTTCAGCAATCTTTCAATATGCTCAACTTTATTTTCAGGGAGCAGTTCGGCATAATACTCGTCGATATTCAGCTCTTTGGCAAATGACCCGGCGGCAAATTTGTTGTCGCCAGTGAGCATAACTGTGCGAACCCCTTTCCTATGTAACAGCTCAACAGCATCTTTTGCACCTTCTTTCAAGCTGTCTGAAATAACAATGTAGCCAGCATATTTTTTATCGATAACAATATGCACAACAGTCCCTTCCACTTCGCATTTATCGTGTATAATGTTTTCTCTATGAAGGAACTTATCGTTTCCAACAAATATTTCTTTGTTATCTATGTATGCCCTAATCCCGTGCCCCGAAATTTCTTCCACTTTCACAATTCTCGAGCTGTCAAATTCCTGCTTATATGATTCGAGTATGGATTTTGCTATCGGATGGTTCGAATTATATTCAGCATAAGCTGTATATTCGAGTATTGTTTTCTCGTCGAAACCGTTTGAAGGAAATATACCGGAAACTTTAAATTCGCCCTTGGTTAATGTGCCTGTTTTATCAAACACAACGGTTTTAACCTGTGTTAACGCATCCAGAAAGTTGGAGCCTTTCACTAAAATACCCCTACGTGAGGCTCCGCCAATCCCGCCGAAGTATCCAAGCGGAATGCTGATTACAAGGGCACAAGGGCATGAAATAACCAGAACCACCAAAGCCCTGAAAATCCATTCGCTAAAAGTTGCCCCGCTTATTAAAAGCGGTGGTAAAACAGCAATAAGAAGGGCGCCAAACACAACAACAGGAGTATAGTATTTAGCAAAAGTTGTAATGAACTTCTCGGTTTTTGCTTTTCTGGATGTGGCATTTTCAACCATCTCAAGAATTTTCGCAATGGAAGAATCTCCGAAAAGCTTGCTGACCTTAACGGTAATTAAACCGGATTGATTGATCATACCCGCTAATACTTCATCGTTTAGCTTTATTTTCCTAGGGACACTTTCCCCGGTAAGTGCTGAAGTATCAACGAAGGAACTGCCATTGGTAACGAGGCCGTCCAAAGGGATTTTTTCGCCTGCTTTTACAATTATCACGTCTCCAATGGCCACATCTTCAGGCGAAACCTTTTTTATGTCTCCGTTAACTTTAAGGTTCGCGTAATCCGGTTTTATTTCAAGAAGCGATTTTATGGACCTTCGGGACCGATCCACTGCAATATCCTGGAAGAACTCACCAACAACGTAAAACAACATTACCGCCACTGCTTCGGGCATTTTATCTATCGCGAAAGCGCCCAAGGTTGCAACAGTCATCAAAAAATGTTCATTAAAAACCTGTCCCTTGATGATGTTTTTTACAGCCATGGCAATAACCTTCCAGCCCACAATTAGATAAGCTGTTACAAACACTAAATATTCTGCAATGTGAAAAGGTGTATTGTGTATCTTTTCTTCAAAAATCAGCCCGGCAAGCAAGAGAAGAATACCTGAAACCGCTTTAATTATTGTCCATTTGTTTTCAGCAAGCTCGCTTGTTGAAACTATTGTTTTTTCTTTGCCGGCATCTTCAATTTCCACTTCCGGTTCTATCTGTTTTATTTTGTTTTTTACCTTTTCAAAGTTATCAGTATCTACTGTCATTGAAGAAGTAGCGAAATTGACATTGACAAACTTTACTTCATCCAGTTTTGTCAAACTGTCCTCAATTTTTGTTGCACAAGAGGCACAATCGAGATTTTTTAATTTGTATTTTTTCATAATTTATAATTTTATCAAACCATTTTAAATCTATTATTAGTATAATTATCAAAGCCAAAATCCATGGTATGAAAGTAATAGAAAGATCCTGGGGTAGCTTATTCCATATTAGAAGCATTAAAATCAGGAGAGTAATATAAATTTTTTTAATAGCATCATTTATAAATCTATTTCGAATAAATAAAACGAAAAGTGATGGTATTGTCCAATAAATATTTAAATTACTTGAAAAAGCTGAGTTATCAGAAACAAGACTAACGAATAATAGAAACAACCCAATTAATCCAACCACAGAAGTAAAGACATAAAATATAATTTTCCTGAACTTATCAATAAAGGATAAAACGACGAGCAATGAAACGATTATCCATGGAGATAAGTATGAAAAATTGAAATTGGTATTATTGGAAACTGGTACATCAATAACAAGCCTTTTCTCATCAACCACATGTGCATCCTGTAGCGTATTCATTAAATAATATGGTAAAAACATAAAATCATTGGGTCTTGCTATTCTATCCGCTTTTTTACCAAGTGAAATGTTTATTGCAAAATCGAGCCAGTAATTTTTCGAAATGTATGGTTTTAATAATTGCCTGAAAGTTTGACAACAATAGCTGTTTGTATCATATTCGATTGGTTCTGTCTTTGCGTTTAAAATAGCATCTCTTACCTTTGTGGCACAGTTGTCGTAAAAAAAGTCATATTTATAGTATCTATCAGCCGAAATATATTGCCGTTCCAAACTATTAAACATTTTCAAACGCTCATTAAAATTTAAATTGAGTGTTTGTTCGTAAACTTTTCGTTGCTCCATTTGGGCATTACGTAAAAAATCATCATAGTCGTCAATAGAAAGAAAATAGTCAAGGTTACCTTTTAAAAATTTAACATAGAAAAATGAAGAACTAAAATCGAACGTTCCGAAATTATACACCCTATCAATGTTTAATGAATAATCAGTTATTCTAATAGCTGTATGTCCAAAAATTGTATATAATTCACTTCCGGGTTCAGAAGTCAATATTGAAACTTTTGAATTTTCGGTCAAACAGAATCCCGCAATTGGAATAAACAATAGTAATAGTATAATTAGTGATTTAGTTTTCATATGAAACCGGATACTCCTTTCAAATTTTTACTAACTAAAGGATATAAATCATTGATAATCTATATTTATCTAAGAATGATGATAGGAGAAATCTTTAAGTACATAATATTTTAAAAATATTACTTCATCCAGTTTTGCCAGGCTGCCTTCAATTTTTGCGGCACAAGGGGCACAATCCATATTTTTTAATTTATATTTTTTCATGACTTAAAATGTTTATACTTACTTTCACATATAATAACAAACAAAACACTCTTTTCCCGACTTCGAAACACCTGGAAAAAATTATCTTGAATCAGGTCTATAAAGGCCATGATTTGATTTTACTTAACTTCATTTCGTTTATACAGTAGTTCGCAGTTTTTTACGCGGCAGACTCTTTCCACATTTGAAAGGTAGATAATGCCATCTCCGGGGCGGTTGGTATTGCCAAACTCACTAATGATACGGATGGCTTTTTCTGTCCGTTTCTCTTCGCACACCAATTCCAGCTTCACAATTTGACTGTCAGTGATATAAAAATTTAGGGAAGGGGACGCATCGGATCTGTCCATTTGCGTGCCTGTTCCTTCTCCCGGTGTCAATGAAATGTTCTTAAATCCGTTTTCTAACAGAGCAGGGACAATTTTATCCACTTTTTCAGGTCTAATAAATGCTTTTACTTCTTTCATTGTTTTATATATTTAAGTTACTATGAGTTAGCTATAATAACGGGCAATTGATTGTCAACTCATATAGAATTAATCATTATTCGCCGGTTTCATTCTTTTTCATTTCAGATATCAGATAATATGCGCCATTCCGGGCGAAAAGCGTACCAGATTTCAGAGAGGAAAGCAACCTGATTTGATTCCATCCATCTTCTTTTTGTCCCACAAATACCTCAACAGGGGTAAAACGCATACCTTTTTTTTCCTTTTGAACAGAGAAGATATAATGTTTCCCACCGTCGCTTACCACGGCGCCTTCAGGCAACGCATACGAAAAATTATTATCCGTCGAAATTCTTCCAGTGATATACATGCCCGGAATAAGGCTGTTTCCCCTGTTTTTGAAAGAGGCATGTACGTGAACGGCTTTGGGATTCTGTTCGAAGGATTTCCCCATGGCAAAAATGGTAGCTGTCAGCATCTCATCTGGATGCGAAGCAACGGAAAAGCGTGCTTTCTGGCCTACTTTCACTTTATAAACATCCTTCTCGAAAATCATCAAGTCGGCATGAATGCTGTCGTTGTTGATGATTTTAAACATTGTTTTCTGCGGTTCTACGTACTGCCCGATATTGACATCAATCCTATCCACGTAACCATCAATGGGGCTGATAACCGGAACCTTTTCATAGAGATAGCCCTGTTTTATTTTTACCGGGTCAATTTGCAGCAACTTGAGTTGGGCTTTCAGATTTTTTAAGTCACCATTGAGTGTAAAATATTCGGCACTGACTTTTTGGAAGTCTTTACCTGAGCCGACCTTTGCTTCGTAAAGTCTTTTTTGTCTCAGGTATTCTTTACTCAGATAATCCATACGGTTCCAGTCATTCCAAAAGTTAGTCTGCAATTGCAGAAGCCGTGGATGGCTCAACGTGGCCAGCACCTGTCCTTTTTTCACTTTATCACCCAAAAACACATTGATTGAATTCACGTTGGCACCCACAATAGGGGTTACCTTGGCCATGTCTTGCGGTGAAATCTGCAAATGGCCGTTGGCTTCCACTATGTCATGAAAATCACGTTTCCCCATTGTATCAGCTTCTATTCCCAATGCTTTGAACTGTTGCGGCGTAAGCAATACCAGGTTCATCCCTCCCGAAGCTTTTGTTTCTTTTTCAACAAGACTGTTCTTGATATCACTTTTCGGCTGAACATTGCAAGCGGCAAGCCCCATCATTAAAATGGTCGTGAACAGGATTGATTTTATATTTATGAATTTTCTTGTCTTCATGGTGTTCTTTATTTCTGATTTGATGAATTGATAAAATATTCTAATTTGAAACGGGCGTTCAGATAGTTGGCGAAAGCCTCCTGTGCATTAAACTCCAACTGCATGGCATCTCTCACATTTTGGAGAAATACGACATACCCGATGGCACCCTGCCGGTAAGCGGTCATGGCTCCGCGCTTTTGCTCTTCCGCCACAGGCAGTGCCTCCTGACGGTAATATCGCCAGGTGAACAACCATTTTTTGTAATCCTCCATGAGGCTTTGGTATCGCGATTGCACTTCTATCTCCTTCTGAAGATAGTTCTCTTTTGCAATACTGCGCCCGATGTTTGCCGACTGTGTCCTTCCCGACTGTGCAACAAAAATTAGCGGAATACTCAATCCGATTTCGTACTTGTAAAAACCTTTTTGGCTTCCGATTTTCTGACTGCCGTACGATAAACTGAACTTTGGTAAAAATTCTGTTTTTGCCAGCCGGTACTTTTCATTGGCCAGTAGCACTTTTTGGTTATAGAACTGCAAAAGAGGATGGCCTTTTATCGACTCCTGCAAGAGCAGCGAAACATCTTCCAGCTTTCGTTTGGGGATATTTTCTGCCGTAAAAAGCGTATCGGAAGCAAACCATATACTCAGTTGGCGCAAGGCAATAAGATAATCTCTAAAAGCCGTTTCTTTCTGCACTTCAACCTGCTTTGTGCGGTTTTGCGCCGACAAATATTCCAGTTTGGAAGTCGCCTCGGTTTCATAACGCAGGCGGGCTGCCTTTGCAAAATCTCTCATCAAAGTATCTATCTGCTCAAACAAAAGCAGGCGCTGCCGAGCCACATAAACCGAGCCCCAGGCCTTGCTCACTTCACGGGTAACCTCCAGCCCGGTAAGTTGCAAAGCCGTTTTCGACAACGAAATCTTTTGATTGGCGACCTTATTTTTTGCGTTTATCGACAGAATATCAAATTCCTGCCGGATGGAAAAAACGTTGGTAATGCCATCGGTTGTTCTGTTGCCCAACTCTTCGGCACCGGTGGCAAACTCGGTATTTCCAATCTCCCAGGCGGTCTTTTTCAGTGCCTTTTGGTTTTCTACTTCAAGGCGGGCCGCTTTGATAGCCGGAAACCGGGTTTTAGCCATTTGGATGGCCTGCGTAAGACTGATTTTCCGTAAAGTATCTACTTGCTGTGCCTGTGTGGAAGATGGCGTGAATAGCATCCCCAGTCCGAATAATAGCACCAGCATCATGGTTAGCCCGGGATTTAATCTACGTTTTCTTTTTCTCTTTGCACGGGCTTCCACCAAAGCATATAAGATTGGAATCACCACGAGAGTGAGCAGTGTGGCACTAAACAGCCCGCCAATGACCACCGTAGCCAGCGGACGCTGCACCTCAGCACCGGCAGAGTCTGAAATAGCCATGGGCAAGAAGCCGAGCATAGCAGCAACAGCTGCCAGCAGAATAGGCCGCAACCGCTCGTGTGCCGCTAAAATAATACGTTCATTAATATTAGTTACGCCTTCCAGTTTCAGAGAGTTGAAACGGCTTATCAACACCAGCCCATTGAGTACAGCGACGCCAAACAGGACAATAAATCCCACCCCGGCCGAAATACTGAACGGCATGCCTCTTATCCAAAGTAAATAGATTCCTCCAATGGCAGCAAAGGGAACAGCCATGTAAATTATCACTGTCTGCGACAGGGAATGCAAAGCGAAATACAACAGGATAAAAATGAGGACCAGAGCAATGGGAACTACCACAAGTAGCCGGTTTTTTGCCCGTTGCAGGTTCTCAAAAGTCCCACCGTAGGAGATGTAATATCCTGATGGAAGGTTCAGCCCGGCATCCAGTTTTTGTTTAATTTCGTTTACCAGCGACTCCACATCCCGGTCTCTTACATTCACACCCACGGAAATCCTGCGGAAAGTATTGTCGCGCGAAATCTGCATGGGGCCCGGTTTATAGCTTATTTCCGCTACCTCTTTAATAGGAACCTGGTTGCCGTTGGGCAGGTCAATGTATAAATTGCGCAAGTCGTTGATGCTTTTCCTGTGATTCTTATCAAAACGTAGTACCAAATCAAAGCGTTTTTCTCCTTCGAAAATTACGCCTGCTTTGCTGCCTGCAAAAGCCGAAGAAACATAACGGTTCAGTTTACGAATGTTGAGGCCGTACTGTGCCAGCTTTTTCCGGTTGTATCTTACTGTCATTTGCGGCAGTCCGGCAGTCCGTTCCATGGTAACATCTTCTGCCCCGGGGATGGTTTTTATGATAGCCTCGGCTTCTTCCCCTTTTTTGGCAAGGACCTTCAAATCTTCGCCATAAATTTTCACGGCCACATCTTCACGCACACCTGTCAGCAGCTCATTAAAACGCAACTCCAACGGTTGGCTGAACGCAAAATTCAAACCCGCCAGTTTCGATACTTTTTCTTTGATTTTTTGCACCAGCCCTTCTTTTGTTTCCGCCGATACCCATTTGTTTTTATCTTTTTCAAGGATAAGAAAACTGTCAGTATAATCGAAGCCCATGGGGTCAGTGGGTACATCTGCCACCCCGATACGGGCCACCATGGTTTTCACTTCGGGGAAACTGCTTAGAATTAATTTTTCCACCTCTTTTTCGCGTTTTACGGTCTCGGAAAGAGAGCTACCGGGTCGAAGGAAAGTCTGCATGGCAATATCGCCCTCGTCAAGACTCGGAATAAATTCTCCTCCCATACGCGAAAAAACGAAAATAGAACTGGCAAAAATTAGTACAGCAATACCCAAAACCATCAGTTTGTGTTTGAGCGAAATCTGAAGTAGTGGATCGTACAATTGCTGAATGCCTTTTATCAACTTCGCACTGATTTTCTCCAAACTGGTTTCCATTTTGGAAAACCAGAACTTTTTGTTTTTCGTGGGTTTCATCAACAGTGAAGAAATCATTGGGATGTAGGTCATGCTGAGGAAAATAGCGCCCAACACGGCAAATCCGAAAGTATAAGCCATGGGCTGAAACATCTTGCCTTCCACACCTGTGAGAAAAAGAATCGGTGTAAATACAATAAGAATGATTAACTGACCGAAAAAGACAGAGTTCATCATAATACTTGAAGCCTTGTAAGCTACCTCGTCCATCTCTTTGTCGTCGAACCGGCTCTTTCCGGCACGAATACGCTTTTCAATTTCGAACACTGTTCCTTCCACAATAATAACCGCGCCGTCCACAATAATTCCAAAGTCGATAGCGCCGAGGCTCATCAGGTTAGCCCAAACGCCAAAGATTTTCATCAGGATAAAAGCAAACAACAACGCCAGCGGAATAACGGAAGCGGTAATCAATCCGCCCCGCAGGCTTCCCAACAGTAGTACCAGCACAAAAACCACGATGAGCGAACCTTCGATAAGGTTCTTTGCCACGGTGGAAGTGGTTCGTTTTATCAGGTTGCTCCGGTCGAGAAAAGGCACAATGACAAGCCCTTCCGGTAACGACTTCTGAACACTTTTCAGTCGCTCTTTCACGTTTTGGATAACAGCATTCGGATTGGATCCTTTCAGCATCAAAACTATTCCCCCAACAGCTTCATGTCCATCCTGGGTAACAGCGCCATAACGGACATTGTGGCCGAAACGCACCTTTTCGGCCACATCTTTAATCAGGACAGGGATACCGTTCTTATTCTTTACCACAATGTTTCCAATGTCTTCCAGCGAGCGGGCAAGCCCTTCGCCACGAATAAAACTGGCCATGTGGTTTCGTTCGATATAAGCGCCGCCCGTGTTCACATTATTTTTTTCGAGGGCTTCAAAAACCTCGGCAATGGAAACCTTCATGGCGTTTAATTTCTCAGGGTTTAGGGCGATTTCGTACTGTTTTATGCTACCGCCAAACGAATTGACTTCTACCACGCCGGGGATCAATGCCAGCTGGCGCTTGACAATCCAGTCCTGAATGGTACGCAACTGCTGGGTGGTATAAACCGTATCGTAATCCGGTTCGGCTTTAATGGTATATTGCATAATTTCTCCCAAACCGGTAGTAATAGGCCCCATAAACGGTTCACCAAACTGGGAGGGAATTTCCTCTTTTACGGTATTGAGTTTCTCCTGCACCACCTGCCGGGGAAGATAAGTGCCCATGTCATCATTGAATACAATGGTTACCACAGATAAGCCAAAGCGGGAAATGGAACGGATTTGCTTTATTCCCGGCAAATTGGCCATTTCTAATTCTACCGGGTAAGTAACAAATTGTTCGACATCTTCGGTCGAGAGAGTTGGAGATATGGTAATTACCTGAACCTGGTTATTGGTAATATCGGGTACCGATCCAAGATTTATTGTCATCATTGAATAAATACCTGTACCAATCAGGGCCAATAGTAACAGACCGACAATAAATTTATTTTTTATGGAAAAAGCTATTATTTTATTGATCATACGAATTAAAATGTTTGTTTTTTTATCAGAAAAACCTTGTGATAACTGAATTTGGCCAGGCTTATTTTTTGCTTAACCAAAGGAATTACTGAGATATCCACTTCGATAATACAGGCTCGTTTCTGATTTTTTTTCAGGAGTTTTAAAATTTAACTTTATCGGGCTAAGTCATTTAACCTCTTAAATAATTGAAAATTCCCGAAAGTTTTAGCTCTAAAAAAATAAGAGATTCCCGTTACATCTTCGAAGAGCCTGCCTGTATCAGAAATGAAAATTTAAGCTTTTGGCGGATGCCAGACGGGGGCATAAAGTGAAATATCAATGAAGACAGTATTCTCGGAAATAAGCATTACCGGCGTGGAAGTGTATTCCACAAGAAAAGTATCCGATTGTACAAAAGTACTGTGGCCCGAATGACAAAAGAAAAAGGGATTACAAAGTTCTAATGTATTCATAGAGTGGCCGGTTGAAAGCACCTCCATGGAATCACCCGCAAAAACCAGCCCATCATGATCGGTACAGGATACCGCAGAAAGCATCAGAATCACAAAGGATAATATGACGGCAAAAACATTTTTCATTTCTCGCCGATGTGTTGGGAAGTTAAATCTATGATTTGTCCGATATGCTCATCCAGCAGGGAATAATAAGCCATTTTGCCCTCTTTGCGGAATTGAACGACCTTATTGTTTCGCAAGTATCGCAATTGATGCGACAAACCCGAAATCGAAATTCCCACCAATGCGGTCAGATCGCAAACACACAGCTCAGCAAAACGCAGCGACTGTATTATTTTCAGACGGGTAGGATCTGCCAGAACTTTTAAAAAGTCTGCTATTTCAATTGCCGAAGGGCTTGCTTCTAACTGTTTTGCAACCCGGGTTACGTCTTCCTGGTGAATAATGGATATGTCGCAAAGGTCCGAACTCATATCATTTGAATGTTTGCGCAAATATACTATTGTTTTTTTATTAAACACTTTTTTTGTGAATTTTTTTTACAAGCTGAATTAGTTGCGTAAATCAAACGAATCTCGCCGCTATTTTAGGTGAGGAATATAATGAAGTTGTTTAAAGTTAATAATAGTGATGAAAAATGAATTCAAAAAATGATTAGATTTTTATACTACAGCTGGTCGGGATTTGCAATCCCGACCCTCAAAGGCAAAAGGATTTAAAATCCTGATCTCTTTTGCATTCGGATTACAAATCCGAATGAGCGGTTGAGGGGAATAGAAGTAATCATTTTTTGAATTCTTCATGAGTGATAAAAACCAGCCAATAAATCCCTTAGATCCCCTTTTGGAAGGGGTGTAGGGGTAGTTCTAATTAAAAAACTATTTATTGGCTGGTTTTATGATAGATCCATCTTAAAAAACGACTTAACTTTAAAGAAGTTCAATATTAAGAAGGTATTTTTTCGTTTGTTACCCATCATTCTTAGCTAAAATATTATTCAAAAAAGGCTTACCCAAAGTCTTTATAACGAAAAACTTTGCTTAGGTTTGTCTGAAAATCATCAGCATGTTAGTGATTGGAATTACAGGGACTTTGGGTGCCGGAAAAGGGACGTTGGTAGACTATTTGGTTCATGAAAAGGGCTATCAGCATTTTTCTGTCCGCCAATTCCTGATTCAAGAAATTGAGCAGCGTAAATTGATTGTGAACCGCGACAGCATGACGAAGGTGGCTAATGAATTACGACAAAAACATCATCCGGCATACATTATTGAGAAATTGTATGAGAAGGCAAGCATGCAAGGCAATCGTGCCATCATTGAAAGTATCAGAACTCCTGGTGAAGTTGCTTTTTTAAGAAATGAGGGAAATTTCTTCCTGCTGGCTGTGGATGCGAATCCGAAAGTACGTTATGCACGTATTCAAACGCGCGCTTCTGAAACAGATCAGGTAGATTATGACACCTTTCTTTCCAATGAAACCCGTGAAATGACTACCACCGACCCTAATAAACAAAATCTGTCGAAGTGCATTCAATTGGCTGACTTTCGATTGAATAATGATGGAACTAAGGAGCAGCTTTTGAAACAGATGGAAACCGTACTGAATCAAATATCATCGGAGGAAACCACTAAAGCAAAATAAAGGCCAAACTCACTATTGTGATAGCCAGAAAACCATAAAGCAAGGGTTTGCGGAGGTCTTTGCCGCCTAAAAATAAAGCATATCCCAGTTTTAGTAAATTATTACTGGTAACGGCTATCAAAGTAGCCTGACTCATGGCTTGCAGGGCTATGTGGTATTTTCCGGTAAACAAACCCAGCAAAAACGGATCAATATCCGTCACGCCTACTACCACAGATAATAGATTAAGACCCTGTGTGCCATATGTTTCTAAAACATACTTTGTAATAAGGGCAAAGAGCAAAAAAAGTCCGGCAAACAGCAAAGCCGTTTTAAATTCCAGCGGGTTTTTGTGGCTGTTTTCAACTGACTTAATTTTTTTATCCTTGTTGGCGAGTTTGTAAACAAGCCAAGCCATAAGAAATGTAAGCAGGCTCAATACCCCCAGCGGAAGAATCAATACGGCTGCCAGTGGCTCGTTAAAAATTAATACCAGGAGAAGGATTCTAATGAACATCATTGCCGTGGCCAACAAAATGGATGCAGCCAAATGCCGGGCAGACGACTGGCTTTCCTTACTTTTACGGGCTAAAACAAGGGTGGTAGCTGTACTGCTGTATAATCCGCCCAGGGCACCTGTAATCAAGATGCTTTTTTTGGGAAACAGAAATCTCTGGATTAAATAGCTAAGATAAGAAATGCCGGAAATCACCACTACCGCTAACCATATTTTAAAAGGGGAGATGGGAATGGTAGGGCTTATGACCGTATGAGGCAATAGTGGAAGCACAATGCCACTAATTACCAGAAATTTAGCCAGGATAATAAATTCATCATTATCGAATTTTCCCGTTAGGGCATGTAATTGGGGCTTTATTTCGGTGATAATTAATACTGTGGTAACCACCAGTAAGCTCAACCAAATAGGCTCTCTATAGATCAATGGAGCCAGGCTGTAGGTAATCAATACTACAATGATAGAAGTGAAACCGTATTTATTCTGGTATTCAATTCTTTTCGAATAAAAAATGGCTAACAAAACTACAAGGGCAAAGCCTCCGGCCAAAAAAGGCAACAGATTATCAGGAGAAAGGATGTATAACACGAAACCAAGAATCCCAATAAATGTAAATGTCCGGTCAGTACCGTAAAGGGTTTCCGGCTTTTCATCCCAGTGATGCCGACGCTGTTCCAAACCAATGAGTAATGCAAAAATTGTAACCAACACAAAATTTGTCAGGTCAGTGGGTATTTTATCAATCCATTGCATATGATAAAGATATAAAGTTTCAATGGAAGCTGTACAAAGGTGCATGATTTTTTTAAGGCTAAAAATGATACTTTTGTTTCCTATGCAAATGACACAATATTTTAATGGTGATGGGGACACAAGGGCACATTTTGTTTTTGACCTCATTGCTCCTGTATATGGCATAATCGACAAAGTGACTCAAGGTGATTATAAAAAAATGGCCACTTTATTAAATAAAGAGATTCCTTTGAAAGGGAAAAGCATCTTAGATGTGGGTTGCGGAGCGGGTTCGTGGATTACAGCCTTAAGCGCCCATATGCCTGAAAAAACCCTGGGGGTTGATTTTTCCTTGAAAATGCTTGAGCAGGCCAGAAAGAAACATCCTGAAACTGAATTTATTCATCAGCATGGTGAAAATCTGTCGGCCTTTGCTGACAATTCTTTCGATCTGGTAACGGCTTCCTTTGTGCTCCATGGGATGAAAACACCAAAAAGGGAGAAAGTTTTGGCCGAAATGAAACGTATCGCACGACAAAATGTGGTGATCCACGATTTTTATGCTAACCATCATTGGGTAGTTCGGATGCTCGAATTTTTGGAACGCAGCGATTATATCCATTTTCAAAAACATTTTAAAGATGAAATCAGACCATTCTTCCCTAACCACCGGATTCTTAAAGCCGACAATGGCAATGCCCTATATGTTGGAATGAACTACCTCGAAGCAGAGCTTTCGAGGTATCAAAACGAAATTTGTTTTTTCTCGATGCAATCATCGGAGTATTAAACTCATTTATCCCGATATCCCGAAAGCTTTCAACGATTTTATTACCTCCATAAATTATAGTAAAACTCATTTGAATCTAAAATCAAGTTTAAAATCAAATAGCCAGGGCACCTTAGGTCTTATGCCTTCTGCTGCAAGTTTTTTTGGTAGATTTTGGTAGTGTTTTTGACGTTGGTATTCTATTGGGGCATTGTAGCAAGTGACAACTATCGTGTCATCAACAACTCTTATATCTCCATCCATGCCCCTGAACATGGCATCAGAGAGGTGCAGTGCATCCCAGCCCTGATAAGGCAT